>Ga0302116_1001493_pt1 | contig 14170 bp, 15 predicted proteins | sample AG5_SCM_MG_FD_203124 | JGI IMG/M metagenome (GOLD analysis project Ga0302116, IMG submission 203124) | Marine microbial communities from Western Arctic Ocean, Canada - AG5_SCM | ecosystem: Environmental > Aquatic > Marine > Oceanic | place: Canada: Western Arctic Ocean | collected 2017-10-01 | reverse complement strand
AAACCCGAACAGGTCCTTGATCCTCATGCTGTTTTCGTTCATGAATGACTGTGCCGAGCGAAGCGAAGCGAGGCGCATTTTTAACGAAGCAGGGGGGCGGGAGTGAGAGCCAAACAAATACATATTATTCATGTGGTGTTAGGGCTGGCTTGGCTTGGCTTGTATTCTCTTCTTCCTCAAGGCTTGCGAGCTGTGAGCAAAGCGAGCCAGCAACACCATACACTAGTTGTGACTAGCGAGCTGTGAGCGAAGCGAGCTGTGAGCGAAGCGAGCTGTGAGCGAAGCGAGCCAGCAACACCATACACTAGTTGTGACTAGCGAGCTGTGAGCGAAGCGAGCCAGCAACCACCATACACTAGTTGTGACTAGCGAGCTGTGAGCGAAGCGAGCCAGCAACTTGCTCGCTTCGCTTGCTGCTCGCTTCGCTTGCTGCTCGCTTTCGCTTGCTGCTCGCTTTCGCTTGCTGCTCGCATTATCGTCTTCCAAAAGGCTCGCTCGCTTCGCTCGCTCACCTCCAGCCTCCCCATGATCTTCCCGGCTTTTCTCTGGAAGTTCAAAGCCGCCGGAGGTTCCTTGGCCCTTTTGATGCCGCTCGAGAATTCGTCCAAATCCAAATCACCATCGCCATTGGGGTCCAAGAATCTGGTCAGCGAAATGAGCTCCGCCTCGCTCCAAGACTGCTTGGGCATGCACCTGTCCCCGAGCTTCTTCACCCCCGCCTTGATCTCTAGCACGCCCAAGCGCCCGTCCCCCTTCCCAGCCCCGCTGGTATCGCACGACCGAAACCAGTCGCTCAAGCTAACGAAGTTCTCGCCGAGCATCTCGTCGAAGCGGGTTGCCAGGAGCATCCCGTCCTTGTCCGACACAGCCGTTGCGCGGACTCGCCGGCCCTGGCGGAAAGCGTGCTCGAGCTCGCCGACGTCTATCAAGCCATCTCCAGCGTTGGCACCATCACCGAGAGTGTCGATGAACTTGACGACAAGGCGGATATCCTTTCTCGAGAAGCCGCCGTGGTTGTCGGGCTTGGATTCTGCGCCTGCGCCTCCTGCGGTTGTTAAGGAGGCGACGGAACTTTCGTCATCCAATATTCTTTTTCTTTTGGAGGTTGCGGTGAGGTACAACGAGGATTGCTTGAGCCCCTTCGACTCGCGAAGGCCGCGGGTGATGGCTTCGAGATGCAAGTTGTGGGACGAAACATGACTGTCAATTTCGGGGAGCTTCGGGGCAACGGAGAGCATGCTGCTCATGTCCATTGCATTCGTGCTCGCCTGCCCAAGCTTCACCGCACTCTCCAAGGCCATCCCCCCACGACTCCGCAGTCCCTCGTGGGCGGTGTGAGCTCCTGGGCGGGCTATCGGGTCGTTGAAAGCTACGTTCTCTGCAATTAATCGAATGTTCTCGGTCGCTGGCGAGTTGTAAGGGTACATCTTGCTCCAACCAGATGGATCTGTGGACATTTGTAGGTTCTGTGTGTGGTGAGTGGAGTGGAGTGGAGTGGGGTGGGGTGGGGTGGTGAAATGAATAACATAATTTGGTAAGCAATCACAATCATTGTGGCGTTCGTTCGGTGCTCGTCGTGCGCTCACCTTGTTTCGCTGTTTCTTGTTGACTTTTTTGCTGTTGTGCTGGTGGGAGTGGACTCGCTGCTTGTCCGAGTAACTGTCGAAATTCATCAAATCGTCCAGGCTCATTTCGGAAATCAAGCTGGCTAAAGAAATATCGTCATCGTCGATTCCATGCAAATCGTACTCCTTCCTCTTGCTTTTCTGGGACTTGGTAATTCGCTTCGAATTCGTGTTGGAATTAATTTTATTGTGGGAGGATGAGTGGAGGGGGAGGGAGGCGGAAGGAGAGAGGGAATTGGAATTTATCGACGAACCATTATCAGAAAAAATTAGCGAGTCGGAGTCAATGGAGGACATGTCGGATTGCTGTTGTTGCTGCTGCTGCTGCTGTTCTTGTTGTTGTTGTTGGGCTTGAAGCGCCTTAGCTAGTTCTCTGTTCTCCATCTGCTGAATGATCTCCCGCTCACGAGTTGAGTTTGGATCCTTTCTTTTCATTGAGGGCTTCTGAAAGGGAAGCTTGGTAGGGGAAGGGGAAAGAGCTTGATTTATAGTTGACGACTTCTTTGTTGGTAACGGATAGTGGTCGGTTGTGGTTGTTGGGGGGGGGAGATTGGAAGGGGAAACGTTGCCATCATCTCGGTAGTTCATTAACAAAGATTAACCAAACAAGTCAAGGTCAGTTAGCTCGAAACTGGGGTTGAGTTGATTTGACTAAATTGCAGGGGGGGTTATGAACATAATGTCGTATGAATCGATTCGCAAGTTATCAAAGGGTTGCTGTTGTCGAGATCAGATGGAATAAAAATTTTATTCAATCGAGCTGTTGCAGTATAAACAACCAGGTGAGCACGCTTTGAATTGTTTACATGGCACCCCACTTCACACCCAGACCACACCCAAACTTTCACCAGGAGAAAAACCGCAAGTGTTGACGTCGTGAACTCCACGAACGGATCTTATAATTTCGATTAACCCTCACTTACCCAATGCAGCATGGAGACGAATACCATATTCTCTGCTGAACAGATTGAAGTTCACCCCGAACTTCCTTCCCTGCTTAAGGAGTACACAAAGGCCGTGATACGAGCCAACCCAAAGAACATTCTTGCATTCAGCGCCGAATATTTCAGAAAGAAAGCAGATATCCCGGGGGGTGATCCAGTCGAAGGAAGTGCCGAAACTTTGAACAAGGACTAACTTTTAATAATAGAAATAGAATAGAAGAACTCCAAAAAAGAAATCTCATATTATGGGGCTATTCAGGTAATCATTTGCAGAAATGATTATCCTAGATGGGGTTGGGGGCGGCTTGGGCGGTTTTCGGCGATGGGGTGTGATTTTCTGCTGCGACTCTCTCATCTGCGACTCTCTTAACCTTTGCTGCTGCTCCTGCTCCTGCTCTCGGTTCTGGATTTCCAGCAATCTAACAAAATTTTCTGCGCTCTCGTAAACCTCCTCCGGTGGCATGGAGTCATCAACAAAGTCTCCGATATTTTCTTCCTCTTCCTCTTCTTCACTTCCAACAAGTGGCGTAGGAGTTGGTTTTGTTCTTGTTTGCTTGAATTTGAAGCTACTCTTCTCTGAGCTTCTCATGGTCTTGTGGAATTGAAAATTGTCCTCCCTTTTGCGTTCATTAATTATTTCGCTAGATCTTAGTAGGCTAGCTCTCCGCCTATCCTTGAACTTTTCGATCGGGGTCGGTTTCGTTGGTGTGGAAAAGGTTGTTGCTGTTGGAGGACTCGCATTTGCATTTGTGTGAGGTGCAACGGAGCTCCTTGTGTTTTTTCGGAGGATTTCGCTTTTCAGTTTTTCGTTGTGGGTAACCAACGAAAACTTGACCCATTGCAGCCAGGCTCGCGATACCGTCCGATGTAACTTGTTGCGGATTAAACCACCTAATCGCATTTTTTGCATTTGCATCGATGCCACACTCTTGCCCACCGGGGGTCCAAGAAGCTTGTCGTTGATGAGGGCAATTTTCTCGGAGATTTCCTTCTCGGCGCTCTGGGGTGGTGGCAGCTCCTTGTTTGAAGAAGATTTGAGATCGGAAACTTTCGCCATCGCATCATTCGCCCGCTGTCTCGCGTCAATGATTTCAATTTCCGCCTGCTTTTTTACTCTTTGAATTTCACCTTTGCAGTTCTCCTTCAATGCTTCGTTCTCGACTTCGTTTGCCGTCGTTACGATTGCCCATTTCACATTCAGTTCTTCCACCTCAACCTTCAAGCTCTGTTCCGATTTCTCCTTGTCCACGCGAATTGTTTTCAAGCTGATCTTGAGAGCTGAAATTTCTTTCCGGTGCTTGCCTTCGTTTTGAGCCTTTTCGCTGACAAGGTTTTGAAACTTTTTCTTTTCGGTTAATAACTCTTGTAACGTGTTCGCCATTTGTTTCCGACACACTTGAAATTTAGCATATGATTCCGATTGAAGTGCGTTAAAACAGTTCGTGGAGTGGGTTAGTTTGTCGCTGGCCTGTTCTAGATCGGAAGTCAGCTTGCTGTTGGCATCTAATGAGGCTGCCCAGTCGTTCTCGAGAGCCAGAAAGTTGCGCGAGTGTGCTGCGCGGAGTGGAATGAAGGGTTAGTTTAGTGCAAAGGCTTGCGAGCGAAGCGAGCTAGCAACACCATTCACTTAGACTAGTTCAAGAGGGTTGTTCAGGGACGGTCCGAAACACAACACGCCAAGTGCACGGCAAATTTGAGAAAAATCCAAAAAACCTTACAAAAAAAAGGCGACGCACTGAATCAACCTAGACGCGATGAATTAAACACGGTGGCGGGTTTGACCAGGCGCGTCTCTTTGTGCAAGGCAAGAGGGTTGTTCAGGGACGGTCCGAAACAAGTCCAAAACTTGCCATTGTGACTAGATCGCGCTTCGCTCGCTCACTTGCGAAAATTGTGGTTATCGCCATCTTCAGAGATTTTGTTTCAGTTTCGGTTTCATGGGGGGTTTTAGTCAAGAGAGATGAATCTTTGTCAAGAGTTGCAATATGCTCTCTGAGGTCGGAGATCTGGGCTTGCAGCTCATGTAGAAAGTGCTGGCCTTCGGGGGGAGATGAATGGGGTGGAGAAAATGATGCTGGAGGTGGGGAACTGGATTCTACGCTCTTAATACTGAAAGTTGACACGTTGGACACGTTTGACACGTTTGACACGTTGGACACGTTGGAGAGGGAGCTGTTGCTACGCCAGCGCCGACTAATGGGGGAAGGGGGGTTGAGGTCTCGTTGATCCCTTTCCTCCAATCTTCTACGCCTTCTGGCCTTGGGACTGCGGATGATTGTAGCACGGGGAGTGGTGGAAGTGGAGTTGGGGGTGGAAGTGGAAGTGGAAGTGGGGGTGACAGTGGAAGTTGACGGCACAGAAGACTTGCCATTGTTCAAACTCGTGAAGATGGTCAATGCAGAGGGTCCATTGAGATGATATTTTTGCTGCAGGGCTTGGTTCACATTTGAGGTGTGTTCCGTCACTAGGCCCCATTTGTTTAACAACATAAAATTTAACCAATCAATATGGTGGCTCAAATAGCAACCTGGTCAAAACACCAAAACCATTACACACGGTGTTTGCAATATTTATGTGTTTGCAAATATCTATCATTTTTTTACTTTGCCATCACGACCCCCACTTATCAAATGAAGTTTTACAAGTTCGCTACTATCCCATTATTATGCCAAATGGCAGTGGGCGCTACCCCCCATTCCATTACAATCCTCTCGTCCGAAACAAACCTCCTCAGAAATTTGGATATCAAGCAAACAATAACCAACCTTGATGAGTTCACAAAATCAACATTGGGGGAGCAAACCAACTCAGTATCCAACTCTCTCCAACTTCCCGTGCCCAACGTGTGGAACAAACCTACTATGAGCTTGGTGGTTGCCATTGAGGGCTATTTCAATGACCTGGATTTCAATGACTTGAACTTCGAAAAGAGCAAGTTCTTGGTCGCGCCTAACGCCGTGGGGACCGCGAAGGAGATCTACAGTAACATGGAGGAGGTGGCGGTGGATCAGGGGTCTAGATACGAGAGTGAGGTTGCTGCCCTCTCCAAGCTGATGGAGAATCCAGAGGACAAACATCATCTGCTGCTGCTCACCTCACTGTCCAAGCTAGACAGTGAGAAGGCGGCTGAGGGTGCGAGAGTGTTCGAGGGTTTGATTAAAGAGGGAATGGAGGGTTTGGAGAGGAGGGGGGTGAAAGGAGTTATCCAGGTTTGGTTAGGGGGGGAGGAGCCTCAAACTCAAACTCGAAGTCTGGTCGAAGAAGTTAGCACAAGTTCAAATAATTCAAATTCAAATTCGACAATCACAATGGACAGTATGAGCGAACGACTGATGGGATTGTGGCTAGCGTTCGGGCTGGGCGCGGTGCTTTTGACCGTGGTGCTGATGCTGGCCTGCTTGGACCCCAACATGGACAGCATGCTGCTGGCGAACTTCAAGGCCGACACTGGCGAAGGTGTTAAGTTTGATTAAACAACGCCTTTTTTCTCCTCCCCCTTTGCCCCCTACCATAATTTTGGATAATTTTGGTGCAAACAAAGCTTATTTAAATGTGAGATGTCGCAAATTTTCCTTCACCTCCTAATCTACTCCGCTGCGCTTCAGCCATCAATAATGCAGTCTTCTCGAGAGCCCGCGCAACCCGTATTGCCTTCTGCTCCTTTGTGGTTCCCAGGAACACTGGAGCTGACGCCGATCCAAAGTTGTAATCCTTTCGTTTTACCACACTTACAAGATTCCGTTGCTTTGTGTTGTGTACAACCTTCTCGTATTTTACAACATACTCCTCACCCTCGTCATGCTTCCCCAGGACGCTGAAGAGAGTGTGATTTCTAGCTATCTTGACACCTTCTCCAGGGCGGTAGCGCGTGCCACGCTGAGTGACAATGATGTTACCACTCACAACCTTTGAACCACCCCACAGTTTCACACCATAGTGTTGCCCCGGGGAGTCCCTGCCATTCTTAGAGGATCCTCCAGCCTTCTTCGTAGCGTGCCGGACTGCTTGTGATTGGAATTTGGGTTGGAGTTGGAGTTGGAGTTGGAAAGGGAGAGAGTGGTGAGGGGGTCGAAGAGTGGAACATCTCAAAGCTAACATATGAAAAAGTGAGTTGATATTGTTTTTATCGTTGGTGTCGTTGTGATTTGGTTATTGAATGGACTAGAGTGGAATGTTGGGAAAGGGGCGTTTGGAAGGTTTTTTGTTGCTTTTTCCTTTTTTCTTAAATCTAAATTTCCCCTCAGACGTACCTCAGACGTAACTAAAGGTAATTAGCCAGCTCAGCTCATCTATTTTCTATCGGACGAGACTGCTCGTTCGTATTTTTGAAAGCAGTTTAATTAAACAATACATAGCGTACTTCAACATTTTGTATCTTACACTTATACACCCCCTTACCAGTAATGAAGTCCTCCATTTTTCTCACTTCCCTGGTGGCCACCGCCACGGCATTCACGATCCCCACCAACCCTCACCTTTCCTCAACCACCCTAAAAGGGGGCAAGGCCGACCTTGTTGCAATTGCTGAGAAGGCCAACCCCATTGTTAAGTTTTTCGACCCCTTGGACCTTTCGGGCCAGGAGTTCTGGGGCGACTCAAACGATGCCACCATTGGCTTCCTGCGCCATGCTGAGATCAAGCATGGGCGGGTTGCTATGTTTGCCTTCGTAGGGTACTGTGTTCAGTCTAATGTTCATTGGCCTTGGGCCATGACTACTGCCGGAGACTCGTTTCCTGCCACCTCCCTCTCCCCTGAGGCTCAGTGGGACGCCATCCCCGAGGCTGCTAAGTGGCAGATTCTTATTGTCATTAGCTTCCTCGAGCTTTGGGGAGAGCAATCCGGAGCGGACACTGGTGAGACACACTACATGCGAGGAGGAAAGCCAGGGAAGTTTCCCACTTTCGACCTATTCCGAAAGACCGTCCACCCCGTCCCCTTCAACCTCTTCGATCCCTTCAACTTCAGCAAGAACAAGTCTGCTGCCCAGAAGGAAGCGGGGTTGATCAAGGAGATCAACAATGGGCGCCTTGCTCAAATTGGCATCATGGGGTTCATGGCTGCTGATAAGGTGCCCGGATCCGTCCCATTGCTTTCTGCGACTGCTCGTCATTATGATGGTGATGCTATGGCTCCGTTCACTGCCCACTACTCGCTCTTCAACTAGATGCGGTGGGTTGGGGTGGGAGTTGAGAGGAAGTTGAGGAAATTGAGGAGAGAAGAGATCAAAAGAGATTTTAGGATGATAAAAAATTCTTTTACTTTATTTTAATGTGTGTGTTGTGTTCTACTCATAATCATAATCGTCGCCACAAGTCTTTTACCCCTTCCTGGCCATATAAACGTTCATATCGATCTTCCCTATAAGTTTCAAGTCCGACGATGGTGTTTTTTCTTCTTGAGGACGAATCTCTAAAAAGGTCCGAATTTACAGTCAGGAAGTCGTCGTAACCAGACGAAACTTCCTCCTTGCCAGTTGCGATCTTGTTGAGATCTCTCAAATATTCAAACTGCCCCACCTCGCCCAGGAAATGCGTGTCCTGCACTCGCCCAGTTTCGGCAAACCCACCTCCGTTGCAATCAGCCAAACCCTCCCTAACCCGAACCTCCAGAGGCGGAAGCAACGTCTGTGCGCCGAGCGAAGCAGCCGAGCCAAAATTCGAATTCGAATTGAGTAAAATAATGTTAGTTCAGATTTTAGTGAGTAAATAGTGAATGTAACCGTCTGCTTCGCTCGCTAACCTCGTTGCACGCGACTGCCGCGATCAAGTCCGCCTGACCCTCCATGAGCGGGAATGGAATCACGCTCCACGGCAAGCCGACGAACGATAGTTTCGGGTCTTCAGTGTAGAATAGCTGCTTGTAGAGTGGTGAGCACCGCTTGGTGCTGTACTTCACGTTGGAGAAGTCTGACTTGCTCAAGAAGGCAAACTCGTAATCATACCCAGTGGCGAAAATGACGGTAGAGACCGAGCCCGAATCTAACCTCTCCCCACCCTCAAACACAATATGCGCTCCGTCATCGTCGACCCTCTCGCACCTCGAGAACATCTTTATATTCGTGTTATCCGCGAGCTTAGCAGATGAAGGATCGTTCGTCGATAGGTACACTTTTTTAACAACTTTACAAATTTGCGCCGCCAGATCACTACCAGATGCACGGCCACCGACAATGAGCACGCCGCCCTCGCCGGCGAACGTAGAGGGATCGTCGTAAGCAATAGCGTGCATGATTTTACCCTTAAACTGGGTGAGGTTCGGGAGGTTCGGAATGATTGGTGCTGAGTAGTGACCGTTCGCAACGCATACATGGTCGAAGGGTTCATCTACATTGTCGTTGATCAGAAAGCGTTTTCCTTCGCCGTATCTCACCGATAAGACCGGCTCGTTGAAACGAACGTGCCTGTTAAGGTCGAATTGCTGCATTTTTTATGAACATGAAGGACGAGCGAAACGAGCGAGCCAAACGAATTGAGTAGAATAATGTTAGCTTAGCTTAGTAGTAGTGGATGTAGCCATTATATTATGTCTGCAGCCATTTCGCTCACTTCATCGCGAGTATGCTCGTCTTCCAAAAGGCTCGCGAGCGAAGCGAGCCAGCAACACTTACACTAGTTGCGACTAGCTCGCTTCGCTTGCTGCTTGCTTCGCTTGCTGCTTGTTTCGCTTGCTGGCTCGCATGCTCGTCTTCCAAAAGGCTCGCAGCGAAGCGAGCCAGCAACACTTACACTAGTTGCGACTAGCTCACTTCGCTTGCTGCTTGCTTCGCTTGCTGGCTCGCATGCTCGTCTTTCAAAAGGCTCGCGAGCGAAGCGAGCCAGCAACACTTTCACTAGTTGGCTCGCATGCTCGTCTTCCAAAAAGCTCGCTCGCTCACCTCTGCATAGTCCTTCAAGTACTGGGAGACGAACTTGTGGGACACATAGCTGTCTTCCCCCCCAAGCGTAAAGGGATACTCTCGAAAACCCATGACCTGCTTGGGGAGGTTTGTTCGAAGATCCTTGTACATAGGTTGGGTATCAGACTGTTCGTAATTGTAATTCCACACCCCACCGACAGATGAACCGGCTTCGAAAATAGCCACAGAAGCATCAGGATTGCGACGAAGGAAAGCACGTGCAGTGCACAAACCTCCAGCGCCGGCCCCAATAACTGCAATCGACGATCCAATCATTTGTTTGGCCTTGACTCGATTTATCTCCAGAAGGGCGACATATAATTGAGGGAGGTGATCGATTCTCCCTAACAGAGGGAGTGGGTTTGGTGGGTGGGTGAGTTTGTGTCGCGAATTTCAGCGTGTCAAGTCTATGCTATAGCATAGAGACAAGTCTAGATTTATTTTTCCCAGCACCAGGATTAGCACCAGCACCAAAGGCACCAGCAACAGCAGATCCAGCAGCTGCAGCAGATTCAGCAGCAGTGACAGCAGCAACAGCAGCAGCAGCAACAGCAGCAGCAACAACAGCAGCAGCAATAACAACAGCAGCAGCAGCAACAGCAGCAGCAGCAACAGCAGCAGCAGCAACAGCAGCAACAGCAACAGCAACAGCAACAGCAATAGCAACAGCAACAGCAACAGCAACAGCAACAGCAACAGCAATAGCAACAGCAACAGCAACAAAAAATCCATAGGAATGGAACTAACCCAATTGAATGAACACGACCCCAACCACTTTAACAGTTCCGACGTTGAAGGCTCAGAACAACCTTTCTCGTTTCGTGAGCGAGCTGAAACAACAAATAAGGAGGGACAGAAGTCTCTCTTTCTCCTCTCCCCAAACACAAACTCCGACAACACCCCTCTGGATGTTTTCTCAGACAAAAAAAATCCTTCATTTCCCTCCCCATCAGCAGGCAACCTTGTGCACCCAACACTAGGCAAATACAAACGAAATACCCCCCCCTTCACGACTATAGCTTTCATAAACCGTTCCTCGGGTGGTGGCGATACCCAGACGGACAGCGCTGCCTCCCACGTGTACGACTACCTTTGCCTTTGTCTCAACCCCACTCCTGTCTACGACGAGTCAAAAAAATCAGAAGCAAAGAAGAAGCTTTCCACATACGTTTTCGACCTTCGAAAATGCGGCGGAAGCCTTGTTTCAATTTTCAGCGGCTTTTTGTTAGATTGCGAAAACGTGCGCGTGATTGCTGCGGGAGGAGATGGAACGATGGGGTGGATTCTTTCTTCAATCGATCGTGGTCGAAAAGAGTCATTCGTGTCTGAAGAGTCTTCCCTCCCCCTCGCGATGGTGCCTCTTGGCACTGGGAACGATTTGGCCCGCACATTTCGCTGGGGCGGCACCCCGCCCTCGTGGACAATGAAGGGCGGGAAAAAGCGCACTCTCACGAAGCGGACGTTGGTTGACTATGTGACTTCGGGAGAAATTAACATGCTCGATCGCTGGCGACTGGTCATTGTTCCATTCATGAAAAAGGATTTAGATTTAGAAGGTGTTGATGTGTCAATCACGTCCAGTCTACAGGAGCACGAAAACGTCCAGTCTAGGGAGGGAGTGCCGCAAATGCTCGGTACACAAGACAGAGGACAGAGCATTGTAGGTGACAGCGGCGGCGAAGAGCTATGGGGAAAGTTTGAGAATTTCTTCAACGGAGACGGCGGGGAGGGGGCTGAGGAGGGGGTGGATGAGGGGACGGGGACGGGGACGAGGACGGGGGCGAAGGATGAGGATGAGGATGAGGCTGAAACGCGCACTTCACAGCGGTTGAGCTACAGGGAGACGCAATCGCAAACGAGGCAATCAACAACAAATATCTTCAAGCAACAGCAGAAGATTTCTCATCGGACTTTTGACGGGATCTTCACCAATTATTTTAGTATCGGATTGGACGCGCAGGTCGCAATGGCGTTCCACCAGGAGCGCAATGCCTTCCCCGAGCGATTCACCTCGCCTTTAAAAAACAAGGTAAAGTACGTCGAAAAGGGCTTCCAGAATGGCCTCTTCTCTCCCAACCCGAAAAAGCTGCCGATGTGTTTGAACACGGTGTTGCAGGTTTTGGTGAAGGACGACAAGAACGGGGGGGAGTTGCGGGAGCTCAAACTGCCTAAGAACACTCGCGGCCTCGCACTTTTGAACATTCAGAGCTACGGAGGCGGAAACAAAATGACGAGGAGGGGCTCAATCACGGACGGTTTGATTGAAGTTGTGTGCTTCACGCATCCGCTCAGAATGGCAGTTGCTGCTTCCGTTGGTCGAGCGGTCCCCTTCGTACGGGTACCAATTAAATCCAAAGCGAGCCAGGTTATTATCTGTGCTAGAGAAGATGTTTTCATGCAGGTAGATGGCGAGCCTTGGCTGCAGAGCCAGGGCGTTTTTCAAGTCTCCTTCCATTCATCAGCCCCAATAATAAAAAGGAAAAGCGGGGGCAATGGCGTGAATTGCTGTTGCTAAATAGATTTAACTACAAGCACTTTTTCAAACATGTGCACACACAATTTAAAAATATTTGGGAAAGGCCGTCTGCCCACCGGCTCCCCCCAGCCCGCTCTCAGAAACACTGCCCCGCCCTTTGGGAATTGTATTTCCAACGATATCCCTTTCTTGGTTAAAGACAGAGATCGCAGCCATTCTATCCCCACAGCGATTTTCTTGCAAGGGGTTTACTGCAGAACTTTCTCCATTGGGACAGAACAAAGAACGCGAACCATTCTGGTTCTCAGGAACCAGTTCGTTCAACTGAGCCTTCAGTGATCGCGCCGTGCTTATTTGGACTTTGTCGGCAGTCACTCGTTGATCCCAATCCCGTTCTCTGGCAGAATATGAGCTGTAGGTGGCAGCAGAGGGCAGAGGAGAGTAGAGCATTGTTAGCAAGAAGCAGCAAGCTGTTATTGCTCCAGCTGGTGTTTTTACTGCTGGCTGGTGATGTGATGTTGGGAGGGGGGGGGGAGTAAGTAAACTGAAAATAGGAGCTGAAGGGAAAAGGAAGAGGAGGAGGAGGAGGTGTCGTCGAAACATGATTGGGATGATGGAAGTATCAATTTCTAATTGGGTGGAAGAGTAAGGTGAGCGCTCAGCAACCAGGAGGCGCGTTTTCGCGTCAAATTTCTAATTTTGAAATATTTCCTCAAAATTGTTCTGCACCCACGATCCTCCACGTCACCGTCATTAAACATCTTTTCCCATGTACCTGAACCTCAATTCTCCCTTAATTTATGCTTTACCTGTCTTCCTCTCTGTCGTGACAGGTCTGTTAACTCGTTTCCTGTTTCGCAGGCATCACCCCTTGGCATCCTACGACATCAGCTTTGCAAAGTGGTTTGAAACCAACGGTGGCCACATTCACGATTGCTTACAGCACAGGCCCTCTGGTCTTTTTGCCACCTGTGATATCCTCCCCGGCGAGTTGCTGCTAGCCACCCCAGACTCACTCGTCCTTTCCGCCTTCAAAGCAGGCAGCGAGGATGGCCGAATGCGAACAGCAATGGAAAAAATGCGACCCCCGCGAAATGACAACAACCCGTTGACCGAGGACTTCAATTTTATCTTGACAACCCTTGCCCTCTTCCTCTCTCTACCCCACCCCCCCTCCGATTTCTTCTCTCCTTACATCAACACACTTCCCTTAAACGATTGCCATACTCCAACATGCCGCACTCCAGAATACAATCTCCATAATCACACGATCACATTCGAACAAGCCCTCCAAACAAAACGCTCGTCGATCCTCAACTACTACCATCTCTCTGGATTAGCTTCCTCCGTCAACCAGCAAGACTTTCTGAACGCGGTTTCTGTTGTCGAAAGCCGAGCATGGCCCCCCGGCTTAATTCCAGGGATCGACCTCCTCAATCACGACCACGTCCTCGGCTCCCCCGTCAAACAACTAAATGGGAATTTGAACGTTGTCACGGCAAAAACTCATGTTTCGGCTGGAGATGAAGGTGAGGCGAGCGAAGCGAAGCGAGCGAGCCTTTTGGAAGACGAGAATACTCGCGATGAAGTGCGTTTGGAATTACATTGTGGTTTGTGTCGGGGGGGAGACCCCCCGAAACCCCCCTTCTTCCGCTGGCGCTCGGCTTTCCGCTGGCCGCTCGGCTGATGAACGCAGCGCGCGCCGCGGGATGGCGGGCGGGGGAGCGGCCTTCAGACGACCTTCAGACGGCTTCAGACGACCTTCAGACGGCTACATCCACTACTAAGCTAACCCCTCGCCCCCAATTCGTTTGGCCTCTCCTCGCTGCCGTCCGTGCGTGTCTTTCTTTTTTTTTTTTCGCTCGGGGGGAAACGTGGGGGCGCGAACCCCAGCGTTCGACTCGTACAGCAGTAATGTTGGCGCGCTCGTAATTTACCAGAACTACGGCTTCGTGAGCTCCAGCCCTTCGGACACGTGCAAGGATCTGATTCACCTTCGAAACCACCCCGACCGGGACAGGAGGCGCAACTGCCTCGAACTGAAAAATCGAGCGTTCAACGACAAAAACAAGGAGAGCGAGAGAAGGGCGGCCGCCTTGCACGGCGACGTTGACTTGCTGAATGTTCTGGATTGAGGGATTGGGCTAGAAAACACGTGCGACCTGGAAACAATGAAGAAAAAAATTAACAAGTGAATTTTGTTTCTGCTCTGAATTCTGCCCTACTTCG
>Ga0302116_1001492_pt1 | contig 14170 bp, 17 predicted proteins | sample AG5_SCM_MG_FD_203124 | JGI IMG/M metagenome (GOLD analysis project Ga0302116, IMG submission 203124) | Marine microbial communities from Western Arctic Ocean, Canada - AG5_SCM | ecosystem: Environmental > Aquatic > Marine > Oceanic | place: Canada: Western Arctic Ocean | collected 2017-10-01 | reverse complement strand
TGAAAGGTCCAAGAATGATGATGCCATCTGTTAGTACGTGTACAGTTGGGGGTTGTTGTTGTTGTTTTGTAGAGTGGTAGAACTCGATGACCTGCTCCAGGCCATGTTGTGTTGTTACTTCTGATGCTGAAAGGCAAGGAGGAGTTGGGGGGAGTTTGGGGGGTGGACAGTAAGGAACTAGTAACAAAAATGATGTGGTTATCATCTGAAAGTGGTGGAGAAAATTCAAAGGGGTCCAGGATGACTGTTCATCCTATGATTGGACAACAACTAGTGTTTTCAAACACAGAAAATCATTTTATCTTGAAAAAAAATCACAATTTCACACCATCTAGACTCATGAGTTATTCCTCACACCATGCCCTGGCCAAGCGGGCATGTGATCATTTCAGCAATTCACCAACCCCCTTCCATAACTGTGCAACCATCATGTCGAAATTAGATGCTGCTGGTTATACAAGGCTCCACGAAGACACACCGTTCAAGGGTGCGATCAAGGCTAATGGTCGTTATTACTATACGCGTAACACGTCGACCATCGTTGCGTTCCTTGTTGGTGGAAAGTACGACCCTTCTTCAGACAACACCCCGGGAGGTTTCAAAATCATTGGGGGGCATACTGACAGCCCTAACCTCCGAATCAAGCCCCACTCTAAGCGCTCGTCCAACGGATGCACGCAGCTATCCGTAGAGTGCTACGGCGGCGGTCTCTGGGAGACTTGGTTCGACCGCGATCTGTCTGTTGCGGGTCGCGTAATGGTTCGCGATGCTGACGGAAAGATGATCCGTCAGCAGCTCGTTAAGATCGACCGACCTCTCATCAGGGTCCCGTCGTTGTGCATCCACCTCAAGACGGGGGAGGAGAGAGCCGCCTTCAAGTACAACAAGGAGGAGCACCTCCAGCCTGTCCTTGCGGGGGAGGTAAAATCTGCACTCACTGGCGAGAAGCGTTCTTCCCCCGACGACGCCTCCGATGCTGACCAGTGGGTAGCCGGGCACGAGCCCATGCTCATGCAGGCAGTTGCCGAGGAACTGAAGATTGACGTCAAGCAAATCGTTGATTTTGAGCTGATGTGCTACGATACCCAGGACGCGGCTCTCGGGGGGATGAACAACGAGTTCCTGTACTCGGCGAGGTTGGACAACCAGGGGACCTGCTTCGTCTGCACCGAGGCGCTCGTCCAGTACGATTTGGAGAGGCTGAAAACTGAGGTGGACGTGTCCATGGTTTGTCTGTTTGACCACGAAGAAGTCGGCAGCGCATCTCAGTGCGGCGCTGGTTCGCCCATCATGAGCGAGGCCGTCCGCAGGGTCGTCTCGGCGATGACCAAAGACCCCCACGCCACTGAAGACGCCTTGCAGATTGCTCTTCGAAAGAGTTTCTGCTTCAGGTGAGTCACCTACGACTTAGTCTCCGCTTGCCTTCCCACAAAACTAACCCACTCTTTCGCTCGGCGCAGCGTCGACATGGCTCATGCCGTCCACCCCAACTACGCTTCGAAGCACGAGAAGGCTCACGCCCCTCGCATGAACGCGGGCGTGGTCATCAAGACGAACTCCAACCAGCGGTACACGACGAACAGTTTCACCGGGATGATCATTCGCGAAATAGGCAGAAAGTCCGGTGCCAGGTTGCAGGAATTCGTGGTGCGAAACGATTGCCCTTGCGGCTCCACGATCGGCCCAATCATAGCCGAAAAAACCGGCATCAGGAGCGTTGATGCGGGGATGCCTCAACTCAGCATGCACTCCTGCCGCGAAATGATGGGAGGTGAGCCACAACTCAAGTACAACTTCGACTTTATAACTAATTCTAACCCACTCTTCGTTCGGCGTAGTGGCGGATTTGACAATTTGCCTAGATTTGTTCAGTGGTTTCTGGGAGCACTTTCGCGAGATTGACGATTGCTGCTTCAACTGCAGTTAGGTGGAGGGGGTCTGGGGGGTCTTGCGAAGATTTTCCTTATTAAAGGTCGTTTTTACAACATAACAGCTGAAAAACACCTAGAACAAAGCTTTTTATATTCTTAAAAAAACATGTCATCCTCATCCTCCTCATCATCCTTGTTGTCCAGCTCGTTCATGAACCCCGCTAGACTTCTCGAAACCTGCTTCTCGATCTTCTTCGTTTTCTCCAACGGGGCGAATAGATCCCCTCCCCCCAACGCATTGTAGCTCGAGCTCTTGACCATTCCGTGAAACACATCTCCCCTGGTCAGCCCTGCGCTTATTGTCTGGCTGTTGGTTGCCCCGCTCATCAGACTGACTTGGGCGCTGAATTTGCTATTCAGCATCTCGATGTCCGCCTTGGTAAGCCCTTCGAATTCTCTCCCCCCGCCCCCGCCTCCTTCCATGCTCTTCAGATCCGCACTTGAAAAGTACTGAGGCTCTCGTGCCGACAACTTGATGAAGCTTTGCAGCACCTCCTTAACCTCCCCAACGTCATTCAAAAAGTTTGCAGCCGCGGAGGGCTTCTTCCCAATCGTTGTTGTGAAGAACTCCAAGTTCTTCGTGACGCACGAGTCGACCGATTCCACCCCCACCCCATCGCTCTGACCGAAAATGCTCTTGGGGGTGATGACGCTGACCTCAGCCTGCGTTGCGTTGCGTTGCGTTGCGTTGCGTTGGGTTGCGTTGCGTTGCGTTGCGTTGCGTTGCGTTGCGTTGCGATGCGATGCGTTGAGTGGTTAGCTTGGTGTCTAGTAAAGTAAAATGGCATGGGCTGGTGCTACTAACCTTGGACACCATCTTGTCTCGCAGTGTTTTTTGCCGCCGTCCGATGTTCCTCGTTACGCTGAACATGGGTTCGTCGCAGTGGTCGTCACCCATGCAGAACAGGAAGTCAACTTTCTCCTTGAACGATAGGCCCATTTCCTCTTTCGTGGCCATGTTGCGCAAAATTTCCATTAGAAGCACGCCCTTGTTCACGCCCTGGGGCCGCACCTCAATGTAACCGCCTTGCATCCCTCCCCCCCGGAGAATGTCAACGGCGTGGTTTTTCAAAACAACGTGGAGGTGATCCTCCATCTCCCGCGATTGCAAATAACCGTACTCGGGGTCTGTGTCTCTGTACTGCCAGATTAGCTTGCTTTCGGTCTGCTCGACGTAGCTTCCGTGCGTGCGCTTCACGTACACGTCCATGACGAGAAGCGCAGCCTCCTTCCACCTGGCATCTTCTTCGCCCTCCCCAACCATCGTCTCCCACTGCTTGTTGCTCTTGTTGGCACCGCCACCCCACCTATAGTACATTCCATGCTCGGCCGCAAGGCCCAGGTTGGGCACGGAGCCAAGGGTTTCTGTCAGCTGGGAACGTTCCTTGCCAGACACGACGAACACGGTGTTGCGCGGGTCAGCGCAAAGGTTCGTGAGGATTTCGACAAGTTCCTCGGTGGGGGCCTGCATCTCAGTAATTCCGGCCGATACCGTGAATTTTTTTATTGAATCGGATTTGTCGGTAGAGTTGTCGAGGAGAGTTCCACCGTAGTCGAGGAGGATTAAACGTCGTTGCGAGTTTATGTAGGCTCGTGTTACCTCCCTCGTGTCAAGACTATAAAACCCCTTATCCATCTCCAACAACCGGAACCCCAGCCCCAACCCAGCGCCTGTGTACTTTTTCTGTTCGTCGTTCTTTTTCACCCCCTTCAGGTCCAGCAGCACGGCGAGCGCCCACCGCTGCGTGGTGACCCTGCTCACAAATTCCAAGTTGTATTTAACCCTCTGAAAATGCTCAATCTTGCTCTGCGCCGGGTTAGTTTTTAGTTGTGTGGATGTGATGTGATAAGATAAGATGTGATGTAACTAAATTCGCTCCGCTCGCTCACCATGCATAAGGCCCGCTCAATCGCGTAAGCAATTTCCGAAATTCTCCACGGGTTTACCACCAGAGCTCCCCTCATGACTCTGCAGCAGGAGGAGAACTCAGAAAGGATTATTGTGCCAGGTTTGTAGTCGGCAAGATTATTGTTGGTGCTGTTGTTGTTGTTGTTGTTGTTGTTTTCGTCGTTGCTATTAAGATCGTTGTTGTCGTTGTTAGGCTTAGGGTTAGGGTTGGGGTTGCTGCTGCCGTCGTGCTCATCGTTCTCGTCGCTGCTATCGCTGCTCAAGGCGTCCTGGTGCGCCACGGCAAACTCCAGCGGGAGGCGGGACAACCCGTCCCTCAGCGATGTCACTATGCAAATGTCCGCGGCGCGGAGGAGCGCCATGCGCTGAAGGAGCCGCATCTCGCTCTCCTGGCACTCCTGGAACTGCACAGTGCCCGGCCAGTTGGCGTTGATCTTTTTCGTCAGCCTTACGACTTCAGCCCGGGTGCCCAGGTAGTCGTCCCCGCGCTCGAACGCGGATATGCCGATCTGGATGAGGACGACTTTGCCAACGAACTCGGGACGCTGCGAGCGAAGCGAGTTGCGAGCGAAGCGAAATGAATGCGAGCGAAGCGAAGCGAAATGCGAGCGAAGCGAAATGCGAGCGAAGCGAGTTAGTCGCAGCTGGTGTATGGTATTGCTGGCGAGCAAGCATTGAAGCGAGCTAGTCACAGCGAGCCTTGAAGCGAGCTAGTCACAACTTGTGTATGGTGTTGCTGGCTCGCTAGTCACAACTAGTGTATTGTGTTGCTGGCTCGCTTCGCTCTCTGCTCGCTCTCTGCTCGCTCCGCTCTCTGCTCGCTTCGCTCACTGCATGTGTTTTACACAACAACTCAAACTCACCAATTCCAAGAAACGCTCCAAACCCAACAACTTCAAGGGCGCCCCCTTCAAGCTCTCTAGCCTGTCAATTGCGATCATGACGATCTTGCCCTTGAGCTGCTCCCTCAGCACCCCAACCTTGTCTAGCGTCTCCGGCTGCTCGAGCATCTTGTTCAGAACCGGAGTGTCGACCCCAGCATGGATGCTGGTTATGGTGACCGTCCTGCCGTTCGCGTCCACCGCAAGGTTGTGCCCCCCGTAGGTGTCCGGCACCATCCCGTACGTCATCCCGAGCAGCCGCCTGCGCCGAGCGAAGAAGGTGCGAAGTAAATTGAGTGGGTTGTTTAGTTTTGTAGTGGCTCGTTATATATTTCTCGTCTTCGTCAAGGCTTGCTCGCTTTGCTCGCTCACCTGCAGCACGTCAGGAAGTGCCTCGCGTACTCGTAGAGGTGGAAGCCGACCTGGTCGGCGTTGAGCATCCCGCGGAGGAGGTCCTCCCTGCACCACAGCGTTCGGAAGATCTCCGACGACGGGAACGGGGTGTGGAGGAACAGGCCGATCTTTGCCATCGGCCCGACGCGCCGGGTCAGGAACGACGGCAAAAGGAGCAGGTGGAACCCGTGGATCCACACGAGGTCACCCTCGTTGAAGTGCTGAACGATGACGTCGGCGAACTGCGCCGAGCGAGCCAAAAAATTGAGAATAATGTTAGTTTTAGTAGTGGCTCGTATTCTCGTCTTCATCAAGGCTCGCTCGCTTCGCTCGATCACCTGCTTGTTAACGGCCATGTACGCGGCCCAGAGCTTCGCCTGCTTCCCCCCGTCGCCGTGAACGCTCCCGCTATGCTGCGCCCCCTCGCTCTCCCCGTAGCTGGCCGTCCGGCTCCCTGCGCTCAAGTAGCCTGAGGAGCTCGGCGACACGCCCGAAGGAGGCGAAACCACGCCCGCAGCGATGCTTGCGGTAGAGGTGGAGCCATCGGCGGAATTTGCCTGGAGGCCAACGCTGTTCGCTAGGCCAGCGTCAGCGTCGACCCCGGAACCAGAGTTGTATACACTGCTGACGTTGTGGAACACGGGCCACAGGACGCCCTTGCAGAAACCGTTGTACGCCTTTCCGAACTCACGAACGTCGCACCAAACTGGGACGCAGTTGAACGCTTCGAGGCAGCGCTCGACGGCGGCTCGCTCGGCGACTGATTTGTGTTGGTGGTGGTGTGGTGTTGGTTAATGTTGGAGATGTGTTAGAAAAGAGAATAGAAAATTGGAAAAAAAATTGAAATAGAAAAAGAAAAAGAACAAAAACAACAACTCACTTGGTACGCCCATCTCCGGGCTCCCCTCCCCGCCAAAGTTCCCGTGCCAGCCGCGCCACTTGACCGTTCCAACCCTTGTAACTCGGAGGTGTGTCGCCATGCTAAGCAGATTCTCGTGGTCCCAAGTCGCCGTCCATTTAGGCGGGGTCGTGTCGGAGCGGTGGAGGATCACAGGTAGGAAGATTGAGACCACCGTGCAGCCGTCGAAGGAGGTGAGGTTTATTGAGGGGGAAGCTGGAGTTGAAGCTGGAGGTGAAGAAGGTGAAGGAGTTGAAGATGAAGATTGCATTGATGATCTGGGGGAGGGAGGCGTGAAGGTTAAGCTGCTATTGGAGGGGGACGCCGCAGACTCAACATACTTGTCAGTCACTGTTATTATTGACTTCAAGTCGAGCTCCGAAGGGGGGATTTTTATTGTGCAGGACCGAGGGGTTTCTGTCTCCCAGCTAGTAAAGGAGCCGGAGGTGTAGAGGGCGTATCGATAGGAGATGGTGATTATGTTGCTGTTGTTGGGGTTGTGGGGGATTGCGATGGTATTCGAGTGGAAGAAGGGGAGGGTTGCTGGTGTTGCATTCAGGGAATATGATTTAGAGTCGGAGAGTTGGATGCGGAGATATTGCCCAAAACCTGCGTTAGGGTTGGAACAAGTGAACCGGAATTGGTGGGTGGGTCCCACCATAGTGTGTGAAGTGGTGAGTGGTGGTATGGATTTGCTTGAGGAAATTCTTTCAGTCGACACCAGGGGACGAGAGCTGGAGGATAGTGTTTTGGGGGTTTGGAGTACTATTGAAGGGCTAGGCTACAAACGCTCAGTCTATAATTGCAAAACTCACGAATTTCGTGAGCTGGTTTGGCTTTCTCGAAAAGACCGAAAAGAAAAGCACCCAAAAATTTTACGGACCCAAGAATAAATATTTATCATAATATCACATCATGGGAGCCTGGAATGAAATCAGCAATCAGGATATAGCGACGGCAGTCAGAGTGCTGCAAGCTGGCCTGAAAGAACCACGAGAGGTCTGTGATCAAATCAAGGATCTCGCACAGAAAATCTCTATAGCTGTTTTGGATGCCAAGGACGATGAGGATGAAGCTGAGTACCAGAAGGAGGCTCACCACGGCCACAGCCACGACCACGGCCACAGCCACGACCACGGCCACTGTGATGGTGGTGGGCACGACCACGGTCACGAACACGAGAAGAAGGACGAGCCAAAGGACGAGCCAAAGGACGAGCCAAGAGTACCTTTGGTGAAGCCGGAGATTCAGGATGAAGGCCTTTACTCCTCTGAAAGTGTCGCCGCACCCGAATCATTCGCTAACGCGAGCGAGGAGGAGAGCGGCAAGTTGACTGATGGAGAGTTTGCCAATTTGCAGGACGCTGCCACCGCAGCGAAATCAAAGGCGAACGAGAGCAGCGAAAATGGCGAGAAGGTTAAGCTTCTCACGGAGGCCATGTCCAACGAGGCTAAGCTCGGCCAGTCGTCCGCCATGACAATTGCCAAGCGTGCTGAGGCTCTGCTGAAGGAGAAGAGGGTCAACGCTGCGTTGAAAGACGCTGAATTTGCAATCACCCTGAATCCTGACAGTTCGCGCGCCATTCGAGTGAAGGGAATGTGCGAGAGGAGGCTGGGCAAGTACGTCGAGTCGATGAAGTCCTTGGGCCAGGCTCAGAACTTGGATTTTAACGAGTCTGCGGACGAGATGATCAAGGAGGTGAGCGAGCGAAGCGAAGCGAGCGAGCCTTGTGACAAAGATGGCGAAGCGACGACTTACCCACTCCTAAACCACTCTTGCTCTCGTGTTTCGTTAAAAATGCGCCTTGCTTCGCTCGGTGCAGATGAAGCCGTGGGTCGCGATGCTCCAGAAGTACGAGGCTGATTTGAGGATCGAGGAGAAGGAGGTTCTGCGCGAAAAGGCGAGGAAGCAGGCGGCTGAGAGGAGGAAAGCTCAGCAGGAGGCGGAGGACAGGGCTGCCCAGCAGCAGCAGCAGGGGGGGGGGATGCCAGGAGGTATGCCAGGAGCGATGCCAGGAGCGATGCCAGGAGCGATGCCAGGAGGTATGCCAGATATGAGCGGACTCTCCCCCGGAGCGCAGGCCAAGCTAGCTGATTTGATGCAGGGAATGCAGGGCGGGCAACCTGACATGACAAAAGTTATGGCCGCGATGCAGGACCCAGAGCTTGGGCCGGTTATTCAGAATCTCATGGGCTCCATGGGAGGAGGAGGAATGGCTGGAATGGCCAGTATGTTTGGCGGCATGGGAGGGGGAGGAATGGGTGGCGGCATGGGTGGAGCGGCTGCTGACGCTGGCAGCGACTCCGATGAGATGCCGGACCTTGACGATGCCATGGATTAAATAGAGTGGATTTCCGGAATTCGTGGGAAAATTGCCTAAATTTCGTGGGAAAATAAATGCCCAAATTTACAGCTCACTTGCCATGTACTTTGACAGCGCAGCTTTCTTAATTTCTTCATCGCCCAGGTCCAAATCAATCTCCTTCTCCTCCACCTTGGCCCTCGCCTCCGCTTCCCATTTTGACAGCCTCCTGACTTGGTTCAAGAACTGCCCGTTCTCCTTCTCCAAGCATGCAACTCTCTGCTGGGCCGCCTCAATTTGTTTCTGTTTCGTAACGACCACCACGGCCGCGTTTTGGGTGTTCCGCTCACTCGCCTTTAGTGAATATGCGAGGGTTTTTACTTCGTTTTTGAGATTGGCGACAATTTTGGCATTCTCGTTGTCGTTGTTGTTGTCGTTGCTATTTTTTAATCTCTCAATCTCCTTACTCCAATTCTCGGCTTGGTACGTGAAGTTCTCTTCGGCATCCTGCATTGTTTCGGTTGTCAGCTCAATAGTTGACTCCAAACCGACAATTTTCGACTCGAGGGCTTGGATGATGCTCGCGTGCTCTTCATTGTTGGAATTGGAGTTGGTGGAGGCTTGGTCCTCGGCAGCGGCAAGAACCTCGGTAAGATCAAGAATATTCGCCTCGAGAGACTCCACGAGCTGCGCCGAGCGAAGCGAGATTGTGCGCATTTTTAACAAAGCACGAGCGAACCAAGCGAGCCAAACGAATTGAGTGGAATAATGTTAGTTCAGTAGTGGATGTAGCCGTCTGCGGAAAATTTCGCGAGATCCATCGCTTGAGTATTCTCGTCTTCCTCAAGGCTCGCTCGCTTCGCTCACTCACCTCCTCGTTGCTGCTATTGGTTGTTTTTAAATAGGTCATTTGAGCTTGCAGCTCATCGTTTTCGGCCAGCAGCTCCTCCTTAATGATTTCGTCGGTGGTGCTGTTCTCGGCAATTGTGTTTTTCAGCACTGCGACCTCTTTTTGTAGAGAGTCCAGCTTCTCTTTGTGCTGCGCCTCAGCATCGCTGGTCTGGAGCAGAGTCTTCTGGGTCTCAAGCTGGAAATTGAGCTTAAGAGCGTCAAGCTCCTCTTTGTGCTGCGCCGCAGCATCGCTGGTCTGGAGCTGAGTTTTCTGGGTCTCAAGCTGGAAATTGAGCTTAAGAGCGTCAAGCTCCTCTTTGTGCTGCGCCTCAGCATCGCTGGTCTGGAGCAGAGTTTTCTGGGTCTCAAGCTGGAAATTAAGAGCGTCCAGCTCCTCTTTGTGCTGCGCTTCAGCATCGCTGGTCTGAAGCTGAGTCTTCTGGGTCTTCGTTTCGATTTCAAGCTTGAGAGCGTCCAGCTCCTTTTTGTGCTGCGCCTCAGCATCTCCCAGCGCAGCTTCTAGCTCCGCAACTTTTTTAGAATTGGCATTGTCGTTTTTATCCTCATCCTCAAAACTGGCAAACTCCTTCATCTCCAGCAGCTCCTTCTCGAGAGCGGAAATCTGAGACTGGGCCGCCTCCAAACGAACGCCGGCCTCGAAGGCCATCGATTTGTAATTCTCGGAATTTTTTGTGTTGGTTGTGGAAAAACTGGCCACGCTGCTTCCGGGACTTTCGGTGTAGGTGAGGGAGTTGGAGTTGGAGTTGGAGTTGGAGTTGGTGGAGTTAATGGAGGCGGAGTTGGATTCGGATTTGGATTCGGATTCCTTATCAAAGTGAGATTTTAGGGTGTTTTGGGGCCGCTCGGACTGAGTTGGGACTGTGTGTTCTAGAGGAAGGGGCGACGAGGGGGCGGGGAGGTCGTCGTCAGGAGAGAGCGGTGACAGCTCGAAGGATGGAACGTCGTAGTTTTTATGGGCAGGAGGAGAAGGAGGAGTTGCCGCCACCTGAACTGCCGCCACCTGAACTGCCGCCACCTGAACTGCCGCCACCTGAACTGCCGCCACCTGAACTGCCGCCACCTGAACTGCCGCCACCTGAACTGCCGCCACCTGAACTTCCGCCACCTGAACTGCCGCCACCTGAACTGCCGCCACCTGAACTGCCGCCACCTGAACTGCCGCCACCTGAACTGCCGCCACCTGAACTGGAGGTGTCTCTTCTGCAGTCGTGAGGATGGGGGTGGGGATGGGAACTGTAGTGGCTTTCTTGTTGAGGAGGATTTTCGCTCGCTCAAGAGCAGTGGACGGCTTGGCTGCTCCGCCACGCGAAAGAATTGACTTCGAGGTGGCCTTCTTGATCATGATAGGGCCGGAGGATATTCCGCCTCGGTTTGGTCCAGATCCGCTCAGCCTTTTTCGTAGCTCAGCGAGTGGTTTTCGGTTGGTTGGTTGTTGTTGTTGTTGATTGATTGATTGAGCCATATTACAGTCGTTAAAAGTCTGTTTCAAAAAAAGAAACTGTTTTATTTAAAATTACAAATGATTCGTTCAATCCAGCGACACACCCAAAGGCAATGGAATGTGTATCTGTCTGGCGAGATTCACACTGATTGGCGGGAAATTATTGGAAAAGGTGTGGCTGAGCGTAACCTTCCAGTGACATTGTCTGGACCGAACAATTCTCATCCTGATAGTGATGATTGTGGTGCTATCATCTGTGGAATGGAGGAGGAAAGGCGAAATTGGGATGCTTTAGGTGGTCGAATGAATGCGATTCGTACAAAGACTTTGTTGGAGGACTCTGATGTCGTAGTTTGTCGTTTCGGCGACAGATATCGCCAGTGGAACGCTGCGTTTGAGGCTGGCTTTGCCTCTGCAAAAAATAAGCCACTCATTGTGCTTCACGAACCGCACCTGTCTCACATGCTGAAGGAGGTCAACGCTGGGGCTCTTGCAGTCGTTGCAGATGGTGACCCGCAGCGTATTGTTGAGATCCTCGACTACACCATCACCGGTGCTCTGCCAAGCCCTAGGGATGGTGCTGACTTTGTTCCAATTGCAGATCGGCTTGGTAAAGGCAACCCTACCCCTTAGATCTGCTCTGAATAGATAGTTTTCAAAAGATAGTTTCTTTTCGCTGGTTTAATTTTTTCTGTCCTACATTGCTGCTTCCCAATTATTATTCCCAATTCTCTCCCCTAACTCTACTTAACACTCCTCTCTTTTACTGAGTAAAAAGCTGATTCAAGGCCAGTTCAAAGTCATTGTCGTGGTCGTACAATGCCTTGCGAACTTGGGGAATGTTGCTGAAGCCCATTTCGAGCAGTTGGACCATCTTCAAATCGTCGACTATGCCCTCCAGCGGGTCCTCGTAATTTTCCATCGGGGCCACGAACTCCACCTCCGCCTGGTCAACGAAGCCGAAAATGCTGGGAGCCTGCGCCTGCGCCTGCGGTACCTGCATTCCCGGCGGTGCCTTCGGAGCGTGGAACGGGTTCGCCTGAACTGGAATTCCCGGCGGCCCGTTTCCATGCCCCAGCCCCTCCGATCCGTACTCTTCCAGTTCGAGCCCCTGCTTGACTCCCCCTTGCCCTTTTTTCTTCCTGCTCCTCTTCTTCTTCCCCGCCTGCTCGAAGGCCGCCTGCGCCTCGAGCCCCGGAACCTTTGCGTTGAGCCTCTGCGCTGCCAGCCTCTCCCTCCTCTCCTTCTCGGCCTTCTGTTGCTTAACCTGGTTGACCAGTTTAATGGTGTTGGCAGACGGGGCGGCGAATTTCTCCGCGGCTGCAATTCGTCGCTTTTCGGCCTGCTCCTCCTCCAACTTCATTCGGGCTTTTCGCCTTTTCTTGGTGCTTTTGGATTCGCCTCGGATCGTGTCGGGGACGGTGCCGGAGGAGAAGGAGACCTTGGGGTGGTTTGGGGTGCGGGGGGCAGATAAGCTTTGTTCATCTTCGTCGCTGTCACCGCCACCGCTAATGTCAGCGTTGCTGTCGCTATCACTGCCACCCCCACCCTCACCCCCGCTCCCGTAGTCACTATCGTCACTGTCGAGCAAACCCCTCATCTTGGCCTTAGCCTTGAGCTTCTTGGATTTTGTCCTCGCCTTGGCAGCCCTCTCCTCCTCCTCCTTCTCCCTCGCCACCCTCTGCTCCCATTCCTCCTTCCATTCGAGCTTCGTGTTCTGCTCGCTTAGCTCCTTGGCCTTCTTCGACTCCTCAACGCCCTTCGCCGCCCTCTTCTTTGTCTTAGTCTCCTGCCTCACCCTAAACTTTTCCTCGTCGAACACGGCAAGCTTCGCCCAGATGGAGGTGATGTCGTCTTCTTCGTAGTCCAGGAGAATCTCGCGGGCGTCGCACAGCTTCACGAGGTGCTTGCCCCGAATCTCGCGCTCGTAGACCTGTAGAGGGGGAAAGGGAAGGGGGGGCGGGGTTAGAGATTGAAAAAATTAAATTAAATACTTCCAATGCAACTCACCTTTCCACCGATTCGCCCGGTTCTAGCCTCTCCCTCGCCAATCGCGAGGTCCTTCTGGCCGCTTGACATTTCCTCCGCCTGTTTGGAGATTTCCTGCGCGCAGCGAAGCGAGGCGCATTTTTAATGAAGCAAGAGAAAAAATGAATGAAGCGAGCCAAACGAATTAGGTGGGTTAGCTTGGTAGTGGAAAAATAGCCATTATTGTCTGTAGCGCATTTTGCGCACTTCATCGCAAGTATTCTCGTCTTCAAAAGGCTCGCTCGCTTCGCTCGCTCACCTGCTGAAAACGCTTCTTCGGGTCCGAGCTAAGAACCTGAGGAGCCTTGGGGAACTGGTTCTGCATACTCGTCCTCCTTTCGAGTTCCTCGTGCTCTCGCATGGAAGCTTTCTGCTGCTTCATGTAGTGGTACTCCTCGTCGATCTCGTCCTCAGAGTCGCACGACTCGTCCTCGGAATCGTCGTCGTAGTAGTTGTCATCGTCTCCCATACCACCATCGCCACCAAACATTGCCGCGAAGATGTCACTCATATTCACCTTGCCACCACGACCACGACCACTACCACGACCACCACCACCACCACCACCACCACCCATGCCCGAAAACATGCTCCTAAACATTTCCTTCATCATATCAGCCATCTCCCTCTCGTACTCCTCAGCGTCCACCTGCTCTGAATAAGTCTCGTCGTCAAACTCAAGGTCCTCCTCATCAATCTCACCCTCACCCGTCTCGTCGCCAAAGCCCTCCTCCCAGTAGCTCTCGAAGCAATGCTTCGCTGCCACAATCTTCTGAGCCTTCTCCTTCATCTCCTGCTGCTCTGATTCGGATTTATTAACGTTTTTATCGGGGTGGAACATCATCATTGCTCGCTTGTACCCTTTCTGGAACTCGGACCGAGAGGCTTGAGGGGTGAGGCCAATGTGATCAGCAGCATCGGTGATCAGCATTTTATGCTTGGGAGGGGGGCGATTGGGTGGATTTTTGAGACAGGGGGCGGTCGATAGATAGATGGGCTGGGTGCCTAAAGAAAATGGGTTAAGTGAATGTGAAAGCTCAGAGTTATTGGTTTGGGACTATGTTTATGTTTCTCTTTCTGATTTTTCACTTTTTCTCTGGTTTTTCAAGAACTCAATACCTCACCTCAAGGTGGTAGAAAATTCGAGTTTGGAATACATTTAAACACGTACCAAACGCTACGTATTAGCACACCATTCAATTCTATTCTATTCCCTTCTCATCCTCCCCCTTCTCGTTGGGATCTTTTCAGGAGTATCTTTATGCCTTCCAATGACCACCACAAGTGGCTCAAGAAGTGTGATTGGCCCGCGGTAGAAGGAGTCATGATTGACCCAGATCGGGACTTAGATTTGATCGGGAGAAAGTACAAGGAGAGAGATGAGCATGGACGACTGCCACATCATTGGCTCGCAGCGAAAGCTCAGACACACACACATGCTCTTGCCCATGTGGGCGTGGAGTCGAGTTGCTACA
>Ga0302116_1001488_pt1 | contig 14187 bp, 17 predicted proteins | sample AG5_SCM_MG_FD_203124 | JGI IMG/M metagenome (GOLD analysis project Ga0302116, IMG submission 203124) | Marine microbial communities from Western Arctic Ocean, Canada - AG5_SCM | ecosystem: Environmental > Aquatic > Marine > Oceanic | place: Canada: Western Arctic Ocean | collected 2017-10-01 | reverse complement strand
GGAAGGGGGTGGATGAGATGTACTTGGGGGTGAGCCGGAGCACGTTTCGGATCTCTCTGCACGTTTGCCATCTGGGGTTCTCAGCAAACTGGAGGGCCGTTGAGCCATCAAAACTCTTAGCGACGAGGGAAAGTGGGTTCCGATGGATCATTCGAAGAGCAAGAAACAAGAGGGATTCGCTGTATACCTGACTATTGCAAGCTATGGCTCGAAGTAGATCAGAATTGCCGTATTTGAGCACTTCACGCACCAACTCGTCATCGTGCTCATTGATGAACTTGTGACAGTCTGCATACGATCGTGATTTGATCCATATAACCATCTCCTCCCTCCAATAAGCCACTGGTGCGTACAAGCGGGCCATCCCCTTCCAACCCAACGAACGAGCTTCCTCGGGAGTGTGGGAGAGCAAGCCGATGATCTCAGCACAGGCTCCACTCCTACTGGCAATGTCGATGGGAGTTTCGCCTTTATTGTCTCGTGTGGTGAGGGCATCTGGATTCAACCTAATCGACTGCACGCCCACACTGGCAAGAGTATGTGTGTGTGTCTGAGCTTTCGCTGCCATCCAATGATGTGGCAGTCGTCCATGCTCATCTCTCTCCTTGTACTTTCTCTGTAGCAAATATACGTCCCGATCTGGGTCAGCCATGGCTCCTTCTACCGCGGGCCAATCACGCTTCTTTAGCCACTTGTGGTGCTCATTGGAAGGCATAAGGATATGCTCGTGAAAATATCTCAAACGAGAACAGGGAGAGAGGTTTTACTGAGGCAAGTACGATAAATTAGGGTCAAAAATGAGTGGGAAATGGGAATGGGGACGTTCGCGTAGCAACTTAACTCACCAAATTTAAATTTGTAAATCTCCAACCAACATCTCATTTCGAATTCAAATTGGCTCTCACGCTAACAACAAGGACCTAAAATTATCTAAATCACTCGTCAGTCCGTCACACGCTTCGCTTCCATGAGTGACTCTTCGGACGACTATTTCGAGGAGAACTACTCCCCGAATGTCCCAAAGAAGAAGAAAGCGGGGAAGAAGACTGTCGAGGAAACATACCAGAAGAAGACTCAGCTTGAGCACATCCTCCTCCGTCCGGACACGTACATCGGTTCGATCGAGGAGCTGACCCAGCCCATGTCTGTCCTAAACTCTGTCACGAACCGACTTGAGAAGAAGGAGATCACTTATGTCCCTGGGCTTTACAAGATTTTTGACGAGATCCTCGTGAACGCTTCGGACAATAAGCAGCGGGACGAGAAGATGGATAAGCTGGAGGTTACTATTGACCAGGGGACGAATACGATCAGTGTGAAGAATAACGGGAAGGGGATCCCGATCGAGATGCACAAGAAGGAGAAGATTTGGGTGCCGGAGGTGAGTTTCTTCCTTTTTCTTTCCATTCCAATCCTTTTTCTTTCCATTCCAATCCTTTTTCTTTCCATTCCAATCCTTTACATTCCTCGTCGCACTAACCCCCCCCCCCATCATGTCACCCCATGTCACCCCAGATGATCTTCGGCCACCTGCTAACCGGTTCAAACTTCGACGACGATGAGAAGAAGACAACCGGCGGCCGAAATGGTTTCGGCGCCAAGCTCGCCAACATCTTCTCAACGTCCTTCACGGTCGAGTGTGCCGACACCGACTCCGGAAACCACTTCTCGATGACGTGGAAGGACAACATGAGCAGGAAGGGGGAGGCGGAGGTTAGGAGGTTGAAGAGCACTGAGAAGAAGGATTTTGTTAAGATTACGTTTCAGCCGGATTTGAAGAGGTTTAAGATGAGGAGTTTGGATGACGATATTGTTGGCTTGTTGAGCAAGCGTGCGGTGAGTTGAGTTGAGTTAGTTGAGTTGAGTTGTTCATTTGTGCCCTAATTTGTTCGCCCCTTAACTGACCCCCCCCCTCCCCCCTCACCTCACATCTCCACCCCTCCCCTGACACCTTCCAGTACGACATTGCCGGAGTAATGGTAAACCGCCCCGGCCGTCGTCTCAAGGTCGTCCTGAACGGCTTCGAGATTCCTGTCAAGACCTTTGCCGACTACATCAGTTTCTACGACGGCGTGGAGGAGCCGATCGCGTTCGAGGAGATTGCTGATTGCGATCGGCGCTGGCAGATTGGCGTGGCGAAGAGTGAGTCTGGGAGTTTTGAGCAGATTAGGTGAGTTTGAGCACGCACGCATACACACACTCAGACGCACTAATAACAATACAATTCAGCTTCGTCAACTCCATCTGCACGAGCAAGGGAGGGCAGCACACGGATTTCATTGCCACTGCGGTTGCGAAGGTGAGTCAAAGTCTCACTCTCTCTCTCTCCACTCGCATGCAATACCAATACAATACCAATACACATCAATCTCTAACCCAATCACTATCACTGGTCAGGCACTGCAACCCTTCGTGAAGAAGAAGCAGGGCAAGGCCAGTAAGACTGATGTCAAGCTGCCTCAGATCAAGAACCACCTGTGCGTGTTCGTGAACTGCCTGATTGAGAATCCTGCGTTCGACTCGCAGACGAAGGAGACGTTGACCACTCGTTCCAAGGACTTTGGGAGCAAGGTGAGTGAGCCAATTAATCTCAATTCTGTTGTTGTGTGTTGTGTGCCTAAAACCTAACCTTATATTATTTCGCTCGACTTCCAGCCGGTCATATCCGATGCCTTCTTCAAGAAGCTCGGCAAATCCAGCTTGGTTGAGGAAATTGTCAAGGTGAGCGAGCGAAATGCTGCGAGCGAGCCTTGATGGCGACTCGAATACGAGCCACACTAACACCTTCGCGCCTTCTTTGCTCGGCGCAGACTGTCAACTTCAAGGCCAACATGGACTTGAACAGGAAGAGCGGCAAGAAGGCGCTCAAGCTGAAGGGAATCGCCAAGTTGGATGACGCGAACCACGCGGGCGGGAACAAGAGCGAGGAGTGCACGTTAATATTGACTGAGGGAGACAGTGCGAAGAGTCTGGCCATGTCCGGCCTCTCGGTGATTGGGCGGGACTTCTATGGCGTGTTCCCTCTCAAGGGGAAGCCTTTGAACGCGCGAGACGCGCAAGGTGAGTCCCGCATCAACCTCAAAATCATCCACCACACCTCTAAACTCTCGTCAATTCGCAGTATCCCAAGTCAGCTCGAACCTCGAGCTCAAGAACATCATCTCCATTATGGGCCTCAAGTTCGGCACCGAGTACACGCCGGAGACCGTCAAGACGCTCCGTTACGGTCACCTGATGATCATGGCCGATCAGGACTTCGACGGCAGCCACATCAAGGGGCTCGTCATCAATTTCATCCACAAGGTGAGCGAGCGATCCTTGCGCTCGCTCACCTTGATGAAGACGAGTATACTCCGAGCATACTCGCGATGAATTCGGCGAAATGGCTGCATCCACTAAAACCACTTCTAAATGAATATTATTACACTCAATTCGTTTTCGCACCTTCTTCGCTCGGGGGTTCAGTTCTGGCCCTCTTTGCTCAACATCAAGGGGTTTTTGCTGCAGTTCATCACTCCCATTGTGAAAATCACCAAGGGAAAGAGGAGCAAGACGTTCTTCACCGTGCCCGAGTTCGAGGAATGGAAGGAAGGTCACGATGGCGGGAAGGGCTGGACGAGCAAGGTGAGCGAGCGAAGCGTGCCACAACAAAACACAGCACAACGCAACTAACCCACTTTTCAGTATTACAAGGGATTGGGTACGAGTACGGCGGCCGAGGCGAAGGAGTATTTCGGTGATTTGGACAAGCACCAGATCAAATTTGCGCAGATCTCCAAGGACGTGAGGATCAAGTCGATAACGATGGCGGACGTCGTGATGGGGGACGACGACGACGAGGACCTTGACACGCTGAGCAACGTGACGACCGAGAAGGTCACCGGCGACGACCTCATCGACATGGCGTTCAGCAAGGCCCGCGTCGAGGATCGCAAGGTCTGGCTGAACGGGCTAAAAATCGGCACCAACATGGACTACGCCAAGGTCGACAAGAACGAGGGGGTCAAGTACAGCGAGTTCATCAACAAGGAGCTCATTCTGTTCTCCTGCTACGACAACCAGGTGAGCGAGCGACGAGCGAAGCGAGCCACAAAACCAACTCCTAACCCACTCTTGCGCAGCGCTCGCTGTGCCACGTGTTCGATGGCTTCAAGCCGAGTCAGAGGAAAGTCTTGTTCGCGTGCTTCAAGAGGAAGTTGAAGGGCGAGGTGAAGGTCGCCCAGCTGAGTGGATACATTGGCGAGCATGGTGAGAAATGTCACACCACCGAACAACACAATTTTTTATAACTAACCCAATTACGCAGCCGCCTACCACCACGGCGAAATGTCCCTCCAAGGGACCATCGTCAACATGGCACAGACTTTCGTGGCCTCCAACAACATCAACCTTCTGACCCCTTCCGGTCAGTTTGGCACTCGGCGAATGGGCGGTAAGGACGCTGCGTCCGCGCGTTACATCTTCACTCGTTTGGAGAAAATTGCGCGAGCAATCTTTCACCCCAACGACGACGATCTCCTCAACTACCTGAACGACGACGGCCAGGTGGTCGAGCCCGACTTCTACATGCCCGTTATCCCAATGATCCTGGTGAATGGGAGCGACGGAATCGGAACGGGTTGGAGCAACAGGTTAGCGGCGAGCCACAACACAGCGCAACACAACACAACAAACACTGCTGCACAGCACAAACTAACCCAATTTCAATTTTATTCATGTTCGCCTCGCTTCGCTCGGCCGCTCGGCGCAGCGTGCCGCTGTTCAACCCCAGGGACATCATCAACAACTTGAGGAACATGATGCAGGGGGAGGAAGTGGAGCCCATGGCGCCGCAATACTGTGGGTTCATCGGGAGCGTCGAGAAGGATAAGAAGGAGGACGGCAAATTTAATTTGACCGGGATCATCGAGAGGCAAGGCGACACGACTCTGCTCATCAGCGAGCTTCCGGTCAAGATGTGGACGCAGACCTACAAGGAGTTCCTCGAGGGCATGCTCAACGGCGTGGAGAAGAAGACGGTGGGGGCGGCAGCGAAGAAGGTGAGTGAGCGAAGCGAGGTGGAGGAGAAGACGAATGAATGAATGAATGAGAAGACGAACGAACGAACGAATAAATGAGAAGACGAACGAACGATGAATGTAACCTAACAGACGAATGACACTGACCTCGATACAAAAACAGAAACGGGTGAGCACAAACGTCGGCATCGTCGCAAGAAATTGCAACACAAATATTATTCATACAGTTCATATTTTCATACTCACTCCACTCACTCTTCGCAGAAGGACGACGACGAGGGCGAGAACGTCAAGGGCGCGCCCGAGATCAAGGACTTCAAGGAGAACCACACCGACACTAGCGTGAGCTTCACCATCGAGGCGTCCAAGGACAGCATCGACAAGTGGGAGAGGGAGAAGGACGGGTTGATCGGCAAGTTCAAACTGAAGTCCTCAGTGACCGTCAACAACATGAACATGTTCGACAAGACTGGCACCATGAAGAAGTACGCGAACCCAGAGGCCATTCTGAAGACGTTCTTCCACACCCGGCTCCACTACTACGAGCTGCGCAAGGAGGTGAGCGAGCCTTGAGGAAGACAACAATGAGAATACGAGCCACTAGGAAACTAACATTATTTTTGCTCGGCGCAGAACATGCTCAAGGTGCTGACCCACGAGCACATGATCATCGAGAACAAGGCCCGGTTCGTCGAGGCCGTCATCACCGGCGACATTGTCGTTTCCAACAGGAAGAAAAAGGAGGTGAGTGAGCGAGCGAGCGAGCCTTGTCATAGAAAGTGTGACTGAAAGTGAGACTGAAAGTGTGACTGAAAGTGTGACTGGAGAGTGCTCGCGTCTAACCCACACTATCCTATCCGCTTAGCTACTCCACGAGCTGCAGAAGAAGAAGTACGACCTGTACGAGCAGAAGGTCGCGGCGGGGAAGAAGGACGACGAGGAGGAGATGGACGACATCTACGACTCGGACGAGGAGGATTCGAGCGAGGCTCAGCTCGCGAAGGGCTACGAGTACTTGCTGGGCATGAAGATCTGGAACTTGACCAAGGAGAAGGTCGACAAGCTCAAGGAGGTGAGCCGCGAGTGGAATACTGCGAGCCAGCTATATTGCGGAAAACTAACCTAACAACAACCCACGAAAGCTTGAGTTTCAGAAGGCGTCCGAGATGAAGGAGCTGGAGAAGACCCACCCGCACCAAATTTGGTGGGAAGACCTCGACACCATTGAGGATCTGCTCGACGAGCGAGACGGGGAGATGGCAAAGGTCATGGCTGAGGAGAAGTCGAGCAGCGCCAAGGTGAGCGTGAAGGTGCACACAGCACAAGAGAGAGAGAGAGAGGAGGAGGTGGCACTAACTAAATTCATGTAATGTGTATGTACAATGTACGAATGTATTTTTTGTATAACAATTATGCGCAGAACCAGAAGAAGCAGGCAGCGCGGAGCAAGAAGGCAGACAAGGCGTTGAAGAAGAAGAAGTCCAAGAAGGTCGAGGCGTGGGACAGCGACTCCGACGAATCCGTCGACAACACCAACTTCAACGACATGGACACGTCGACAATGTCCCTGGACGAGTCCGTCGAATACGTCAAGGGGAAGAAGGGAAGCGGGAAGGTGGACGTGTGGAAGGCCGCGGTGAAGAAGGAGAGGCCGGCCTGCAGCGGGAGCTTCATCCCGGAGGCGGACCTCGGGGCGGACTTCAGCGTCAGCAACATGAACGTCAAGGCGAATTTGAAGGCCAAGAAGCTGGCTGACAAGGAGGCGAAGAAGGGTGGGAGTGGGGGGAAGGTCAAGGTGGGGGCCGAGGCCGAGGTGAAGAGCGAAGCAGCATCCGCATCCGCGACCACGGTCGAGTTTGCGAGCGGCGACGAGGCCAGCGACGACGAGGAAGGCCTGTCTCTCATGGAGAAGCTGGCGCTTCGAAAGGCCAAGGAAGAGGGGAACGGCAGCGGGAAGGCAAAGGCAAAGCCAGCGGCAAAGGCAAAGGCAAAGCCAGCGGCAAAGGCAAAGCCAGCGGCAAAGCCAAAGCCAGCGGCAAAGCCAAAGCCAAAGCCAAAAGCAGCCAAGAAGGCCGTCAAGGAGGAGTCCGAGTCCGAGGAGGACATCGGGAGCGATTCGGAGAGCTCCGACTCCGAGACTTCCTTCGTCGCGCCGGCTCGGGAGAAGACGAGCCGGCGCAGAGCCGCGGCGAAGAAGGTCGACTACGACGACGACGACGACAATGACGGGACCGGGGAGTCTGACGACGAGGACTTTGGCGGTGGTGGGGGGGGCATGGACTCGGACGATGAGGGGTACGAGGAGGAGGAGAAGAAGCAGAAGCAGCAGCAGAAGCAGAAGAACAAGGTCGTTGCGAAGAAGAAGGACACGAATAAGAGGCTGGCGAGCCTAGACGAGTTCGACATGGACGAGTTCGGGGCGGCGGAAATGACACCGGCGAAGAAGAAGGCCAAGGTTGCAGTGGCGGTGAAGCCCAAGGCCAAGCCAGCGGCCAAGGCAAAGCCAGCGGCAAAGGCTAAGCCCAAGGCGCAGGCACCGCCCCCGTGTAAGAAGAAGAAGAAGGCCTCGGACGCGTGGAACAGCTCCGAGAGCGAGGGGGACGACGACGTCGACGATTTCGACGAGAGCGACTCGGAGGACGACATGTTCGATGCCTTCGAGGCGAAGAAGCCGGCTGCGCCCAGGGCTGGGAGGGCGGCGAAGAAGAAGAGCACTGTGATCTATCTTGAGGATGACAGCGAGGAGGAGAGTGAGAGTGGGGGGGGTGATGATGATGACAGTGACTTCTAAGGCTAGGGGCTAGGCTAGGGGCTAGACTGAGGGGTGGGGAGTGGGGTGATATGGGGTGAGCGGGGCGAGAGGAGAGGAGAGGAGAGGAGGCTAGGCAAAACAAATAAAAAAACAAATTGATCAACAAAAACTACAAAACACCCTACGTTAAGCTCTGCCTTCTCAACTCATGCTCGATATGGCTCGCAGCCTTACCCACTGGACCATCTTCAACTTTGCGTCCACGACGAACTGCTGAACCGATGACGTAGACTTCCGCCTCGGATTTAGCTTTTCTAATCTTGTCGCCCAAGCCACACAAATTTGCCGTCGTCGCCGTCGTCGCCGTCGTCGCAATTTCAGTCCCCGTCTCGAGGGCCTGCAGCTCAGCTTCCATCATGCTCACACACTCCAACTCATCTAAATCTAAATCTAAACCAAAATGCTAGAACAAATTCAAAAACTCACATTCTCACAACATAAAAACCAAAAAAAAATAAAAAAAATAAAAATTGAATTTTAAGCATGCTTTTCCTGACACCTGCATGCTTTTCCTAGAAAAATAGCTTCCACCTGTATCAATCCCAACTTCCCCAAACTTCTGACAACTCGAACACGAAGCAGAAGCAAAATGTTCAGCTTCACGACAGCAAAATATTCTGACCCCCTCAATTTGCGGATCGCCATCTCTGTTGTGATTTACTGCTTGGCCGTGTCTGCTGTTCCAATATATAATAAACGGCTCCTAGACGGTGAAGACATAGAGAAATTCGAGTATCCTGTAGCACTTGCTGGTCTGCAGCTCGGTGCGGTCGCAATCCTTTGCACGATGATAAACATCATCCAACATTTTGAATCAGATGCTAGTGGCAAATCTTCGTGGCTCCTGGGGTCTCACTTCGTTTACAAGTTCAGGAATGTGGCGCCTGTGGGGGTTCTGTTTGGTGTTAAGTACGCCATCACCAACTGGGGACTGGACCTGGTGGACACCGGCACCCATCTCCTCCTGCAGTCAACGGACCTGCTCTGGACGGTGGGTTTCGCCCGAATTCTAAATTCCGAATACCTAGACATTCTCTCCTCCGCCGCGGTCCTCCTTTCCTCCCTCGGCAGCATCCTAATCGGCGCCCAGGCCTGTGACGATTTGAAAACCCCGTTCGTTCCTCTCCTAGTGAACCTGCTGACTCCCGTTTTTCTGGCCCTTTGCATCACAACGCTGCGAAAGGGAACGAAGGAGCTAATGAGAAAAGACAACATTTGCGGGGGCGTGAGCGCCTTCGAGTTCACGGCGATGAAACTTTTTCTGTCGTCGATGACGGCTCTACTGCTGGCGTGTTTGATGGAGAACGGAGGTGAGCGAGCAGCGCAAGAACTAGTTTTAACGCTCAGCGAAGCAAGCCACAACGTTTTTAGGGTCTGTGTTTTCGACCTCCTGAACTACCCCTCCCACAAAAAAATGCGCTGGTAGTTTAAACTAACTAAACTAAACTAAACTAAACTTAACTAAACTAAACTAAACTAACCCGCTCGGCGCAGCGTGGGGGCTAGGCGCTGATAAAATTAGTTGGTGGCGTGCGTTTGAACAATACGAAACTGCTGGAAAGATCATCATTCTTGGGGGAGCAGTCTTCGTGCTAATTTTTCAGGTCAACATCACGTGGCTGAGCGCCCTAACCTCCGCCACGACGGTCGGTATAGTGGGGGGCATGAAAGTTGTTCCGCAGTGGGGCATCAACAGCATCTTCGCCGTAGACAACAAAAAAACATTTTCCTGGTACGTCATCCTCGGGGCTTCGTGCGTAATGGCAAGCAGCGTTTTCTACGCTTGGAGCAAGTTTATCAAAATCGAGAAAGAGAAGAAGGAGAATGAAGACAAATTGAATCTGAGAAAAGGCTTGCTTGAAAATCGGGTGTGATCAAAAAATAGAACCCGTTATTAACTTTATGTACTCCTTCTCCTCGGGGTATTTCGGTGTCCCGTCTGCAAACAAGATGTCGTGGAACCAATCCAAATCCTCCGGCTCCACGCCTTCGTAAGGATTCACCTCCCCGTTGCTATCCCAAGGATAACAGGTCTGCGTTTTACCTGTCACCAAGCCCCAGTTCATCGCGCTCACTCCCTCTCCGACCATGTAGCCCAAGTTGGGATTGAAATAGCTGTTCATCTTCCTGGCCATGTATTCTGTGCAGATTATCGGCTTCTCGTACGTTTTAAGTCTTTCCACTTTTGTCGCCAATAGTTCCAAAGGCTCGTAGTTGTGGAAGGAAATTATGTCACTGTGATTAATTTGGATCTTCTGTACCTCGCTCAAATTTGCGTAGTCGTCCCAATTCTCCCCTTGCCAGATTGGGCTCGTGATTGGTTGAGAAGGATTTGCCTCTCTCGCCCACTCGAAAACCGCAGAAAGCAGAGCGGGGAAGTCGATTTTCTCGTTGTCGTTGTGCCCGTTGTCGTTGTTGGGCTCGTTCCACACGTCCCACGCGATAATCCTTGGGTCTGAGGAGAATCGTGAAATTACCTCGCTCACGTAGGGCTTGACAGTTGCGTTGAAAACCGTAATGTCCGAGACGATATCCAACCCCGGAGATTGCATCCAAACAGAATTGTGAACGTAAGGGGTTGGTTCGGGCTGAGTTCCGTTGAGGGGGTTGGGTTTCCAGCAGGAATCGAGCAAAACGTAAATGATGCCGATATTAACCTTGTCACACAAGTCGTTGAAGGCTTCCATTCTCCCAAACAACCCTTCCGGATCATTCTCGTGTAACAAATTATGTAGAAACACGCGGACTCCGTTGAATCCAAGTTCAGAAGCATATTTTAGTTCCCGCTGAAGTGTGATTGGGTCCCAAGTTTCCTCCTGCCACATTGTCAGCTCATTCTGAGCATTGGAGTTGATGAAATTGGACCCAACCACAACACGAAGTTGACTCCAAGTTTCATGTTGTTCGTCGCGAACATAAACAGGGGCAACAATTCCGGCAGCAAAAGATAGGGAAGTGAGCAGAAGGAGTGGATTAATCATACGCAATAACAATTTGTAACTTTTGGGTTGAACAGAACAAAAAAATTTTAAAAAATTCAACTTGATTCAACTAATAATTTACTTCGCAATTTCCTTTGGGAGTTCTATTTTTACCACTTCCGGAATACCTTAGTGGGATCGTAGTGGGAGTCAAGCTGCCGCGGAGGAATTCCAAATCTCGACAGCATCTTGACCGCAAAGTGCTTGAAATAAACGTGGCGGCCAGCGGCCGTGCCAACAGTGACGAGCAGAAGCGGGTAGAAGGGGAACATGATGACGATGCTGGCTAGTCTATACGTCCACGGCCTGCGCCGAGCGAAGCGAGGCGAATTTTTGATGATGCACGAGCGAACCAAGCGAACCAAGCGAGCCAAACAAACAAATTGAGTTGAAAGTTTAGTAGTTGATGTAGCCCCAGGAGTATGCTCGTCTTCCTGAAAGCTCGCTCGCTTCGCTCGCGCTCGCTCACCCTTCCTTCAAAGAACCCTTGAGCTGGAGAATGTCGCCCACTGCAGGGCGCACAAACATCATCGTCGAGGTGCCGGTTATCCCAAACACAGTGCAAACCAAAATCATCTCGCCTACCCACGGAAGGGAAAAGCGGGGTGGCATTACTTTTTCGGATAGCCACCACTGCCATGGGGAAAGTTTGGGCTCTAGCACGGGCTCTAGTTTGGGTGGTTTGAGGGGTGACTTTGATGTGAAATGATGCCTTGATGATGTGAAAATCCGATGAGTAATGGAAGGGAGCCGAAGTACCCCCATCATCACTTTCTTCTGTGAATGTGTTAATGTTCGTAACAACGGAAGAGAGCTGTTGCTGAGCATCGTGGGTGTGGAATAACAAGGACTACTTTTCTGCTGCCCAGAAACAGATACAAGCCAAAATCCAAACCCAACTAAAGAAAGCGGTTGGTTCCACGTACACATCTTGGTTCCACTGACGCATGCTTCTTCGAACTTTCTCCTTCCTGATGACCGTCCTCCTCAAAACACGGCGAGCAGCATTTTTTGGATTCCTGCCTCCTTGTCGTCCCTCATCAGTACTTCTTGCAAGAGCTCGAAACAACAAACACCAATTCCCGGTACCCCTCCCGGCCGATCCCCACTTTCCTCACTCTGTCCACATTTCACAATTCTCCCTCTACTTCGAGTACCATGGACCCCCCACGATTCTAGACAACGTGGTCTCACTGGCCCTTTCCACCCTTCCCAATGATGCCACCAAATATAAATACACGCAACAACAGCTCCTAGCTCTTGGATCAATTTGGATGTTTTCGCCTCCTCCACCCCTCCCCACACTTCCCCCCCCTCCTCTTCGCCTCACGCACTCCACCTCCTCCTCCACCACGGCCGCCCCCAAATCCTACTTGCGGATCCACTTCGATCCTCGTCGGTTCACCAGCGCGTTTAATCAATTAACAACGAACTGGCATTCCTCCAAGTCCCTCATCGCGGAAAACTCTTCCCTCGGCTACCTGGCGATTCACAAGCCGCGGAAACTTCCAGTTCACGCAACGGTCGACAACGCGGTTGAGAACGTGCTCAGCGGGGTTAAAGCCGCTCATAATTTGAGCTACCTTGGCCTCCCTCACCGGCTTGACGTTGAGACCGAGGGGGTGTTGGTCCTCTCTACTAAAATTGGGTTCCAGCAGTATTTCAGCAAGCTTCTCGCGCGCAAAACCGAGGGCGTGGCGAACGGCGTGGTGAAGATCTACGAGGCGCTGTTGGTCGGCACCAAAGCTGAACTTTTGGAGTGCTTAGATTCGCCGGCAACACCCTACGACTCCGCCACGAACATTTTAACGCACTTTCTCGTGAAATCGGATAGAGCGCCGAAGTTGTTCAATCGCGAGCAAAATACGACCGATGAGCAGGAAGCGAGGCTGAGGATTGTTGAAATTGGGGAAGATTGCGAAAAAGGCGTTCCAGTACGGTTAGAGCTACTAACAGGTAGAACGCACCAAATTAGAGGCCAGTTCTGCGCGATCGGGTTCCCGGTGGTCAATGACGACATGTACGGGGGTGGCGGAGGAGGTGAGGGGGATTATTTGGCGTTGCTCTGCAAGAGTATTTCGTTTCCAAAGCCGCACGTAAATGTGGTGAAGAACGTAAAGAGGATTAAGAGGTATGATCAGAATGAAAATAGAGTGACAGAAAGAGAGGAGATCGAAAAGGAGGAGAAATTTAGTATTGGGAGTGAGGTTGTCAAAATAGAAACAGCAGGCATAATCGGGTGTGAATTTATTTAGTTTCATTTACAATTTGTACTTTGTACCCCACCACTCTTCTACATGCTTCAAATAGGCCGGATGCAAATGCGTCCCGTCCAATTTCATTTCCTCCTTCAGTTCTCCACCCTCCTCCTCCAAAAAGCAATCGAAAATATCAAGCCACTGCAGCTCGTCGCACTTCGCCACCGCCTCTTTGAATATTTCGTTGTACTGCTTCACAACCCCCCTCGTCTCCTTCAGCACCGGGATGACAGGGTGTATGACCACCTTGAAGCCCTTCTCCTTGACGAGCTTCAGCACAACCTCCACGAAGATCGAAATGCACTTCATCATTCCCTCCTCCAAGTTTTTGTACCTGTTCTTCTCCACGGCGAGCAGAAGCCCTTCCCTGCAGTCGATCTCTCCGAATATCATTATGATTGTGGCCTTTGGTGGAAGCTCGTTCATCACCGCGAAGAAGTTTTTCTTCGGATAGAATGTTGAGTCTTTCCTCAAGTGCCAGTGTTTCAGCCCAGTGACCAACTTCGGAACTAGCATTTTGTTATCGATCGTCTTCCACGCCGGAGCCAAGCTGTGGCTGTCCCCGACCACATATATGCAATTATTTGCATTTTTTTTTTCGCCTTTACGTTTCCACTTGATCGGCTTCGGTTCGCAGTCCAGCAGCTGTTTGACGCAGCTGAAGTACGCGTTCTCGTTCCTGATGGTCGTCGTGTGCAGCTCGACCTCACTCGCCGTCCTTTCCCTTTCCACGGCCAAGACGATCTTTTCCGCCAGCTCCAGCTCGTTCTGCAGGTACAAGATTTTCACTAGGGCGAAGTAAATTGCCAGGAGGTCGAGGTCCGAGTCGGTGTATTTGGTTTTAGTTTTGGCTTTGGCTTTGGTTTTTTGCTCATCCTCGTCCTCATCCTCGTCCTCCTCATCCTCATCACCATCACCATCACCATCACCATCACCATCACAATCACCATTCAACAACAGCTTGTACACAGTATTGCCGCCCATGTGATCCTCCCCCCCCCCCCCTCCCCCCCTCCTCTTCAAAAACGCCTTAACAATGTTCACCGCTCCCTCGTAATCCTGCAGCAGCTCCAGTGCGTGGATGTAGTTGAGCGCGTAGTTGTTGTTGCTCGGGTTGA
>Ga0302116_1001485_pt1 | contig 14216 bp, 17 predicted proteins | sample AG5_SCM_MG_FD_203124 | JGI IMG/M metagenome (GOLD analysis project Ga0302116, IMG submission 203124) | Marine microbial communities from Western Arctic Ocean, Canada - AG5_SCM | ecosystem: Environmental > Aquatic > Marine > Oceanic | place: Canada: Western Arctic Ocean | collected 2017-10-01 | reverse complement strand
TCCCCCCCCCCCCCCCGCCCACGCGGGGGGGGGGGCCCACGTCGCTTGAGTGGGGTGGTAAATCCGTAGGTTGAAGTCAGAACCACAACAAGTGCAACAGCCACAACAGGGGTGGTTGAGCGCATGATTATGTTGTTGTTTTTATTTTTTTTTCAATTTTTTTACAAAAATAAATGAAAAATAAAAAATACATTCCTACCTGACGATGGGCAAAAAGAAGTCCAAGGAAGATCCTACCACCACGACCGACTTTTCAAAAATCTCTGTCAGTGCAATCTCGAGTGCAAATACAACTCTTCCTACTTCGACACCTCAACCCCCACAACAACCACCATCACCACCATCACCACCATCACCACCATCACCACCAGAACACGACGATGTAAAAGCAAACCAAGTGTTCAAGCTCAAGCTCCTCCTCGTAGAGAAAGAACGACGAAAAATCGAGCTGCAAAACAAGAACAATGAGAGCAACACATCTCTCTCAAATATTAAAAATAAAACCTTCTCTTCTAAGGGCGAGCTTGGAAAACTGTCAGTCGTCATCAACAGTGCAAAGGTGAGGCGGAACTGAGTGAGGCGAAGCGCAAAAGCCGCTGACCAGCAGATGTGATGTGCGTGGCTTGCATCGCGCAAAGCCCTGGCACCGACCCAAACTAACTCTCCCACCCCTCCAACTAACCGTACCATGCGCCTCGCTTCGCTTCGCTTCGCTCGGCGCCCAGGACCTGCCAAAAATGGACTGGTATTCCGGCAAGTGCGATCCCTACATTATTGCGAGCCTCTCCCCAGAAGTTGCTTGTCCCGACAAGAACGACAAGCGCACCAAAGTCGCTCCCCATAACCGCAATCCGACCTTCAACACAAAGTTAGAGTTCGACAAAATCGAGTTTCGGAAATTTTCTCTCATTTTAACTGTCAACGACGCCGAGAGTTTTGGCAATGATGACTTCGTCGGGGTTGTCAAAATTCCAATGAGCACACTTGACAGTCAGGACTGGATTGAGAAGTGGTACCCATTGACTGACCCTGAAAAGAAGACTGCAGCAAAGCAGCTTGGCGGCAGCGTTTGCGTGAGCGTGAAATTTGTCTACAGCGAGAAACTCTTTCTCGACCAGCAAATTAAAACCTCAAAGCAGGTGAGCATGCTGTGGACTTGCGAGCTTTCATCACTATACTAGTTGTGACTAACACGCCGCAGGAACTCGACAAGCTCACAAAAGATATTAAAAAGATCAATATACACATTAGAAGGCTGACTGGCGTTGAAGACACCGAACGATCATCATTGCCAACAACATCGGGCGAAGACGATATTTGGCTCTTTGCCGACTTCGATGGCAAAACACCATTCCTGTTCGCAAACTCTAACCCTCTAAAGGTGGGAGACAACATGAATGGAAAAAAACTGGGAGAATATGATATTTGCGTGATTTTATAACTACACCATTTGTTATTTGTTGCACGGTTCGCCGGCCTCAAATTGAAATTCTTCCGTTTCCCCCCCGATCCAAACCATTTCACCAACACCGTGAGGGAAATCGTCAATGAACCCCCCCGTCCACTTTTCGTAGCCAAATTTACCGCCGTAAAGCGAGACTCCTCGTCCATGTCTCTTCCCATCAACCCAATTTCCCTCATATCCCCCCCCTTTCGAATAAGCTTTGCAACCATGTCCAAAATATTTTCCTTGCCGAAAGCCACCCTCGAAAATAATTCCATTCTCCCAAACCACCTTTCCCGCACCGTGCGGGCAGTTATTCTTTGCATCCCACTCACCCGTGTATGATGCCTCAACCCCAACCGTAGACGGGCTACCGTCGTCAATTTTCACCGCCTCATTGACAAAAATCACTATCTCCGGCATGGCAAAGAAACTCGCGGCAATCACGCGAGGCAACCAGTTATCTTCTATCCCGCTCGAACGCACCCCACTTCCCTTCTGGCCGCTCCCCTTCTTCAGATTTTTCTTCTTCTTCATTGGAACAAACCCACCCCTCCCACCACCCTCGTCCAAAATAATAAATTTGGTTCGGCCATTTGTCGATCTTATAAGTCTATTTTTCTCACCGTTCAGTCCGTTCAGTAGCATGTTCAAATCGGAATGCGTGATGACAAAGCACGCGTTCGGATATCTCTCGATCAAGTCGATATCATTAATGTCCCCCACAATTGAACCAATGTTGTTGTGGTTGTGTTGCGCGTTTTCCTCCAAATATGCTTTCTTCGCATTTTTGTAAATCACCGGCGCGTCGGGCTTCGCCCAACTTCCCTTCTTCCCATCGCCCTCCCAGCCTAAAAATTGCAGTGCTTTGGCTCGTGTTGTCGAGGCAGTTGCTTCCGCTGTATTCGACAAAAAAATGACAGTTTCCTTGAAGAGATTCGCTGGAGAAGGGAGCGCCACAACTTTATTTTTGTGTTCGTCGTAAATCAGCACGGTGAGATTATTCTCGTCGGAATAAGAGTTCACGGGTTTGGGAACGTTTTCGAATCGCTCAGCACTCTCTCCTTCGGTGTTGGAGAGCGGGAGAAGCGATGTGTTGTGTTCATTTTCGACGAAAGCTCCAAATGCGTCCAAGTCGTCAATTTCTATGTTGAGAGATTTAGCGATGCCGCGCCAAGTCACAAGTGCGCAAAACTCGTCCTCCTCGTGACGCTCGCGGGCGCCCTTCGTCAGCTCGTGGCTGGATGTTGTCGAAGTGCCCAGAGCAGTGGTAGCCGACGTGTGTATTCGGTACCCACCTCGACGTTTATAGTGAGAGACGAGGGTCGCAGTAGTTCCACAACCAACGCAGTAAGGCCAGGCAGCTAAAATTGGGGTTAGTTCCATGGCTCGAGAGAGAGAGCTCAGAGACAGAGCCTTCGCCATTCCTGGACTGCAGAATCCAAAATCCATGTGTATGTTGCCTTTGTTGAGATAATCCAGACAAGAATGCTTGTAATAAGGAACGGTGAGCTCCAGGATGCAAGAGGAGGCGCCAGGTTGCGACAAAGCATGTTGAAAGAAATGTCCTCCCCCCCCTGTTATGGCAGCAACGATCTGAATTTGGGGTTGCTTTGAGTTGTAGAGCTTTTCAATGAGCTTCTTGACAGGAAAGGGGGTGGTTAGGGGAAACTTCCGTAGCATGGTGATCCTGGCAGGTGCAAAGTGTCAAAGGTGCAAAAATTATTTATAAATAAATCTAAATGCCTTCCAATGAGCACCACAAGTGGCACAGAAGCGTAAAGAAAGCTCAAACACACACACATACTTTGCCGGTGTGGGCGTGCAGTCAATTTGCTTCAATCTACAGGCCCTCATCACACGAGACAATAAAGGCAAAACTCCTCTCGACATTGCCCATAGGAGTGGAGCCTGTGCTGAGATCATCGGCTTGCTCTCCCAAACTACCGAGGAAGCTCGTTCGTTGGGTGGTAAGGCGATGCTCCGCTTGTACGCACCAGTGGGATTCACGATCGTGGGCAGACTGTCACAAGTTCATCAATGAGCACGATGACGAGTTGGTGCTTGAAGTGCTCAAATACAGCAATTCTAGTCTTCTTCGAGCCATTGCTTGCAATAGCCAGAAATACAGCAATTCCCTCGTGTTTCTGCTCTTCGAATAATCCATCGGTCCCACTTTCCCTTACCGATAAAGACTTCCAGGGCAACATTGCTCTCCAGTAATTTTATTCTGAGTCTACCCAATTCAATGCGTGCAGAGAGATCGTAATAAAGGACCTCCGGCTCACCTCCACCCACATCTCTTTCACCCCCTTCCCCACCCTCCTCCGACAAAACCTCCCCAAGCAGTTCGTCGACTCGTTGATCTTCGGAACTTACAACACCGCTTGCACGTTCATCAAGCACATGAAGTACGACAAGGCTGAGCTTCTTAAGGTGGAGGACGTGGTGAAGAAACCGACTAGAAAATGCGACGTCTGCAAGACCACCACAACGAAAGCGTAACGCCCGGTGCAAAACCAGCTACTTCTGCTCCCCCTTCTGCCAGGGCATGCTGCTCCTCAACCGGTGCATCCAGGAGCCTGGAGCTGGAGACGGACCCACATTGTGTTATTAGACTTCTTGAGATAAGATGCGGAGTAAGAGTTTTTAAAAAACCATATATCATAAACACTGCCAAAATTTAAAATTGTTTCTCTGTGACTCCTGCTCCCATGGCGGCAGTAGAGCTCTGCCCTCCGCTGGCCACGGTAACCATTCTATCCACCAAGTTAGCTCCACTCCAAGTCTGGTGAGTCAGCAGCTCGACCTTCTCGTCCCTTTCTTTCCTCTGAACGGTCTCAACGAAAGCCAGCTGTGATATGTTGATTATAAAAAAAATGTGTCAGTTCCATTTCCATTTCCATTTTATATTTTTGGCACACACTGCGCAAACACTCACCATGCCTCTATCTGCATAATCCCTAGCGAGCCTAGTCACCGCAAGACCGTTGCTGTGGAATCCAGCGAGGGTTATGAATTGCCACGTGTAGCCCAGCTTCCCCAGATCGTCGTTGAAACGACCCAGAGCAGAATCAGTCATGCCAGCCTTGTCCCAGTTAAACGAAGGGGAGAGGTTGTACGCAAGCATCTGCTTCGGGTGAACGGACTTCACACCCTCCGCGAATTTCCTGGCGACCGGAATTCCAGGCTTCCCGGTCTCCATCCATATCAAATCGGCGTGGTTTGCGTACGCCCGGCCGCGGGCGATGCAGTAGTCAACCCCGGGGCGCACCTTGTAGTAGCCCTCACGGGCGCGGGGTAGCTCCCAGTTGAAGTAAATCGAGTTCTTGCGGCCGAAGATTCGGTCCGACACGGCGCGGGCGCGGGTGTTTGAGATTTCGAGGGGCTGATTTTGCATTATGAATTGTTAGAAGTTGTTCACACGCACAACACACGTACACATATAGATACACCCACCTTGGCAGCCTGCCACTTGTCGAGCATGTTCCTCTTCTCCCTCTTTGTGAACTGGCTGTCGCAGTTAATCTTGTTCACAACCGCCTCGTTGAAAGTCATCAACCTCGCCTTCGTCTCCCACCTCTTACTCGCGGCATCGACGCTCTCCCCGCTCGCCTTGGCCGCATTTGCGACCTGCACCAAGCTCGGCAGTCCCTCGACAGTGGCACCGACGATGAAGGGGTGGTCGCGCGGGTCCATGTTGCTGTCCAGCAGTGAGGCTGCCTCGGCGTCGGTTCGGGCTACAATCAGGAGCTCCGTTCCAAGAACGTCCGCCGCCAGGCGGGCGGCAATTAGTCGGTCGATGTGTTCCTGTTTTGGTGGTGTGGTTGAGTTGGAGTTGGAGTTGGAGTTGGAGTTGGAGTTGGAGTTGGACTTGGAGTTGTGTGTAAAATGATAAAAAGACATAATTTTAAAACTCACCTGAGTAGACACCAACACCTTCCCGCCCATGTGCCCGCACTTCTTTGTGCCCGGCTTCTGGTCCTCCAAGTGCACCCCCGCCGCTCCCCTCTCCGCAAACAGCTTAATGAGCTTCATTACCGCACTGAGCCCACCATGGCCAGTGTCACCATCTGCCACAATTGGAGTTAGGTAGTCCACCGGGGGGGAATCAGGCGTCCTTCCGCTCAGCAGCAGTGCCGCCCGCTCCTCGTTTTGCCTCCGGTCGTGGTGGAGCTGGGCCCTCACCAGCTGGTCGCACTTGTTGGGGACGGTGTCCATTGGGTAGTCGGCAAAGTCTGGTCCAGGCTCGTTTGTTGTGCTTGCAGTGGAGCTTTGGAGGAAGATAGATTTGATGGTTTGAGTTGATTAGAATGAACCATCATGAACCCGTTAGCCAACTCAACTCACCTGCACTGCCACCCGGAGATATACACCGAAGTGAGGTGGGGAGCCATCTGGACCACTTGGACGGTGTCCAGAGCCCCAAATGTGTGGGAATAACCACCAACAGCATTAAGGGAAGATAGGAGGGTCCAGAGCTTCTTGGCTTGCCTGTTGGAAAAGGAGTCATAGTTTGCAAGTCCGTTATTCACGGGGGAGTTGCGCAGCGAAGCCACTTCGGAGGCTGAGTAGGGTCGAGTGGTTGTGTTCCACCTGGGGGAACGAAACCAAGTTTCTAGCGACTGAATTGTTTGGGAAAGGGCAGTCTTTTCATCGCTTATTGAGGGGGTGGACTTGTGAAGAGCGCGAGCGCCTCTGCTTGTCTCCATTACGTGTATTAAGTAGTAAGAAAAATGATAAAAACAAACACCATTATGATTATTATATTTAACAACACCATAAAGATGAAGAACATCGCAATTGCTATTGGGGCCCTCGCTGGAGCTTCTGCACAATCGGAACCTTACAACGGAATGTGTACGACGATGGGCTTTGGCACTTCTGCAACATCTGATGGCTCAACAATGATAACCCACACAGCTGACTGCAAAGATTGCGATTTTCGGTTGGATAAGACGCCCCCAGCCAACCACGACCTGGACCTCAACCCCAACAGACCGGTCTACCGCTACCGCCGCCAGTATCCTCGATTGGTGGCTGAGGAACGCGGCTCAACCTGGCAGCCCACCAACCTCGAATCAGAGTTTTCCTCCGATTGGTCATCTAAGGAATACATTGATTCCCAGATCGTTGGATATATCCCTCAAGTGTCCCACACCTATGGCCTTTTCGAGTCACTTTTCGCTATAATGAACGACCAGCAAGTTGCTATTGGGGAATCCACTTCTTCTGCCCGATTCGGCGAAAATGCTGTCCCTCGGGAGTGTCCAACGTGCCCCGGACCGCTCGTGGATGTGGCGGCGATCTCTCTCGTTGCATTAGAACGTTGCAAAACAGCGTTGTGTGCGGTAGAGATGATGGGAGAGCTTGCTACAAAGTACGGCTATTATGGAGCAGAGACAGAGGAAGGAGACAGAGGAGAGGCTCTAACTGTGTCTGACCCCACATCTGTGTATATGATGCATTTGTCTCCGGATCCGACCGCCACTACGGCTGTTTGGGTTGCCCGTCGAGTCCCCGACAACCACGTGACTGCTGCGGCCAACCAGTTTGTCATCCGCGGCATCAACAAAGATACCGACCTGTATTCGAAAAATATCTTCCAAGTAGCAGTTGACGCTGGAGTTGCCGCTTACGATGCCGATGGAAACCTAGATTTTCTCAAGTCCTACGGTGTCGACTCTCAGCCCGGGCCAGGTCTGTTGCGCAAGTCCGAATACACCACCGATCGCATCTGGCGAATCTACAGCCTGCTTGCTCCAAGTAAGAACTTCCATCGTAAAACTGACTGCTACGGCTCCGACTTTCCCTTCTCCGTTGAGGTGGAGTTTCCGGTCACTCCTCAGTTCGTCATGAATATTAACCGCGACCACTACTCTGGAACCGAACTCGACCTAACTAAAGGGTTTGCGTCTGGGCCGTACAGCAACCCCGTCCGATATGATCCTGGGAACGGCTGGCCTGACGAGAGCTACGCCCACAACGAGAACAACATCACCGAGGTGAGCGAGAAGTGGAGCGGAGCACAACACACCGTAGCACACTAATTCAAAATGCTTCGCACGCAGTGGGAAAGATCTCATGGTGCGTTCCCTCGGGCGATCGGGATCATGAGGACGTCTTGGCACTTCGTTGCTCAGCTCAGGTCGGATTTACCCACGGAGGTGGGCGCTGTTCTCCACTACGCTCAGCACCAGCCTGTCACATCAGTGTACACTCCTCTCTACGGCAGCATCAGCGAGGTTCCAGCTCCCTTCACAAGAGGATCCCTGTACTCCTTCTCGGACGACAGCATGTTTTGGAAGTTTTGTTCCGTTGGAAACTATGCCCAGCTGGCGTGGAAGTACATATTTCCCGATATAGAGGCTGTGCAGATGGAGCTAGAGGAAAATTTCTTCAAGGAAAGAGGCCAAATTGATGCTACCGCGAAGTCAATCTTGGAGGTGAGTGAGGGAGCGAAGGCGGGCGAGGGCAAGCCTTGAGGAAGACGAGAAATATATGCGAGCCACTGCTGGACTAAAATAATTCCACTCAATTCGTTGTCGCGCCTTCTTCGCTCGGCGCAGGCTGACGGGCGCGACGCAGCTGTGAAGTACTTGACTGAGTACAGCAACACGGCCGCGAATGACGTCTTCGACGAGTACAAAGGTCTGTTCGCTCACGTGCTGGGAAAATTCCACGACGGGGCCATCTCGCGCCCGGAAACTAACGTCTACGACGCCTCCGAGTACTTTTATCCCCAGTGGTGGCTGAAGCAGGTGAGCGAGCGAAGTGAGCGAGCTTATTTTGAAGACTTGAGCGATGAAGTGCGCGAAAAAGGGCTTAGACGGCGGGTGGTATCCACTACTAAGCTAACCCACCCTTTTCGTGTGACTCGCTCGGCGCAGTCTGACTTCTTCACAAACGTTCTCGGCGACAATGGGTGGTCGCTGGAGGGAATTAAGGTCTCCTTGAGCCATGTATTCAGCCCCGAAGTTGCGGATAACATCTCGAACAAGTTCCTTGGTCACGGAGTTGGTCTTGGAGTAAAATCGAGCAAATTCCTCAACCTCGACAGTTCATTGGTCATTGCGTTCATGGCTGGAGGAGTCACGGTTGTTCTCGTGGCGATCTTTGTGAGAGTGTCCATGGGCCTTCGTACAAGCGGTTACACGAAGATCTCGGACAACTAAAAACCAACGAAAAAATCAAACGAACAAATTTTACAAAATTTTATCTTTCCAACTAAACACTCATCTACATCTGCGTTATTCTATTGCTCGTGCTCATTTTCAGCATCGTTCCTTTCCTACTTGTTGATTTTAATTCCCCTACCACCACCGTACCTATTCTAAACCAAATATGAGAAGTCGTCTCGACGCTCATACGGTATGGTTTCCCCAAAAATCTCTTGCTGGTGAGATCCTTGTAGAACCTTCTCAGCTCGGTGCTCGGTTTTCTAGAAACGCTGAAATCTCTCGTATGCTCCTTGAAGTGTTTTCTTTGCCGCGCGGACAGATCAGTTACGTTCGCAACCTTTTTGTCCAATTTTGTGGAGCGTATCATTGCCGTCTCGTACCTCAAATTAACAGAAATTTTGCTCATGAAGAGTAGCCAAAAGCCTGTCGCCTGCGGCGTGCTCGTAACGACCAGCGCCTTGAGTTGACTCTGCTTCAGCAACGCACGGATGCAATTAAAGAAAGTTGAACCGTACCCCTTGCCCTCCTCCTTCCTCCGTGTTACGAACCAGATAAGCTCCATCACTTCGTCGTGCTCAACCATGAGCGCTGCACAAATGACATCGTTTGTCTTTCTGTCCTTCAAGGAAAGCACCGTGCTTTTAGCATAGTCGTACTTACGATCAACTGAGGGCAAACCGCTTAAGGCATAGTTAATCTCCCGGGTGCTCGTGTGGCTTCCACGTTGGAAGCTTGCTAATGCGTCTGCTACCCCCCGGATACCTTCTGGAGGTTCAATCCAAGGTTCCACTTCAACAGCGAAGATCACTTTCGGATTATTGCCGGTCACTTTCAATGACTTTTTCTTCCATTTACTTCGATATTGGATTAACTCTGAACGCCTGAGCTTGAGTTCTTGAGGGGTCAGGTTGATGTTGTTGTCGGAGGAGTTGCAAACCCCCATTGGAAGATTGATTTGGAGTAATTGAGTTTCTGAAGTACATTTTATTATTTTTATCTCAAATTTTTATTTTGTTGTTGTTGCCGCGTCTTGCTCTTGGCCATTTGAGCCCTGAGGGTTGCGTACTTCCTAACAAATTATGACTCCCCTACCCCAATCATGCCAATTCCTACAATCCATTGAGGCCGCAGGTGCAGCGTACAACTCCATCCAAGTCCTAGTTGGTGGCGACCATGTCTCTGATATAATTCGCCATGCTTTTGTCCATTTCGACACAATTAAAACCGACCAAGCATCCAAGTTCGATTCCATGCCTCGTGGGAGGAAAAAAGTTGTAGAAGCCACTATCTCCTACGCCCTGCACGTCCAGTCCACTATGGGTAACATCACCCTTGAGCACATTGACCCCATAATAATAAACATGGAGCAAAATTGGGACTCCATCCAAAACGAAATTATAGCCGAAGAGAAGAAGCAGGACCTCCCTCCCCCCCTAACGCAGCGAGAGAAGAACCAGCTCCTCGCGAAGGAGGTGATGGAGATCAAAAAGAGGGACCGCGAGATGTTCGAGCGCGGCGATTACACCATGAATTCGGCCGAAAAGGAGGTTGATTGGGGGGATGCCAACCTGAGGGGGGGGGAGGAAGCGTTTCTCGGGACGGCCTCCACAAACATGGGAAGCGTTGAGGGCCGAATGAGAGATGCAACCCGCTCCAAAAACATCGGGATCCGACGATTTCAAATTAAGGACTTTTACGGCGCCTCGAAAGCTTTCCGCTTTTCCTTCTTTAAACTCAACTTCAGCAATAAAAAGGACATTGGCAACTACCTTGAACATAAGACGGTGGAAATTGAGAAATTCGTTGAAGAAAACCTTGAAAAACTCCATTGCAACTTGGCGGCCAGTTTGATCGAAATGTCTTTAATTGAAATTGAAACGTCGCCGACACAATCTATGATTTATGCGGCGGAATCTGCGTCGCAGGCGAGCGGGGCGATTGAGCTGAACGGCGATAACGTAAAGGCTATTTATCTTAGGGGAAAAGGGAGGATGCTTGCGGACGATTTTGAGGCGAGTAGGATAGATCTCAGGGAGGCCAAGGTGAGCGCAAAAGCGAAATTCTGCGAGCAAACTAAATTATACTGACTGCGGCGGCACAGCGGCGCAACCCTAACGACCCAAAAATCCACGCCGCTCTAAAGATGTTGGCCGAGATGAAGCAAAAACAAGTAGATGCAGAGAAAGAAATGTGGGGGGGTAAATACAACAGACCGCGGGTGACTGAGGACGGCTTCAAAGTCATGGGGGTTGAGTTTAGGCTATGGAGGTGAGCGAGCGAAGCGAGCGAGCCTTTTGGAAGACGAGAATGCGAGCCACAACCAATTACATTCGTTTTGCTCACTCGTTCCTTCCCCTCTGCTCCATTAAAAATGCGCACAATCTCGCTTCGCTCGGCGCAGATGGGTTGATGCTATCTTTGAGTACATGTGCAAGAATCCGATGCAGATCATTACGCTGTTGCTGATTCTTGTGGCGACCGTAATTGCTCACCCTGTCCACCTCGATTGGCGCGCGGAAAAAAACAAAAATTGGGAGGCCGACCAGACAGAAAAAATTCTTCGCAAGAAGGGCATGTGGGAAATGTACCAGGAGTGGGAGGCTCACCAAGAAAAATGGCGCTCGGAGCGGGCACAGGAGATGCTAAACGAGCGTGAAAAGGCGGTGGACAAGGCGGCGGCGATGGATCTGAGTGAGGACGAGAAGAAGCTAATGGATGAGCTTGAAATTATGAAGGAACAGTACAAGGAGGTTGAAAGTGAGCTTTAAACTATTCTGATCTTTTTCTCTTTCCCAAACCCCCGCTTATTCTCCCCGCCTCCGCAAGCCCTAACTCCACCCTCCCTCTTCCAACGTCAACACCCAAAACATCAACCCCAATTCGAGCACCCGCGAAGATGCTCGTATCCCGGTTGTTGAAATGTTTTATGTGCAGCAGTCCGTCTGTCTTTAGCCCAATGTCAACAAATGCGCCAAAGGCAACGACATTCTTGACCTTTCCGAGTATACCGTGCAAGGGTAGGCTAGCATTGAGCTTGGGAAGATCATAATCGCTTGTTTTTAGCTCCGTCCAATTATCGGGTTTGGTTTTGTTTCCACCCCCACCAATCCCGAGCAGCCTCACATCACAGTTCCCCCTCTCTAAACTCTCCCTAACTCTCAGCAACTCTCCCTCCGTCGTCTTGAACTTCTCGATCAGCTCCGCATCGGAAATCTTCTTCTTGACAATTTTCTTCGCGAGCTTGTAATCGTCGGGGTGGAGATTTGTTTCGTCCAGAGGCTCCGACCCCTTCAGCACTGCGCCGAGCGAAGTGAGGCACATTTTGAATGAATGACAAGCGAAACGAGCGAGCCAAACGAATTGGGTGGGTTAGCTTAGTAGTGGATGCAGCCATTATATTATGTCTGTAGCCAATTCGCGGGATTCATCGCGAGTATGTTCGTCTTCCAAAAGGCTCCTCACCTTTGCAAAAAGCGGCTGAGTTCTCGTACGCCTTCGCGCCCACCCCCTTGACCTTTTTAAGCTCCGTTCGGGTTGAGTACGGTCGGGCTGAGATTACATTCTCAGCCAGACCCTTCTTCGTCAATCCTGGAACTTTTTTCAGTAGATCGAGCGAGCAAGCGTTGAGATCGACGCCAACAGTCGCTATGCAGTCGATGCAAACGTCATCAAGGATGCTGTAAAGCTGTGAGTGGGTTAGTTTGGAGGTGGTGGATGTTTGTAGCCGTCTGTAACCATTTCCGCTCTCTCACCTCCGTCTCGTTCAAATCGTGCTGGTACATCCCCAGGCCAAGGGATTTAGGCGGAATCGAAACCAGGACGTTCATAGGATCTTGGAGCCGCCGGCCAATGGACACTGCACCGAGCACAGCTACGCTTGGAGGATTTGGGAACTCGGTCTTTGCCGCAATTGAGGCGCTCCAGACGCTAGCGCCGTCTTCGTTCACTGGCTGAATCTCTAGTTCGAGGTTGAGCGATTTTGCAGCTACGAGGCGAATTGAGTGGGTTAGTTTGTATTGAATGTAGCCGTCTGTAAAAAAACTCAAAAAGGGCGAATCACTATATCGGCCGTAACTCCAACGCATGGAGGTTTTAGACGCTCACAATTGGGCACGGTGGCAAGTTCGGCCAGGCGCATCTTTTTGTGTGAGGGGGGTTGTTAAGGGACGGTACATATCAGGGGCATCTGCACGTCAATGTTAAAACTCGAAAAAACTCTTTTTAAAAGTGAATCACTAGGGACGGTCCAAAACACGCCATGCGCACGTCAATGTGATCACGAATTTCGCTCGCTCACCTTGCACAACGAGGTTTTCGGACTCTGCAGAGGCGGTGCCCGTTCCAAGCGCGACCAAAACCGGGGAGGAAGCATCGTCGGAGGCCAGCTTTTGCACCGAAATCAGCATTTCCCCCACCATCCTCTTGGATTTCTCGAAGTTTTTCATCCAGTCACAACTCTCTAACCGCTCAACGTTTCCGTTCCCCCCCAATATAGCAAACTTGCAGCCGGCCCGAAATCCAGGATCAACCGCCAACAGCGGCCTCTTCTCCGTCAACGGTGGAAACATCATCATTCGATTGTAATTAACGCCGAAACTCTTAATTCCTGTGCCGAGCGAAGCCAGATTGTGCGCATTTTTAATAAAGCAAGAGCAAAACGAGTTAAGCGAGTCAAAAGAATTGAGTGGAATAATGTTAGTTTAGTAGTTGCTCTTATGCTCGTCTTCCAACCAAAAGGCTTTCTCGCTTCGCTCGCTCACCTGCAATTTCCGCTTTTTTCAATAATCCCCGCCAAACCCCCCCACAAGCTCTCTTCTTCACCAACCTCGTGTACAAGTCCTGAACCGCCGCATTCAGCAACTCGTCCTCTCGTGATCCCTTTTGCGGCCTCCTCCAGGGCAGCACCGGAGGTTTCCGCTGCTTTTGCTGGTCGCACTCCCCGTTCACGAACAATCTGTAGTGCAGGTTGCCGATTGATCGGGCATCGTCGACCTCAAAGTTGGTCGAAACAACCTTCAAATCTGACGCACGGCGAAGTGCAAGGACTTGGTGGTCCTGCAACAATAACCAAACCGGGCGATGTGAGCGTTAGTTGTTTGGGTGGGTGGGTGGGTGGGTGGGTGGGTGGATGGATGGGTGGGTGGCTGTGCATCACTCACCTGCAACCTCCCGACGTTCACGGCGAAGTCGAAATACGTTCGTAAAGCGCTACGGTGCTTCTCCGCGTCGGCTTTCTTCGGGTTGTTCAAGTAGGTTTTGCTGTCAACTTTGACCTCCTGAGCGAAGCGGAGCGGAGCGAGCATGGAATTGGTTAGTGGTGCCCCCCCCCCACTCTGCTCCGCTCGCTCGCTCACCTTCGCGGTGAACTTCGAAAACCGCGAAACGTCGAACACCACCGAGTCGAACACTTGCTCAGCCTTGTTCAGCTCTCCGGCAATTAAAGTGATAGTTGCCTCTCTAAACTCCGTTGCGTTCGGGAATGTGGAAGACTTCGCGAAATACATTTGAAAATCCCCGCGCGTGATAATGGAAGTGACCACGCTTGAAATGTTGTGGGAGGCGTCGAACTTCTGCAGAGCGGGGGGGGAAAC
>Ga0302116_1001483_pt1 | contig 14217 bp, 18 predicted proteins | sample AG5_SCM_MG_FD_203124 | JGI IMG/M metagenome (GOLD analysis project Ga0302116, IMG submission 203124) | Marine microbial communities from Western Arctic Ocean, Canada - AG5_SCM | ecosystem: Environmental > Aquatic > Marine > Oceanic | place: Canada: Western Arctic Ocean | collected 2017-10-01 | reverse complement strand
AGCCCTTCATTGCACTAATTGCCTGCAAACTCATAATGCCCGCCCTGAACTTCCTCCTCGCATTGTAACTTTTCATGCACGCCGTGAAGTGGCTCAACCGCCGGTTGCTCTGCTTGGTGTCGGCCACCCAGTGGTGACTGAGCACCTGCTCCGCGGTGTACCGCTTCTCCGGATCGAGCACGAGCAACTTGTCAATGAGGTCCCTCGCATCGCTGCTAACGTCGTCCCAAAACGGGCTGGGGTAGTCGAATTTGCCGCTCTGGCGCCGAGCGAAGCGAGATTGTGCGCATTTTTAATGAAGCAAGAGCAAAAGAATGAAGCGAGTCAAAAGAGATTGGTTTAGTATAGTTTAGTTTAGTTTAGTAGTGGATGTAGCCATTATGTCTGTAACCATTATGTCTGTAGCCATTTCGCGGGATTCGATTCATCGCGAGTATGATCGTCTTCATCAAAGGCTCGCTCGCTTCGCTCGCTCACCTTGATACTCCGGAACAAGGCCGAGTTGTTGTCGTCGTAAAAGGGAGGAAAGCCACAGAGCAAGATGTAGCTGATGATGCCAAGGCTCCACATGTGGACCTGAACGTCGTAGGGCTTCGACTCTAGGATTTCGGGAGCGACATAACCGGGGGTGCCGCACGCCGTGTTGAGCATCGACTTGCTGTCCAGAAGTTTCGCCAGGCCGAAGTCGGCCAGCTTCAGTGTGTTTTCGTTATCTGGATCGCCGTAAAGCAAATTCTCCGGCTTGAGATCTCTGCGCCGAGCGAACCAGGCGAGCAAACGAATTGAGTGGGTAAGTTTAGTAGTGGATGTAGCCGTCTGTAGCAATTTTTCGCCGCTCGCTCACCTGTGGACAATCTTTCGCTCGTGGCAGTAAGCCAGCGCCGACGCAATCTGTCTAATTGCATTCTTGGCCTCGTCCTCACTGTAGTGCTCCTTATCCACGATTCGGTCAAAGAGCTCACCCCCCGCACACACCTCCATGACCATGTAGAAGTTGGTGGTGCAATCAAACACCTCAAAGAGCTTCACAATGTTCGGGTGGGAGACGGACTGCAGGACGTCCACCTCGGAGCGGAGGGCGCTCTCGTCCTCTGGACCGAGCGATGTTCGCTTGATTACCTTGATCGCCTGCTTCATTCCGTCTCGTTTCGATGTCGCCAACCGAACAGTGGCAAAAGACCCTTGCCCAAGTGTTTTGCCCAATTTGTAATATTTCTCGCACTCATCCTAAGCCAAGGAAGATGGTGGGGGTTAGTGATGGTGCTGTGGTGGTGGGAATTGGAACTTCCAACAGAAAACAGAAAATGGAGCAGTTGTCGTGTGGGGAGGAGGAGACATACCCGATTGAAGAACGCTTTTGCCTTGGAAAGCATGGCGACGAAGAATAAAAATGTTTGCGGTCGGTTGGTGCGGAAGTGGGAATAGATAATAGTTGTTGCCGAAAAAATTTATATAAAAAGTTATTTTTAAGAACTCCCCTCCACTTGGTAGGAGAGCCTGTGCTGAGATCATCGGCTTGCTCTCCCTCACTCCCGGGCAGCTGATTCGTTGTTGGGTTGGAAGGAAGGCCAGGCCCGCTTGTACACACCATTGGCTTTTTGGAATATGAGATGGCTGAAGTGAATCAAATCATGATCGTATGATGCAGACTGTCACAAGTTCATCGATGAGCAGTTTTGATCTTCTTTGAATGTTTAGGGACGGTAAATCTTTATGATATTTGGTCGTGAACTGGTGGTGGAGGAGGACGGAAAATGGGGTGGATCGAATAAACTTAGAAATTGTATTCAATCATCAAACAATTTTTATCACCACAACTTTGGGATGATTTGCCCTCTCGATCTGTTCTGATTCTCCTGAGCCACCCCGCCACCTCCAAACTGAGCCATCCTCTCACTTGCTCCTCTCAAATTTACCGGATTGCCTCTGCTCACTTGTTTCTGCCAGGTGTTGCGACTCTTGATTACAAACTCTTGCCACTCTCTTGGTTTTACGAGTTTCGCCTGGGTCTTCCCTCCACCCCCCATCCCCCCGATGCCCATCCCCATTCCCATGCTAACGTTGTTGGCGCTGCTGCTATTTGCCAACCCTCCTCCCTTTCCCCCTCCCCCCCCCCCAACCCTCCTTGCGCTGTCGACAATATTCCGTAACGATGCCGCACTCTTGCCCTCACCACCACCTCCACCACCACCAACATTCTTAGCCCCCCCCACCCCCATTTCCATTTTCACCTTCACCCTCTTCGTTTTGCTCGTTTCTCGAACCAGTTGATCAAGCGCCACGCTCAAATCGATGAATCCCGCCGTGCTTGGTGCAGGTGGTAAAATTGGGTCCGGATCCATCTTCTTTTTCTTCTCCCCACTCCTCTTCCCTCCCCATCCTCCCACCCCTCCGTCGGCTGGATCAACCTGACCACTAGCATCCTTGTTCACGAAGCTTCTCCTGTTGAAGAACGTCCACGTGAATTCGTCAATCGTGATGTCGCCGTCGTCGTTCGGATCGAACAGCTCGATGATCGCATCCACTTCCCACTTTGCTATAGCTTTCTCGTTTCCTGCTCCACTCCCGCACAGCTCATCGATCGCCAGCTTCAGCTCTTCGTGGTCCACGGTCCCGTTCCCGTCAATGTCGAATTTTTTGAAAACGCTCTTCAAATCCAATTTTTCTCCCTTTTTCAGTTTCATCTCCGCCAAGGCTTTGATCTTCTCAAGAATCTCAAATGCCACCTTGCTCGAACCAGCCGCTTTCGCAGTACCGGCCAGCGAGTTTGGATTCGTCTTTTTGATAGCCGCCTCCAACTGCGCCGAGCGAAGAAGGTGCGATTGGGTAAGTAGTGTCTCGTATTCATTCTCGTCTTCCAAAAGGCTCGATCGCTTCGCTCGCTCACCTTCTTAAGCTCCTCCTCTTCTCTCACTCTGATCGCCGCTTGGGTGAGCAGCCCGTTGTCTTCTATTCCTAAACCGTCATTGGCGTACTTGTTGAACTTCTCAAAGCTCAGAGTGAGGCCTGCTCGAGTCAACACTGCTCGAATTGCCAGTGGGTCCTCCAGCGCCGTTTTGCACATGAAATCCAAAAAGTTTTTCACTGTCATATATTTCGCAGAATTTCCCATTTGCCTCGCCAAGCTGCTACTCCCCCTCCTGAACTTAACCAAGTACTCAATCGCCTGGGGCGTCCCTGCGCGCGAACCAATTTCGCAATTCAACGCCTCAACCTCGTCGCTTTCTAGAAATCCGTCGTGATTTCTATCGAACCTGCGCCGAGCGAAGCGAGTCGCATTTTCAACGAAACAAGAGTGCAAGAGTGAATTAGACGCTCGCACTCAACTTTGACAAAGCTCGCTCGCTTCGCTCGCTTACCTGCTGAACAAGGAAAGAAACGTTGCCTCCGCCATTTCCCTCATGCCGCTTTCTCGTCGCGGGTCAAGAAGCATCTCCTTGACCCACTGGATCGTTTCACTGTGGTACACCTTGGGTGTAGACGCGCTGTTGCCCACAGGAGGCGGGGGAGGCGCGGTTTTGTTCAAACGGCTTCCTGGTTCTCGCTTCCGGATCGGGACCGATCCGGTCCAAGGCAGCACCTGGAAGTTCTTGCTATCGGCAATTTTTTTCTCCTCCTCCTCCTCCTCCTTCTTCTTCTTCCTCACCTCTTCCGAGCTGTCAGAAGCGTCACCACCATCACCACCATCATCATCCGAGCTCGCAACCGATTCTTCCTCGCTAAGCTCCACAAGCTCCTCCACCTCGACAATTTTCTCCACCCCGTCAACCAGCAGTTTCTTGCTCACTGTGCGCTTCAGTATTTTTTTCCTCTTCTTCTTCTTCTTTTTTTTCTTTTTGATTTCTACGTCCGACTTCGGTTTGTTGGTGATGTTCCTCGCCATCGTACCGTACGCCAAGGTGGACATGCTCTCGCCGACCATTTCGCTATTGGGCGTCACTGCTAGAATGAGCGCTGTAAACGAGCTGCCTGCACCGAGCAAAAAGAAAAGTAGTGTGTTGGTGCTTGTGTGTTGTGTGGTGGTTAAGTTAGTCTAGTCTAGTTTAGTTTGGCTCACTCACCTCCAAGGGAGTCGGACAGAATTCTGGTCAACTTGGATTCCCGGTACGGCACATGCTTTTCTTTGCCCACCAATGAACGAATGACGCGGCCCAAGGATAGAAGCGACTTCCCGATAATGGACGCCTCCACGGCGTGGATTCCGCTCGCTCCGGACCTCTTGATGCACTCCGAACCACTCAGATCAACCAAGTTGAGCCTTCCCCGTTTGGTGATTTCCCCGTCGGCGGTCTTTCTCGTCACGATGACGTTGATAATGAATATTGCATGGGAGCGAGACGACGCCCTGTTGCAGTGAGTTTCGGTGATGTGCCGATTTTGCTTCGTCCTGTGCATGATCTTGAAGATGTCGGACGCCTTCTTCACGGAAACTTGGGACAAACCGAGAATTTCAATGCCCCCGGTCCCGTCCTGCTTCTCCACGATTGTGAGCTTCTGCGCCGAGCGAAGCGAGGCGCATTTTTAATGAAGCAAGATCAAAACGAATGAAGAGAGTCAAAAGAATTGAGGGGTTAGTTTAGCAATTTTCGCGGGATTCATCGCTCGAGTCTTCATCAAGACTCGCTCGCTTCGCTCGCTCACCTGGTTCATGTGAGTCCCTGCCTTCCACTTGCCTCTGTAGCCATCACTGGCAAGAAGGTCGTAGGGCTGCTCTAGGTAAATCTCCATGTGAGAGGCGCTCATGGTAAATTTGCACGTCTTGTCGGAATTCAGCTCGTCAAAGAGCTGCACCGAGCGAGCCAAACAAATTGAGTGGATATATGTTAGTTCAGGAGTGGATATAGCCATTTCGGCTTCGCTCGCTCACCTGGTGAATTGCACGAGGGATGAGGCCCGAGGTTTCGGATCCTTTCGTCGATGCCTCGCCCTCCATCGTGTAGGTCTTCCCGCTCCCAGTTTGGCCGTAAGCAAACACAGTACACTTGTAACCGTCCAAAACGCGAAGCACGATGGGACTCACCACCTCATTGAAAACCTGCTTTTGGTCGCATTCGCTGCCAAACATTCGATCCATGTTGTACACCTTGTCAGCGCGCTGCGGAAGAAACTTTCCATCAAGCGTGCAGTCGGTACGTGACGTTTTCACGCACGTAACAACCTTAAGCTTCTTTTCATCAGGAAGGAGCGGTCGACACCGCACCACCACTTTCACATTGACGAGGCCCGAGGTTTTGAGCGTCGGGTCGTTTGCTGCTCTATGCTTCGTTATTTCCCTGTCGGAACTGTTGGCTGCGAGCTGCTCAGACATGGCGTTGAACAGCTCCTCATGAGCCTCGTCATCCAAGCTCTCCTCCTGCTCAACGTCTTCGTCTACTACTAACGAATTTGTATCAACTGATTGGGTGAAAAGTCTAGGAGACTCCGGCATCGACACCGCAGCTGCTCTTTTTGTTCTTAAAATTCGGGCAGACTTGCTGTTAAAGTCATACAATGCGCACAGCTTGTCGTCGGCTGACAGGAAGAATATATTCCCGTGGTTCACGTCGAATCTTGCCATTGACGACGACGACGACGACATCATAGGCGATGTTGTCTGCGCCCCGGTGCTTACCTCCCCCCCCGCACAGACACACCTTGCGTGCCCAAAGTGAACGGGAACAATGGGTTCATTCGTGTTTCCGGCTATCGAAATTGCGGGCGGGTAAATCTGTGCCGCGCGAATGTTGTTGATGTTGTTGTTGTTGTTGTTGTTGGAGTTGTTGTTGTTGTTGTTGTTAGTTGTTAGATGTTGTTTATTAGTGAAAACTGGTTTTTCATCCCGTCGCTTGATTCAGTCACTCACCTCTTTTCCTTCCGCTCCACCTCCCAGCCCGGTGGCGGAAATTACGAGTGCTCCGGACACTGGCGAGAGTGATAGATCCGAAATTATGCAGGCATTCTTCCATACCACTGTGAAGTTGTGCTGGGCGTAGCTGAACTTTTCGTAGAAACGAGGCTCGGTGCCTATGCCTTTTTTCGTGAAAAGTTCATCAACAAAGGAGTTGCTGTTGGCGGGAGATATTTTTGTTGTTGTTGCTGCTATCTTTTTAGGAGTGAAGGCTATTACGACACCACCGAGCGTGCCGTCGCCGTGCCTTTCCCCAACATTGTTCATCTTCGTTGCTTCTGCGCTGCTGCCACGACTACAGCCCAGCAACACGGAACCGTCTTCCAATAGCAAAGGCACCTTCGCGTTGCAGGCAAGGCTCGGGGGAACCGTCGCCAACGTCATTATTTGCTCAGAGGGAACAATTTCGCAAAGAAGAGCCGCGTCCATCACATCTCGACCAGCTATTGCCTTGACACAGAGAGAATTGTATATCGTGGAGTTTGTCTCGTCGGAAGAAGATTGGACATCGCACTGCGCCGAGCGAAGCGAGGCGCATTTTTAATGAAACACGAGCGAACCAAGCGAGCCAAACGAATATAATGGGTGGGTTAGCTTAAGAGTGGATGTAGCCGCCTGCAGCCATTTCGCGAGATCCATCTGCTCCAGTCTTCATCATGGCTCGCTCGTTTCGCTCGCTCACCTCCTCCAGAAATAAAATGTCGGAGCTTGGGGTAACGGTCATTCCACGAGGAGATCGAAGCCCGATGGCAAGCAGATGCAGCTTACTTTCTGCGCCGAGCGAAGAAGGCGCCAAATGAATTGGGTGGGTTAGTTTAGTAGTGGATGTTGCCATTATGTCGATAGCCATTTCGCGCACTTCAAAGCGAGTATTCTCGTCTTCATCAAGGCTCGCTCGCTTCGCTCGCTCACCTTTGTAGACGTAAATGCAACCATTTCGATCACCCTTGCCCTGGTCAAGGATGAAGCAAAGGGGTTGGGCACGGTTAATCATGTTTTCGTAGTAGTTGTTGATGGATTGAGTGAGAAGGTGAGATGCTATAGAGGAAAAAGGAAAGAGGAAAGAGGAAAGGGGGGGGGGGGGGGTCAGTTTCGAAACTAAATAACCTAACCAATTAAACCAATTCACTCACCTTCGTCAGAGGAGGAGGGCAGTAGCGAGGAGGTAGGGGGAGGGGAAGAGAAGCACGTCTGCAGACAAATATCCCCAGATGTACATACTCTTGTAGGGTTATGGAGGAGGGAGGAGTCGAGAATTGATGTTGTCACTGTTTGGTGAGTTCGGGATGTGAGACATGTTGTGGAAAAACTATCTAATGTAACGTCTAATGAAGGGGCAAGGTGGTCATGGTTGATGGTGATGAGACCGAATGCCGAGGAGAGTTTGGAAACGAAGTAGAGCTGTGTGTGCTGGGTTGCTGATGGGTTGTTACAGATGTGGGTGTAGATTGTGGCATTTGGGTCGGTTGCAGGATTTACAAGTTCTTCAAATTCTAGCAGGGAAGTTATGTTGTTGGCGGACGATGATTGCATTGTGAGGAAGGGCCGAGAAATATATTAATGTATCCTGGATATTTTATAATTTTAAAATTTTTGAAAATTTAGTTTAAAGATTTGCGTGTCCTTGGCAAGAGCGGACCTTTAGTTTGGGACATGCCGATGACTTGATCTTTCCTATCCCAAATAGTCCAGGTAGTCTTCTTGGTTCAAGCCACAACAAATCGATGAAATTAATTGAGGTTGGATATTGGAAAAATGAAAATTTTAACGACAATCGCCCTGCCCCCAAAGATTTTATCGTAAATGACACAAAATTTGATTGCCGACCTCTGGTCGCTGCCCTGAAAAGAAATTCATTTTTGCATTCACATGAAAATGGTTATTCAAGCTGCAAAATTTGTGGTCTTTCTGGCAAAGTCATGGGCTGTTGCGACTTGACAGATGGCCGCTACGTCTGGCCTGAAGGATTGATACACTACATAGAGCAGCACAACGTCATCCCTCGGATTGAAGGATTTGTTGAGCACATGCTGGCCTATAATATTGAAGGTGGTGGTCACGACAATTTATTGATGTGGGACGAAACCATTGGCGAGCCTATTAAAATTGGGAAAGGCGACGAGACCTGGCTGCGGGCGAATACGACGTTGTATTATGGCCACGACAACGAGAACACGCGTAGGAGAAATTTTGCGATGGGTGGAGCCATCATATCCCTCCTCGTTACCCTCATTGCAATCTTAAATCAAGAAAAAAGCAAATAAAAACATCAACATCCAGTTCAAGTTCAAGTTCAAGCTCAATCATCCTCCTTCTGTGGCAGCTTTTTCCCTTCCCAGTTTTTCCATTCCATGCCGTTTGGTGCCTGGCGTTCCGCCTCGTAATCCTTCTTTTCAACCTCATTCCAGTTGGTGGACAAGCTCGTTCCTCCGCTAGTTTGGAAGCTCTTGATCATTGCTCGCCTGGTATCCTCGTTGGCGTTTCCGTAGATCTGCTTGAACAGACCGTTCAGCGCTTCCTCTCCTTCACCCTTGTCCTCCTCCTCCTTCTTCTTCAGATCACGATCGATCGCATCCCAATCTCTACTGCTTGAGTAAGCGCTCTTCTTCGCGCCAGCTTTGCTTTTGTCTAACTCAATCTTATCTCCCATGAAATTGTTATCCTCCAGGGCTTTCTTCTTCGCCGCCTCTTTCGCCTTCCTCCCCTCTTCTGTCAAATTATCGTCCCCCTCCTCGTCCCCCTCCTTCTTCACGTCCTGCGCACCAGCGCCGAACAAATCGTGCCAATTGTGGGGCGCCCTCTTCCTCAATTTTATGTTGACCTTCTCCCCCTTGTACAGGACCTTACACTTATCAACGACCACCCCGTCAAACAGCTTCCCGTTGATCGGGACGAGCTCGTGCCCCTGCTTCGTGAGAGTGACCTTCAGAGTGTCCAAGGCGAACTCAACAGAAAGGTCCGAGGGGCTGACATTGGGTTCGAGGAGGGAAATTGTCACGACAGTGTCGGACTGGTAGTATTGGTATTTTGGCATTAGGGCAGTTGGATGGAGCTTCTGAGGAGGATTTGATTTTGTAGTACCAGTAGTTGGAATAGGGGTGGGTGGTTTCGTTGTGGTGGTGGTGGTGGAAGTTGATTTCAACTTCTCCTCCTCATCCTGCAACTCCTCGATCTCCGCATTGCACTTGCGAACCCAGGTTTTTAGGGTCTTCAGCTCCTTCGCGCTTTCGGTAACAACGTGGTCGAACTCGCTCTTGGGCTCGCCCAAAAGCAAGGAGATTGAGGCTTGAAACGATTCCAGGGCTACATCATACCGACCCAGCTCAAACGCGCTAAGGGCATGAGACTTCTGGCAGGCAAACGAGAGAAGTGGATGCTCATACTTGCAAGCAATTGATAAGTCAGCAATGGCATCTACATGGTCTCCAAGCTTGGCATTCGCCATGCCTCTAATAAAATATGTCTCACACGAAGGAATCTTATCGACCTCAAGGATTTTTGTCGTCAGAGCAATGGCATGGAGGGGTCGTTGGCTCAGCAGAGAGTGCATAATGAACTTGGGAAAGTGAAAGGTTTTGCAAGAAAATTTTTTCAATTTGAAATTGTCAGCGCTTGGGTTCGCCTGTAGTAGTCACTCCCTATGGCCACAATCGATGAATTCTACATGAATGCTGTCTCGGAGGTGGCTCACATTGCCCTTGCCCTGAACGAGGTGCCTATAGCTTGCCTAATTGTCGAGCCTTCGACGACTCCCTCTTATGAAAACATTGTTTCATATGGACACAACCTTGTGAACGCGACAAGAGATTCCAGCCGGCATGCCGAAATAGTGGCCATAGATCGAGCTCTATCCGGTAGTGTTAGCAGCGACATGCTCAGACTGAGTCCCTCCGCAATCCGAACAACTACAGAAAAATCCTCATCCTCAACCACCCCACCCCCCCCCCCACCCCCCACAATAAATTCCCAACAATTAAAAACCCGGCTCGATCTCATCCTTTCCCCTTCGTATTCAGCGACCCTGAGTTCGCTCTCCGACTGCACCTTGTACGTGAATTGCGAGCCCTGCGTAATGTGCGCAGCAGCTCTGGCGAAGGTCCGTATAAAGCGGGTTGTTTACGGCTGCAAAAACGACCGCTTCGGGGGCTGCGGTTCGCTTTGTTCAATGAACGATTCCAGCTTCTACCCAAACGATTCAACCCACATTGGCTTCGAGGTTGTTGGGGGTGTGGGCGCCGAACCTGCGATCGACCTCTTGAAGAATTTTTACGTACAGGAGAATGAGTTGGCACCAATAGAGAAGCGAGCGCGGGACAGTAAGGGGGAGAAGCGAAAGAGGAGCAAATGAGCAGGTGCAGGTAAATTTATAACAGAAAATCAGTTTTTCCTTAGAATTAAAAACATTCAATAATTCTCGTCCCCCTTTGGAATTAGCGTAATAAAATACGCAGGCACCACCCGGATTGGTTGTCCATCGTTTGTGACTTTTTCCACTTTAGCCACCTCCCCGCCACCCCTGGGAAGAGCCATGTCCTGCGTGTACTCCGTGTCTCCATCGAACGTCAGTAGTACCGCATCATCACTCAGCTCTTCTCTCTCTAATTCTGGTCCTGATTTTGATATTTTCTGGCCCACTCGCAACGCCCACTTCTCATTGTCGTGTATGTTCGCTCCGTAAAACGCCGTGGTTTCTGGATACATTGCGAACACGCGCAGCTCCTTCGTCAGTTGTTTCGAGGCTGAAATTGAGCCAGCAGGAGCTGCAAAATGGTGGCTCGTGGGCAGCGTCAGCACGTAGCTCCTGGGCAGGAACCGTGGATCGGCGGTTGGGTCCTCCACATCAGTGATTTTCACCATTTCGTTTCTCTTCAGGTTGACTTTCGGAATTACTGACGACAATCCTTCGGTTGTTAACCCCCCGGGCCCGGGAATGGTTAACTTGACGTCGCCCACGCCGTCCAAACCAAACTTTCGGAGCTTGACCTCACTGAGGCCGTAAAGCCCTTTGAGCACTCCAGAATTTGCTATTGATTGTTTGAGGGCTGGAGGGGCGGTCCAGCCCTCACCAAACTCATTCGTTTCAACTTTCGACAAAACCCAACTCCCGTTTTCCCTCATAGCGTCAATATTGGCCAGCACCAGCTCCCCGCACCTCAAGGGCCGCCACCGCTCCGTCAGCGCCCAATTCCGATACGTTTTCTCCGTTTTGTTTAGACTCTTCCCCTCGACGAAGGCCAAATCCGCAGGATGACTCAGAACGAAGGGTCCGCCTGCGCCGAGCGAAGAGGGTGCGAAGTAAATCGAGTGGAATAACACGTTAGTTTAGTAGTGGCTCGTATATATTTCTCGTCTTCATCAAGGCAAGCGACGAAGACTGAGTGAGAAGAGACTCACCTCCGTGGTGCCACCAACCCTCCTCCGCATCTGCACCAACTAGCTTGGAGTCAGAAATTATTGCCTGAGCGATTCTCTTGGCAACCGATACTCTGCTCGGACGTTTCATGAGATTCATTGTCAAGCTTGGTGGTTGGTCAGTGTCATCACCGTCATTGTTGTTGTTGTTGTTGTTGTTGTTGATGTCAGTAATAGCATTATCATTATCATCATCATCATCAGTAGCAGCATCAGCAGCAGCATTCACCCCACCTCTCGCAATTTTCGCCCTCGCCAATTTCCTCTTTATTCTCCTTAACCGCCTCGCCTCCTCAGCAGCCTTTTCTCTTTCCTCTTCCATTTTTTCCCTTCTTCGTTCTTCTGACTGCTCAGAATCCGAGGCCGGCTCGTCGCTGGACAATGATTGACTTTGTGGTTGTGGTTGTGATTGCCCATTATTAATATTATCATTATCATACTTCCTCGACGAGCCAACCTCCGCAATTGCAAGCTTTAGGCCTTTCTCGACCCTCTTAAGCATCTGCGTTCCCCTGCCGTACTCCTCGTGGAATCGCCGGAGCGTATGGCGGTTCAGGATTTGCTCGGGGGTGCCAGCAGTCTCAGTGCAGACAATCCCCAGGGTGGTTAACGAGTCAGTTGAGGAGTGGGTGTTGCTGTTCGTGGGGCTTGTTGAGGCGAATTTACGGGACCGCTGCTTCCTGATTCGGTCGATCATGCCAAGGTGGTAGTGGTAGGCGTTCCCAATTTGGAGGGGGGGGGCTGTTTCGCCCATTACTATTTCGGCTTTCGTCGGGTGGACGGTGCTGCCAGGGGTGAAGAAAACTGTTGCCAGGGAGACAAGGTTGTTGTTGTTTGTTAGGGGGGTGGTTTTGTTTGGGGGGGAGTCGAAGAGGAGATGGTCAGAATTTACGGAATCGGAATCTGAAGAGGTGTCACCATAGCCGAAAGAAAAGTTGGTGAAGTCGAGGGAGGGTTTTAATTTAAATTTGGGTTTGTTGCTGTTGGGTTTGCTGTTAATTGATTTGGATCCGGGTTTGCTGTTGGATTTGCTGATGGATTTGCTGTTGGATTTAGAATTGGACTTGGAATTGGGTTGCGTTGTTGCTGTTTGTTTGACGGTGGGTTGTTGTGATTTTTTTTGTTTTGAGGAGGAGAGGGAGGAGGAGGTGGAAGTGGAAGTGGAAGAGGGCTTCTTTTTGGCTTTTGAAGTGGATGGTGAGGGGGAAGGGGGATTAAAGAAGTTGGAGGCTGAGATCTTTATTACATTGTACTCCACAGCATTGCGAGGGCGCGAGCCGCGCTGAGCAGCGTTTTGTTGTGGAGGTGGGGGTGGAGGTGGGAGTGAAGGTGGTAGTGAAGGTGAGGGTAATGTTGATGCCTTCGCTGGAGCTGATCCTGGCTTTAGCTTTAGCTTTGCCTTTTGTAATGATTTATTGGGTGAAGGGGCTTTCGACAGCACAGATCTACTTGGCGCGGAATTTATTGAATTTGAATTTGAGGCAGAAACTTCTGCGGCCTGATAGGCGGTAGCGAAAGCCAACGTTTCGTTGTAGATCACTGATGTTCGAGGGCGTGAAGCACGTTTGCTTGAATTTACTTGGGATGGATCAAGGGATATTGTCGTGGTGATCTCTGATATTGGCCGCTTCTTGCTTGAACGATTCATACCAATTAACACAGATGATGGTGGGAAGTCTGTGAATTGTGGTTGTCGCGTGGTGAAGAAAACATTCGAATTTTAGTCAAGTTGAGTTGAACAGATCAAATATAATTATGTTTGGTGATTTGGTAACCCTGCTGCTGCATTTGTTAACTATCACCCTATTTTCTCCCACTAGACGACTATAAATACACCCCTCAGCCCTCGTTCCACCTCCCTTCGTCATATCTCAATTTAGTCTGTGAAGATGGACGAACAGCTCCTCCACGGGCATAATGGTGCTGTGCTTTGCGTGGCGTTGTCGCGGAGTAGCGGCCATGTGGCATCGGGTAGTAGAAGCGGGTCAATCATTGTCCACTCGACCAGCTCCAACAAGGTAGAATATCGAGCTGACAATGTTTTTACAAATGCTGTCCTTGGTCTTTGCTATCTTCCAAATGGCTCGGGACTTGTGGCTTGTGGCTATGATGGTCCTGAGGGTAATGGCTTGCAGGTATTCAGCCCTTCCCTCGAGTTGGTCCAGACCTTGGAGGGACACAATGGTACTGTGAGATGCGTCACCGTCTCTCCATCAGGCTCCCATATTGCTTCTGGTGGAAGAGATAGGAAGGTGATGATTTGGTCGGAGCCGGGGGAGGGTGGCGAGTGGGCTAGAGTGCAAGTGCTTGAGGATCACACGAGTGTGGTTCGTGCAGTGTGCTTCTCCCCCGACGGCAAGCAGCTGGCTACTGGAGGTGGCGACAAGCTCATCAAGGCCTACAGCTTCAACGAGGGAAATGCCAGCATAACGCACACGTTGGAGGGCCACACCCACTTGGTCCAGTCCCTCTCGTTCTCTCCCGACTGCAAAACCCTTTGCTCGGGAAGTTGGGATAAATCCATCAAATTTTGGAACCCTGCCGATGGAAGCTTGGTGAAGAGCATCGACCAGGCTCACACCTCTACCGTCTGGAGCGTCTCATACTCCCCCAACGGGCGTATTCTTGTGAGTGCCGATTACGACAACACGATGAAGATCTGGGATGCTGAGACTTTCGAGCTCAAGCACACGTTCGAGCAGGAATTCTTCACCAACCAGCTCGCCATTACGGCCGATTCCAACTTCATTGTTTCGGCCAACGAAGACAACACAGTTAGAATCACCCCCTTCCGAGAGTACCACCTCACGGGCCTCACCCCCATCCTCAACCTCATTCTCCATATCGTCTACAAGTGGGAATTTGTGTCGTTTCCGAAGCCAAACGAAAACACACCAAGCTCACCCCTCGAGAAAGTC
>Ga0302116_1001480_pt1 | contig 14225 bp, 7 predicted proteins | sample AG5_SCM_MG_FD_203124 | JGI IMG/M metagenome (GOLD analysis project Ga0302116, IMG submission 203124) | Marine microbial communities from Western Arctic Ocean, Canada - AG5_SCM | ecosystem: Environmental > Aquatic > Marine > Oceanic | place: Canada: Western Arctic Ocean | collected 2017-10-01 | reverse complement strand
GGCTGCGCGGGAGATGGAGGCGATCAACTACGAGAAGAAGCAGCTCGCGTCGCAATGGAAAACCTCGCTGGTGGGCATGGCGCGCCGCGACGAAGCGCTGCAGGCGACGCAGAACGCGCTGCGCACACAGGCGGAGGAGACCACGATGATCGAGGCGGAGACGTCCGCGTACAAGCGGCAGATCAAGGAGGCGGAAGGGACGAACGAGCAGCTCACGCAGCGACTGCGCAAGATGGAGGCGGAGGGGGAATTTCTTTCAAAAAACGTCGACGTCTGCCGCGAAAAGAAGGAACGGCTCATGGAGACGCACGCGCGCCTCACCGCTTCACTCGAGGAGACGGAATCGCACCTCGAGAAGGCGCACAGGGAGGCTAAGGCGCTGGACGACGAGACGAACAAGACGGAGAAGGAGATTGCGAAGACGACGGCGGAATCCCGCGAGCACGACGAGCGAATGCTGTCCAACCTCTCCGAGCAAACCACCGTGGAGAAAGGGGTGCAACGGACCATCGACGCCACGCGGGAGATCCGGGGGAAGATCCGGGACCAGGAGATGTACGTCACGACGTTGCAGAACGAGATTGCGAAGACGCGCGTGGATGTCTTGAACACGCAGGCTTCGCTGGCGACGCTTGACGAGACTCTCGTGGTGTTGGACTCGGAGCTCGCGGAGAAGAGCCGGACGGTGGACAAGTACGAGGCTGAGATCAAGCGACGCAACGACGACATCGCGAAGCGCGCGAGGGACGTGGATCGACTGAACAAGAAGCTCGAGGCGCTGTCCGGCGGGGATGACGACGGCGAGAATCTCGGCCCGATGGAGGCTACGATGAAGAACATGAACAAGGAGGTTGAACAGAAGGAGAAGGAGAACAAGGAGCTCCAGCGGCGTTGGGTGAACTGGCAGACGGAGCTCGTGACCGCGGTCAACGAGAACAACGAGCTCACGGAGAAGACCCAGCGGCTGAAGCAGGAGAAGACGCTGCTCTCCGCGCGGCGTAACCGGCTGGACCAGAACCTGCACCGACAAAAAGACGAATGCGGCCAACTCGCGAAAGCGATGGAGCGAATGCACCAGGACATGGTCCGCATCAACGCGCTGCGGGACAAAAACTCCAAACTCCACGACGCGCTCGTCACCGACAACTACGTCCTGGAGACTGAGATCGTCGGCGAGCTGAAGGACCTCGAGGTTGAGGCGGTGACGCTCGAATCTAAGATCGAGGCTCGAGCAGAGGAGAAGAAACGGGTCGTCGCGGAGGTTGTCGAGACGGAGCGCCAGATCATGCTCTGGGAACGTAAGATCCAGCTCGAGAAGGAGACGCAAGCCGCGTTGGACCCTGACGTGGGCGGGGATGTCGTGGGCGCCATGAAGAAAGAGATTGGCCGCATGGAGACCCGTCACGGCGAGCTCGTCAAGCGACAGGAGCGTCTGATGCAGGAGATGGAGAAGGCCATCTACAAGCGCGAGCTCATCACCACCAAGGCTATGCTCGCGGCGGCGGCGGGGAAGAACAACTCGCACGCCAACGCGGGCGCCGCGTCCAGGGGCCTCGCCAAGCAGGGTATCGTCCCGCCCGGCGCGAAAGGCCGCGCGCTTCGCAAGGAGGAGGCTACCAACGCCGGCGTCAAGCGAGCGTGCCAGGAGCTCAAGAAGAGTATCAAAAACACGGAACAGGACGCGGCGGAATTCGAACGCAACATCGTCGCGCTCGAGGAGGAACGCGCTTCCGCCGTGGACGAGATCGAGCAGACCGAGGCGGCGCTCCGGGAGCTTCGCGCGCGGGAGGAGGAGCTGAGGCTGGCGCACGAGGGTGTCGATCGCGAGCGGACCCGAGCCCGTCTGGAGGCGCAAAAGAACGAGCGCATGTTGACGCGGTTCGAGGAGTTGCGGCTCGGGACGTACGCGACCGCCGGGGACGAGGATGCGGTGCGGGCGGAGTTTGAAAAGGCGCGGCACAGGCGCGAGAAGCTGGTGGATGCCATCGGGGATATCTGCGCGGACGCGCCACATCTCGAGGCGCAACTGGGCCGGGCACTCACGCTCCTCTCCCTCTGATGAAATATTTTAATTTCAGCGACGAAGATGAAAATTAATCGCACCCATCTGCGCGTTCGTTCTCACCCCTCACGACTTCCCGGCGCTCGTGCCCCGCGTGTACAGCTCCAGGCACCGCGCGTGAATCCCGCTCGCGGCGACCAAGATTCCCCCCCCGCCGGGTTCGAACGCGCGAACCTCGTATTCCCCGTCGCCCAACTTTACCGCTCCGCCGTTCAAATCCGTCACCGCCGCGCCGGCTTCAGCGCAACACGCAATTCCAGCCGCGTGATCCCACACATGGCTCCGCTTCCCCTTCAGCGCGTAATCAGCCGGCGGGTGCTGCACGAATACCTGAGCGACGTTCAACGCCACCGCCGCGTATTTACACAGTGACCCGCACCCCATCCGGAACGAATCCGGCGACTGCGTTTCACCGCCAAACTTTCGGGAGCTCAGCGCGAGCCCGATGGGAAGCTCCGCCAAGTTTTCGTGCTCGGACACGACGACGATCGCGTCCTGTACGTCGCGCAGTGACGTCACGTTCGTGCGTCTCCATCCCGCGTCGCCGTCGCCGCTGAACAGGGGCTTGTACCAGCACCCTTTTCCCGCGGCCGCGGCGACGACGATGCCAATTCCCTCGTTTGGACCCAACGGTTCCCCTCGCCAGTAAGGAAGTCCCATGACCCCGAGGGTCGGTTCCATGGTCTGTGGGTCCACCAGTGCGAGCCCCACGACGCACTGCGGGCGTCGCGGGTCGTCGATGCCACGTACGAACGCTTTTGTTCCGTCGATCGGGTCCAACACGAAGTACGGTGGGTCGGTACGCGACGCTTCGGTTTGACGATTGCGGGTTCCGTCGCGCGTTCGCATGGAGAGCGCGTCGAGGGCTTCGTCGTCGACGCAGACGCGCTGCGCCAGGGCGTCCACCGCGGTGGCGCCGTCGCCGCCGTGGCGCTCCACCGCGGCGGCGACGGCGGCGGACGTGGTGTTGTCCACGATGCAGACGGCGTCGTCCTCCTCGCCGATCACGACGGTGTCGTCTCCGAGAGGTTTGCGAAGCGCCTGGGTGATGAGAGCCTGGCACGCGAGGTCCGCGACGGTGACCGGGGTGTCGTCGTCCTTTGTATGGGCCCGGACGTTAGAAGACCCGAGGTCGAGGAGGAGGTCGCACGCGCGCGTGACGGCGTCGATGGAAGCCGCGAGCGTCGGGTCGGGGACGAAGGTTGCCGACGACGACGGGGATGATGGAGAGGTTGACGCGCGCGGCGGGCGGAGAGGGCGGTGGGTGGCCGTCGGGTTGAGACGATGATGATGCCCGTGTAAACCGTCTAACGCGCGGGTCCATCCGCCGCCGGGCGATGTCCGCTCGGTCGCCATGCACGCCTGTTGCGCCATGGTGTGTCTGGTGTGTCTGGTGTCTGGCGGAGTTAACAATCTTCACGCATTCGTAAAGGTGCCCTCGAGTTACAAGTATCTGCTGACGAGAAAGGCGACAACGATCACTTCGGGGCGCGCCGACCTCGCGGAGGGGGGATGACGACGTGGTGGCGGCCCGACCTCGAGCGTATCCGTGCCGAAATCGCGGCTGAGGCTGAGCTCGAGCTCGAGGTGAAGGTCGAGGCCAGTGATGGTGATGGGGCGAACAAGGGGGTGAAGCGGAAGAGAGCCCCTCCCACAAAGGGGCCGTGCGAGCACGGGGTGCAGCCTCGCTCTCAGTGCAAGGTGTGCGGTGCTTGTCCGCACGGTCGTCAGCGCTCTAAGTGCAAGGAGTGCGGTGGGTCAGGAATATGCGAGCACGGTCGTGTGCGCACTCAGTGCAAGGAGTGCGGTGGGTCTGGAATCTGCGAGCATGGTCGTGAGCGCCATCATTGCAAGGAGTGCGGTGGGTCACAAATATGCGAGCACGGTCGTCGGCGCACTACATGCAAGGAGTGCGGTGGGGGTGCAATCTGCGAGCATGGTCGTGAGCGCAAACAGTGCAAGGAGTGCGGTGGGTCACAAATATGCGAGCACGGTCGTCGGCGCTCTACATGCAAGGAGTGCGGTGGGGGTGCAATCTGCGAGCACGGCCGTATACGCTATCATTGCAAGGAGTGCGGTGGGTCACAAATATGTGAGCACGGTCGTCATCGCTCTACATGCAAGGAGTGCGGCGGGTCACAAATCTGCGAGCACGGTCGTCAGCGTTATCATTGTAAGGAGTGTCCAAGCGCACGCGTGTAATACAACATCTCCTCAATCAAAACAACTCCAAGGTGCCCTCTCGAATCACTTTTGCGAGCTCTAGGGTTCATCAGCGTCGAACGCGTTCATCACCATGTCGTCCTCCGATGATGATGACGACGACGCGTACGTCCCTTACGCCGAGCACCCCGAGTGGACAGACGTGGTGCCGATCGTCCAGCCCGAGTCCGCCAACCCCATCGTCCTCATCGACTACGCCCGGGAGTACGTAGACGCGATGAACACCTGGCGCGCGGTGTACGCATCGAACGAGCGTTCATCGCGCGTCCTGGACCTGACTCGGGAGATCATTCGCATGAACGGCGGGGCGTACACCGTGTGGCATCACAGGTGGGAGCTCGTGCGTTCGCTCGGCGTGGATCTCGCGGAGGAGATGCGATACGCCGGGGAGATGTCGCGCGCCAATCCGAAAAACTACCAGGTGTGGAATCACATGCGACTCTGCTCGCAAGCCATGAAACACTCGGGGGACGCGAACCAATGCGAGCTGGCGGGCGTGTTGAACGAGGAGAACACGCGCATCGCGCTCATGATGGACGCCAAGAACATACACGCGTGGACCCAGCGCGCGTGGGCGGTCCGAACCTTTAACCAGTGGGAATCGGAGATGACATTCACCGAGCGAATGATCGACGACGACGTTCGAAACAACAGCGCTTGGAACCAGAGATTCGTGTGCGTCCACGACAGCCCCGGTGGTGGCGGGTTCGGCGGGGAGGAAGGCGCCAAACGCGCCGAGGCTGAGCTGGCGTTCGCGGCTGCACAGCTGGAAAAGTCGCGTCACAACGAGAGCGCTTGGAATTACATCCGCGGGATTTTGAAGAAGATGCCGGACGGCGGGTGGGGTTGGCGCGGCCGGGGCGAGGCGATCGCGCGGAAACACCTCGGTGACCTCTTCGGAACGAATCTCGGGACGGGGACATCCAAGGGTCCCCCGGGTGAGACGAGTGGCGGTTCATCTTCCGGCGGAGACGAAACGCCGTGCAGGCACGCGGCGTGTCTCTTGGCGGAGTGTTTACTCGCGACGGGCGAGTTTCGACAAGCCGGAACCGTCTTCGCGGCGTTGACCCATATCGACCCAGTGCGCGCCAACTACCACGCGTTCAGGCGCGCGCACGCGCTCGGCGACGTCGCACCCGTCGCCTGATTGTTATTTATGATATAAGGTAGGTAACACTCACGAGTAGTCATGTCGACGCGTTGGATTGATTCGATCGTTTCTAAATTGATTGATGTTAACGTCTAAGTCACCGTCCTGTTCATGGCCCTGATGGCGTCGTTGAACGCGAGCCACGCCACCGCCCCGTCCGGCGCGGGCGGCAGCTCGTTACCGTCCTCGTCGAACCTCGCCCTGGCCTCCGCGCCGTGCTCGAAGACGTGCGCCATCGCCATGCGAATCTCATCCGCGGTAAACGCGGGAACCAACGCTTTCACGATTCGTTTGAGTTCTGGTTCCGTGACGTGCTCGTCCTCGTCGACGTCGTACTTGTCGAAAATCTCCCGCGGGGTCTCCGCGGCGGCATCCAACGCCTTCTTAAGCCGGCCCAGCACCCCTTCCAGCGGCGCGATGACATCCTTGGCGCGGTCGCGTACCCTGTCGGGCATGGACGGCGCCCGCGGGTCCACCGCGGCGGCTCTGATTTTGGAAGCCTTGAAAGCGCGTTGCGCGCCCCGCAGCGCCTCTCTCAACACGTTCAACGACACAGGCGCGTCGCCGTCGCCGACGGAGAGGTGCTCGAAGTGCCGCATCTCCCTCGCGGTGGCGTCCGGGACGGCCACCTTGACGAATTCGCGGAACTGGGGCCGGGTCAACGCGCCGTCGCCGTCGGAATCGAACGACGTGAACGTTTCCTTCAAACCCAAAGTGGCGTTACCGTCGGGGGCGAAGTAGTTCCTTAGCAACGCGAAGAGGTCCCGTGGGGTGACCCGCGGGGGCGGGACAACCTCGGGCTCCGGGATTGGAACGGCATCCGGCGGCCGCAGCGCCTCGATCCTCGCAGCCTCCGTGTCCCTTTCGATACCAACCGCCGCGCTCTCCTTGGCGGCGACCGCGATTTGATCCTTTTTATCTCGCATGTTTTTGGATATATCGGCGGTGGCTTCAAAGCCGGAGAGGCCCGCGGCGGACCCGGCGAAGGGAACCAGCGCGGCTGGGAGTTTAACCGCGAGCTCCACGACGTACGGGCACCGCGGTGGCGGTACCGTCCGCCACATGCACGGCTCCACGGGTGTCCGACCGGTGGCGTCTTTCAACGCCTTGGCTTGTAAAAGTTCGGCGACGACGTCCCTCGTCTTCGTCATCGCCGTATCGATACACATCCGCGCCATCTTCTCAGCCTTGCGAATCTTAGCCCCAACGACGGCGAGGTCCTCGTCGGTGATGAGCCTGTCCTGCGGTCCTTCCAGCTCGTCCGGGTCGGTCGTCGCGATCTTAACCTTCTTCTTGTATCCCGGCGGCGGGATAAATTTGGGCGGAGCCGCGGTGACCTTGACCATGTTCGCGGCATCCTTGGCATCCTCCGTGAGGTCGTCGAGGGCGTCGCGAATCGCCGTTTCCAGGTCCTCCGCCGCGGCGCCGAGGACGCGCAGGTCGTTGACGCCGCAGTGCCTCGCCTCGTCGGGATCGTCGCGTTCCTTCGCCTTCAAAGCATCGGCGCCGAGTAACATCGCATCCGCCAACTTCGGCGCTAACGTTTCGATTCGCGCCGCGGTATCCTCGCCGACCGCTTCGATGGCGTCGCACGCCGCCGCCACCTCTTCCTCCAGTTGCAGGTACCCGATCGGTTCGGGTTCGTCCGGGATTTCTTCCGGATCGTCGGTTCGGATCCATTTTTTCGTCTCGAGGTCCAAAAAAGGTACCGCGTTGTTCGCCGGCGGCGGCTTGGGCTTTGGCGGATTGGCGAGCATCGGATCGTAAATCTCGGTGCAGGACGCGATGAGCTGCTTGGCGCTCTCCCCCGCGTGGCGTATCCGCCGCGTCGAGGCGTCGCGCATCGTGCGGAGGCGGACGATGAACGCAGAAGCGTAGCCGCCCGCCGCCGCCGCTTCCATCTCGGCGGCTTCATCCACCAAATCCCTCCACCCTTCCGTCGCGTCCCTCAACGCCTGGACCACCTTCAACGCGCCGTTCGTGGCCCTCGCGGGGAGCGCGGGGACCTCGGTGTGGTCGTACCCGGACATCTCGTGCGTCAGTTCCTGTTTGACGGCGTCCACTTTGATCCAGAGCGCGTCTCTGGCTTCCAGAAGCACGCGGTGAATCTTGCCGACGCGATCGGAGAGCCTCTCGTCCTCGCACATCTCCTCCGTCTTGGCCTCGCACGCGTCGCTCGGTCGCCGTGGGTTGATCTTCGCCTTCATGTACCCGCTCTCGTCGTACGCGCCAGGGCCGACTTTCGTGTTTTTGGTCTGCCACACCGCGTACGCCACCGCGGGTCCCACTCGCGCCAGCGCGTTACTCACCGTCCGGTTCGCGGCTTCCACTCCGATGATCAGTTCGGAATATCCAACCTCGTCAAACTTGCCCATGTTTCGCGCGATACCGACCGCCTTCAAGATGGGCTTGTAGCACTTGGGCAGCGCGTGGTCGACGATGGATACGATGCGGTCGAGAACCGAGCGCAGGGGAATGGTCTGGTCCGACGAGGAAATCGCGGCTTCGGCCCTGATGCCTTCGCATAGGCGTTGGATCCGCCCCGCCGCCGGTCTCATGAGTCCCAAAGCGTCGCCCAATAAGCCGACGGGCGCGACGTTATCCGCGGCGGTCGGCCGCGAAGGGTCGAATCTGTCCTCCGGCGACGCCATCGACGCCGCGGCGGTCACCTCACCCTTGAAACTGTCGAGTAAAGACGTGACCAACGCGCACAGTCTGCGAAGTCTGGCGTCGAGTGAAATTCGGTCATCCTCGGACATGAACCCGTTGACCTGCGTCGCGCGGATTTCCTCCTCCACGGCGGACTTGACGTTGCCGAGGGCGTCCGCACAGATACGTTCGCAGTCGGCGACGGCGCCGGTGACGACGCCGCGGCATTCGGCGCCCATCCGACCCTTATTCATCGCGTCAACCCGTCCGGTCGACTCGCACTCGAGCAAACTCCGCCGTTGCTTCTTCAGCGTCTTAACCACGAGCTTCTCGGCGTGCGATAGCGCCCAGACGATGGTATCCGTCGCGTCCTTCTCCGCGGCGACGGCGTCGCGTTGCGCCTGCCAGCTGTGCGCGCTTCTGCCGTAGGTACCCTCGCGCTCGGCGGCGACGGCCCATCGGCGCTGCTGCTCCACCGCCGCCAACTTATCTCGTTTCCGCTTCTCCTCCGCGGCGGCCTTCTCCTCGGGGGAGAGCAGCACCGCGGGGAGGAAGTAGTCCGTCATCACTTTCGCGAAGCAGAACTTCTCCACGGTGTCATCCGTTCGCTTCGCGATTGAACCCTCGTTTGAAGGGTCGGACGGATCCTCGGTGGGAACTGGTCGGCCCGAGTCGGCTGCTTCTTTCCTCTTCTTTTCTTTGGCGCTCGCCGCCGCGGCTTGCGCGCGGACGGTCGCCACGGCCAACGCGGACGCCGCCGCCGCGATCTGCCCCAAACGTGCCGCGTGCCGCTCGAACCTACGCTGGCGCATCGCCTCCTGCGTCGCCTCGACGCCGTCGCCCGTCGAGTTCGGAACATTGGACGAAGCAATCTGTTTAAGCGCCTGGTCCGCGATGTCTGCTGCGTCGTACTTGCCCCGCACCGCGAGCTTCGCCGTCTTGCGGTTGGGCACGAGCTTGTCCATGACGTCGTTGCGAGTCTCCGCCGCCTTCATGACCAGGTTCATGTGCGTCTTCTGTAAGTTGGCGACGGACTCCGCGGTGGATACGGCGGCGTCGGCCGCCTTTCGGGTCTGTTCCAGTTCCCGTCGCTGGCGAGCCTCGACTTGCTGCGCTCGCTCGCGCTCCAGGCGGAGCTCGCGTCGCATGGCGCGCATCTCGGTCATGACGATGGCGTTCGCGCCGCCGGCGATGCCAGTTCCGACGTCGTTAACCCCAGGTGCGACGAGCGATGGATCGGGGTCCGAATCGTTCAGTTGCGTGTTGAGGAAAGAAACCGCGATGTCGCGCTCGGATCGCATCTCCCGACGAAGCGCGTCAAACTCTGCGCGCATGAACCGCATCATGGCATCCGCGGGCGGCGGGACGTTCTCATCGACCCCGGTCCCGCCGCCGCCGAGATTGAACGAGTCGCCGAGGTTCGGAGCGCCGTCGGAATCGGATTCGACGTCGATCGTTCGAACCGAAGCCTGACCGAATTGATCAACCGCGAAGTCACCGCTGGAGCGAAGTAAATGGTCCCGCGCCGCCGCCTGCATCGCCTCGATGCCGTCGCGCTGCGACCGCGTCAACGACGACATGTTAGTGGCGTCGAAGCCCATGTCCCAGCCGCCGGCGCCGCCTTCCGAACGAAGCGCCGCGTTCAACGCGTCCGTCGCGAATTCTTCGCTTCGACGAGCCAGGTGATCCCGAGCGGCGACTTGAATCTCGCGAACCTTCGCCTCCGTCCCCGGGGAGAGCTCGTCGATGTGAACGGTTTGTTGCGGCGAGGTACCTCTCTTACTACTCCCCCCGGACAAGTTGAGCGGGTCGAATGTGCCGGCGTTGTTGACTGATCCCATGAGAGGCGTCGATGATGGTTCGGTGGGCGCGGGGGGAAGAGTCGCCCTCGGGAGTGACTCGAGTAGGTCATCCGTCCCGTGCTTGGCCTGCTCCAGCGCCGCCATGAGCTCGCGTTCCTTCGCGCGCGCCGCCGTGAGCTCAGCTTCGCGCTGCATCAACGCGGTCCTCGCCCGGAGCGCTTCTTCCTCGGCGGTGAGCATGGCTGAGTAGTCGGCGTCGTAGTCGGCGGTGTTGTAGCCGGAGGTGGCTTTGAACGCGACGCTGCGTCCGTTCTCTTCGATCGCGGGTCCGGCGTCGGGGTCGATGTCCTCGCCGTGGCGGACGCTGATGGGTGACGCGACGGATCCCGGCGGCGGGCTCGGCGCGCCCTCGCTCAGTTCCGCTCGTCGTTTGGCGAGTTGACTCTCCATCGCGTTCCGCTCCGCTTCCCACTTGGCGCGCTGCGCCCGGAGCGTCGCCACCTCGGACTTGAGGTTGACGAGCTCGCCGCCGACGTCCCCGGTCCACTGCGTCGGCGCGAGGCCCCAGGACGCGCCGGTCCGCTGCGGACCCTGCGGATCCCCCGACTTGGGCTTGCCCCGGACGCCATCGCCCCTGCTCCCCCCGGATGAGTTGATGTTTTGTTTCGGCTGAAAGGCGCCCCCGTGCCTGCGCTCGTCGGCGCGGTCCTTGGCCCGTTGAGCCGCGCGCTGGCGCAGCACCTCCCGCTGCTCCGCGACCCGCCGCTCCTGAGCAGCCTTGTCGAAGGCCTCCTTGGCTCTAAGGCTCGCCATGGCGGCCTCTCCGTGCCCCAACCAATGGAGGATCTCTCTGAGTTCTCGGAACGGTCAAACGGCTCAAAATTGGTTGCCAAAATGCGTTTCGGTCGAAATTGGGTTCCGGAGCCGAAGGGGCCCATCCAGGCGCACACCCGCGCGCACCCAGAAGTATCGGTGCACGATGAGCGCGGAACCGACGCCGATGAGCGCGCACTCGTCGCCGACGAAGAAGTGCAGGGTCGACTCCGCGTGCGTGCCCACCACACCGCCGTCGCTGACCAAGTCCTCGAGGGAGAATGAGTCTCCCGCGAACGCAGCCCCGGGTGAAAATTCCCCGGGAGGCGCCGACCTCGTCGACGACCCCGAGAAGGAGCTGCGGATCTCCGACGGGTCCAGCGATGATAACGCGCGGGTGTCCGAGTCATCCGGCGGCGACGAGCCGCTGGATGTGGCGGCCGTCGCGGAGGAAGCGAATCACACGCAAGTCGCCGAGGAGACAGAGGTACGCCCCGTCGCATTGACCTTCGCTTTTTCCCCCTTTGTTCCGGTCACGAGAGATTGAGATCTCGACCCCCGTTTGACCGCGCGACGCCGACCTCACCCACCGCCTCCCACCACCCACTCCACCCCCGCGCCGCAGGACGAGAGCATCAAGCTCGCTCGCATGCTCCAGGAGCAGGAACGCGCTTACTACATGCTCCACCACTCCAATCAGAACACCCCTGGGACGCACCCGGAGGATGTGTCCCAACAGCATGAAGACATGCAATACAGGTTCGACGTCGCTGAAGATGATTCGACATTCGCACCACCCGAGGGTGACGCGGAGACGGACGCCGCCGATGCCGCGCAGACGACCCCACCGGAGACGCTCCCGGCGCCGTCGGGAGGTGAAGAGGAGGACGAATCCATCCGGCTCGCACGGGAGCTCATGGCTGAGGAGCAGCGCGTGTTCCAGGCGCGCATGCTCGAGTGGGCCGGCGTACAGATGGACCCAGAGACGGTGCGTTTATTTTTATTTCCGTATGGGCAGTCAGTTTGACGTCGTGTTTTTTCACAATACTCAGGGAGCGATCGACGATGAAGACGACGGGGTGGACGTGGAGGCGATGACGTACGAGGAGCTCACCGCGCTCGGTGAACAGATCGGGACGCAGAGTAAGGGTTTGTGCGTCGAGGTCATCGACGCGTTGCCCGTGCGTCGGTACGTCAGCACGTGCGGCGGCGGCGACGGGGAGGAGGAGGAGAAGTGCATGATTTGCATCATGCACTTCGAGGAGGGGGACGACGTGAGACGCGTGCCTAAATGCGGGCACGAGTACCACCCCGAGTGCCTCACGCCGTGGCTCAGCGAGAACAAGTGCTGCCCGATATGCAAGACGGAGATTGACGCCAAGGAGGTGCTCAGTGGGGCGGAGGGTATCAGCGCGTGAGAGAGTGTGTGTAACGACAAACGTCTAGATATATTTTTGATTATTCAACGCGACTGACCTCAACCTTCCGCGATGTCTTTTACCACTCGACTAGAGTTTGCGCGCGACCGGGTGGTCGGGCCGTAGCACTAAGCGACTGTCCTCCTTCGGATCCCACACCGTCGCGATCACCCCGCCCTTACCCGGCCTGTCCTGCGGCGTCATGCCGATCAAGCCGATGACCGTCCGGGAGCCATCCGCGCCTTCCCGATCTAAAACATCCGCAACCGCCTTGGCCTTTTTACCGATGAGCTGACACTTGACGCGCGTCCCTCGGTGGTCACCCAACGTGACGAACACCATGTCGTACGACCGCCCGGTTTTAGGGTTTTGTAGTCGGCGAGTGCCACGCGGGGGCTCGCGAGACACGACGGCGCCGATGATTGAAACCTTCGGCGCCGGTTTAATTCTCGCGGATTCGGGAAGAGTGCCGAAACCGACGGGCGATCCGCCGTCCTCGGGCCAACGCGTCTTTGGTTTCTCGCGGTACACCTCGCCCGTAACTAGGGGCGAGTGCCCGGGGCCGTTACTATTCATCATACCCAAGTTAGGAGACGCGCGTGACTGGTTGCCCGTAGACGACGCCATACCCGCCGGGTAATTATTTAATTCCCCTGGGGGTGGCGGGAAGGTGTCCATGGGCTCGTCGCACGCGGTCCACAGCTCCGTCGCCGCGGACGCCAGCAGTGTACGCACGGACCTGTTGGCGCCGTCGTCGCCCAACGCGCCGCGGAACGCGGGCACCGCGACGCTTCGTATGCGCTCGGCGTTAGTAACGCTCACGCGCGCGAGCGCCGCGAGGAATCGAATCGCCGCGGCGGCGGCGTCGACGTCTTTGCCGACAGCCGAGTCCTTCGCTTCCGATCCAGGGGTGGTTCGTATCCGGCCGTACGCCGCTGAGCCGTTTCGTCCGGCGAAAACGCTCGCGAGCTTGCCATCGTCCGCGTCGGTTGAAGTCTGGCTTGGCGGGGTGAACCCACGCATCGCGTCGTCGAAGCCGCCGCCCAAGTGAGGGTGTTGCCCGAGCGTCGCCCGCATCGTCTGCGCCGTCGAGGCCACATCCTCGGCGGAGTACCACCGTTTATGCGCCATCGCCGCCTTTGAGTTTTCCGTTCCTTTCGCGGCGAGGTCCGCGTCCAACGCGCGCCGCGCGGCGGTCGCGCCGCGGTGCCCGGATGACGCGACCACCTCCGCGACCGCCGCCCTGGAACACGCGTCGAGCAGAGCCCTGGCGCACTCATTGAGCGTGGCGTCCGATACGTGAAAATCGGGTTTTTCGAGCATCGAGCGAAGGTGCTCGCCGACGGGCGAGTCCATTCGCGTCTCGTGCGCTACCGTCACCGCCAGCGACGGCGCCGCGCGCACGATCTTCGTCAGCAGCTCGTAGAGCTTGACCCTGACGACGGGCGGGACGCACTCGTGCTCGCGTGGCGCGGACTTTGTCAAATCCGGCGGCGGCGGCGGCGGCGTTAATGCCTCCAACAGCGTTTGGCCCAGCATCGGAAGCGTTTCTCTTAACGCGTCGTCGCACTCGCCGCGCGTGTCCGCGGCCGTCAACAGGTGTCCCACCGCGTCGAGTGACCCGCACGCGGACGCGACGGACCCGAACGCCGGTCGTGTGGTGCTCCTGTGCTTCACGCGCGTCAGCGCTCGGCGAACGAACGCGGCGAGGACGAACCTCCGAAGCCTCGTCTGAGCCGCCCGCGAATGTTCACGTTCTTCGCCCCCGCCGATTGATTCGGTCATCGCGCGCCACGCGGCGGTCGCGGCGGCGGTCGCGGCGGCGCGGCTGGGTTCCCGCGGCGGGCCACGTTCCCACGCGGCGTGTACCAACGACGCGAGCGCGCGAACCATCCCGCGGTCGGCAAAGTCAAAAACGTACGGAGAGGCGCCTCCGAGATTTGACTTTTTCGCCAGAGCGGCGAAGCCGTCGTGGAGCCACTCGTCGGCTCGGCGTAAACGTTCCTCCGCGCGTTTAAGGCTCACGCGCGCGGCGTCGGCGCGGAACGGCCCGGCGAACGCCGACGTGGCGACCGCTGATTCGTGCGTGTTCACCGCGGATGAATGGG
>Ga0302116_1001477_pt1 | contig 14236 bp, 14 predicted proteins | sample AG5_SCM_MG_FD_203124 | JGI IMG/M metagenome (GOLD analysis project Ga0302116, IMG submission 203124) | Marine microbial communities from Western Arctic Ocean, Canada - AG5_SCM | ecosystem: Environmental > Aquatic > Marine > Oceanic | place: Canada: Western Arctic Ocean | collected 2017-10-01 | reverse complement strand
CTCTCCGCAACAGTAGCGGCCTCAACATCCCCCCCCGTCTCTGCCATAACTTGCCCCCACTTGTTGCATCTCCTCCTCTCTTCGTCGAAAACAGGTCGATCGTCCAAGTAACGTAGCTGCCTGCACCTGCTAATCATTGTCTTTCGGTAATGGGCGATCTTTTTTACTATTTCGTTGCCCTTCAAGTAGACAACTTTCAGCGAAGGGCAAGAGGCGAGTATTGCTATTAGCCTATCCGCATCTTCCTTACCTCCGTCAATTGCGTTTGACTTGGGTGGTTTCGGTTAGTAAATTTTTGATAGAGTTTTGTTAAATGATATTCTTTTCACCTGGATGTCAAGAGCATTGAGCATCGGAAGCGTTCTGACCGCCTCGATCGATTCACATGAGGTCAAGTTATTATTTGCCAAGTTGAGCGTAGTAAGTTTTGTGAGGTGAGAGACATTTTCAATTTTCTTGATGAAGTTCTTAGACAAATTGATTGTGTCGAGAAGAGGACAAGGCTCAAGGTTCTCTATCTTGCTGATTACGTTCTCGTGCAAGTAAAGAGTTCGAAGAAGCGATTGACCTGTAAGGTTCTCAATCTTGTCAAGACCATTACCCTCAAGCCATAGGACCTTGAGCCCAGTATATAATTCTAGATTTTGTATCTTTCGAAAGCCCTTATAATGCAGAAACAACTTGTCATTCAACTCAGGAGTTCGATATAACTTATCCTTGTCAATTAAAACGCGGAGGGATGCTTGTGTTATCTCCATTTCTTACATACCAAAATCCAAAAATCTCAAACAAAAAAAAATTATTTTTTACTTCTTCGCTTTCCACACTTCAAATAGACAGAAGTTCACCAAAATCGAGCCATCTCTCCTTTCGTTACTAATTTAACTTGTCACAACGCGCGCCGGCCGGAAACCCATCTACAGGTTTTCTTCTTTTGAATTCAATATTTCTTCAATCGTTGTTGGACATCCTCAGAACTCCCAGACTGGAAGACCTTGAAAAAAGAGAGGGCGGCTACTGCTCGTTTCAAGACGCCAAGATTAGCCATCTGGCTCGACTTGGCATGGGTTTAAGCGTTAAGGTGATGAAACTAGAGCTGGAGGAATACGCCTGATATTTGGGCGAACTTAATCTCGCAAGTCTACATCAAGCCGGGGATTATGCATTTTCTCACGAAGGAATACGTGTGGTTGTGGTCGTTTCCGGACAAACTTACCACGTCGTCATCATGGAGGCAGGCCACTTGAGATTTGAGAATGCGATTAAGAGTTTGGCTTGAAAGGAAGTGGCGGAGGAGGTACCCGAACAAGCACCGAAGAGAAGACGCGCAATAAATTGAAAAATAATGCTGCTTTGGCGTACAAAACACTGTGGAGAACAACACCGGCAAGCAGGGTGAGAACGAGAACGTGCAAAAGTTAATTCCCGCAATGGTAGCCAGCAAAACCCCCGAAAGCAGCATCTAGTGTTCCCCAGAACTCCCACAAGGTGGCCAAAAGAAGAATTCCGAAAAAAATTGCTTTTACTTTGACCGACATCTTACGCGATGACAATTTCTTTGGTACTGGTTTCCGCTGAGCAGCTAATGTCCACACTGGGCCTTAGCTTGCAGCACTCAGTGATTGCTCCGTGGACCTTGTTCGTTTTGAAAGAATCAATCAAGCCCATGTCAACTTTTGCCCCGTTGTCGATTTTGGTGTAGGCTGTTTAATGAAGGACGAGCAAAGCCAAACGAATTGAGTGGGTTAGCTCAGTACAGATCCTACAGCTGAGCAAGCGAAAGGGATGTGTGGTGTGCGTAGCCAACATAGTCCTTTTTTGCGCACTTCATTCGCGAGTATGTTCGTCTTCCAAAAGGCTCGCTCGCTCGCTCACCTGATTGTTCCAAGATGTAGTCGAACCTTGGTGCCCACTTGCGACTTCCCCACTTTGCCGTGAACGAGCAATTGTCGACCATGAACGCAACTCCACGGTAGTGCATGTACGGAGCAAGAGAGTCCACCGCCTCGATGACACTCTCGTTGATGATCTCGGAGTAGCTGTGTCCTTCTGCCATGAGGATATCGATCTGCGCCGAACGAAGCGATGCGAGGCGTATTTTTAATGAAGCACAAGCAAATGAATTGATTGGGTTAGTCTAGTAGTGGATGTAGCCATTATGTCTGTAGCCATTTCGCGCACTTCATCGCGAGTATTCTCGTCTTCCTCAAGGCTCGCTCGCTTCGCTCACTCACCTGAGCCATCATCATAGCCACGTAAACTGCGGCCGACGAAACCAAGCGAGCCAAACGAATACGAATTGAGTGGGTTAAGTGGATGTTGTATGTAGTTGTTTGCAGTCGTTTCGTGAGATTTATCGCGAGTTTTCTCGTCTTCCGTCTTCCTCGTCTTCCTCAAGGCTCGCTCGCTTCGCTCACTCACCTCCAGCTGTGAACGGGTTCAAAGGAATTTTGTCATCTTCCCTGTTGGCCCTGACCTTCTCTCCAGTGACCCAGGCGTCAGTTCCGTCAATCTTTCCAATGACCCCCTTTCCACTTATTACACGTTCGTTCTGCATAATGACAGATCGGATCTCATTCCCACACTTGACCTCGTCGTAGCACTCCTGAAGGATTTCCTTTGAGGGAGAATAAGACGCGGAGTAAGCAGACTCGAAGATTTTCTTATCATTCGCGCTGTGCGAGGCGTGTGTGTGGGTGAGTGTGTGAATGAGCTCCCTCCTCAGCCCGCTAACTCTCACCTCAATTCCTCGTACAGCTTCAAAATGCCGTCCTTGGATATAATTTTCGTAATGACTCCAGTGATGGATTCAGCACTGTTCAAGAACGCGTCTTCTTTGGTCATACCATCAACCCTTTGAAAGCGCCTGTACAAACCCTCAATTATGGCGTGAACTCCGCCCAAGAGAATTCCACGTTCGCCGTAAATGTCAGATCTGTACTCGTCCCTAAGAGTTGTCTCAAACATGAAGGGAGAGCCGATGGCAATTCCCCAGCCGAGCGCGAGTTCCCTATGGGAGTGGGGGGAGGGGGGGGAGGGGGGGGTGGCGAGGATGGTTAGGATGGATTGCTGATTTGTTGTTCATTTATTTATTTGTATAAGATAAGGCAGAATTTCAATTTCCTCACCTCGCCTTCTGGCCACCCTGGTGCACCGCAAAACTGCTGTTTATACCAGCACCATTGGTCGACTTTCCCTGCTCGTACAGACGCCTCACAGAGGGCCCCATTCCCTTGGGAGCAACCAGAATGACAGGCATATCGGCGGGGAAGCTCTCATTGATGCTGTCCAAGTAACCCAACAAGAATCCATGAGACAAACCCAAGGTCGCTCCGGGCTTCATGGCCGCGAAAATCTTGGTGTAAAGCTGCGATTGGGCAGCATCAGAAATAAGCAACACGATCATATCGGACTTGCCAATTACATCGAACATTTCGCCAACTTCAAACCCCTGCTCCTTGGCCTGGGCGGCGGAGGATGAGCCAGAGCGAAGGCCAATAGTGACAGAAATGTCAATTCCCTCGGATTGGAAGGTATCCTTCAGATTTTGGGCTTGGGCCGGCGCCTGAGAGCCCCATCCAATTACCCCAACAGAATTTATGCCTTCAAAAGCTCTGGAAACTTTAGGAAACTGATCACGACCACCTCGAACAATAGACTCGCGAGTTCCCGAAAAGTCAACGGCCTCAACATCAAACACAGACGAAGTGAATGATTTGAGGAACGAGGAGGGAGGTTTTCGATGAGCCATCATTGTAAAACCCATGATGGGAGACAAGCTCAGCCATACCAATTTCATCGTGAATAAAAATGAATGGCTTCCTTTTTGTCCTTGAATAAATAAAAAAAATGTAAAAACATAAATTCTCTAGAACAGTCCCCCTTCCTCATTTAATCTTAAAATAATCGTCCCACCGGCTCACTCAAACGTATATGGTCCCGCCGTAAAGTTATTGGTATCCCAGTACCCTCCCCCTTTCTCCCACGCCACTTGGCAAATTTAAAAACAAAAACTTTGAGGCCCCACCAGATCCACTCACGACCCTTAGAACGATCCAGCACACTTACCTACCCGTTCATCAATCGGGGAATGGTTGTTAGCACACTGTGTGTGTTAGGGTCTGGTGGGCACACAACTGAAATTTGTAAACTCGTCTCAACCCTCGCTAATAATTACGATTTGTCCTTTGTTTGTGCTGTTTCCGATGTGACATCTGAGTCTCGAGTACGGAGAATGAGTTTTTTCAAGAGAAAACACGAATGGCAGAAGCCTCCAAAATTTTACCGAGTAAGACGCCCTCGAGAGGTTGGCCAAGGATATTTTTCTTCAATCCTTACAACCTTTCGATCGTTCTTAGACGCTTTCATGGTGTTGCGGTCATGGATCTCCTCTTCCGCCTCTTCTTCCTCCTCTTCCTCCGCTTCCTCCTCCTCCTCCTCCAACAACAACAAAAAATATTTACTCCTCGCAAATGGTCCAAGTACCGCACTACCAATTATTTACTTAGCCTTTGTACTATCCCGAGTTCCAGGCTGTCCCAAAATAGAAGTTATCTATGTGGAAAGTTGGTGTCGTGTGAAGACTATTAGTTTGACTGGTAGGTTGTGTGAAAAAGTAGTTGACAAATTTGTAAGACAGTGGAATAAAGGGAAAGGAGGTGTTTACCTTGGAAAAGTTTGTTGACAAAATTAGAAAAAGTGTTAAATTAATTCTATACCACCTCAACCCCTCCTTTTCCTTTTTGAATTGTTGCAACTGAAGCTGGTCGAACAACTCTACCATTTAACAAATATCCCACTTTCACCACCTGTCCAATTGTCCCCGGCTCCTTCTCTGAATCAGAATAAGCAAACATTGCGTCGTGAACATTGGGGTTGAAAATATCTCCGACACACCCAAATCGTTCAATGTTGGAGCTTGCGAACGCTTTTACCAATAGCTTCTCTGTCATGTCAATGCCCTGGTACAAAGACTTGAGCTCCTTGTGGTTATCACAGCTCCTCATTTCAACTGGTACTGCCTCTAGTGCCATTGAGAGCACATCATTCACTTCAAAAAGATTCTTTGCAAACTTTGTCACAGCAAATTGCCGGGCTTGATCAATATCGCGCTTTGCAATCGTTCTGATATTCTCCTGCTCAGCAAGAGACCGAATGTAGTTGTCTTTCATTTTTGCAACCTCTTCCTTCAGTTTGATGACTATTTCATCATTAACCAGTGTGCCAGGTTCATTGACCTCAGACTGTAACATGTCGTCAGCTTCTTTTGAGTTTATTGTTTTGCTCGAAAAACATTGGGTCGATGATCGAACATTGAGTAATTTTGACAACTCGATGCGATATGCCAATGCTAACGACCGCTGCATTTTTGATTCAATCCTTTTAGAAAGCTAGGAAACTGGGAAAAGAAAAAAATTAAAATTTTCCTTTTTTGATTGTGTAAAGGTTCCAAGACCATGAAGGAGATCTTGTACTGTTTGCTAGCTTGCAGTATTTCTCTGTCCTCGCCCACTTCCAACCCCCACCCACTCATAAACCAAAACTTGCGAGGTGGTAAAACAGAATCTCAATTTGAATTCCCCTACTTCAATAACGACGACATCGGATCTAGATATAAACAGCAGCAGCATTATTATGACAGTAATATACCTCAAACAATGCTAAGCAACAACAATGGGGGGGTTGAGTCGATTATGAATTTTGCCGCGAGTAACAGGAAAATGGGGTTTTTGTTCCTATCATTTGGGGGACTGCTTACAGTGTTGGGTATGGCGCTCTTTTTCGAAAAAAATTTGATCCGTGTAGGTAACATTTTCGTCTTTTTGGGGTGAGTTTTGTGACTGTGACTGCGACTGCGGTTCTTTAACTTTTGAAAACTCACTCGTGGACTGCAGGTTGCCGCTAGTTATAGGCCCTGGCCGATTTCTTGGATATTTTCTCCAACCTAAAAAAGCCAGAGCGACGGTCTGCTTGTGCTTGGGGTGTTTTCTCGTAATTTGGGGGCGGCCAATGATTGGAATGTTGTTGGAAGCATTTGGATTCATGAACCTATTCGGAAACATGTTTCCTCTAGTCTTGGCAATGCTGCGGCAAGTGCCGTTTGTGGGTGGAGTCTTTAAGGGGCGTGAAAGTGGCGGTGGGGGAAGCTCTCGCCCGCGATATGACTTTGATGTTGATGAAAAAGAGAAAGAAATTTGGCAGAAATAGGTTATGGTTTAAATAGCATGCCGTAAAAAACCGCAATAAGAAAGAATGGCACTGCGCTCTTCCACTCTGTACTCTTGTCATTGTGCAATTTAAGCCTCACACAGTTTCTCCTCACAATCCAGTCAAACAAGTTCACCACCACTGCTTGGAAAATGACAAAAACCTTCCAGAAATGTTCATGCCACCCAGAAATCAATATGGAAGTATACCAAATTAAAATGGCTGTTCCGCTCCCCAGGAATGAAAGCATTCTCATCGTGTTCTCAATTTCTTTTCGTAGCTCCACGTCGTTGTCAAGATCTCGCCACTTGAAAAAATTATCTTTGGGGTCAATTGCAAGTGACGCTGAATAAAAAATAGCCATTCTGTAGACGAAAGCATTGTACAGATTGCCCTCCTTCATTTTCTTTCTAAGCTGCTTGTTGTTGACAGATTCAACCAACTGCTTCCTTTCCGGATCATCCTCCTTGGAGGTCTGCAGAGTGTAAACCATTTTCACCTTGTCATACAAAATGAAGTGCTGCTGGAGGGAGACACAGCAAATTATGGACAGAATGTACCAATTCCAGTCTCCAGATGGGTGGTTAACAGGGTCGTTCCGCAGTGCGGAAATCACAAGAACGGAGGTGTAAGACATTATGACAAGCATATCGACAATTCCGTCGTAAAAGCGGCCCAGAGGAGATGTTTGGCCAGTCGCGCGTGCGAGCTGGCCATCCGCACAGTCTAGTGTCATGCTCAAGCACATAAAGAAGGCAGAGAAGAGATAGGAATTTTTATTCATTGAGTTCGGAGCATAACAGTCAGCTAAAAAAACTGCACTTGTCCACCCTGTCAAGAGGCTGCCAAGCGTAATCACATTTGGAGTAATGAAACGCAGGTGGGGAGTGGCAATTATTATTTGTACAAAAACATGGGCAAGACGGCGGTGAACATAAAAATCCGCAAGCTCATCCAACTTATACTTTTTGTAGGAAACAAGACGAAGCATCTCATCATCCTTGGAATATGAACGTTGTCTCCGAGCTTTTGCTTGTGCTTGTGCTTGTGCTTGTGCTTGTGCTTTTGGTTTGGAACCGGAAGTCATTGCTATCTGTTATATCTTTAAGAAAAGCAATTTTTTTTTTTTTTTGCTTTATTTTTTTACACAATCTTTGTTAAGCACCTCTATTGATACACCAAGATAGACTTTATAGATAATTCCAAACATATCCAACCAAATCACAATAAACAAAGATGGATAAAATTGTGCTTGCAGCAAGATTAGCGAATTTGAATGCTTCGGGTGTGCCAACCACTGGCAAATCCCGATGGAACAAGCTCAAAGAGTTCAAGAAGCTTGCTATAGAGGCTGACAGTGACAAGGTTGTTGTTGGTGTTCGTGTCCGACCTCTCAACAAAATTGAGCTTGAAGAGAAGAACAAGGAAGCTTTTAAAAAGGTTGGTAAGCAAATGATTCGAGAGCACCACCACGAAACCCAGGGTCTTCAAGGCCGAGAGTATGTGTACGATCATGTGTTTGGGCCCAAGAATTCCACTTTGGATGTTTACACAAAAGTTGCAAAGCCTCTCATAATGCAGGCAATGAATGGTTACAATTCTACAGTGTTTGCCTATGGTCAAACTTCCTCAGGCAAAACTCATACACTGATGGGAACGCCGGACGAACTTGGAATAACCATTCATGCAATCAATGAAGTTTTCGACATGATAAAATCAACGGACAATACAGAGTTTCTCGTTCGTATAAGTTACCTCGAAATTTACAATGAGGAAATAAAGGATTTGTTGGATCCAGCTAAGGTAGGCAGCTGCCTTTTCTCTTGTGTTTGAAAATATGTTGGAGCCGCTCCTCGCTCCTCGCTCCTCGCTAACCCCCCCCCGCCCCACCCCCCCTCGCCCCCCCTCGGTATAATACCAGTCAAAATCACAAAGACTGATAATCAAGGACGATCCCAAGAAAGGGCCCGTCGTTGTCAATCTTTGCGAGGAAATCATTGATAATGCAGAAAAGGCTCTCAAGTTGATCAAAAAAGGAGAATCGAATCGATCCTATGGCTCGACTGCAATGAATGACACGTCCTCGCGCTCCCACGTGCTCTTCAAGATGGTAATTGAGTCGCGAATCATTGATGCGTCCGAGGACCGTTCCACCTTCACTACCGAGTGGTCCAAGGACCGACCACCTGTAAAAGAAGCAGGTAAATTCCCAATATATTTTATGAATATAACAGCCCCAATGTTTCCCCCTTTCTGACTCAAAGCTGCTTTTTTCCTCAGCCTTAAACTTGGTTGATCTCGCTGGATCGGAACGTCAAAAAAAGACCAACGCTACCGGCCAGCGACTTAAGGAAGGCACAGCCATCAACCAATCTCTCCTCACCCTTGGCACGGTCATCTCGAAACTTGCCGAGGGCAACTCGAAGGATCACATCCCTTACCGTGACTCAAAGCTCACCCGACTTCTTCAAACATCACTTGGTGGCAATGCAAAAACCGCTATGATTGCCGCGATTTCTCCCGCGGAGCGAAACCGCGACGAGACCACCTCCACCCTCCGCTACGCGTCCAGAGCCAAACAAATCACCAACTTTGCCAAGAAGAACGAAATTGAGGATGAAGAGTCGATGCTCTCGCAGTACAAAAACGAAATTGAGAGTTTGAAGAAGGAGCTGGCCGAGTCGAAAACGGACCAGCGACTCGTCGAAGAGCAGAAAAAAGCTCAACACGAGCTCGAAGAAATGCAGAAGGTCGTGTTAGTCTCCACTCAGATTGCTGCCTCGCAGCGAAAGATGGGAAACAAGAATATTGCCAAACAGATTACCAACGACATTCGTGATGTCGGCACGGGAAAACGGCGCGCGGAATCAGTTTACATCGCCCACAAGGCCTTTGTCCCCACCCTACCCGACAAGGACCAAGTTAAGCTCGCCCGCCAAAGAAAGTCCATAAAGGACGTTATTTCCGAGGAGCTTTCCGTCTCGTTTGAGTTGGCTGACGATTCAGCTTCCCAGGATGTTGACGAGTTGGCCTCCTCCCACAACGGCAATGATGACATCGACGACGACGACGACGATTATGGAGGCGAAAAGTTGAAAGAGGCACAAGGTGGGTCCAGTTGAGTTGGAATTTGGAAACCTCCACAAAAAACCAACACCTTTATTTTTTTCCGCTTGGTTGCTTGCTCAGAACTTATTGCGGACCTATCCGCTCAAATTGTTTCTCTCGAATCTGCGGCCACCGATCTTCGGAATGCCAAGGGCACAATCACGCGCGACTGTAATAACGAAAAGATTCACAACACCAAACTCAACAACGACCTAAAGGTTTTAAAAAAGAACTATGAGCAAATGAAAAGCGATTGGCACAAGAAGAATGCGGAAGCAACCACGCTCAACCACTCCTTCCACGATCTTGGCAAACAGAAGGAGATTCTCGAGGACGAGTTAACGACTCAAATCGATCGCATCAAGAACCTCGAATTCGAAAACTCCTCCTTGCAACAAGCAAACAAATCAAAGGAGCAACAACTTGAAACAACTGTCCAGGAGAATTTGATCGAACTAGAGCGTGTTCTACACATCAACAAGGAAGAAACTCACGACTTTCGCTCAACTACCGACAAACTTCACGTCGAGATTGATTCTCTTCTCAAAATGAAGCGTGAGCTAGAAAATTCTTTGACTTCCGAAAAATCCTCCTTAACCAACAAACAAACCGAAGTTGAAAACCTGAATCGTGACAAATTGCTGTCCGAAGACCTACTGAGCTCCCTCCACCGAGAAAAACAAGAGATCATCCACGAGAACGAAATGGCGATCCAGACGAAACTCCGCGAGGTGAGCCAAAAAAAAGTATTTGATCCATTAACCCTACTTCACTAATCTAATAATTAATAATGATCTAACTAACTTTCGCTCGTCCAGATTGAATCATCCCAGCTACAAATCCACGAATCCAAGCAATCATGCGAAATTCTGGATAAGAAATTGCGCTCCACCCAGTCGGCTCTCGAAACTATAAAGCTCAATTTCAATGCCAACCAAGATGAGCTTTCCAATATTAAAATTTCTCTCCACAACACAACTGAACAAAAGGAGGACAACGATCGCGAGAATGCGCGGAAATTCTCCACCTTAAAACGAGCTGCCTTGGAAGAGGAGGGAAAATCCAACCAGCTGCTGTTGGGGAAAAATAACGAAATTGAAAATTTGCTCAAAGACATAAGAGTCCTGGAGAAGCATGTCGAGGAAGAGAAGATGGCGAAGGAGCGATTCAAGAAGAAAAACACCGATCTCAACGCAACAATCGACGATCTCACCGAGAGGAAGAACGAGGAAATCGAACGGCTTCAGAAGGAATTTGCAAGCTCGAAGGCCGACATCGCAGTGAGCAATGAGAATCTAACCAGTTTGAAGCTTTCCACCTTGAAACAAGCTTCCCGCTTCGAGAACGAGCTGGAAACCTTCCAGACCGACTTGGTCGAGGAGAAGCGAAAAGTTTCACATTTGAACAGCGAGAATGGCAAACTAACGCTGGAACTGGAAACCGTGGCTAGAAAAAATGTTTCACTGAATTCAGAAAAAAATGCTGCAATCATCGACAAGGAAGCAAATTGTGAATTAATTGATGAGCTGCGCCGCGAGGTACGCGGTCTGGGGCGAAAGTGCGAACTGAGCGAGGATAAAAACCACGAGTCGATTAGACGTGCCGAGCTGTCCGAAGAGAAGTGCAAGACTTTGGAGATTGCGAATGAAAATGCGACGCACGAGCTCGATAACTTGGAGAAATTGTCAACTCTTTCCCAGAAGGAAATTATAACAACGAAGAAGGATATCCACTCGTTAAAGGAAGAACTCAACAGCCTGGAGAAGCACCAGTCGATTCTGAAGGGAAAGTTGGAGGAAAACCAAAGCTTAAACTCCCAACTTTCCCTCTCGGAAGCCACCTTGCAGGAAAAACTTACCAAAGTTGAGAGCGCGAACTATTCGTTGGGCGAAAAACTTGAGCAGAATTCATCAATCGTGAGCAAGTCGAAAAAACTAGAGCAGGAGTTGAGTAACATTATGACCGACATTACGAAATCTAGGGAGGAGGCTTTAGCAGCCACGAGCAAGTTCAACGACCTTCAGCTGAAAAGCAAACGGTTGGAGGACACCACTGCCAATTTGAATGCCAACCTTTTCGCCTCCAAGGAAGAGGTTGCAGTTATGCGCGAAACTCTGCAAAACGTCAAGGCAGCAAACGCCGCCAAGGACGATGCCGTTGCGGCAGCCAACAAGAAGGCGGAAATAACACTTCACGGCAAAAAAAATGCAGAGGAAGAACTCGAAGAAGTCAGGAAGAACTTGTATGAAATGGCTAGGAACAAGAGGGCGGCTGAAACCGAATGCAGCAAGCTTCGTCGCACGAATGACAGCTTGCAAATCGACGTCGAAGAGGTTGGCAACAAGCTCAGAAGGTGCGAGAGCGAGCTAGAGGAAATCAGGTCAGCTTCGTCGGTTGGCGACGAGGTTGCCATTCTAAGAAAACAAATGCACAGCATGCGGTCCAAAATGCTTGGCGAGGATGGCGAGAATGACGACGAAGATTGCGCGTTTTTCGAGGACGCAGAGAATGAGGGCAATGATGATTTGAATAATAGCAACGAGGAGCACTCTCAGGTCAATCGCAGCGTCAGTTCGCGTCGTCGGGTGCGAATTAACGAAAGCAAGTTGTTGGAGGCAAAGAGAGAGAAGGAGGCGTATGAAACAATCATCGGTAAACTCAGGGACGAACTTGCTAGCGAGGCTGACAAACGTCGCCAATTGCTGGCCGATTTGTCTTCGGCCAGAAAGGAGGCGGCCATCGCAGCGAACCACGAAAATACCATCGCTGCTTCCAAGAGCTCTATTCGAAGGCTCGAGGAAGATTTGGCAAACAAGGACGTTGAAATTGCAAGGAGCAGGAGGCAGGAGCTCACCGCGGTGGCACTCTCGGCCGAATGCGAGAGGAACGTGGGAAGGGCGAAGGACGCTGGAGATTCAATCAGCAACGACATGAGTGAGCTGCAGGTGACTGCGAGCGAAGCGAGGTGAAGCGTCGCAACTGTGATCTAACCCTTTATTCTTGCAACTAGACGCTGCTGTCAGCCGAACGGCTGAGGGCCGATAAATTGGAGAGTGAGCTCGCATTGTGCGAAATGAGGGCCGCCGAGTTTTAGGCGAGCAAGGTCAGGGCAGAAGCAGTTGCAGAGGGAGCCGTGCAGGAAAGTGGGGTGAAGTCGCGTGCTCTCAACAACTTGAGAGAGGGCGAGGAGGAAACTTTGAACAAATTGCTGGAGCTCCAGCAGAGCTACAGCGAGCTGAAAAATAATCACAACCAGGTCAGCGAAATTCTGGTGGGGTCGCAGCTAGAACGGGCGGCGGCGGAGAACGAGGCTGCGAGATGGAAAGCATTGGCGGAAGAGTGCGAGAAGGAGTTGAAGAAGGAGGACAAAGAGATTCTCCACATGAGGGACGAATTCGAGAAAATTGAGCAGGATTTGAATTTGGTCGAGGGCCACAAGGCTGAACAACGACGAATCATCAAGCTTTTGCAGGCGGAAATTGACACGTTAAGGACCAACAAGAACGAATCGAGAAATTTGGTAGCCAGTCTGGAACTGAAGCAGCTAAGGAAGGAGTTGGAGCAGACGATCAACGACTGGGCAATTAGCGAGCGGAAGCGCCAGGACAGAGAGGACAGGTTGGTAGAACTAAAAGCCGGGTTGGAAAGTCAAAAAGAGAAAAATTCGCTGTTAATCACCCAGGTGAAATTGTTGGAGGATCAGCTGAGCGTGGTGAGAGAAGAAATGGCCGTGTACAGGCAGATTGACGTTTACAATAGTAGCGTGAGGACAGGAGTTGGGGCTGGGGCTGGGACCGGTAGCACAAGAAAAAGAGGGGGGGGGGGTGGGGGGTTTGGGGGATACGAAATTGCCTCTCCGGTGCGGACGAAGACGAAAAAGGATAAAATGAACACATTGGCAGCTACAGCAACCGAATTTTCTTCCCCAATCAGTCTGGTGGGAGCTTCGAGTTTCGAGTCAGAAGGAGTAAATTTAAATATGTCCCGAATACAAACTCGGGGGGCTGCTGGGAGTCCTCCTCGTGAAAGCCCCGAAAACACTTTGAACAGTGATGACAGCATCGACAACGATGAGAACAACTTCAGTAGGAATGAGTTGGAAAAAGCAAAACAATATCTTGTTTCAAGGAGGAAACTAAAATCTGAAAATTAATAAGGAAATGTTTGTCTTTTAAGCCAAATACGCGTACACGCGTGGATCGTCTAAATCCCTCTCCAAATACTCCCTTTCAATCAAACTCTCAATCCTCTGCTTCACGAAATTTGGCGTTGGGGCGAATTTGGTGAGCTGCCTATTTGTCTCTGCAATGAGTTCATTGTGTGTGAGTGTTCGTCGACTTTTCATAATCCGAACAATAGACGCTTCCACGCTGAACCTCCTCTCCTCCTCGATAGCCTTGGACAGATTGATGTCCTTCCCGTCGCCCGGAGCGCTAAAGGTTGTTGTTTCCTTCATTGAAACAAGAGGGACTTTTACTCGTTTCATGTTGGACTTGAATTCGTAATTGAAGGAAAAGGAATCATTCGATTCGATGTTCTTGCCCTTTGAGGATTTTTTCAGAATTTTGTGCTTTGAAGTGCAGAGGGAGATTAAGTGCCGGCGGAGCTCGGCCTCTGGGATGTTTGTGGTAGTACGAATTGACGAGAGAGATACGGTGTCGGCAGAGTTGAACTGCATAAGTATGCACATCTGATACGTGCTAACAACGAGATCATGCCTCCTGCCCCCCTCAAATGTCGCCTTGATTTCTGCCGTGCCCTCGGAGGTCTGCCAAGCTAGTTTCCTCCCCCCGTGTTTTGTTAGGTAGAACTTCTCGAACTCGCTGATGGAAGTCTCGATCGAAGGAGGAAGTTGGCAAGGCGGAACGTTTTGAGTTGGCCAGTATCCGGTCGTTAGGACGTCGACCTCGAGGGGGGTGGG
>Ga0302116_1001472_pt1 | contig 14255 bp, 8 predicted proteins | sample AG5_SCM_MG_FD_203124 | JGI IMG/M metagenome (GOLD analysis project Ga0302116, IMG submission 203124) | Marine microbial communities from Western Arctic Ocean, Canada - AG5_SCM | ecosystem: Environmental > Aquatic > Marine > Oceanic | place: Canada: Western Arctic Ocean | collected 2017-10-01 | reverse complement strand
CGGAACGGAGAGCTCCATGCGTTGTCACCTGGCGGCCACCTTCTCCACGATGCGGCGCGTTCGCTTGATCTCGCGAACGTTCTCGCGCCACGACATGAACGCGTGCGACGTCGACTGGTTCCGCCACCGGTACATCAGCTTTGTCATCTTCGCCGTCTTGAGGTCCTCGGCGAGCTGCTTCTCTCGAATCACCGACGCCGCCTTGAGCCGCTCGAGCTCCGCGGCGGCGTCGTCGAACTTGGACGTGGCGTCCCGAACGGCCAGCTTCAGCGCCGATGAATCCTTCTCGGCGGTTTGCAGCCGGCGACCGAGCTCAGCCTCGCGCTCCGCCGCCGCCGCCTTCGCGCGCTCCAGCTCAGCCGCGGACGACTCCACGTCGGCGGCCGCGTCCCTCACGGCTTGCTTGAGCGACGACGCGTCCTTCTCCGCGGTCTTGAGCTGGTTGGCGAGGTACCGTATGTTGTTCTCGCCAGCCTCCGCCTCCACGGTCCGGGCCCGATCGCGCTCCTCCTTTTCGGCTTCCAACGTCGCGATCATCTTCGCCGCATCTTCGCCGTCAATCTTCGCGCGCTCCAACGCAGCCTCCGCGTCCGCCCCTCGGCGCTTCAGCTCGCTCAACTCCGACACGAGCCTTTCCGCCTGGGTCCTGAACTCCGCAGCCTCGCGCTTGGACGTCTCGGCGCCGGCTTCGGTTTCCTCAAGGCGTCGCCGCGTTCGCTCCTCCTTCGCCGCGGCGACGATGTCGAGCCAATCGTTGAACGGTACCGAGAGCTGAAGACGCCGCCACCGCCCCGCCACCTTCTCCACGATGCGGCGCGTTCGCTTGATCTCGCGAACGTTGTCGCGCCACGACATGAACGCGTGCGACGTCGACTGGTTCCGCCATCGGTACATCAGCTTTGTCATCTTCGCCGTCTTGAGGTGCTCGGCGAGTTCGGCTTCCCTCGCCGCAGCCGCCGCCTCAACCGCCTTCAACCGCGCCGCGAGGTTCGTCTCGCCCTCCGCCGCGGCGGCGAACCGCGCGGACGCCTCATCCCTCGCGGCCTCCGCCTGGGAGCACCGAGCCTCGAGGGACTGCACGCGAGCCGCGAGGTTGTCGGCGCGGCGACTGGATTCCGCCGCATCCGCCCTCGTCTCCCCGAGCTTCTGACCCATAGCCTCGTGCTCCTTCGCGAGTCGTTCCTGCTCCCTTCGCGCGGCTTCTCGCTCGTTCTCGACCCGCTTCGCGGCGTCCGCGCGCGCAGCCTCCGCCTCGATGGACGCCACCTGCTCAGCGGCGCGTGACGACACCAACGCCGCCTCGGCGGCTCGAAGCTCCTCCTCCAACTTTTCGAGGTCCAGGACGCCGCCGCTCGCGCGAGCCGTCGCGTTCATCGCCATAGCCTCGCGGACAACCTCCTTTTGGGACTCGAGCTCGGCGAGGAGTACGTCGCGCTCTCTCGCGGCGGACGCGCGGTCCACGCTGGTGTTTTGCTCGTTGACGATGGCGGTGAGCCGCTCGAGCTCGTCCCTCATCGGCGACATCATGGATTGCAGCCTGTCGCGCTCGCGCTCCGCCCCCGCGGCTCTCTCTTCGATCGCCGCGAGGTACTCCGCTCTCTTGAACCCGCCCGTCTCCGCGCGCGACGACGCGTCGCGAAGCACCTGCTCGGACTTGCGGAGCTCCTGGCGAAGCCGGGCGACCTCCACGGACATGGCGCCGTCGACGCCGGACCCGCCGACGGTTTTACCCTCGTTGATGAGAAGCGCCTCGCACAGCGACTCGATCTGGTCCGCCAGTTCCCGTTCACGCGTCACGCGGGCGTCAATCTCGGCGTGCGCGGCGTCCAGCTCGCCCTCGACGTCCCTGACCGAGTCCGCGTGCTTCTCCACCGCCGTCTCCGCGTCCATGCGCGCGCGCTCCGCGTCGGCCAGCCTCGACTCGGCTTGGTCGAGCGCCTCGCGAAGTTTCTGGTTCTCCGCCTCGACGCGTCCCGACGACTCCTCGGCTTGGCTCAGACGCGCCGCGGCCGCCGTCGCGACGGCAGCCTCCCGCGCGTGTGCCTCAATCTTGGCGAGCGCGTCCGTGAGCGCCTTGCGCAGCGCGTCCGCCCTCCCTTTGGCATCCTCCGAGTCGCGCGTCAATTCACCGTTGGATCGCCGAGCCTCTTCCAGGTCCTGGTCGGCGATCATCAGCATCGCGCGCGACTCCGCGAGCTGGTCCCCCAAGCTCGTCTCCTTCTCCTCGAGCTCCACACGCACGTTCCGGAGCGCCTCCATCGCCGCGGAGAGCCTCACTTTCATGTCAGGGGACGACGGGTACTCCTTGGATCCCCCATCCATCGTCGTCGGGGTCCGGCTCGAGTTAGCTCGGGAGACAAACGCGACGTCGTCTTCGCCGAACGTCACCCCCCTCGGTCTCTCCGCCGGGGGCGTGGGCTTGGAAGATGAACCGACGTTAGAAGATGGACCCGCGTCGTCGTCGTCCTCGCCGCTTCGATACCTGCCGAATGCGAACGAGCCGGTGTTCGCCGCGTTCGCCGCGGCGATGGCCGCGTCTCTGCTCAAACTCGCATCGACTCTGCGACTGGATCCCCCCGGGGTTGCACCCGGCCGTCGCGACGCGGGCGCCGCGCCCATGCGCCCGGGCTGAGCCACGCTCCGTGGGCCGCCGGATATCCCCGCAAAGTCGGCAGGGCCCGTCAGCCAAGACCCCTCCGGTGTGTTGAACTGCGCGTCGAAGGTTGGCGTGAGCATCCCCCAGTTGCCGGTGCCCGCGGCGACATCGCGCGGGTCAAAGTCCGGGGAGGTGACCGGGCGCGTGCCCCTGCGACCGGTGACCCACTCGCCGGGTGGCGTGGGCGCGTGCTCGGGTCGGCGGGGCGTGCGCGGCTGCGATACGCGCGGGAGGGCGGGGGAGGCGGTCGTCAGCTCGGGCGAGTTTTGAACGACGAATGTGCTAACGAACGAAGGGTGGGGCCCACGCGGTCCTCCTCGCGGACGGGTGGTACGTACCGACTCTCGCGGCGCCCCGCGTGCATCGGGGGTCCGATTGCCCCTCTTGCTGGACCCGGACGACATACCAGCCGTCGGGTTCGGCGCCTATCGCGCCCTCAAAGTGTCTCGAAGGACCTTCACCCGCCCGCAGAAGCCCCGCGAAGCCAAAACTTCAACGACCGTTTCCAGTCCCGGGAAAATAAATCGCAAGTACCCCTCAGTTCGCAGCGGCGCGGGTCGTATCGCGCGATGGTGGCGTCGATACCGGAATGGCGCGAGAAGCACCCGGCGGACATGTCGTACGCCGCGACGTACTCCGACGCCTACCCCGACCTCCCACAGGGCGCGGTATCCGACATCACCGCGCGCAGGCTCCGGCGTCAGATCCGCAAGCAGCGAAGGGCTGAGGCTGCCGCGTTGGCGACCGGCACCGCGTGGCCCCCCGCGGAGCCTGCGACGGGGCCGGTGAACTGGCCGGCGGTGAAGGACTTCCGCGAGGCGGATAACGCGCACGAGACCAGGGACGATATGTACAGGGCGAACCACACGGGTACGTCCACGCACCCGCGCCATCCCCGCCACGCGGCGAACAACTTCACGACACCGACGGTGCCCATGCAAAATGAGAATCGCCAAAACTTTGACCAAACGTCGTCGCGCAACCGACCCACACCCCACACGTACATCCCGACCCGGCGTTCACACGCGTCCCGACCCATACACACACCACACAGGCCGATGGGAGCGAAGGCACCAGGTGACGCGGCGCGAGGACCTCGCGTCGGACCCAAAGTACACCGACGAGCGACACGGCTTTTTCAACCGGTGGCAAAAAAGAGCCGGCTTCGGCGACGGCGGCAAGGGCGTCGCGGAGTGGACCCAGGCGAACCTGGACAACATGTCGCTGATGCACAGCGGCCGGTGGCAGCGGCGGAGCGGCGCGAGGCTCGCGACGGAGTTCATGCCCGCGCGTGCCTACGCCGGCTACGGGCGGAACCGCGGCGAGTTTGTCCCGTTTGACCCAAAAGAATACCCCACGCTGGAACGGGAGATGGAGGAGGAGCGTTCACGGAACGCGGACTTGGACTTTACCTCGCCGTACGTGGAGAACGACCCGAACTTCATGAACCCACGCGAGCTCGAGCTGGACAGGGCGGCACGCATCGACGAGTACACGCGGGAGTTGTCTGCGCTCGAGTGTCGACGCGGCTTGAACGCGACGACGCGGGTGCACAGCGACTCCAGGCTGCCGAACAAGACCGGTAAACCCAGGGCGGACGCGGACACGCCGTGCTGGGCGGATCCCGTGCAGCGCGAGCGGGAAACCGCGTGGGAGCGGTGGGGACCGAGGGCGAGGGACGGTGTTTCCGAGGGGGGCGAGCGAACGACGGGTGAGGGCGCGCCGGCCGCGAACGTCGACGAGAAATCTTTCGCGGAGGAGAACGTCCCGCCGATGTGCGGCCACCACTCGCGTTGGAAACCGGAACTCGGACGAGTGGAGCAGCACGAGCTGTTCGTGGCGAAGCCGCTCAGGGCGACGGGTGCTGACGTGGCCAAAGGTGAGATGTACGGCTGCGAGGTTGACCCGGTGAAGGTTCCCAATAAAAATGAGTCGTTGGCGGAGGTTGGGCGACACGAGGTTCGTCTGGATGAAAACTTCCCCGGGCGCGACCCGCTGCGTTTACCGCCCCTCAACGTCCATCAACGACTGGAGAAGAAGGCGACGATCGCGAGGGAGCACATGGCGGATCGGCACGTACCCTGCGGCACGTGCGGGGTGGAGAGGCCGAGGGAGGTCAAGTTTCGGGAGTCCAGGGTGAAGCCCGGTCGACGGGTGTGCAACGGGTGCTTCCAGAAGGAGGAGTTCAAGGCTGCGAGGTCGAAGAAGATTCAGCACCAGAAGGCACAGGTGAGGGCGTACAAGGGAAAGTGGTGGTAGCATCCATCTATGATAACTTGACTAGGACTGGGAGATTTTTTCTTCCCCGAGCGTGTGGCTTTTCCCGCCTGGCGTGTGCCCCACTTCCTCGGACGAGCCGGCCTCACTGCTCGTCGCACACTATCCCGCGCTCCATGTTCGCCGTCGCCAGCGCGCGGTATCCCGTGCCCAACGATGCCCCTCGACGGCGTCCGCACGCGCGTCGCCTCGCGTCCTCCCCTCCGTCCGACAGCGTCGAGGGGTACCGCCGCGCGCGCGTCGAACGCGTGAACTGTGTGGATATCCCTGACCCTGGCCCCAACCAGAACTTTCGTAGTGCGCGAGGGCACGTCGTCAGCTACACGCGCGTCCTCACCGCGACGCTCTGCACCGTCACCGACGGACTCGACAGGCTCCTGCCGATCGTCGCGTCCGCCACCGTCTCACCTAGGCTCGCGGAGATGAACCGATCGTACGACGTCGACGCCGCCGGTGGCTTGGACGAGTATTACTACGAGGAGCCGGCCGAGGACTCGCTCGAGGACTCGCTCAAGGACCACTTGAGATGGGTCCGTGTCCTCCCCCGCCACCAGCCGGGCGACGGCGCGGTTGACGACATCGACGCCGACACGAACGCCCGCGAGCCCCTGCACGCGGCGTACCGATACATCCGAAACTGCCTTCACCCGGCGAGACACCCCGACGTCATAAAGGCTCGCAGGCAAAGGTCCAAGCTCGCGACGGACTTTGAAGGTTCGCCATCGCTCGACAACTTCGTCGCCGCGCTGGGGACGATGCCGCCGGATATGATCCGCGCGAGGTTTGCAAGCAACCACACCGGCCACTACGGCGACGACTGGGGCGGTGGCCACTACGACCCCCTCGAACTCCTAAACACGAACTCAAACAGAAACGAATACTCGGATCACTCAGAAGGGTACTGGGCTCTGCGGGGCGTCGTCGAGACGGACACGCTGGAGGCGATCGAGTACTTCGACCGGTGCTTCTACGGTTACGCCGTGTCCGAGGTGCCCGCGCCCGTCGCGCCGCCGCCGCTACGCGAGCTGCGCATGGCGCCCCGCGCGGTGGAGGAGTTGGTGCTCGAGCTCGAAAACGTCGACGCGTGGGGGGTTCACGTGCGCGTGGACCTGAGCGTGGGTCACCCCGGGTACGAAGCGAGGATGTGGGGCTGGTGGCCGGCGGACGATACGGAATGCATGCTGTGCGAGGTTGAGCTGACCGTTTCCGACCGGGAGTGGCCGTTCGCGTCGGGAAACGGCGTGGGAGTGGAGGCGATTCTCGGGCTGTGCGCGGCGATGAAACATGACCTGCCCGTGTACGTATCCGCGGAAGTCATCGACCTTCTCAGCGTCCACCCCGACGGTTGGAAACCCTCGTTCGCGGTTAACCAACCGGGATACGACGTGGAGCACGTGTACACGGGGCGAGACACGCGGTACCGAGGGTTCTTCTACACACCTGAGAACGGGGACGATCTCGCCGACCCGCGCCTTTTCGACGTGTTCCTTCGGTTCCTCAGAAACCAGTTCGGCGGAGGCAGGATGCTCCGCGTTTTGGCCCCTTATCACAACGGCGAAGGCCCCGCGACGTCGAAAAAACCTTCGCCGCCTAACCTCGCCGATGCCTTGCTCAAGGGTCCCGCCGCGTTCTTCTTCGAGATCATCAAGACGTGGGCCACCTGGCGGCACAGGTGGCACGGCTTTGCCCTGTACGGGACGGAAAACGCGTCCCCGGCGCTTTCTTCTCAGACTGGTAAGTCCGGGACACTCGCGCGCGACGCGGAGAGACGCGCGATGCGCCCCCCGTCGAGGGCCACGCGGTACACCTTGGACGGCACGATCGCGCACCAAGCGACGCTCGCGGTTCTGTTGTGGCGGCTCAGGATGCTCGAAGTCGCCGGCGGGGACGCCGACGGTGCGGTTTATTTTTATACGTACGGGCAATTTGACTGACGTCATCTTTTGTTTACAGGGTTCGCGAACGTTCGTCTTTCGCTCATGGCGGACGCGTCGAACGACCGGCACGGAGGTTTCGACCCTCGCGCGCGGTCAGCCCTGGCCGCCATGCGCCGGGACGTGGCGCGCATGAGCCCGGAGGAGATGCGAGATGCGAGGGAGGGGTTACACGCGGCGGTTCGGGCCGCGATGGGGCGGATAGACGCGGTTTCGCTGCCAACCGGGAGGGCCCGGCTGAGCGACTCGCCGTCGATGGCGTCGCTGAGGCTTCAGCTGGCGGCTATGGACGGGCGATGGGAGGAGTGCGCGAGGTGGAGGGACGCGTTGGGCGCGATGAACGTGCCTTGCGTCGATTACACTGCCGTGTACGGAGGTGAAGAGGCCGAGTAGACGCCGTTGACTGGCTGACTTGATTTTTTCTCACGAGCGTTTTCCTGTGAAATATCGAATAACGAACGACACTGCTCCATTCGACGAAGCGCCCCGCACTCGCGACGCACGCTCGTATCGGGAGACATCGGGCGATCGCTCGTGAACATCCGCGACCATGACGTCTCAGATGGTGCGCGATTGCCTTCGACAGCGCTCCCGGCGCCGGCCCGGCCCGGCCGCGGAAACTGTTCGCCTCCCCGTCGCGCGATCCTCCCAGCCTCGGGAACACCGAAGCCGCCTCGCGCCTCGTCGGGTGACCCCATCGCGACCGATCTGACCCCGATACTGCCCCGTCGTCGTCGCAGGAAGCAATCATGAAGAAGCGGCAGTCGGCCATCGAGGAAGCCTACGCCGCTCAGGTGCGTCCCGCGCGACATCGATCTCCCGGCGGAACCGGATGAATGAATCTCTCGTGCGCCCGACCTTCCGCCTGACTCCAGCTTCCCAATGACCGTCGCATCGCAGTGGGACGAGGGCAAGGGTTCGCACCATCCCGACTACAACCCCCAGGCGAAGGGCACGAACGTAATGAAGGCGAGTCGCGAGACCGAGGAGCTGCTCCAGGCGATCATCAAGGTGCGCGCCACGACGGAAGCCGAATCGTCTCCCGCCCGGTGAACCATCGACGGATCGACCGTCGAGTCCGCCCGCCGACCACCGTCTAACCCATCCACTCCACGCGAAACACACAGAACGACGTCAAGCTCATCTATAAGAAGATCGAGGAGGGCGCGGACGTCAACTTCGTCTTCAAGGAGGCGTACAACGCACCGAACGGGTACACGCCTCTCATGTCCGCGTGCCACCGCGGCCGAGTCGAAGCGGCAAAGGCGCTGCTCCGATCGGGCGCCGACCCCAACTACGAGAACGACGCGGGCGATCTCACCATCTTCTGGGGCATCGACGGCGGCATCGAGCTCATCAAGGTACTCCTGCAGTACGGCGCGGACATCGACCAGAAGTCTTCGAAGAAGGACTGGACGCCGCTGTCCTACGCGAAGGCCATGGGCAAATACGGGCTCACGTCCGAGAAGGGCATCTACCCCGAGGACGTGCTCAAGTATTACGGCGCCACCGTGTACGGCAAGGGTCCCGACTGCCTCGGCGTGCGGTCCCCGCGGGAGAGCTTCGACCCGTCCAAGGACACGTTCAGCCGCGACCGCGGCAGCTACCAGAGGGAACCCGAGCACCCGTAAGGAGAGGCGGAGAAAGTTTTGTCTGTTTAAATCCTCGTCTTTGTTTCAAAGGATTCGCTCGCTATGACCGTCGGCACGCACTCTCACCTCACGCGCCCACCGCCTCGCCGCCCGGAAGCCTGACGCCGTACGACGCGAGCATACTCGCCAGCTCCGGGTGCCTCGACGCCACCGACTTGAGCTCGCTGACCACCACCCGCGTCCCCTCGCGCAGCTCCTGCGTTCGAAGGTCCAACTCCTCGATACCGACGGCGCCGTCGTCATCCAACGGCACGCCCGCGCGCCGCCTGTACTCGTCCCTCGCCTCCGCCAGCCTTTCCGCGATGCTCTCCGCGGTCGTCGCGGCTTCACGCAACGTCTCCTCGGATGTACCCGCGAGCGTCTCGAGGTGGTCGAGGGACCCGTTGAGCGCTCCGGCTTCGTCGTGAAGCGCGTTGAGCCGCTGGTCGTGTCGATCGAGGTCCCTTCGAAGCGCCGTCTCCTCATCCTTGGCAGCCTTCATCTTCTCGTACGCCGCGTCGAGCTTCTCCCGAAGCGCGGCGCGCGTGGCGAGTAGGTCACCCTCGTCGGAAGCCTTCCGAGTCGACGCCCGGAAGTCGTTGTTCTTCCCGTTCATCTTAACCAGAGTCGCCTCGAGCGCCTTGACCTCCTTCTCCGCTTTTCGAATTCTCGCATCCAGGGTGTCGCCCTTCTGCTGCATCTCCTCGCGTTCCTGCGCAGCCTTGATGACGTAGTACGCCTGCGAGTGCTCCTCGCCCTCCTCGCGCTTGACCTTATTGACGAGGATGTCAAACTTGTTCTGCAGCCGGCCGACTTTCATCGCGCGCTCTCGCATCTCGAGTGTCGCGCGGTGGATATCCTCCTGCACCATCTTCAACTGCGCCGCGAGCAGCTCACGGTGCACCTCCACCTCGTGTTTCCGCTCCTCCATGCTGAGCTGCAGCTGCATCTTGCGGTTCTCCAGCGAGAACACCTCGTCGGACCGGGCGTTGAGCTGGTCCCTCAGGCGCTTAACCTCGAGCTTGAGAACGTCGTGCGCCACCATCTTATCCTCCTTCTCCTTCACAGCCTCCTTCACAGCCTTCGCGGTGGTGTCCGACTCGAGGTTGACCTCGTGGAGCTCGTCCGCCACCTGCTTCGCTGACTTTTTGAGGTCGTTGTTCTTGCGCTTGGCGTGGGACAGGTCATCCTCCGCTCGCTTGACGGACGCGGTGAGCACGTCAAACTCCTCGGTTCGCTCGTCGAGAATCGCCTGAACCGCCGCGATCTTCGCGTTCATCACCCGCGCCTCTTCGTCGGAACGAAGGCCACCCGCCCGGGCAACCTTACGCTCCAGGCCCTGGATCTGGAACTCGATGTTGTACAGGTTCTCCTGCTGCTGAAGCACGAGCGCGTCGAGGCTCTTGATCTTCTGCGACATCGACTTGTTCTGCGAGCGGCCACCCTCGATTTGCGATGCGAGGCTCCTCTCCTTGGCGCGCAGGTCGGTGAGGTCCTGGTTGGACTTGACGAGCAGTTCTTTGTGCGCGGCGCCTTCTTTCACGACGGCGTCGAGCTCCGACTCGTTGTCCCGCATGATTCGCTCGAGCTCCTCCTGTTTCTCCTCGAGGCTCATGAGCTCAACCTTCTCCTCCTCCAGCCTACGAATGGCGGTGTCAACCTTCCGCCTCGCGCGCGCAAGCTTCTTCTGCTTCTCTTCGAGGGTCATGCCCTTCGCCTCGTTGCCCGCGTCCGCCTGCGCGAGGTCCCCGGCCGCCTTGGCGAGGGTGTTCTTGACGATGTCCACCTCGTCTTGCAGCTCGCGTTGGGTGGTGGTCTCAGACGCAAACTCCTCCCTGAGCAAGCCGAGACCCCTGTCGGTGGTCTGTATCGCGGCGTCGATCTCCTTGTTGTTGGCCATCTCCTGGTCGAGGAACCGCGCGCGCTCGTCGAGGGTCTGCTGCTTGATTCGCAGCTCCTTCTTTCGCGCGGCGAAGAGCCTGGACGCCTCCTGGATGGCGTGATCTCGCTGCTTCATGGAGAGGATGGCATCTTCCCACTGCCGCACGAGGTTCTGGCGCTCCGCGTGCAGCGCCCTGAAGTCCTCGGCGGCGCGGTCGAGCTCGATCTGTGCCGTCTGGGTGTCCGTCACCTCGTTCTCCAGCTCCGTCCGCTTGGCGTGAACCGCCTTGGTCATCTTCTCGATGGCCTGGTTCAGCTCGCGAACCCTCGCCTCGTCCGCGCGCTGGTACTTCTGCAGCGCGAGGTTATCCTCCTCCTTCTGCTTGCTCGCGGTGGCCCACTGCTCGAGCTCCTCCTGGTTCCAGTTCATCAGCAGCTTGAACTGCTCCAGCTTCTCGTTCCCGCGGTGCACGGTCGTCTGCAGCGACACCAGCTTGTCGTTCAGGTCGAGCTCCTCGCGCTCCATTCGCTTGATGTCCTCGCGGACTCGCGCGATGGCCATGTCGCTCATGCGCTTCATGTGCCGTTCGGTGTCTGCCTCCTTCGTCTTGGACTCCACCCGCGACTGCGTGAACACGAGCTCCTGCTGGACGCTCTTGAGGTGCTCGGCCATGACGCCGACGCGATCGACGCTCTCCTCGGTTTCGTCCTCGATGACATCGAGCGTGCGCTCCTTCTGGCGTATCGCGCGATCCAGCGCCTTGTTCTCGGCGTTGGCGAACGGCGGGAGGAAGGACTCGTCCGCATCGCTGTCGCTGGGGTCTGCGGCGTTCAACGGAGGTGGGGGTCGGGCGGGTGAGGTGTCGTCGGGGCGGGTGGAAATTCCCTAATTCGGCTTGGGCACTCGCGGGGCTTGAAGATTCTCCCGTGCGGGGCGAGAGGGGGGAACGGGGGAGGGCGGGGACGCACCGTCGTATGGGTCCGCCATCGCGACTCGCCGCGCGTCACCTCGCGCGTGCAGTCGTGCCCCTCGCGGTCTCGGTGCGGCGCCTCTCCGCGTCCGCCCGTCACGCGCGGGAGTCTTTGACGGCCGGGTGGGATTGAGCCGAGCGGTGACTCGCAGAGCAACGGACCGATTTGGCAACGAGCCGGAGGAAGGCTGGGCACCTTCCGTTTGACTTTGGCCGTGCCCGCGCGCGTTGCCGCACACGCGAGGGCGCGGAAGAGGGGGCGACGCCCGACCGCGCACCGCGTTAGCCCAGGGAGCGACATGGGCGAGGTCGCCGTCGCCGTGGAGGCGTTCCGGGAGCAGTTCGATGCCGGGATACAGTCGCTCACGCCGGACGTGGCGGTGCGTCCCATCGCGAAGTCTTTTCCAATCTCCGGCTCTTTCGCACCCGCCGATCTTCAGCCTCACCGCGCCCGTCCCTTTCTTCGATTCCCCCATCCACAGACGCTGGCGACGAGCTGGAAGCAGCAGCAACGGGTCGGGGAGCTGTGCGATCGGCTGCGCACCCTCGTCCCCGCGCACGTGTGGTGCGACACCCTCCTCCAGGCGGGCGAGCACCTGCTCGAACGCGGGCAGCACGAGCTCGCGCGACGCAAGTGCTTCACTCGCGTGGCGGACGCTAACCTGCTGGACGACCGCGACGAACGATGGAAGCTGGCGAAGGAGAAGGATAATATCGGCCCCACGGACAGGCGGCGCATGCACGTGCTCGCGCTCTTCGGCCGCGCGCGATGCGAAGACGCGATGGACACGCACGCCGATCCGAACGTCATCCATCCCCAGACACTCGCGCGCGCCAAACGCACCCTCGTGAACCTGCGCGAGGCGACGCAGGAGGCCTATCGCGGCGATGAATCCCTCTATTGGCTCGTGTACAACGGAACGGTGCACATCCACGGCGTGTGCGAGCGCCTCGCGCGCGACGGACACTCCGGCGACGCCGTCGAGTCGCTCATCTTCGCCGTCGCGTGCCTCGAGGCTCACGTCCTCCTCGCCGTCCCGCGGTACCTCGACTGGCGTCTCACCCTCGTGTCGAATGTTTGCGACTGCTACGACGACATCGGCGGGTGCGAAACGCACGCGGCGGCGTTCCTGGCCAAGTGCGTGGAACACGTGGACGACCTGAAGCAGCTCGAGGCGCTGGACCCCGTGCCGCAGACGCCGGAGGTGGCCGCGCTCTACGCCGAAGCGGAACGGAAGTTCCGGGTGCTTCACGCGCGATACGACGATGCTCTCGGCGACGCCGGGTCCATCACCGCCAAGATGGAGACGACGGACGGCGACGCGTGCGTGTGTGCGTCACCTGGGGACAAGGCGCGGTTCCTGATTGGGCTTCTTGACGACCCATCGCGACGCACCGTGAAGCGCGCCGCGCCCGAGGGGAAGGCGGCGGCGGCGATGGAAGCCGCGGCGCAGTGGCTCGGACCACTCGCGGAGGCCATGACGCTCGGGCTGAAGCACGCGGCGGCGGTTCGTGCGGCGGCGGATGCACTGAACGAGAGGCTCGCGGCCGAGGCGGAGGCTGGCGTCTCGGGCAGGGAGACGACGCCGCCTCCCGAAGAAGAGGGCGAAGAAGGGGCCCCGCCCGCGGAGGAGACGAAGGAGGGCGAGGGCGAGGGCGCGGAGGAGGGCGACGCGCCCCCGGACCCGACGAAGCCGCCGCCGGACCTCGAACCGGAGGCGCAAGAGGGGTACGAAGCCGCCGTGGCCGAGCTCCCGTTGGCGCTTCACGACGCGTTGATGCGCCGAGCGTTTTGTTACGAGTCGCTCGAGACGTTCAAGCTCCTGCATGACCTCGCCGCCCTGAGGCTGGTGGAGCTGGGCGCGACGGGCGAGGACGGTGGGTACGGCACGGACGCGCTGGCGCTGGCGCACGCGGCGGCGCTGCTGAAGGGCGTGCGTGTCATGGAAGGCGGCGAAGAGTTTCCCGAGCCCGAGCCCGAAACCCCCGAGGCTCCGGCTGATGAACGAGAGGCGGAGGAGGACGCCGAGGACGAAAAAGCGCGGAAGGACCCGAGGGTCAAACTCGCCATGATCATTCGCAGCCTGCCCAACGACGCGGCGGCATCGTGCGCGGACATCGTGACGGACGCGTCGCTCATGCTCTGGAACGGCGTCAAGGACTGGTTCAAAGACACCGCGCGGGAGACGACGGCGAAGCGCTCCGACGAGATTTTCGCCGCCGAGATTCTCGCGGGGTGCCAAGCGGGTTTCGAGCTCGTGGGCTTCGACGACGGCGCGCTGCGAGCCACGATTTCGCTGCGCCTGTGCCTCGCGCTCGAACGCCGCGGGGACGTCGTCGCCGCCGCGCACGCCGCGGAGGAGGCGACGCGGGCGATCGAAACCTCCCGCCGAGCTCACGTCGACCTCGCCGTCGGCTCGGAAGACGAAGCCGTTCGCAACGTGACCGCCGAGTGCGTCTGGCTCAGCGCCGCCGACGACGACGGGGGCGATGCCGCGGTCAGTGCCGTGGCGTTCGAGCGCACGTCCACGTCGGAGACGGAACAGGCGCTCGCGTCGCTTCACGCGGATCTCCTCGCCGCGCATCACCGATTGGCCATCGCTGCGGGGATGGAGGGTGAGAAGATGGCTATGGGTGAGAAGATCGCCGAGCTCACCGCCGCGAACGAGCGTCGCACGCTGGAGTCCACCATCTACGGCGTCAAGTCCGCGTGGGATCTCAAGCGGGAGACGTCGGCGTTGGAGCGCGCGGGGACGGTGCCGCACGCGCCCGCGGCGACGGAGGAACGGTTGATTGAAGAAGCCGGGCGTAACCCGTGGCGCCGCGCCGTTCTTCTCACGCAGATGGCGGCGTCCAGGCCCAAGCGCGAGGCCCGCGAGGCGCTCCTCGAGGAAGCTGCCGAATC
>Ga0302116_1001470_pt1 | contig 14256 bp, 11 predicted proteins | sample AG5_SCM_MG_FD_203124 | JGI IMG/M metagenome (GOLD analysis project Ga0302116, IMG submission 203124) | Marine microbial communities from Western Arctic Ocean, Canada - AG5_SCM | ecosystem: Environmental > Aquatic > Marine > Oceanic | place: Canada: Western Arctic Ocean | collected 2017-10-01 | reverse complement strand
TACTATAAATAATAATAAAAAATATGAGCGTAAGTGTAGATACTGTTTATCAAAGAGTATTAGGAATACTCAATAAAGAACAACGAGGGTACGTTACGCCTCAAGAATTTAATTTGTTTGCAAATCAAGCACAGTTAGATTTGTTTGAACAATACTTTTATGACATTAATCAATTTGGAAGAATACCTGGTAATGATACAGAGTACTCTGATATGTTAGATGTCTTAAATAAAAAAATATCAGCGTTTGAGGATTCCTCTGCGTTGACTTACCATACTGATCACTACAAATTGCCTACTGATATGTATCGATTAGGTACGGTTATTTACAAAAATACTACAACTAAAGATCTGTATCCTTCACCAACACAAATCGCTAATTACCCAGCAGCAAATCCTACTGTATATAGGCAGACTACAAATGAGTTAATAGAAGCTGAGCGAATTAATATGAATGAATTTTTGTATATAAACGCTTCGCCTTTAACAAAACCTAAAAATGTTAGGCCAGTGTATACTGCCAATAGTAAAGGTGTTAACGTGTACGGAGCAGAAGAAATAACTGCCGCAGGTTCTGTAAGCATAACTTACATACGTGAGCCAGCGAAAGTTGAATGGGGCTACCAAATGATATATGGGGAGGCTTTATACGATTCAACATCTGCAGTTGATTTTGAATTGGATCCATCGGAAGAGACTGAACTTGTAATAAAAATATTAGAGCTTGCTGGAGTTTTGATTAAAGATTTAAGTCTATATCAAGTTTTTAATGCAGAAGAACAACAGAAAATTCAACAAGAAAAATCATAACGCATGGGACTTATAGATATGAATGATGAGCAGTATTACTTAGGGCCAGATGGCGTTTGGGATAGCTGGGATGAGAATTACGGTAATTACCAGTTTACAAGTATAAAAGATATAATAAACAATTTTATTATATCTTATGTAGGAGAAAGCAAAATAATTAGCAAAATAAAAAGAACAGACGTGGCTTTTCACGCTCAACGAGCAATACAAGAATTTAGCTACGATGTTTTACCTTCTGTGCAAGCTCAAGAAATTGAAATTGGACCATCTTTAAACTTTGTGTTACCTAAGGACTATGTAAATTACGTTAAGGTTACATGGATGGATAATAGCGGTATAGAGAGAACTGTATACCCTGCTAGAAAGACATCTAATCCTAATCAACCTATATTGCAGGATGGGGTTGAAGAGTATATGTTCGATGAGCAAAACAGAGAAAACCTTTTGTCTGAACAATCTCTTACTAAAACAACTTTTCAAACAGCTGGAGGTGATAGGCAACAGAATTTAAACAACATAAACAACTCCGATATACTTAATAATAATCATTTTGGACAACGCTACGGGTTAATCCCTGAATATGCTCAGTCCAACGGTGTGTTTTATATAGACAAATCAAAGGGTATTATAAACTTTGATTCGAGCTTTGTAGGTAGGATAGTTACATTAAAATATATATCAGACGGCTTAGGTAACGATGAAGAATTAACTGTACATAAGTTTGCAGAAGAGGCTTTATATAAATACATTGCACACGCGATACTGGCTACCCGAGCAAACACTCCTGAGTATCTAGTTATGAGGTTTAAGAAAGAAGCTGCAGTAGCTAGACGTAATACTAAATTAAGATTATCAAATATTAAAATAGAGGAAATTGCTCAAGTTATGCGCAACAAGTCTAAGCAGATTAAACACTAAGATATATGCCAGAATTAATACATACATTTACCGGAGGGAAAATGAATAAAGATCTCGACGAGAGATTGGTTCCTAATGGTGAATATCGAGATGCTTTAAATTTAGAGGTTGCTTCATCTGATACTTCTCAGGTGGGAACATTTCAGAATTTAAAAGGAAATACTGAAAAAGCATATTCTAATTATAATGCTAACACTGGCGAGTATACTACGTGGGACCCAAACGTATATATAAGTGAGTTAACTAACGCTACTTGTATAGGCTCTATTGCGGAACCTAATTCGGATATAATATACTGGTTTATTACTTCAGACACTTATGATGCAATAGCCAGCTATAACACTACTACCCAAGTTACTTTGCCATTAATAGTAGATACACAAAATATTTTTAATTTCAATGCTGATAACTTAATAACAGGTATAAACATATTAGAAGGTATATTGCTTTGGACAGACAATCAAACAGAACCTAAGCAAATATATATATCTGAATGGGCAGGGTCTACACCTAACTTTATTACTCATTCACAAATTTATAATAGGGATTTTATAGAATCAGACACTACTGTTATAAAAAAGTTTCCCTTGAAACCACCTATAATAACCGCTTATTCTACAGCCACTGTTGACGACAATGGTGACCCTGCAGTTGTGGATACTGCAACTTTATATTCATTCTATGTGCAAGCACCAGGGGGAACGGTTGGCCAAGGAACCCCCATGACTCCAACTAGCGGTCCTCAGATTTTAGAATGGCAAGGTAATACTTTACCTTTCTATAAAGTGGGCCAAGTATTGATATTAATTAGTGCTTCTGCGGATGATCAGGACCCTAAATCTATTATTCGCGTTAGTATTGACAGTATTGAAGGTTCAGGAAGCAATCAAACAGGGGTTACAGTTACGGTCCTTTCAGTCGGTCTATCTGACGATGGAGAACTAAACAAGCAAACTTTATACGATGTTACTCTAGAAGAAGAAAAACCTTTTTTTGAATTTAGATTTGCTAGATTCGGCTACAGATACAAATATAAAAACAACGAAGTATCAGCATATTCTCCTTTTTCTAATCCAGCATTTATTCCAGGAGAGTTTAATTACTCCCCTAAGGAAGGCTACAACCTAGGTATGGTTAATAATATAAGGCAGCTTGAAATTTCAGAATTTATACCTATAGATATACCAATCGACGTAACAGATGTAGATATTCTATACAAAGCATCAAACAATGCTAATGTTTACGTGGTTGACACTTTTAAAGAAACAGATTCAGAATGGATTTCCAATACATTTAATATATCAACCGAAATAATAACTTCTGTTGTACAAAGTAATCAGTTATTAAGGCCTTACGACAACGTACCTAGATTCGCTTTAGGACAAGAAGTAGTGGCTAATAGACTAATATTTGCAAACTACACACAGAATTTTGACATGCTAACCTCCACTCTGGACCCTCTGCAAGTTAACTTAAGTGTTTCCGTGTTGTCTGATACAATACTAAGCACTGTATCCGGCGAAACCACAGGTCAAGGCTTAGAGGGTAAAAGTGTATATCCCTCAGTAAAAAGTATTAGAACCTACCAGATAGGTGTTGGATATCAGGATGAATACGGTAGAACCACCCCTGTATTTACAGGTAAAGATGCATCTGTTGTAGTAGAAAAATCAGGAGCTTCACTTACAAACAGCTTAACAGCTCAATTAATTAATACTAAGCCTTATTATGCTCAAGGTAAGACTTTCTCTACTTTTAAATATTATGTAAAAGAAACCAGCCAAGAGTATTACAACATATGTTTAGACCGGTTTTATGATGCTGAAGATGGTAATATATGGTTATCATTTCCGTCTGCTGAAAGAAACAAAATAGATGGAGAGACTTTTCTTATATTAAAAAAAGAGCATGATAATAACAATGCAGTAACAGCAGAAGCTAGATATAAAGTTATAGCTATTGAAAATGAAGCCCCTTTGTTTTTAAAGGAAACAAAACTGTCAATGGGAATAATGTCTACGGAATTTTTTACCGGAGGTGTACCTATAGAGGGTACCAATGAAATATGGGTTTTAAAAGAAGGGTCAACACCGGCGGGGTTTGATGAAGTTTTTGGAGAGAACACAAGAACAGAGTCTAGTTTGCTTCTTAGAGTTCTTAGCGCTTCGAATCAAAGTAATTATTATAAGATTTCAACTTTTGGGTTAGCAGGGGATGGAAATCAATACGTAAGAATAGTATCCTCGAAACCATTCGAAGAAGATATGTTTTTTACAACAGCTAATCCCGATGGCTCTGGAGGTGTAGTAGCGGGGTTATCACTAGAGATATTAAGAACTGAAAGTTTAAACAAAGCGGAGTTTACTGGTAGATTTTTTGTTAAAGTAAATGAAGATGCTTCTTTGAGAAATAGTGTACTTGCTGCCAATTCTACAACTAGTACTAAATACGTAAGAAAAGCTTTTGAGCCTGTTTATTATTTAGATGGGCAGTATACAGGTAAGGGTTTTTGGAGAGGAGCTTGGTTAAACAATGATGCTGTTTCTGGGAGAAGCAGAATGTTTATAGATAAAATGTACACGTCTTGTGGTAGATCATTAACTAACAGAAGAGGGCAGGGTATTTCTGGGGGAAGTATGGACATATCTTATGCAGGAGGCTATGGAAGAGGAGCAACTAAAAAAGGTATTTATTTGTCAAGGCCGGCTTTAGTGTCTCAACTAAGTTCAGTCGGTACTCTATTTAGATTTATAGACGCAGGAAACGGAATAAAGGATCCAGATGGCACAGTTTATAAGATTACAAAGTCAAAGAAGCAGCTAGGTACCTGTTACGACTGTAAAGGAGGCGGGAGATTTAACGATGAGTTAAATCAACTTGTGAGATGGTCTCTTGAATTTGTTCAAGTGGAAGACAATTTTAGCACTTTAAGTTGGAATCCAGTAACAGCTTCTGATGGAATTACAAAATGGGTTTACCCTAGCCCGAATAACTACGCAGATTCCTACGTAGGTATTGAATTTCTTGGCTTAGACTTAAGCGATGATGCTTTTACAACAGAAAACCCAGCTATTTTTGAAACAGAACCGAAAGAAGCAACTGATCTAGATATTTATTACGAGATAGCAGGTAATTATCCCATGAGCGAGCATGGTAATGTGCATAAACTAGACTGGTTTAATTGCTATTCATTTGGAAACGGAGTTGAATCTGACAGAATTAGGGATGATTACAATGCTTCCACTATGAATAACGGCGTTAAAGCAAGCGCTGTTCTTGACGAGCCTTACCAGCAAGAAACAAGGTCTAATGGTTTAATATTTTCACAAATATTTAATTCAACATCAGGGGTAAATGGTTTAAATCAATTTATTCAAGCTGAAAGCATAACTAAAGACGTTAATCCAGAGTATGGATCAATTCAAAAACTGTACGCTAGAGACACTAATTTAATTACATTGTGCGAGAATAAGTCAATGAAAATTTTAGCCAATAAGGATGCTTTATTTAACGCTGACGGAAGCGCAAACGTAACATCTAATAGAGCTGTTCTTGGTCAAACAATAACATATCAAGGCGAATACGGTATTGGTACAAATCCAGAATCATTTGCGGAGTTTGGCTTTAGAATGTATTACGTAGATCCGAATAGAGGAACTGTTATAAGACTATCTAACGACGGAATAACGCCTATTTCAAACTATGGTATGGAAGGTTTTTTTCAAGATAATCTACCTATTAATAAAAAAATAATTGGTTCGTGGGATGCTAATATGAGAAATTACAATATTACTCTTAACACCCTCACCCCCTATTGGCAACAAACCTTAGGAGCAGGCAAAACAGATAGGCTAAATAAAGATCCAGAATGTGGTGCTTTTATTAACGAGTATCCAACTTATTCAACTACAATATCTTTTAAAGACGATCTAAACGGTTGGACCTCTAGGAAAACATATATACCAGAAAATGGAATTAGTTTAAACAATACTTATTACGCTTTCAAGTTAGGTAAGATTTGGGAAATGAACTCTAACACTTCGTATAATAACTTTTTCGGTATAGGTCCATCTGACGTAAGCTTAGGATCTTATTACGAAAGTTCTTTTACTACTATTTTTAATGAAAGTCCTACATCTGTAAAAGATTTTAGAACCATTAGTTACAGCGGAACAAACTCTCGTGAATATATATACAAGACCACAGCAACGGGGGCTAAAACTTTTTCTTTAGCTCAAGTGCAAGCGCAGCAATTAATACCTACAGAATTTTCAACAACTAAAGGGTGGTACGCTAATTCAATAGTAACAGATTTGCAAGAGGGGGAAGCCAAAGAGCTTATAAATAAAGAAGGCAAATATTACAATTATATAAAAGGATTACCTACGTTTTTTGTGGATGACTGCAATAACAATGTAGACTCACATGAATTTAATGTGCAGGGCATTGGAAGAGCAAGTGCTATAAGTGGTGCAGTAAAAACTTCGTTTACAGTAACAAATAAAATTGATCCAGATTGTTCGGAGAACTAAAAAAACTAAAGCATGGCATTTGATAATTTTACAGTAAATGTAGTAAGTTTTAATGAAGAGGGAGGAGTAGACTGGACACAGAGTCGTCCTTCTGTAGCGTTAACTATAACTCCTAATGCGGGGTATGCAATAAATGTTGCGGATTTTTCGCCTATAAACCCATTACCTAACTATGTTGACTCTGTTACGTTTTCACAATCAGGAGCTAATATAGAGTGCGTAATATTATACACGTCACCTAGTGTAATGCCTGATAACGATGTATTAATAGCTTTATGTATTAATGGATCGGCATCTTTAAGCGAAGTATCTGTAGCTGGTGTAGTTAATTATTACACAACTTTTGCATCAACAGGAGTTCCTTCATCAACAGCTCCATATAATGGTACAGGCGTAATTTCTTCTACATCAGAGATAACCAACTTAACTGTAATAGCTACGACCGGATATTATTTTCCAGTGTTACCCACAGCTTCTTTAGTTGACGGCTCGTTAACTGATTACTCAATTGTGCCAACGTTGATTAATGACGCGGCAGGAAATCTTATACAAGTAAATTTTGCCGTAAACTACACGTTTCCAAATTACTCAGTGACTGGAGACCGTATAGTAGTTACAGCTAATGCAGCTGAAATATATAGTCCATCTACAGAAATACAATCTTATTCCATGAATCTTGCAAACGTGATAGTATCTGGGGAAACTAGACCTATTACGATTTACGGTATAACAGGAGCGGCGTGGCAATTACAAGTTACAGAAAGTGTTGTAGGTACAACGATTGGGTCATTTTCAGGGACAATAGACAGTAGTGGCTCAGTTACGGAAAGCGTAATTTTTCCAGCATCTTCAGTTGATGTTGTTTATACATTTACATTAACTGGTGATTTAGCTAGTTCTTTTTGTACAACGTCACCATGCGTTACAGGGCAGCCTTCCGTCTGGCAAATACATCAATATACAACGCAAGACGTTAGTTTTAATTTAACATCTACGTTTTCAAGCATAACAGTCGGGGCTGCTGACATTAAGTCTTTTAGTGCTTTAGGGACACCTGGTGTTACCGCTTATAGCGTATCAGCTGAGAAGCCAGGAAGTAGTCAAAACTTTGTTTTTGATACAATACCCACTAATTTAGACTGGTCAAATCAAAATGGAGACTTCCCTATTACTGAGCAAGCGGTACAAGCTCCTTTGACAATAGATGTAAATAATTCATCAGATCCTAAAACTTTAGTTATAAGTTTAAATACAAACATTGCTAACGTAGGAATTCAGTCTTTATCAAGTGTGCTTGATCTTGATAACTTCTTACTAGCGTACACAGAGTTAAGTTTATGTTATGCGCTAACTGAGGATGGTTTATGTTGTGATACTCCGGAGTCTCGCACGGTATTTGCGCAGGGAGATGTAGCTAATTTAGCCGGCGTAACAGGTGATTTATATACAGATACTAGCTTTCAAACTAAAGCCCCTGATGGATATTATAGTGATGATTCAGGTATAGATTGCAGCGCGGCTCCAGTTCCTGAAGAAGGTGTAACGGGGTGGTTGGACTATTCTGCATTCTACACATCGGGTATTTTAGATAACAGGTTCTATGCCTTTGGAGATTACATGACTTACTCTACTACAACTACTTCAGTTAGTTTAAATATAGTTACAGCATCGACTGCAACATATAGTTTTGAAATATTTGCAGCAGCGTCAAATCTAAGTGCAGATTTTTTAACCGTATTACCTGAAAGCCCTGCAGTGGTTGTGCTTAGCTCAGGACCCGTAAGCGGCAATAACAGAGTGAATGTGCCTTTCCTGCAAGCATTTCCAAATCAATATTACACTATAGTTATAACATCGGCATCGACAATACTATTCGATGAAATTACTTGGGAATATAGAAATCCAAATGGATCTGCCGGCTTGAATCTTGGCGATTGGGATTACATTCTTGCAAATTATACTCATAATTAAAATAATAAATAAATAAATAAATAAATAAATTATGCCAACTTATAGACAACAAACAGGTTCTACACTTACTAGTGTCACCACTTGCCCTAACTGTTACACCACTTTATCTTTATGTTATTCTTCAACAAGCGCTAGTGATGTGTGCTGTAATTCGATGACGTCGGTTACCGTATATGTTCCCGCTGGAGAAACTTTTGCAAATGCTAGTAATCTTTACGCATCCACTGCTTTATCTGGAGGAGCGTTAGCAGCTGCGGGTTATTACAGTTACGATGGAGCGTGTACGGCTTAAAAAAGTAAATAATTATGGCGAACTATAGAGAACAAACAGCTACAGATCTAGAAGTTTCAACAGCCTGCTCCACATGCTTAACTCCTATTACGAATGCAAATATTGAATCCGCAGCAACCCTTTGGGTTACTAACGAGTCACTATGCATTTCAACCTATGGAGTTATTACTGATTGGGATGTGAGTGGGGTGACGGAAATGGTAGACGTATTTACATCAGCACCTGCTTTTAATTTAGATATTAGCTCTTGGGATGTTAGTAATGTTACTGTTATGAGTCGAGTGTTTAAGGATGCGGCTGCATTTAATCAAGACATTAGTTCTTGGGATGTGAGTAATGTTACTAATATGTTTCAGATGTTTAAGGATGCAACTGCTTTCAATCAAGATATTAGTTCTTGGGATGTGAGTAATGTTACTAATATTAATTATATGTTTGAAGATGCATCATCTTTCAATAAAGATATTAGTTCTTGGGATGTGAGTAGTGTTATTTTTATGAGATCTATGTTTCAAAACGCAACCTCATTCAACCAGCCTCTTAATACTTGGGTTACAAGTAGTGTTTTTGATATAGCCAATATATTTGCTGGTGCATCTGCATTTGATCAAGAGCTTAGCGGTTGGGATGTGAGTAATGTTACTACAAGCGGTAGAATGACTGGTGTATTTAATGGAGCAACAGTATTTAATCGAGATATTCAAACTTGGTGTGTTTCGAGTTATAGTTCAAAACCATCTAATTTTAGTACAAGTTCAGCATTGACACAAAATAATGAACCTATTTGGGGGCAATGTCCATAGGCATTAGTAAATAAATAAATAAATAAACAATATGTCAAATTATAGACAACAAACGGTGTCTTCACTGACAAATATCACCAATTGTCCTACATGCGGTTTTACCCCAATTACAGATGCTAATATTCATGAAGCATCGGACCTTTTTCAGACTGACGCAAATGAAGCATTAGAGATATATGGTGCGATAACAGATTGGGATGTGAGTAATGTTACTAATATGTATCAAGTGTTTAAAAACTACACGTTTTTCAATCAAGATTTAAGTTCTTGGGATGTGAGTAATGTTACTAATATGTGGGAGATGTTTCGCGGGTGCGAGAAATTCAACCAAGACATTAGTTCTTGGGATGTTAGTAATGTTACTAATATGGAAGGGATGTTTCATGGCACAGACTTTTTCAATCAACCTCTTAATGCTTGGGACGTGAGTGGTGTAACAAATATGTATCAGATGTTTTATGCTGCGCGCGAATTTGATCAACCTCTTAATACTTGGGATGTGAGTAGTGTTACTAATATGAATGGAATGTTTTTGGGTGCTCACGAGTTCAATGGAGATATAAGTTCTTGGGATGTGAGTAGTGTTACAAATATGAGTAGTATGTTTAAAGCTGCATACAAATTTAATAAAAATATTAGTTCTTGGGATGTGAGTAGTGTTACTACTATGTATTTAATGTTTAATGGCGCTACAGATTTTGCCCAACCTATTGGTCCTTGGGATGTGAGTAATGTGACTGATATGGATTATATGTTTAGTAATGCAGAATCTTTTAACTTCGATATTTCAAGTTGGTGTGTAGAGGATATTCCAACAGCACCAACTAACTTTAGCCAAGGATGTCCATTGCACTACCTTTATAAACCTGATTGGGGTCAGGCTTGTCCATAAGCATTAGTAAATAAATAAATAAATAAATAAATAAATAAACAATATGGCAACTTTTAGACGACAACAATCAGGTACCCTGCAGAGTACAGATACCTGTACTTTATGCTTATACGCAATATCATTATGTTATTCGCAAACAAGCTCCAACGACTTATGCTGTGGAAATCCAACACCAGTCACCGTATATATTTTAACAGGGCAAACTTTTGACGGAGCCAATCCGGCGACTGTTCTTTATCAATCAGATGGCACACTTGCTGCAGATGGATATTACAGTGACGATGTAACGTGTAGCGCACCACCTCAATAAATAAATAAATATGGACTTGATAACACTAACATTTACTCAACCCTTAAATGTATCTATACAGGTAGGAGACACAACTTATTACAGTAATGAAATAAATGGTGCTGATATACAGATTATGGGAGCAATAACAGCTGTTGATAGAGTCTTAAATACAGTGACAACAGAAATAAGCACAAGTGCAGCAAGACCTGATTTAACTAGCTTTATATTGTTCAGTAAAACTGCTAGTGTAAACACCAGTGGGTTAAAAGGTTATTACGCTGAAATGCAATTTAAAAATAATTCTGTGGATTACGCAGAGTTGTTTTCCGTAGGATCTGATATTTTTGTAAGTAGCAAATAATATGTAATAATAACACTATAAAACTAATATAATGGTAGGACAAGTAATAGGCGGTTTAACAGGCATTGCTTCAGGAATAATAGGGTCTGGAAAAAGAAAACGAGAACAACGAGAGGCTCAAAAAGAATATGATCAAAGAAAAGCTAGCTTTGAGGGATTGGATACATCTAATGTGTATGCCAACATGGAGAATACTATGGAAGATTTAACTGTTAATACACAACAAGCTGATTTTCAAGCTCAGCAATCTCAACAAGGTTTATCTAATATAATGGGTAATATGCAAGGTGCTGCAGGTGGATCTGGTATTGCGGCTTTAGCTCAATCACTAGCGGGTCAGCAACAGAATCAAGCTAGACAAGCGTCCGCTGACATAGGTAGGCAAGAGCAATCAAACCAGATGGCTGAAAGACAACAGGCAGGTAACTTACAACTGTATGAGAAAAAAGGAGAATTAATTTCTAGAGATGCGAATAAAGAGAAAGTAGAAACGTTAATGGGAATGTCTCAACAAAGGTTAGGAGCAGCTAACAAAGCCAGACAAGACGCTACAGGCGCTATAATGGGTGGAATAGGAGGACTAGCTTCAGCTGGAGCAAGTTTTATACCTGGTGGCAGCACTATAGGTAAACTCTTAGGTAATTAAAATATAAATTATGAATCAACAATTAGTTAAAGGAGAGGCTTTTGTAAGAAGCAGTACTCAGTCAAATTGGAATGAACCTTTAATGAAAGGATTAAATTCTGGCTTAGAGCAACTTGCTCAAATTAACGCTGCAAAAAAAGCAGAAAGGGGCGCAATAAATAATAAGGTTTCTACTTACATAAATCAATTAAACTCTGATATTGATTTAACCAATTTAAATGACTCTCAGCAACAAGCTGTTACAAATTATTTAGTTCAAGAAAAAAACAAATATGCCGAAGCGGCTGTTCAAATAACTAAAATTGAAGATCCTTCGTCTAAAGAATATTTAGATTATAGAGATCAAATGAATAGTATTCAAAGATCATTTGGTAACTTAGCTAAACAACTTAATGGGTATAAAGAAGATAAAATTTCTTATTTAAAAGATTTTGATGACAGAAGAGTTTCAGACGGAAATGAAGTTGGATCATTAAGAAAAGCTTCAAGAATTTACACAAACGAAGGATCAATGGGTATTGGCCCAGGAGGCCAGGTTACTTTTTGGGATGATGACAATGGTAAATATGAAAATTATTCTACCATACAAAAGCCATTTTTAAAAGATTTTAAATCAGCTGATAGCATATTAGCGCTTAACGAATCCGTGTATAGCGCAGGGCAAACCTTATCAGGAGCTAGGCTAGATATGATACGTAATAAGTTAAAAAACATGATTAATGCAGGAGGTAGAGACACTGTGTTGTCATTAGCATCAGATGATTTCTTAATTGAAGGAGGATTAAATTTACAAGATCCTTCTTTATTCGAACCTGAAAACCAAGATTTACTTGCTGACACGGTGCTAAATAGCTACATGGATGCATTGACAAGCACTTCTAAGCAAGGAGCTAATGATAAAAGACCGGCCAATGGTAGTGGGCAAAGTGGGTTCAGTGGGGCTTTAAAAGATGAAATATCCACCTCCGAAGGAGTGGTAAACAATGCTCTTAATTTTTCTATGCTCCATAAAAACGTACCTGGTAAACTTCGAGAGGACAAGACTAAATTTCTTCTTAATGAAATTAATAAAATAGATACATCCTCAAATATAAATTACTTAACACGTAGTGAGATGTATAACAAGTACCTTGAAGCAAATGAAATAGAAGACGAAAGCAAAGAGGACAGGGATAACTTTAAAAAGGAGTTTGGTAATTCGCAAATATACACCTATAATCCTAAAACTATAGATATAAATGATTCTCAAGGTGTGAATATAAACACAGACAACCCTAAAGACTTATATAAATTTTACTTAGATAATCTTAAGTTAAGTCCGAAAGCTCGAAATCACTTCTATAGCAACTACGACAATTACATGAAAAATTCTACCCCTAGTAATTCTTCTACAAACAATTTCGGTTAAATCAAATCTTATGGCAGACGATATATTAAAAAACATATGGAACGAGTTATCTTTGAAAGGTAAAACAAATTCCAAGTTTGACGCATGGAAAACCAACATGTACAACAACGAAGAAGTTCAAAGTAATGTATATGGTTATTTAAAAGATAACGGATATACAAATAGTGAGTTTAGTGATTGGAAAGCTAATGCTTTGCCAGCAAAGACAAACGACTCTGCAAGTGCGGATCCAGCTGTGGAGTCAAATCAAAACAGTACGGGATCAGAATCGGAAGATGGTTCTTCGGGTTTTCTAAGTAAAGCTATAGACATGCTTAAAACTATTATTCCAGCTGTTGATATAACAGGGGGAGCAATTGAAAACATTATAGACTCAAAAAAGGCTATAGAGGATTCAGGGTCTGAAAAAGCGGGTCCCAGTGATCCAAGCAAAATGTATTCTATAGTAAGAGGTTTAAAAGAAAACCCTAAAGGTTTTTTTGCAAGTTCTGACTTTTTAGGTATACCTGGAGCGGTGAATACTGTTGCAAAAATACTGGTAGACGATTTAATTGTTGACGGTAGAGAAACATTACTTACTCTCGGAATGGAAGGATATAGCTACTTAAAGGAAGGTAGATCAGCCACTGAAGAGGAAAAAGAAATTATAGCAGCAGCGGCTAAAGCTACTAATACGTACATGGATAATGTAATGGCTATTACAGCTCCTCAGCTTTCAAGAAAAGGAGTAAGCAAAATTACCGAAAAGCTAAACGAGTACATAGCTGTTCATGACAATACTATTTCAGAAGAAATATTAAAAGGTAGTAAAGCAGATTGGGGAAAAATTGGAGGAAGAGTTTTGAGCGGCGCTATAACTAGCGCGCCTTATACTTTAGCTGCTTTAAACCCTTACACGGCTACTGCTTTAGGTATATCTATATCAAACGACAAGTTTGTAGAAGAATATGAAAAAAATCCAGACAAAGAATTATGGAAAATAGCAGGTAATGCTGCTACTACTGGGGGGATCGAAATGATAGATGCTCTAATTAGCCGAAGAATGTTCAAGGCAAAAGGCCTTTTAAAGGGTAAAAACTTTAAAGGAAATGCAGAAAAAGCATTAAATGAAATGAACAAAGGTATCGGTAGAAAAATAATGGATGTAGTAGGTCTTGGGGCTAAAGAAAGTCTTACTGAAATGGGGCAAAGTATAGCTACAAAAATAAACGATGAACTTTGGTTAGGTGATTCTAAGAATATATCAGAAGTTTATGAAAATTCAAAAAGCAAGATAATGGAAGATGCTTTTGAAATCATAGATGAGGGTATAATAGGTGGTTTTTCTGGTGG
>Ga0302116_1001469_pt1 | contig 14260 bp, 4 predicted proteins | sample AG5_SCM_MG_FD_203124 | JGI IMG/M metagenome (GOLD analysis project Ga0302116, IMG submission 203124) | Marine microbial communities from Western Arctic Ocean, Canada - AG5_SCM | ecosystem: Environmental > Aquatic > Marine > Oceanic | place: Canada: Western Arctic Ocean | collected 2017-10-01 | reverse complement strand
CTCCTGGACGCCGCCATGGCTGGCGAAGAGGAGACGGAGACCAAGATCCGGGAGAGGGCAGAGTTTGAAGTCGGGCTCACGCCGCGGGAAAAGTTCGAGCGAAGGATCGACGCACTCGAGGAGAGCAAGCGCACGCGCGCGAGGGCGTCAGTGGCGGCGAGCTGGAACAAGGCTGAGAAGAAACAGGCGGAGGGGATCGTGGTCGATGCCTCCTCGCTGAACTCCGCCGCGGTGGACGCGATGAAGGGTGAAATTGAGACCCTTCACCGCCGCGTCGAGGAGATCGAGCGGGACTTTGTGCAGAGCAGGGTCGACGCGACGACTTCGGACGAGAACGCCGCGTCTTCATCGGCCAACGCCGAGGCGGCCAGCACGGCGGCGATCTCCGCGGCGGCATCCGCGGCGGGCGCCGCCGAACTGGTGGCGGATGAGGTTGAAAAACTTCGAAAGAGGCTCACCGCGGTTGAGGGTCGGGGTGGTGACCTCGGGACACCCGCGACACCGACCACGATCGCGCCTAGGTCCTCCGACTCTGACTCCCGACCCCGCGCGCCCGACAGCCTTCCGCCCCCCGCGGAGCACCCGGCCGAGTCCACGATGCGTGGGGCGTTCCGAGGGGTCACCGCCGAGGAGGCGGCGGCGGCGGCGGCGGCGCTCGGGCTCTCGTCCAGAAGTCCCGTCCCGGTGTCCCCGATGGCCAAGGCCAAGACCGCGGCCGCGAGGGCGAGGCAGGCTGCACAACACGAGGCGAAGAAGCTCGGTATCGAGCTCGGGGACCCGTCGATTAGACCCTTGGAGGACCTCGCGGAGTCGATGTCGCCGCACCCGGGGTCGGACCCGGCGTTCCTGGCCACCGCGGCGGACAGGCAACTCGCGGCGGAACTCGCGACGGTCTGCGCGCTCGTCGAGCGGGAGGAATCGCGCCGTCTCGAGATTCGAGAGAGCGAGATGCGCGCGCGGATCGAGGGCGAGATGGGGCAAACCACGGACGCCGTCGCCGTCGCCGAGACGCAGGCGGCGCAACGGCGCTGGGAAATCGCGATGGAGTCGCAGCTTCAGCGCCTTCGCAAGGCTGCGCACGAGGCTGAGGAGCGCCACGCCGTCGCGAACGCGGTGTCGAGGGGTGTCGACGAGGTTGGTCCCACGCAGGAGGTCGCCGCGCGTCTGTCCTACGTGCACGGTAAGGTTGACGCCATGCTTCGAGCCGAAGGCGTCCGGATGGAACAAGCCAATCGACTCACCCCGGAGACGCAGCAGCCGCCGTGGGGGTCCGGCCCAGGACTCAAATCCCCGGCCAAGGTCAAGGCTGCGGAGATCTACAGGCACCTCGGGGAGCTGGAGAGGGGCGTGAGCGCGCTCGCGAGGACCGCCCCGGCCGGTACCGTCGCAGCCGCCGTGGGGATCTCTCGGTCGATGGGTAAGAAAAACACCGAGGAGCTCGTCGAGGTCAAGTCACTGCGGCACATGGTACGCGCGGTGCAGACCGAGCTCGGGGGACTGCAGAAACGGATCGACGCCGTGGATAAACGAACCACGGGTGCGGGTCGCGCCGAGCAGGACATGTACCGCGCGCAGATGTCCGAGGTGCGCTCCGACGTCAAGGCGCTGAAGCGTGGTTTCGTCGACACTCGCAAGGCGGTTGACGATTCTTTGAAGCGGGCCGTCAAGTCGGAGTCCACCGCCGCGGGGGCGCACGCGCACGCCGAAGAACTGGGCGCCGCGGTGACCGCCACGCGCGGGGAGACCGCGAGGCTCAGGGAACGCGTCGATGCGCTCGCGCACGGCGCGGACGCCGGGCTGAGAGCCGTCGACGGGAAGATCGAGAGGGTCAAGAGCTCGTGCCGGGGCGCCAAGGCCACCGCGAGGATGGCCGAGGCTAGGGCGGTGGCGCTCGCGGGTGAGCTCGGCAGGGTGGCGAGGCACGTGGGCATGGAGGGTGTGGGCGAGGCGCTCAGGACCGGGACGTTGTTCCAGCCCCCGAGGCAGATTAAGAAGAAGCCAACGCTGGAGTCGCTCGCCGCGGAGCCGGGGCTGGGATTGGAAACTCCGATTTCGGTGCGCGACGAGGAGGAGGATGACGACCTGTTCGAGTTGCCCTCTCTCGCGGGTGGAGCGCGGGATGACGACGCGATGGCGCCGCCGTCCCCAAAGGCTGTGGATAAATCGAAGCGGAAGGTGACGTGGAGGGCGAACGTCGACCTGTAGTACTAAGACGTTAGCGATACAAACTGTGAACCGTTTTCCACCCACGATTCGTTGTTGATTTGGGATTTGAACCCTTCAGTTCGATCCTCCTGCACTTGAAGGGTCGCGGTGGCACGATGTCGGGGGACGACGTGCGGGCTCTGGTGAACTACTACGCCCGCGCCGGGTACGGGCGGCATGTCCAGACGGTGTGCGGCGAGGCCCTCCGGTCACGGCCGGGGGACCCCACGCTCTCGTTCTGGCGCGCGTTCGGGCTGATCCTCGAGGGTTCCTACTCGGAGGCCATCGCGCAGCTGGAGTCGCTGATGGAGCGCCGCGAGATCTCCTTGGCGTGCGTCGCGGCGAGCATCCACGCGCACAAGATGGCGAGGATCGTGGACGAGGAGAGCGTGGATGCTCTGGAGGACAGGATGCATCGCGAAGAGAGCGACGCCAACGAGCGCGCGCTGCTCGCCTGCGCCAACTTCTACGCGCTCGCGGGCGGGCCCGACTCTTGGCGCGCCAAAGGGATGGCTGAACGCGCGCTCCGCATGGCGCGGGGCGACGCCTTCGACGCCAAGACCCTGCTCGGATGGATCGAGCTCGCGCCCGAGGCGGCGGGTAAGGACGACGACGACGACCTCGGCCTCGGCGCGCCGCCAACCCCGGGCGGAACCACCGACAGCGATCGCGAGCGGACGCAAAAGGCGAAGCGATGGTTCGACGAAGTCCTCGACGCCGACGAAGGCGAGGGACACCTGGAGGCCTTGATGGGCAGGGTCAAGGTGATGGAGCGCAGCGGGCAGGTTGCCGCCGCGCTGGACGCGCTCAACCAGGTGGCGGTCACGCACCCTTCGTTCACGCCGGCTGTCGCGGAGAAGGCCAAGATGCAGATGCGCACCGGGGATTGGGAAGCGGCGCTGGAAACCGCCGCGGGTCTCCTGGAACTCGACGACCGCAACATCGACGCCCTACGGCTCCACGCGTTCTACCTGCTCACCGTGCAGGGTAACTCGCACCGGGCGCGGGGTAAGATGAGCGAGCTCATGGACGCCTTGGACGCGCTCGAGGGGCGAAACGCGGGTTTATTTGTCAGTTGTGCCCGCGACGTCTCGCGGGTGGCGGGCGGCGACGGCAACGTGCTCAGCGTGTGCGGGCAGATGCTGCATCGCGCGAGGTCGATCGAGCCCGAAGACGTGGTGGCCATGAACGAGGCTGCGTACCAGCGGCAGCTCGCGGGTGACTACGCGGGAGCGATCGGGTTGTACAGAGAGGCGGCGCGGGTGGACGAACGCGACGGGACGCTGGACGACCTCACCTCCCTCTACGGCACCATACACTGCCAGCTGCTCGATGGGGCGATTTCCGAGGCGGCGCAGCAGCTCGAGTTTTTGAACGACGTCGCGTCGGAGCGTTCGGTGAAGCTCGCGTTTCTCACCGCGCTCCACGCGTCGAAGGTCAACGGCGACGTGGCGACTCCGCTGGGTGAGCTGGAGGGGCTCCTCACCGAACACGTGGCGTCGGTGCAGCGCAAACCGTTCGCGTACGATTACTTCGTCCACATGGACCCGGACCTCCTACTGCAGTGCGCGGAGCTGTACCTGTCGCAGGAGAGCGGTGAACCCAGAGGTAAGGGTGAGCCGATGAGCCCCGGGATTGAGCGCGCCACGGCGCTGATGGAGGCGGTTTGCGGCAAGGCGCCCGGGCTGCTCTCCGCGCAACTGCTGCTGATGCGGACGCGATACGTCGCCGGGGCGCACGACGCGGCGGTGCGCACGGCGGAGTCGTTGCTCGAGATGGACCCGGCGTGCGCGGACGCGCACCTCGTGCTCTCCAGGATCCACCTCTCCAAGGGTGACCACGTCGCGGCGCAGGCGGCTCTCGACGAGGCAGTCGCGAGTAACTTCAAGGTTCGCGAATCGCCGATGTATTCCATCATCAGCGCGCAGTGCAAGGTGCTGGACGGTAACCTAGAAGGCGGTCTGACGGAGCTGGAGGCGGCGATGAAACTACCTGGGGTACGAAGCCCTCTCACGACGCGGCAGGAGGAGGAGGCTAGGCGTAAGAAAACAATCCCGGTATCCGTCCAGGACAGGGCAACAGTCTTCATCATGCTCGCCGAGGTGCTCCACAAGCTCGAACGCGGCGCTGATGCCGACGCGCAGCTCAGGGCGGCATCCTCGGAGTTCGCCGGGACGCCCGAGGAGGTCCGGATCATGATCGCGAGCTGCGAGATGGCCATGGAGAAGGGCGGTGACGGCGAAGAGAAGGCGCTGACGCTGCTCAACCGCGTCACCCGCGAGTCCCCGCACTACGCCAAGGCTAAGATGGCGTTGGCGAGGATATACCTCGAGAAACGCGACGACAACGAGAAGTACATCCACTGCTACCAGGAGCTCGCGCGCGAGGCGAACGACACCAAGTCGTGGAGTGCGTTGGGCGAGGCGTTCATCACCATCTGCGAGCCCGAGTACGCGATCCAGGCTTACGAGTTTGCGGCCAAGCTCGATAAAACCAACGATCCGGGGTTCAAGCGCGCCATGGCCAAGGCGTACGTGACGTGCCACTTCTTCAAGCCCGCGGTGGAGTACATGGAGGAGGCGTGTCGCCTGGACCCGGACGCCATCGACCTGCAGATGGACCTATCCGCGCTGTACATCCGCCTGAAGAGATTCGGCGAGGCGGAGGATTGGCTCGGAAAGCTGGTGAACCGGCTGGAGAACGCGGTGGACACGGCGTCGTTGGAGCGCGGGGTGGAGTGCGCCCGGATGCTCGCGCAGGTGTGTGAGGGGATCAATGACCGCGAGGGGTGGATAGACTCCCTCACGCGCGCACACGCGATGCGAAAGACGCTGGTGACGAGGGCGAGGGCTGATCGGGAGGAGTACAGAAAACAAATCGGGCTCATGTCGGTGCTCTGCGTCGAGATCGCGGGTTTGCACCAGGCGCGCCACGACGTCAAGTCCGCGCTCGGGTTCTACGAAGAAGCGCTAAAGAACGATAGGAGCAACGTGCCCGCGCTGTTGGCGCTGTCCAGGATGAGGCTCAACTCTGGGGACATCGACGCGTGCCAGCAGTCGTGCTCCGAGGTGCTCAGGTACGACGCCGACAACGAGGAAGCCTCCCTCATGCTCGCCGAGCTCATGTTCCAAAAGGAAAACTACGAAACCGCAATCTACCACTTTTCGCAGCTGCTCGAGAAGAACCCGTGCAACTACAGGGCGCTGGCGCAGCTCGTGCACCTGCTGCGCAGGTGCGGTCGGCTGGAGGAGGTTGGACGCTTCATCAAGCTGGCGCATTCGGCGACAAAGGAGTCGGCCCAGTACGACTGCGGCCTCAACTACTGCAAGGCTCTGGTGGCCAAGATCGAGAACAAGCCCCAGGATGCGCTGAGGAGTTTCAACATGTCCAGGAGGGACATGACGTGGGGCCCGGACGCGACGTACGAGATGGTCAAGATTTACCTATCGCCCGAGTCCGCCGACCTCTGGGACGAGGAGGCTTCGACGGACGGAGGCGGGGACGATCGCGCCCGGGTGGCTGCCGCCGAGTCACTCCTCTCGGAACTGCACTCGAACAAGCGGCAGGAACCGAGGCACGCCATACTCGAGTGCTACGCGCGGATGATGAGCAAGGATCACCACGCCATCGCCGAGGCGCTGAACATCCTCGGTGACTTGATCATCCAGGACCCGAACAACGTCCCGGCGGTGCTCGCGGTGTGCACGTGTCACATGCTCCTCAGGCAGGTTCCCAAGGCGAGGAATCAGTTGAAGCGGGTGGAGAAGATGCCTTACATCGCGTCCGAGGCTGACGAGTTTGAACGGTCGTGGCTCATGATGGCGGACATCGAAGTGCAAGGGAAGAAGTACGACCACGCCATCGAGCTGTGCCACAAGTGCCTCAAGTACAACAGGAGCTGCGCCAAAGCCTGGGAGCTCATCGGGCAGGTTTGCGAGTGGGAGCAGAACTACGTGGAGGCTGGGGAGAACTACGACAGGGCCTGGCAGTTCTGCGGGGAGTCTAACCCCGCGGTCGGGTTCAGACTCGCGTGGTGCCACCTCAAGTCGAAGAGGATGGTGGACTGCATCGACGTGTGCAAAAAAGTGCTGCACGAACACCCAGACTACCCGAAGATACGGAGGGACATCCTGCAAAAGGCTGTCGCGGGTCTGAGGCCTTGACGGGCCGTGGACTTGTAATACAAATATTAAATATTAGCGCTAACTTAAAGGTGATCAATCGAGCTCGTCGTCGATGTTGCACGAGAACATGCTCGCGATTGCCTTTCCTCTTTTGACGTCCCCGCCGACTCTGAGAAAGTCGTCGTCCAGTTTGTCCTCGTTCCACTCCTCATCCTCGGCGTCGGAATCGTCCAGCGCGGGCTCCGTCGCCCTCCCGCTCTTCGGCTCCGGATTCAACAACACGTCCGGCACCGTCGACTTCGGCTTCGGCGAAGGGACCACCGCTGGGTCCTTCGGTGCCGAGGCGGATGGCTGTTTCTGTTTTGGTTTGTCGACGTAATACCCAAGCCCTCGGTCGTCCTTCTTGTACACGTATCCCGGCTTGGCACCCGCGAACCGCGCGGCGGACATGAACCCGTCGACGTCATCCCCCACGTCAACCGGCTCCGGCTCGGGCGGGGGCGCCGGTTTGGGCTCCGGCGCGCGCTTCTCGTGCATCTCCCGCCACACGCGCTGATTCTCAGTCTCGCCCTGGCGTTCTTCAAACTCTCGCTTGGCCGCAACCGCCGCGGCGGCCGACGCGGCAGCCTGCGCCTCGGCGTCGTCAACCTTGACCGCGGGGGCGCTGGCAACGGGATCCTCCTCTTCCGGTACCTCGTCGGCGGGTGGAATTTCTTCAACCAGGGGTTTCTCCTCGACATTCGCGTCGACCTTCGCGTCGACCTCTTCGGTCATCCTCGGCTCTGTGAATCGAAGCGGCGGTTCAACCTTCGCGGGTTTCACCGGAAGGGTCACCTCGAGCCTTCTGGAAGATTTATCAAACTTGGCCTTCCCCTCGTCGCCGTCCACCTCGAAAGGCAGCGGTATGTCGAGCCGGTACTTGCCCGGGACCTGGAAGAATAACCGTCGTTCGCTGACGTCCAGCTCGGCGCCCGCGATGGATTCGATCTTCGGCGTCGTCACGCGAACCACCAGGTGCTTGGGCCGCGTGTCCCGCCGTTTAGACACCTCGTTCGACGAGTTACCCCGGCCGAATCCCTTGGACAGGTCGCTACCCTCATCCCTGTGCGTGATGGAGTACTTGGGTTCGCACTCGCCCTCCGGCGACGAGTCTGGTCGCTTCGAAGCCTTGTCAAAGCTAAACGCGCTGGCGTTGTTCGCCGGCTCCGGCGGGTCTTTCCCACTCGGTGCACCCGCGGGTGCACCCTTGGGCGCGATCCTCCCGCCCGGCGTGACCTTCCCTTCGCCTTGTTTGAGTCCTTTTTGGCTTTTGTCGCCCTTGTCCCTGATGGCCTGGACCCCCGGGCCTGTTTTGGGCCCGACGAACGTCTTCTTCGGGAGGGTGTATTTGAGCGGGCACTTCCGGTCGTGCGCCGTGTTCACAGCCTCGATCGCGGTCTCCACGACCATGTTCCGTATGCGGTCGTCCCGCTGGCACAGTTCGAAGGTGTGGGTTGAGACGACGAAATCGTAGGCGTCGCACGCGGCGCCGGACTTGTCGGTTTCCTCGTGGCATCCGCCCAGCGTGTGCGGCACCTGCCACTGCATCCCGCCGGCAACCTTGCTACCCTTGGCGTCCTCGCACTTGTCGCTGTGGCACACGTTCAGGAACACCTTCTTACCATCGGCGTCGTCCGCGGTCTTGACCACGAACCCCGCGGTGGGAATCACCAGCTGGACGCCCTTGCCGTACACGGACTCGACCTTGTTCTCGTACTCGAGCTGGCGGAGGTAGGCGTCGGATTCAGCCTTGTTCTTCGGATCCGAGATCTCCTTGGCGTACTCGGCGAACATCTTCTTGAACTCCGGGTCCTTGAACGCGGTCTCGAACTTCTGAACCTCATCGGGGGTGAGCTTCAGGTCCTCCAGGTTACGCGTGGCGTCGTCCATCTCGCGTGCTGTGCTCGGGCGGTGAGGCTCGGTCAACCGAGTCAATCAAATATTTCCCGCGTTCCCGTTTGGGACTTGACCGATCGGCTGGCGTCTTCAGTCCGGGTCCGAGGCGACTCGACGGGTACCTCGATGTATCCCACGCGGATATAGTTCGGTCCCGAGTGCGTTCAGAGGGAGATCCGCCCGTCGCGATTATTGGACCCTCGCCCGCGCCTCGTGTTGTGGCCGTAGATCGCCTCAAGATCTTGAGAATGTCGGGTGCCGTTCTCCGAAGATTTTCGAAGATGTCCGCGACGAGCAAATCCTTATCCGGGCTTGACCATTGCCGACACGCGCACGACACGCACCGAGGCGACCGGCCGCGGTGTTCGGAACCAGCCCACCGAAGGGGAATCTCACGCGCAGCCTCGTTCGCGGCGCCTCTACTAGCTAGCTAGCAGCATCCACGATGTTTCAGACCTCGGACGGCAAGCCCGGGGTGCGCAAACTAATCATCGACACGGACCCGGGCGTTGACGATAGCTGGGCCATCTTGCTGGCGCTCCGGAGCCCGGAGGTCGAGGTCATCGGCATCACCTCCCTGTTCGGCAACGTCCGGACCAAGATGGCGACACAGAACGCGCTGTTTCTGATGGAGAAGTTCGGCCGGCCCGACATCCCCGTCGTGGAGGGGTCCCTGACCAGCATCATCGGGGGCGAGAAGGAGCGCATCGCTGACTTTGTCCACGGCGACGACGGCTTCGGCAACACCAACCAGGCCAAGCCGACGCTCACGGCGGTCGAGGGCAAGACCGCGGCGGACTTCATCGTAGAGAAGGCGAACGAGTTCCCAGGGCAGGTCACCGTCGTGGCCATGGCGTCAGCCACCAACGTCGCCCTGGCGCTGCGCCAAGACCCGTCCATCAAGCACAAGCTCCACGAGATCGTGCACCTCGCCGGAGCGTTCTTCGTCAACGGCAACGTGAACCCGTGCGCCGAGGCCAACGCGTTCGGCGACCCGGAGGCTGCGGACGAGCTCTACGGCAGCGGCGCGAGGGTCACCGTGATCGGCTTGGACGTGACGCAGAAGCTGGTGACGACCACGCGGGACATCGAGGCGATGCGCGCGGCGAACCACCCGCACACAAACTTTCTGCACGAAATCTCCCAGTTTTACATGCAGTTTCACCGCGATACCGTGCGGCAGGAGGGGATATTCATGCACGATCCGGCGGCCATCTTACTGGCGTTCCGCAAGGATCTGTTCAGGTGCAAACTCGGGCGCGTCCGGGTGGCCACCGAGGGGCTGTGCCGGGGCCAGACGGTGATGGACGCGGGGGCGAAACTGTGGAGCTTTCCAAACAAGTGGACGGAACATTCGAGGCCGCCGGTGGAGGTGGCGCTGGACGTGGACGCGGCGGGGGCGGCGCGGGTGTTCCGGGCGCGGTTCGGGATCACGTCAAAGTGGCTGGGGTGGCTGAACCGGTTGCGGTGATCGACGCCCGTGGGTGTTCTTCGACGAAGGTTCCTTTAGCAAACTAGTTTTTCCATTTTTTTCACTTTGAGAGATTTCGAGAAGCCGCGGATCCCATCAAATCCCCGATCGCGCGCCATGTCGTCGACGCCGAGCAAGGCCGGGACCCCCGGCAAGTCCACGGCGCCAGACCCCGCGATCGATGATGCCAAGGCGGCGAAACTGGCGAAGACCAAGGCGTCCGAGAAGGCGCTGCGGGACACGCTCCTCACCGCCGTGCGCGTCGTCATCGTCACCCTGTCGCTGATCACCTCCTTCCAGATCCGACTCTTCGCGGTGGAGCGATACGGCCGCGTGATCCACGAGTTCGACCCGTGGTTCAACTTCCGCGCCACGCAGTACCTGGTGGACAACGGGTGGACCAAGTTCTTCACCTGGTACGATCACTCGGTGTGGTACCCGCTGGGCAGGCCCGTGGGGACGACGATCTACCCCGGAATGCAGGTCACCGCGGCCTCCATCTACCACGTGCTCACCCAGTGGCTCGGCGTGGACGTCTCCCTCAACGACGTCTGCGTCTTCCTCCCCGCCGGGTTCTCCATCCTCGCGTGCATCTTCACCGGTGGTATCGCCTACGAAGCTGGCTCGCCGGGACGTAAATGGAGCGCGTTCACCGCGGCGTGCGGCCTCATGTCGGTCCTCCCGGCGCACTTAATGCGATCAGTCGCGGGAGCCTTCGACAACGAGTGCATCGCCGTCACCGCCATGACCGCCACGTTCTACTGGTGGATCCGATCGCTTCGTACCGAACAATCCTGGCCCGTCGCCTTCGTCGCGGCGCTCTCCTATTTCTACATGGTCGCCGCGTGGGGAGGGTACACCTTCGTGCTGAACATGGTCGGCGTCCACGCCGCGTGCCAGCTGTTCGCAAACGGGGTTCGAAAGTTCAGCTGGAACCTGTACAAGGCGTACCACGTGTTTTACTTTGTCGGCACCGCGCTCGCCATCAGGGTACCCGTCGTGGGATGGATGCCGCTGCAGTCCATGGAGCAGATGGGACCGTTGTTCGTGCTCGTCATCGCCAACATATACGCGTTCGTGCACGTTCAGTCGAAGAAGATGGGCGAGCGGGAATTTTCAATCTTTAAACGGCGAATGTTCGTGTACGGCGCCGCCGGGGTCTGTGCGCTCCTCTTCGCCATCGTCCAGTCCGGCAAGGTTGGCCCGCTCTCCGCGCGCGTCCGTGGGCTCTTCGTGCCGCACACGCGCACCGGTAACCCGCTCGTGGACTCCGTCGCGGAGCACCAGGCGACCCAGGGCGACGTGTACTTCAAGTACTTCCACTTCAACATCTTCACCGCGGCGGTTGGGATGGTCATGTGCGTCGTGCACAAGCGCTCGCCCGCGCGTCTCTTCGTCGCCGCGTACTTTTTCGTGGCGATGTACTTTTCGTCCAAGATGGTGCGCTTGGTGCTGCTCTTGGGGCCCGCGTGTGCCGCCGCCAGCGCCGTCGCGCTCGCCTCGTTGTACGAATGGATAGCGGATGAGGCGATGACGGTGATGGAAGCCGTCGACCCCGAGCGCAAGAAGGCGGCGAACGCGGCCGCCGCGAAGGAGAAGGAGGGCAAGGACTCCAGCCGCGCGGCGAGGCGCGCGGAGAAGAAGGGGTTCGGTAAATCCTCCAAGCACTTCAAAATCAGCGACACCCCCGCGATCCTGGCCAAGTGGTTCCGGGATCGACCCGACCACCGCAAGGCAATCGCCGCCATCGTCTTCGCCGTGTGCTTCAGCATCGGCACGTCGTTCCTCAACCGGTCGTGGATGATGGGCAAGGCGCTGTCCGAGCCCTCGATCATGATGCGCGCGAGGAACAGGGACGGGAGCATCGTCATGCTCGACGACTTCCGCGAGTCCTACTGGTGGCTCCGCGATAACACCCCGGAGGACGCCAGGGTCATGGCGTGGTGGGACTACGGGTACCAGATCAACGGCTTGGGCAACAGGACCACCGTCGCCGACGGAAACACGTGGAACCACGAGCACATCGCGCTACTCGGGAAGTGCCTCGTCTCCCCCGAGCTGGAGGGGCACCACATCGTCCGGCACCTCGCGGATTACGTGTTGGTCTGGACCACCCGATTCGCGGGTTTCCACGGCGACGACCTCGCCAAGTCCCCGCACATGGCTCGCATCGCCGGTAGCGTCTACAAGGATGTCCACCCGACGGACTTTTACATAGACGAGATGGGCCGACCGTCGGATTACATGCGGCAGTCGCTGCTGTACAGGCTGCACTCGTACGGCAAAGCCGTGGACGTGGAACCGCTCGAGAAGTACGAGGAGGTGTTTCAGAGTAAGAACGCCATGGTTCGCATCTGGAAGGTGTTGGACGTCGACGAGGAGAGCAAGGAGTTTGTCAAGTCGGGCGCCAACAGGCGGTGCGACGCGGGGGGGTGGTACTGCCCGGGCGGCTACCCCGAGGCCTTGAAGGACGTGCTCAGCGGGAAGGTGGACTATCAGCAGTGAGATGAAGTAGGCGCGTACTTGTAATGTGAACCCAAGCTCCATCATCGGCGTCGAAATTTATTTTGCAAGTTTTGCCCTCCGCGCTTCTGAGATCTTCTTCTGATGAGATCTACACTCTGTAGGAGCGCGGGGCGGTGGCACGATGAGGCGCTGCGCGGTGTCGGCGTTGATCGCGCTGCTCGTCGTGGCCGCGGGCTGCGATGCGCACGTGCCCTCCATCAAACAGGTTAGGCGGCTGGAGGTGCCCAGGCATTGGGTCGGCGGGTTCGACGTCCACGGCAACGCGAGCGGCACCGCGGAGTCTCCCACGGACATCCTCGACGGGACGCTCGCGCTGGACGGCCGGTTCGCGCTGGTCCTGCAGCACGAGATCCTACCCAGGCTCGCGCCGGTGTACACCACGTTCACGGTGTCCATGGCGCTGTACCTCAGCAAGGATCCCACCGAGCTCGAGGGGTACCCTGGGGGCGCCGACCAGTTCCGTGGCATCTTCTGGAAGGGCCGTGGGAACCAGGACCGCACGCCGAGCGCGTGGTTGACGCCGCGGACCAACCGCGTCACCTTCCGCGCCTCCACCACCGGCGCGAGGGAGGTGTGGGGCACCACGAAGCGGTCCATCCCCGTGCGCAGGTGGACCCACATAGCGTTCACCCTCGGCCCCGATCGCCTCATGAAGCTCTACGTCGACGGGCAACTGGACAGCGCCGTGGAGACGGTGGGCATCCCCGTCGCCAACGACGGACCGATGTACGTGGGCAAGGACATGACACAGCCCGGCATCGTCGGGTTCGTGCACGGCGTGTCCATGCACGCCCACGTGCTGAGGGAGGAGGACGTCTACCAACAGAGCCGGTGGTCCCTCCGGTCCGTACCCGACTTTGACGACGAGCCGGAGACGGAAGCCTCGTTACTAGCGGGCGAGGTGGCGCTCGGGATCGAAAACGCCGCGCGCGAGACGTTCATGGAACTCATGGATAACAACAACACCGAGATGGAAACGACCAAGACGGAAACGACGGAGGGGAACGAAGGAAAAGGAGAGAACACGGGAAAGAACCCCGACGCGAAGGTTGAGTCGGAGGAACCGTCGGAGCTCAAGGCTGGGTCACACGCGCCCGCCGACCCGAACGAGGCGGCCGGGAAATACGCCGGCGATCAGTTCGAACTCGCCGAGCGCATCATGGCCGCGTCGTTGGCCCTCCCGGACGACGACGGGGAGGCGCAGCGCGTCGCGCGCGCGGGCCTCGCCGCCGCTCGAGCCGCCTACAGACGCTCTGCGGTCGCCGGGAATTCAACAGCCCGGTTCATCCTGTCCACCATGTACGACGCCGGGTACGGGTCCATAGACGGAAGACGCGAACCGAAACGTGCGCACTACCACAGGCTCGTCGCGGCCGCGGCTGGGGAGACGGGCGCGCAGCTCGCGGCGGGGACCGAGCTGTTCACGACGGCGAAGGGCGGCGGCGAAGGGGGTCATCACGCTCGTAATCCAACCGCTACCTGTCCGGTGGCGCTGTATTACCTGTTCCATGCAGCCACCCGGGCGTACGAGGATCTCGCCAAGCCCGGTGGCCAGTCGCGGGTGGAGCGGCTGAAGCTGTTCGAAGGCGTCGCGAACCAGCGCGGCGACCACAAGGGAGAGAACGACGATAGGATCGCGTACCTGCGGCAGGCGGCGGAGCTCGGAGAAACTCGCGCCATGATCGCGATGGGCAACGCGCACTATTGGGGTAACTTTGGGGTCCCGAGGGATTTAGAGCGGGCGTTGAGGTACTACGAACGGGCGCATAACCACGGCGTGCTGTCAGGGACGGTGGGCGTGGCTAAGATGTCGCTCAAAGGCGAGGGTATGTCCAAGAACGCGACCAAGGCTATGGAGTATTACCACGCCGCAGCCAACCGCAACAGCCCCGACGCCCTGAACGGCCTCGGCTACCTCCACTTCTACGGCGACGAGGTGGAGAAGAACCTGACCACCGCGCTGTCGTACTTCAAAAGAGCCGCGGAGCTCGGGAGCGGC
>Ga0302116_1001467_pt1 | contig 14262 bp, 9 predicted proteins | sample AG5_SCM_MG_FD_203124 | JGI IMG/M metagenome (GOLD analysis project Ga0302116, IMG submission 203124) | Marine microbial communities from Western Arctic Ocean, Canada - AG5_SCM | ecosystem: Environmental > Aquatic > Marine > Oceanic | place: Canada: Western Arctic Ocean | collected 2017-10-01 | reverse complement strand
TGGCTCATATGGTCCGTGGGTACCCAGGTCATGCTCATGAATCCAATTTGCACCCTCGTGTTCGCGTACTGGTCTTGGAAGTTCTTCGCGATGCGGATACCATTCGAGGAAGGTCTACTCCGGCGGATGTTCCCGGGGGAGTACGAGGCGTACGCGGCGAGGACACCGACGTGGATACCGGGCATACCCTAGACTTAGAACAGAGGATGAGAAGCTACGAAACTAAAATAACTCATCGGGCTCGTCCCGCCGCTCACGGTTGCCGGTTGTCGGATATCTCCACGTCGAACGCGATGGCATCGTCCGCCGCCACCGCCTTCTTCCCCTTCTTCCCGGGCCCCACCACGTTGTCCACGATCCGCGTGCCGGGCCCCACGTCGCTCAGCTCAACCCCGAACTTCCCGTTATCCACCACCTCGCACTTCGTTACATCCGCCGACGCTCCGCCCCGCACCAACACGCCGTCCTCGCCGTTGCCGTAAACCCTGCACTTTGACACGCGACCGAACCCGCTCTCGCCGAGTAGGTCGCCGTACACCGCGATACCGTGCGTGCGGCAGTCGTGGACGACGCATTCCGTTAGCGAGATCGAAGCGCCTTCCCCGGCGACGCCGGATCCGGTTTCCGATTTCACGTCGCAGCCACTCAAGGTGAGCGAACTGCCGCCCTGTGCGAACACCGCGTAGTTGTTCGCGACGCTCTTACTGCCGTGCCGGATCGTCAGGTTGTGAACCGCGAGGCCTGTACATCCGGGCGCGGCCTCGAGCGTCGCCTCGTACGGCGTGGACGTGAAGTGCTCGAGCGTGACTGATTCACTTTTGCCATCCATGGACTCGATGACCAGCGCGCCGCACGAGGCGGCGAAGGGCTGGACGACCACGCGCTCCGCGTAGGTCCCCGGGGCGACGCGGACGCACGCGACGTCGACTTTACCGAGCGCGGCGGCGGCGTCCACGGCGGCGGTGATCGCGTCGGCGATGGATGCGTAGGCTTTCGTGGAGCTCCCGTCGGGGGATCTGCCGTCGTTGGAGACGAAGACGGTGACGTCCGCGCGGGTGGATGACTCGGCCGCGATGGATGCCGGGTTCAAGAACGCTGACGCGATGACGGTAGACGCGGCGATCAGCGCGTCCCGACGGCGTGTGCCCGGCGGCCCCGGGACGAGGTCTCGGTCCGAGCACGACGTCCAAGGTGCCCGATCATCGGAGGGTGACGCGTCGTCGCTCTCGATCGACGTCGTCGCACGAGTGGGGAGGGGGCGTCGACCGGCCGGGGAAGGTCGCGCGCGATGGGATCGATGCGGAGCGATGATAGCGTGGCGTGTCGATGCCGCGAAGGTGGCCGTCATCATCGTCTCAGCCAGTCCGACGGCGCGTGAACCTGTGTGGCCGACACGAAGGTGGGTCCACTAACAACCGAGTATTTCTGTTATCGATCCGAGGATCAGAGTTCGAGACGCCGTGGGACCGACGATGGCGGCGCACGGGTCCTGGGTGCTGGGTCCCGACCCCGAGGGCGCGTGGCGCAGTGTGGGCCTGCCCATCGCCGTCAGCGGCGCGTCCGTCGCGTGCGCCACGGCGTGCACCAACCCGCTCGACGTCCTGAAGGTTCGCCTGCAGGTGATGGACATCGGGGCGCCCGGGTCCTCCGCCGCGGCTCGCGCGCGGCCGGTCGGGATGGCGGACGCGTTCACGTCGCTGGTGCGGCACGAAGGCCCGCTCGCGCTGTGGAAAGGGCTCACCCCGTCGCTGATACGCGCGGTGTGCTACGGCGGCCTGCGACTCGGGCTCTACCGCCCCATCGCCGTCGCCGTCGAGTCAGCGACGAACACGAACCAACCCGGTCCGTCGTCCGCCACCGCCGGGGGCGAAGGCGCGCGAGGGTCACCCGGGGCCAGACGCGGCGAGGGAAACAGCTCGATGTCCACCAAGGTTGCCGCCGGATGCGCGTCCGGCGCGTTCGCCGCCATGCTACTCAACCCAACGGAGCTCATCAAGACCAGGCTCATGGCTGACGCGAGATCTCGGAGCGGCGTCTCAGCCTCCTCCTCGGCGTCCCCCATGGGTCCCTACCAGGTCCTGCGCGGTGTCGTCCGGGAGAAGGGCATCGCGGGTCTGTGGCGGGGCAGCGCCATGAGCATGACGCGCTCCGCGGTCCTCACCGCGTCGCAGTGCGCCACCTACGACGAGGTGAAGAAGGCGACGAAGACATACACCGGGATGCGGGACGGCGTGTTGCTTCACTTCACGGCGTCCATGCTCGCCGGTCTGGTGACCACGACGGCGACGAACCCGGTGGACATGGTCAAGACGCAGCTGTACATGGACGCGGGCGGGGGGGATGGTGGTGCGGGAGTGACTAAGGGTGCGGGTAAGGGAGGCGCCGGTGGAAGATTGCGGCCCGGGCTGGCTGGCGCGTTCGACGCGTTGTCTATGATCGTTCGGAAGGAGGGCGTGGCTGGGTTGATGCGTGGATGGAGCGCGAATTACGTGCGTCTCGGGCCCCAGACGGTGATCACGTTCGTGGCGTTGGAGAAGTTTAGGGCGTACGCGGGGCTCACCGCGCTGTGAGGGGCGCTTTGGTGGCTGGTTTTAGGACATTTTAACAGCAATTAGGTTCACATATTGTATGGCGTCGTAGTTAGGAAGACAAATAAAAGATCCGATTCCGCCGGGGCAGGTAGAATACAGTGAGATCTCTCTCTCGTGATGAAGTGGGTGACGTGAATGGTGCCTCACCCTCCGCAAGTAGGGACCGAGGGTCAGTGCACGACGCGAGCGGCAGTCTTCCGACGCCTCTCCCGCCTTTCGTCTCAACGACACACCTTCCCGTCACGATGGCCATCACCGCCGTCGCGGGCGTCGCCGTCGCGGCCCCCGCCGTCTCCTCCCTCCGCGCGGGGAGGAACTATCGTGGCGCCGCCGCAGTCCGCGTCGCGACGCGCCCGGTCGCGTCCACGCGCCGCGGAATGAGTGAGTCGCCGCGCCCGACCCAGTCCCACGCGTTCCACTGGATGCGCGGGGAGACGTTCGATGCCGTCGAATTCGGAACCCCGCGCGCCCCGCGCCCCGATCGCACAGCCCGTCCCGGCACACGTCCGCAACCAACCGGCGCGGAATCGCGGAATGAATTCCAACCCTACGCCCTCCACACGCCGCCTCTGACCGTTCCGTCCCCCCCGTCCCCTCGTTCCAGGCGTGCGCGCCATGGGAAGCTCCTTCGGGCGCATGTTCCGCGTCACCACATTCGGCGAATCCCACGGCGGCGGCGTCGGCTGCGTCGTCGACGGAGTTCCCCCAAAGCTCCAGCTCACCCGCGAGGAACTCCAGTTCGAGCTCGACCGACGCCGACCCGGCCAGTCCCGCATCACGACCCCGCGCAACGAGGAAGACTCCTGCGAGATCCTCTCAGGCGTCGGCCTCGACGGCATCACATTGGGCACCCCAATCGCCGTCCTCGTCCGCAACAAAGATCACAGATCGCAAGATTACGGCGAGATCGCCGTCGCGTACCGCCCGTCGCACGCGGATGCCACCTACGACATGAAGTACGGCGTTCGTGCCATCGCGGGCGGCGGCCGGTCCTCCGCGCGCGAGACCATCGGCCGCGTCGCCGCGGGCGCCATCGCCAAGAAGATCCTTGCGCAGATCGCCGGTACCGAGATTCTCGCGTACGTGTCCCAGGTGAAGGACGTGACCGCATCCGGCGTGGATCACGCGACGTTCACGATGGAGGACGTCGAGGGCAACATCGCGAGGTGCCCGGACCAGGCGAGCGCGGACGCCATGATCGAGGCGATCGACAAGGTGCGCGTCAAGGGTGACTCGTGCGGCGGCGTGGTGACTTGCATCGTCCGGGGTTGCCCGCGCGGGCTCGGCGCGCCGGTGTTTGACAAGCTGGAGGCGGACCTCGCCAAGGCTATGCTCTCGCTGCCCGCGACGAAGGGTTTCGAGGTTGGCAGCGGGTTCGACGGCGTGAACACCACGGGTAGCGAGCACAACGACGAGTTCTACATGGACCCCAAAACGGGCATCCGCACGAGGACCAACCGGAGCGGCGGGATCCAGGGCGGGATCTCCAACGGCGAGATCATCGAGCTCAAGATTGCGTTCAAGCCCACGAGCACCATCACCCAGCCGCAGAACACCGTGAACAGGGACGGCGTGGACGTCGAGCTCAAGGCGAAGGGACGGCACGATCCGTGCGTCGTGCCCAGGGCGGTGCCCATGGTGGAGAGCATGGTTGCGCTCGTACTCGTGGACCATCTCATGATGCAGTACGCGCAGTGCAACCTGCTGGGACGGGAGGACTACAGCGACCTGGTCCAGGGACAAATGCCGACTCTGTACGACCCGGCGTTCATCGGGGGTGACGGAAGCAGCGGGGGTGAGATGTCCACCAAGGACATGTCCGCCGCGTTCTCCGAGGACTAGACTTTCATTGAAGACGGAATTTTAATTTGAACATCGGCGTGCGTTGAACATCGGCGAGAGCTACTTCTTTTCCTTTTTCTCCTTCTTTTCCTTTTTCTCCTTCTTCTCCTTCTTAGCCTTCTTTTCCCGCGGTGCGGCCTCTGTCTCCTCATCCTCGTCTTCACCCGCGTCGGCGCCCTCGCCGTCGAAATCTTTTTTCCGCTTCTTCACCCCCGGGTCCTCCTCGTCCATCCCAAACTCCTTCGCAAACTCCGCCTTGGTATCCTCCGCCTGCTTCGCCCGCTTGTTCCACTGCTCCGGGTTCGCCCTGAAGTCGCTCACCCCGAGCCTGCGTAGCAAGTGCGGCCCGTGCCTCGTGCCCTGAATCTGCGACTCGGCTCGCGACATCGCGCTCACGATGTTCTCCCGCGTCCGCTGATCCGCCGCGCCGTACGCAGCCTCCAGGACGTGGCTCCCGCACGGGCTCGTCGCCAACCGCGCCCAGTCCCCGCTCAGCGCCTGCACCATGTCCTTCTTATCCCGTGGTCTGTGCGCCGGGGACCCGAGGAAGGCTTCGAGCGCCCTCGACCCCCCCGCGTCGCACGCGGCGCTCACCGTCTCTGCAGGCGTCATCGACGCCACCGACTCTACGAACTGCGGTATGACGTCCGGGGGAAACTTGAGCACCGTCTGGAGCATCGCGGCGCCGAGGACGTCGCACCGCCCGCCGGACGCGCCGCTGTGCTGGTTCATCCACAGCAGCGCGGGTGCGAGCTGCGACCGTCCTTCTTTCCTCGCGGGCATCTTCGCGGTTAAGCCCCGGGCGAGGGACTTGGCGGCGTCGCGCTCGCCGGAGCGCGTGCGCGCGCACGCGGCGAGCACCGCGGCGACCACGCCGGCCCTTCGCTCCCGCATGAGCGACCCGAAGTCCTGGCCGAGCTCCATCAGCGCGGCGGCGACGTGGTCGGAATCGGCGGTGGCGCCCAGAAACGCCTGGAGCACGAAATTGGCACTCGGGTGGCTCGACAGCGCCCGCAGCTTCCCGCGGAAAAACCTGCGGAAGATCTCGTTCAGCAGCTTGGGCGGCGCCGCGCGCAGGACCGCTTCGAACAGGTGCGACCCGCTGCGGCTGTCCATGAGCTGCCGGATGTCCTTCTCGTCCGCGTTCGCGAGCAGTTCCCCTTCCGGCGTGTTCTCCTCCGGGGCGCATCCCAAAAATCCGGGTACGATCCAGTTCAGCGCCGCGGCGTCGCCTTGGTGCGCGTTGAGCATCGCCTGGAGGAACGCGCTGCCGCACGCATCCTCGGTGAGGTTCCACAGCTCGGGCTCCAGCGCCGCGAGCATGGCGTCGGCGAACGCCTTGAGTTCATCGGCGAACCTGTGCCGTTCGGGCTGGCCGATTCCGGAGTCGGCGAAGGCTCCGGCTTTGCTGGTCCCGCCCTTGAGCTTATTCGCGAGGCTGCCGGCTTTGGACGATGGGGAGCACTCGCGGCCGCTGAGGACGCTGAGGAGCTTGCGTGCGACGGGGGATACGCGTGGATCGTACGCGCAGTTCACGGCTTCCGCGACGACTCCGTCGGCGATTGCTTTCAGCGGCGCCTGGAGCTTTCGTAGGAGATCGTCCGGGGGCGTCTTGCCCACCTTGGCGGCGACGCATCCCAGCGCGTGCTCGGCGACTCGCGATCCGAAGAGGCTCTTGCAGAGGACGTAAAAGTCGGTGGCGTCTTTTGTGATCCCGGCGAGGTACCTCACCAGGTCGTCGTCCTCCGCGGCGGCGAGGAGTTTCTCGACGATGCGACTGCATCGGGCATCCATGCTGAGCGCCATCTCGTAGCCGACCGCCTCCTCGAGCGCGTTGCCCGCCAGGATGGTGCGCTCCTCGACCTGCTCGGGGGTCTCCGGGTCCGTCTGGAGCAGCGCCTCGATCTCGTAGAAGTACGACGCGGTGCTCTCGTCGACGGTGTAGCGCCTGCCGTCGACGCCCAATATGCTGACGCCGCCGCCGTCGTGCCTGTTGAGCTCGTCTCCCTTGGACGCGTCGGCCATGGCGCCGTGGGGTGGCGGTGGTGGTGCGCGGTGTTTAGCCTTGGGATCGACCACAGCTGTGCGCGTTCGTCACCCGAGTCTCCAATCCGCTCGTCGTCGGCAGAGAGGTCGGCGCGAGGTTGTGATGACGATGGCGATTGGAGCGAGCGCCCACCGCCGACTTTTTGCCGGCCGTCTGCGATTTTCTTTCATGCCGCGCAAATATATCCACGATATGGGCAAACAGTCAGAGCATCACCGTTTGCGTATTTTGCATTTCCTCTCGTATGTGTTTTAGCGCATAGTCTCACAGAACGATATCGATAAATGCAGCATATACGCAGCACCCGCCATTCCTGAGTCAAGATTCGCCCACGTCCATTCTCCGCCACCGGTTCACGATCAAATAAAGCGCGAGAGCTGAAGTCCAACTGTTTTCCCTGCTGGGCCCGCCCGTGAGGCCCTCGAGGAGTCGCGAGGGCTTTGGCACTGCTTCGCGCCCGTCGCGAACGTCGCACGCACTCCGTGCAACACACACACGACGCGCTCGGTCGGTGACGTCCCCGCGCAGTCCCCAGCGCCCGCAGTTCCCGCGAGCGCACCCACCACACCCGCGCCAGATCAGATCCCGGCGGCGGAATGTTCCAAGCCGCGATGAACGCGTCGAGCCGCGTCGCCCTCGGGGGCGTCGCCGTGAGGACGCGCCCGTCTTCCAAGGCCAAAGCAGGACGGGCCCGCGCGCCCGTCCGCGCCGCAATCTCCGAGCCCCCCGCGCAAACCGCGGCCGACCAGGTCCCCGCCGCGAAGGGCGCCGGCCGCAAGAAGGTGGTCGTCCTCGGCTCTGGCTGGGGCGCGGTGTCCTTCGTCAAGTCCCTCCCCGCCGACACCCCGTACGACGTCGTCCTCGTCTCGCCCCGGAACTACTTCCTCTACACCCCGCTCCTCCCCGGCGCCGCCACGGGCGCCGTCGAGGAGCGATCCATCGTCGAGCCCATCCGACGGCCCATCTCCGAGAAGGGCTGGAAGTACTACGAGGCGGCGTGCATCGACGTCGACGCATCGGCGAAAAAGATCACGTGCCGAGCCGCCGACCCCGAGTGCTTCGACGATAAAGGCCAGTCGTGCGAGTGGCACACGTTCGACGTCGAGTACGACTACCTCGTCACCGCCGTCGGGGCTGTACCGAACACCTTCGGGGTCCCGGGCGTCGAGGAGAACTGCATGTTCTTCAAGGAGATCGCCCACGCCTCTCGGTTCAGGCGCGAGGTGCGTTCATTTATTTTAACCATCGTACGGGCAATTAGTTGACTGAGTTTAACTCTCATCACAGGTGAACGAACGATTCGAAAGAGCGACTCTTCCGGATGTTCCAGACGCGCGCCTCAAGGAGCTCCTGACCTTCGTGGTGATCGGCGCGGGGCCCACCGGCGTGGAGCTCGCGGCTGAGCTCTACGACATGGTGTACCAGGACGTGTCGCGGATGTACCCGTCGCGGCTCATCCCGTTTGTGTCAATCAAGATCATCGATTTACAGGAGAAGATCTTGTCGGCGTACGATCGACGCATCGCGGAGTACGCCACCGATTTCTTCCAACGGGCGAACATCGACTGCCTGTTGGGCAAGGGCGTGAGCGAGGTACGGTCCGACGCGGTGGTGATCAGCGATAGGGTGACTGGGGAGACGTCCGAGGTGCCGTTTGGACTGGCGGTTTGGTGCAGCGGGATCAAGCTGAACCCGCTGTGCGAGAACATCATGGACTCGCTACCGCCGGGCACCCAGGAGAACCGACGGAGCCTGGCGTGCGATAAGAACCTGAGGGTGAACGGATCCAACGGCAGCATCTTCGCCGTGGGAGACTGCGCCACGATCGTCCGCCCGAGGAGCATGAGCAAGGCGATGGAGCTCTACAAAGGCGCCGCCAAGTGCGACGAAGCGGGCGTGTGCGAGATCAACCTCGCGAAGGACCAGATCAAGTCCGCGCTGACGAAAGGGGTGGAGGAGTTTCCCCACCTGGAGGAGGTGGTGAACAACATCGACGACAAGTTCGCCGCGTTCGCGGACGACACCGGCCGGTGCTCCTTCGAGGGGTTCGAAAAGATGCTCACCGAGGTTGATAACGGCCTACGGGCGCTGCCGGCCACCGCGCAGGTGGCCAAGCAGGAGGGCGAGTACCTCGCGTCCTTCTTCGCGCAGTGCGAGGGCGACGCCGACCGCCTCATGGGCGACGATACCAAGTTTGAGTACAACCACAAAGGGTCCCTCGCGTACATCGGGAAAGACGCGGCTGTGGCGGACATCCCGGGGTTTACCATCGTGAAAGGGATCGCCGCGGGTGTCATCTGGAAGTCCTTCGAGACCATCTCGCAGGTGAGCGTCCGGAACATCTTCTTGGTGGCGGCCGACATGGTCCGCACCAAGATCTTCGGCCGCGACATCAGCCGCTTCATGAACGACAACTAAACTCACACAACAACTTAGCGGGGTTACGAGAGAACTCACGGCCGCCCCACAACCATTTTTTTGCTATGAAATCATTTGCTACTCAACTAACGCTCCTCGAGTCCGTCGCCCCCCTCTTCGTCCTCCGCATCCTCTGCATCCTCGCCCGGCCCGATCCACCGCTCGAGCTCCTCCCGAGTCAACACCCGCACCTCCCCTTCCGCCAGCCCGTCCAGCGTCATCCGCCCGAACGACGACCTGTGCAGCGCGATCACCTCGCACCCGACGGCGTTGCACATCCGCTTCACCTGGTGATACTTGCCCTCCACGAGCGTGAGTGAGCCGCGGCGTTTGTCGTTGGTATCCAGCGCCAGCGTCGCGGGACGGCACGGCTTGGACTCCCCCGTGAGCGTCAGTGTCCCGCTCGCGAACAGAGCGGGCGCGTCGAGGGGCAGGTCCGCGTCGACGACCACTTCGTAAACCTTGGCCACCTTTTTCTTTGGGCTGGTCAGCCGATGGAGAAGGGCGCCGTCGTCGGTGAGTAAGAGGAGGCCGGTGGTGTCCTTGTCGAGCCTGCCCACGGTCTCCACCCCGGGGTTTCGTTTGCGCCATCGTTCGGGGAGTAAGTCGTAGACGCTCGGGCCCTCGCGATTGTCGTGCGAGCAGACGCACCCGGCGGGTTTGTGCATCACCGCCGTGATGCCGTGAATGAACTCTGGCGCCTCGCCGTCGATCATGAGCGACGGCGAGGACGCGAGCACCTTGGCATCCGCGCGTTTCACGGGCTCGCCGTCGAGGGTGACGCGGCCGGCGCCGACCCATCGCTTGGCCTCGCCTCTGGCGCAGTATCCGAGCCGCGAGAGCAATCTGTCGACGCGCTCCGGGGACGACGACGACGCATCCCCACCGCCGCCCCCCTTGCCCTTCTTCTTGCCGCCCGCGCGGACGGGCACGACGCGGAGGCGGTGACGCGCGAGTACGGACGGTGCGGCCGTCCGCGGCGCGGCGCTCGTCGTCGACGCGAGCATCGCCATCGCGCGCGCGACACTGAAAGCGGTCGGGGCGCTTCACACAAAAACAAAAGTTAATTTAGTCGACTGAATTCAATTCATTCGCGCATCTCTACCGCAGCTGGCGCATGGCGTACACCTTGGCGCCCGCCAGGCCAATCTTATCGTTCAGGATGATGTGCAACGGGTACCCCGCGCGCACGTCCTTGTACCTGCACTCCTCCCTCAAAAACGCCGCCTTGAGTTCGCCGCCCTCGCCGATGACCTTCATCAGCCGCGGAGGAATCCCACCCGCGACGTACACACCGCCGGTGGCCAGACACTTGAGCGCGAGGTTACCAGCCTCCGCGCCCAGGATCTGGAGAAACACGTCCACCGCCTCGACGCACAGCTCGCAGGTGCCGTCCAGCGCGGCGTCCGTCACGCCCGCGGGGTCCAGGTCCGGCTTGGCCTCCACGCCCCGGTGAATCCGCAGAAAATCGTAGATGCGCTGGATGCCCGACCCGCAGCACACCTGCTCAATTTCGCACTCCCCAAGCGTCGCCTCGCAGAACGCCTGGAGCGCGCGCTGGGTCTCACCCCGCGGTGCGAAGTCCGCGTGGGATCCCTCGGAAGGCACGACGTCGTACGAGGACCCGTTGTGGAAGAGCATCGCTTCGCCGAGGCCGGTGCCGGGTCCGAGCACGGCGATGGGCCCGGTGGGTGACTTGGCGGTTCCTTGGTTCAACGTGACCATCTCGTCGGGTTTGAGGTCGAGGACGCCGTAGCCGACGGCGGCGAAGTCGTTGATGACTTTCACGGATGAGATTTCGAATGACTTTTGGAGCGCGGCGCCGTCGATGATCCACGAGATGTTTGTCATTTGGCATCGATCGTCGGCGACGGGTCCGGCGACGGCGAAGCACGCGGCGGAGACTGAGCCGGCGTCGACGCCCGCGTCGGCGAAGAGGTCGGTGATGACAGACTCGAAGGTTGGATGGCCGGACGTGCCGTAGACCTTCTCGAATGTCATCGTCGCGGAGGACGGGTCGGTGGGATCCGCGGTCCACACCTGGAGTCGCGCGTTGGTGCCGCCGATGTCTCCGACGAAGACGGTCTGCGCCGCCGCGCGTGGCGCGACGGCGTACCTGGCGCGGGTTTTGGCCTTGGCCTGGCGCCTCGCGGCGACCGCGTTATTGATGACGCGGACCGAGGAGGTCACCCTGCGATCACGGGAGCGGGAGGGAGGACGGAGGTCAGGCGCGTGGTGCGGTTTTGAAACGTTGCTTTCCATGGAGCGACGGGGTGCCTCGATCGGTGGGCGGCGGCGACGGGCGGGACGTGGAGTGGGCGATGCGCGATGGGCGCGCGGGTACTCACTTGGCGAGTGTGGAAACGTGCGCACCCATGGCGGCGGCGGACATCTGGTGCAGGTCGCGGAAGAGGCGCGTCGTCGAGAGTGGCGATCGGACGGCCGATTGACGACGAGAGGCTCTCACGCGTTCCAACTGTCAGCCGATGGCTGGGAACGCATCCCCAAAACATTTCGTCTCGTACGGCCTTTTAAGACTGCTCCCGCTGAAGTTTGCCTTTAGAATCGTGTTTAATTTTAACGTCATGACAGTCAAAGGGGGTGTGAGTTAAAAAAACTTTCTGGAGTCTACAATGGCGAAACAACCCTTCTTTCCGCCCACACCCAACAGCACTGATACAACTCGAGCACGGCCGTGCCCTTGGCATGAATAATAATCCCAGAGAGTCCGATTTGCACACGGCGCGGGAGCGGTCGAACGCACCAATCGACGTTGACCGGACCCCCGACACCGAAAAAATTGGAGAAGCCGCTCAGTGGATCCCGGGATATTCCCCGCCCCAGTCGTCGCGGTTGAACATCTTCATCAGCTGCTCCCTGGCGCTCTCCTCGTCGAAGTCCTCGGGCAGCACGCACGCCTCATCGTCCTCCACGTCCCCGCACACAGCCTCGTACTGCGCCTTGAAGTCATCCGCGGACATCACCTTGACTCGCGTCTCGTCGCTCGCGATTGCTTGAGCGTCCATGTCGCTCAGCGTGTGCTCCTCGAACCCCTGCACGCTCCACTGCCCTTGCCTCAACGCGTTGGTCCGTTCCCAGTCCGTCACCTCCACCGTCTTCTCCGGCGGCATCAACAGCACGCCGCGTCTGGCAACCTTGCACCTGTACCCGCCCTCTCGGCACGTGTACTTCAAGTCCTCGGGCCTCGCCGCTTCCACCACGGGCACGCGACCCATCTCGGCTTCGAGCAACGTCCCGTACCTCGCCGCGTCCTCGTGGGTTGGAAAGGCGAGGATGATGTCCACCGGCACGTCATCCTTCGTGCGCTCCTGGAGGGAGTACAGGCCCTCGCTGCCGGTACCGGCGCCGAACACTAAGATGTACACCGCGTCATCCGCCGGGACGTCGTCGAGATCTTGCAGGTTACTCCAGCACACGCCTCTGTTCACCGCGCCGCCCGGATTGGCGTGAGGGTTGGATGTGTTGGCGGCGTCTCCCGGGGTGAATCCTTGTGGGGGGTTGATGGATGCACCTTGGGGGATGTCGAAGGTGTTCATGCCGGACGCCGCGCGCCGTGAGAGGTCGTCCGGGGAGCGCGGGGGTGGGAAGTAGAGCGGATCCGCCTTGCCGTCGTGGTCATTCTTGTGCCCATCGTGCCACGGCTGATCTCTGCCGTCGGGGCCGAGGGCGCAGGTGCGAACGCCGCGCGTCTGGGGATTCGGTGATGGGGAATTGAGGGATGAGAAGGTCAGCGTGTTGCTCGATACATGGGTGTTCGTTCGTCCGGATGGACTCCGCGACGGTCGCGGGATTCGCGCGCGCGCGCCCCGCGGGGGAAGCCTCGCGCCACCGCGTTCGTTTCCACCGTGGCACTCTCAGGGGGAATTATAAAAAAGAAGATGGCCGGGCGGCGTTCGTTCGACCGATGGTCGATGGGTAAAAAGAAGTGGACGCGCACCTGGGAGCGGCGCGATTGGACGCGACTGCGCTTGGTCGGGCTCTTGAGCCCGAGCGCGGCGGCGAACCCGTTGGTCACGGAGGAGGTAGCCATCGCGAGTTTCCCAAAATTGGACGGCTCCGTTGTTGAGCTGTCTCACGATTTGCCGGAACGCGAGGTGCGGCCGGTTTGTACGTCGCTAGGTGCGCGCGCGCGTTCTATCGAGTGATTCGAGGGTGCGAGACTCGCACACGGTCTTCGACACTCGTTCCTAACGGGAAGGTGTGGCTCGGATGCGTTCGCGTCCGGCGCTGCGTGCGGAGTTGTGCGCGCCTCGAGACGGACATGCTCGTCACGTGCAGCCCAAACCCAGCTCCGAAACCGCGCGGTCAGGACGAAAGATGCTCGCCGTGTCACCAAATCCCCAGTCACGTAACCGGCTGTGGTTCATTTCAGATCGATCCACCGCGAAAATACCTCCACCTGATTGGCTGAATTCATTTCGCATGGCACCCACGAAATTTACACGGCTGACAAGGGTAAATAACCCCAGAGGCATCGCCGTATCAGCCGTGTAAAGTGCGGAAACAGCCCGGGAAAACATACTTTCGCGATCGCAGAGCCGAGTTATTTGCCGGTGTCTACTCGGATTTTGGATCGGATTCGGGTTGTTGACCACGATCGGATTAATGCGTGTTGGGGAAGACTCGGGTACATGTAAAGTAGTTAAGAACACGAGTACATGTTTGGCTATTTGGCTATTTGTTTGGCAGTCTGGCCGCAGAACAGAGAGCACCGGCGAAAGGCAAGAACAAACAAGCGAGCAGCAGAACCATCGGAGGAGGAGATGCGCCACATGGCGGTGGCGTGCTCGGCGCGCGCGTCGATCCCGACATGCACGCGCCGGTCGACACACGCGGACCGCGGTAGCCGATGCCGTCACGTTCCGAACGCGACGGACGACCAAAGATCCGAGCGCACGTCGTCGTCGTCCGCGTCGTCGTCGTCGTTCAGGCCGGCGACGTGGCGGGAGCTCGACATAGACTGGGGCAGACGCCACCTGCAGACCCTCTTCGTCGACGACGCGCACGGCGTGCTGGCCAGGGGCGCCGAGGGCGTCTGCCAGCGCGTCGCCAAGTGGGCCGGCGCGGGGCACATGGTCTTCCCGGAGTCCGCCGGCCTCGACGTCCAACACGGATCGCAGATGGGCGCCGACGAGTCCATGTCGATGCTCACGCGGCTTCACCCGGTGTGCGACCACCCGAGGTACGCGGCGAAACCCAGATACGCGTTCACCGACGCCGACGGCGCGTGTGCCGACCTCGTCGTCACATGCGGGGGCGCGGATGTCGAACGAAGGGTACGAGCCGCGTCGCCGTCCGCCGTCGCGGTTGTGGATCTGTGGGAGTTTGCGCAATTCGCGGACC
>Ga0302116_1001462_pt1 | contig 14294 bp, 13 predicted proteins | sample AG5_SCM_MG_FD_203124 | JGI IMG/M metagenome (GOLD analysis project Ga0302116, IMG submission 203124) | Marine microbial communities from Western Arctic Ocean, Canada - AG5_SCM | ecosystem: Environmental > Aquatic > Marine > Oceanic | place: Canada: Western Arctic Ocean | collected 2017-10-01 | reverse complement strand
GATGGGAGGGAAGGTGTAGAACGAAAAAGATTCGACGCTCACCTCGACCCAAATCACTAGTAGACTCAATCAATATGTTTTCCGGCTTTATATCTCGGTGGAATATACCCTTCCGATGCATGTGGTCTAATGCCTTGAGCAGCTGGTACATGTAAGACTTCACTAACTGCGCATTCAGGTAGTGCCGCCTGCCTCGTATTAACTCGTACAAGTTGGCGTCCATCAATTCAAACACCAAGGCCAAACGTCCAGTTGGCTGGTCGTAAAGAACTTCTTCAAGGGTGATTATGTGGTTGTGGGGGGACAACCGCCTGAGCGCCTGAATTTCTCTTAGGTTGTTGACCTGAGGACGGACGGGTGGGTGAGTTAGTGTTATAATGGGGGTCAACAATAGAGTATTTCAACTTACTTGATCTATCGAATCGAAGTGATTCTTCATGCACTTGATCGCATGATAGCAGCCGTCTTTCACATTCTGGGCCTTGAGCACCTCGGAGAAAGTGCCCTCGCCCTTCTTAGCTACGAGACGGTACTTTCGCATGGTTTGGGGATATGGAAGGGGGTGGTGGAAGAGATCAACTTGCGGGATGGAAATTAAATTTGCAAATAGCTCGTTTGGGAACTGGGTAGAGGGAGATGCTGGGGAAAGAACTGTTTGTGATTCTTTGTTGTTATATGAGTTGGGATTGGGGCAATTTCTGTTGCGTTGTTAAGTAAGCGGTGAGTAAATTTGGTTACATTTATAACGCAAAAAAACGACCTGAAAAACTAAAATTTAAAATCAACGAAATTCACCAAAAGAACTCAAAACGCAATATCAAATGCTGTTGCTCGCATTGTTGCTGGTCACAGCTTGTGGTCAACAACTTTATGATCAACCTGTGATCGGAATTTTAACCTTCCCAAACAATGCTTCATCACCATTCTCTTCATATTTTGATGCCTCCTATGTGAAGTGGATTGAGCAGTCAGGTGCAAGAGTTGCACCTATTAGATTTGACATGCAAGACATGCAACCAAACGAGCTTGAACTGTTATTTTCAAAGATCAATGGGGTTCTTTTCACAGGAGGACCGGGGCAGCCAGAGGACAATAATTCATATTTCTCAACTGCAAAGCAACTTTACAAGATGGTGATTGAATCCTCTGATTATGTACCTCTTTGGGGAACATGTCTTGGCTTCGAAACAATCGCCTCACTAGTCGGGGGGGGGGAGGAGGCTGTGCTAACTGCTTTTGATGCAGAGAAGTTGTCCCTCCCTTTGACTTTCGAGCCCGACACGAAGATTTCGAAATTGTTCAACCCAGCTTCAACACCAAAAAATATATTAGAAACATTCCAAAAACTTAATGTGACCACGCACTGGCACGACTTCGGCGTATCAATAACTAACTTTGATGAGAAACTGAGGCCTAATAATCTCAGATCGTTGACAACAAATTTGGACCGGTCGGGGTTCGAGTTTGTCTCGACCCTAGAGCACGTCAACAAGCCCGTTTACGCGACTCAGTGGCACCCTGAGGCGAATCAGTTTGACACAACAGAGAAGAAGGGCGATGGAACACCTAATCGAATTCCCCAGGCGACGTTTGCTATGCAGGTGAGCGAGCGAAGCGAGCGAGCTTTGTGACAGAAAATTTTCCAAGCTCCGTGTTCATGGGCACATCCACTACTGAACTAACCCACTCAACTCAACTATTTTTGCTCGCTCACTGCTCTCAACCTTCAGTACTTGTCTTCATTCATGATTAGTGAGGCACGCAAGAACCAACATTCTTTTGCAAATCCTGATGACTTCGCCAACTCTGTTCTTGGCGCGGCCAACGAAGAAAAGTACGTAAATGACGGGTTCGTGTATAATTTCAGATGATTCCCAAATCCAAGAGACTTCAATTATTGTCTATTTCAATACTTCTTCCCTCGCGCAAGATCGTTCCTACAACTGTGCAGTACTGCGCAATGCATGAATGTTTTGTTTCTCGGATTTTGCTGATTTCCTCCTCGTATTCCTCCTCGTTCAGGTCGATTACGCTCAAACCGGACTCTGCAAAGTCTATGAAATGGTGGAGCACCTCCTTCTCTCCTCGGACCTGTATCCGCGCGTGGCGCTTGTTGCTGAATGCCGGGAGGGTGTTGCCCTTCATAGCCTCGGTGTCCTCTTCAATTGTTGTGGGGTAGGCGGCTAGAGCCTCCTTGACGACGCCAAGCAGAATTTGGAGCGCCTCGCGCTCGTTTCTAACGCTGAGCGCGAACCTGTGCCAAGCAAGCGAAAGAGCGGGTTAGTTTTACCTCGTTTCCACGACCCCCCCCCCCTCCCCCCGCGCTCCACTCGCTCCACTCGCTCCACTCGCTCACCTGATGTCCTTGCTCGTTCTGTACATGTACGGGCCAGAGCTCGTGATGGTGGTCAAATCCTCTTTGTCGGCGGCCACAACGCGGAGCATGGAGAGCAAAGTTTTGGTGTTGTCGTTGTTGCTGATGCAGACCCTGACCCTCTTCACGGCGGAGGCACCCTCCCTGCACCAAAACTCTGTTTTGCTCTCGTAGGTTGGGTCGTTGGGGTCAATGCGTAGTTCGATGGGGGTTTCGTTGGGGCAGAAGCCGTCGCTCTCGCAGTTGTTTTCGATGGCGAAGCCCTAAAAAAATGGGTTAGGTTAGTGTAGAATAGTTTTGCGTGGAGGGGCAGGGTGCCACTCACGTAGTTCAGCAGGAATCGGTGATTGCACTTTTGGCCGTACGAGTCATATATTTGACTTCCTGCCCTGATTGTTTGCAAAGTGGTGATAGTGAAGGCCTGCCTCTCGTTGTCGAACGTCCACTTTGTTTCCCTTGGCCTGTAGTGGTTGAGCATGTCCGCGTGGGGCACGAGCGCACTCGTTCTAACGCCGTTGATCAACAAGCCGAAGTTTCGCGAGCACACACACATGCGAGCCCACTTGAACTCCTCCAAAGTTGCAATTTCCGCAAGTCTCGGTGCAATTGAGCAGATTGCAATGTAGTCCTCCTCGATGGCGGCATTTCTATCGTCGATCTGTGAGGAGAGGTGGGGGGAGGGGAGGGGAGGGGGAGAGGAGGGTGGGGGGAGGGCGGGGGGGGTTAGATGGGAACTACAAACACAGCAACACAAATACAATACAATAAATCCTTGCACTCACCTGGTGCAACAAGTGACTCCCCTCCAAACAACTCAACTCCTCATCATCCCAAAAGATTGGCATGTTCCTCAGGGTTTGAGGAAGGATGTCGTAGTAGGGTTTGAAAAAGGACTCAGGGTCTTTACGGTCCAGCAGCAGGAAAATCATTAAGAAAACATGCTTTGGTGCATCCAAATCTACGTCAGATTTCAAAATGAGCTCACCAATGTCGGTCGCTTTGCCCATCTCAACGGTGATCAAGCACTTCCTCGGGACTTCAACGCAAACAGAGTTGGGAGCAATATCCTCAATCGCGTGAACACCTCTCATCTCATTCTCATCATCATCATCCTTGGCAAGGGAAATTATTGCTTCGTCATAGTCAGCATTGGGTTGCTTCTTTTCCTCGGCGGAGGTGTCGTTGGTGAGCTGGTCGCCCTCATCGTCTTGCTCATAGGACCTAAGTTCAAGTTTCATGAATAGAGCTCCATTATTGCGAAGCCAGTCTTCAAACACAGTGAATTTGTTCATATGTTGGATTGTTGGGAAGTTGGACGTTCAATCCAACTTTGATTCCACAACACACTTCAAACGCTCAGTGTAAATTTACCCTAAAAAAAAGTGTGATTAATTTTATTTTTTTGGACCACTAGAAGCAATGCAATGGTTGATCCTGGCTACCTGCGTGGTTGGTGTGGTTGGTTCGTTTGACTGCCGATCGTGCGTGGCCAGCGTCTATGCCTCGAAACGATCTCTTATTAGTGATTTCCAGGTTCGAGTAGATGCTGGCGAGGTGGTTGATGATTTTGGTAGTGCAGCTGAAGAGTGAGTGTTTTTGTGCATCCCCCCCCTCGCCCTCATTCTCAACCCCTACCTAACCCTAGCCGCCCACCCAACCCCACTTCAAATTGCAGCATCGTGAACAGAGGGCTTGAGGAGTTTGCAAAACAAGCTCCAACACCCGATTCATCCGATACAACTGACTATGATGAGTCAATAACGAATTTGGAGTCCATGCTTGACACTCCGCTCCAATCTCTGTACCAAAAGCAGCTCACCATGCTGCGACTCCAGGCGGTGAACAAGTTCAAGGTGGAATCCCAATCTCCTGGAACTTCCGATGCCATGAGTTCTGCCGACGACTTCTTTGTGAACTCTGCCGAGGCTGCCACTCGGCCGGGGGGTGACTGGAGCTACGCCACCGAGCGAAAGTCGCTTCAGTCGCACATGAGCGACCTCAGTCTTAGCAACAAGCGTTTTTCAGACGCGGCCTTGAAACATTCCACAGACAGTTCGACTGCGATGCAGTTTTTGCAGCACCAGCAGCAAACAATTCAGCAGCTTCAGATGCAGATGTACGGGCAGTCATCTCCCTGGAACGCTGGGTTTGCCTTCAGGCTGCCTGAAACGAACATTAATTTGCAGGGTAACTACCAGCAGGGGAGGGGCAACTTTGTCTTGAGCTGCGTACCGGACGAGTACGCCGCAATGCTGGGCCCGAACGGTTTCACGAATGGGGTGGGGCCTGGGAACTTAGGGTTGAGCGTGAATTTGAGCTTATAGGAACTAAAAGAATGAGAAGATTTTGGCAAATTAACAAATTTTCTCAATTTTCAATATTGTTCACACCCAACTCTAAGGTTATACAAAATCCGGCTTCTCCCACGTGGATTCGCCACTCTTCCTGTTAACGTAATAGTTTTCACCCGAAGCATCGTCCAGTACGGTGTCAAATTGAGGGGCGTTGGCTGGTGGGGGTTTACCGGGCGGTGGATTCATTTTTCCGGGTTCCCCCTCCTCGCCTTTGTAAGAGAAGGTCGCCCCGCGCCCCCTTCCTCCCCTTCCCCCACTCCCCCTCCCACCCCCCCTCCCCCTCCCACCCCTCCCGCCGATGCTGTTCTCGTCTCTCGTCTCTTTCCCGTATCCCTGACTCCGGGCAATATGCGCCTTCTCAGCGCTCGACGTCGGCGGTGCGATTTTGTGCTTCTTCTTGCCCATGTTGGCGTGTTGCTCCTTTTGGAACTCCTCGTTGTTCTCCTCCGCGAATCTCGCCTTGTACTTCTCGTGCTTGCTGATTGGTGCGTTACCTGCACCCAAGCCCACCGCATCCTCGCCGCTCTGGTGGCGTAGATACTTATCCTTCGCGGCGTCCTTTCCTCCAAACGCTCGTCCCCCAATCATTGGATTTTTCACTCGAAAGTCGAGCAGCTCTGCTTTTCCGTCTCCACCCCCACCCCCACCCCCACCCTTCTTGTCCTCCAGATCCATCATTTCTACCGCGTCACCATCGTCGTACTCCTCCATGTTGCTCGCGCGTTGTTCGCCGATCTCCTTGAACTTCCTCTGAATCGTATCCTTGGCGTGCCCCTTGAGATTACCTCCCATGCGCTCCAAAACTTCCTCCTCGGTCAGGCCGTCATCGATCCAGTGCTTGATCTCGTCCCACTTGCGACGGATGGTCACAACCTTGGCTGCGGACTTTACTTCGAAGATGATGAAAACGAGAAAAACCATAACTGTACTCGCACAGCTGAAGACAAGCATTTGACCCAACGTGGCGACCTCAAAAGTGTTCGCACCCATACTCCCGTCTACCTCGCCGCCCAGCTTCAAGATCGTCTCGCTGTCGCTCTTGTTCAAATTCTGGAACTCGACCAGCAGGCTCCACAGCAACACCAGGAAGATCATCACGTGGCAGTACATGCTGAACATGTCATCGTTAAAATCTTTTCTGGGCTGGTTGAAAAATTGCACCAGCATCGCAACAATGTTGATCAAGATTCCCATAACCAATTGCTCCACGACATGCTCAGCACGGAAAATCGTGCCGCAGGTGAGCATCAATTTGGCGTACTGCTCGAACACCGGGCACCACCAGCACTGCGGCTCGAATTCCCCACTCAAAAACGTCAGGTAACTCGGACTGGTGGATTCCAGTTGGAACAATCTCAACTGCTCCGCTTCGTCTTCCTTCATCACCGTTTGCAAATGCTGCTGGACCTTGTCTACGCTCTGTCCGCGCCTCCTCATGTCTGCATCATACTTTGAGTCTTCCAACGCGGAACCGCTCACAACCTGGCTGATATTGTCTATGAACTTCTCACCAGAAGGTCCGAAGTGCTTCCAGAGGAGGAACAGGTAGAAACAGGGAACGCCTACTGGCCAGAGTAGAACTCCCAGCACGCCCAATAACTGAATCATCACGTACTCAGCGTTATCGCTGCTGCAGGTGATGAGCGGATCCGCGTTGAGCGTGTTGGTCTCCTCGCTGCAGACGAAACAGCGAAAGGCGGTGAAGCTCACGCTTGGCAACTGCGCCGAATTAAGTGGGATTATGTTAGTTTAGTAATAGACGAGATTTTTTATGCATAACAATTCGCTTCTTTTCGCTCGGCGCAGCATGATTCCTTCAAGGCTCGCTCGCTTCGCTCGCTCACCATCGCAAACGTCATCATGATGAACAGTTGCAACGCTTTATGCATGCGCTTTCTTTTCTTCTCGGCCGTTTTAATGACCATCGTGGACAGAAATATGACGAAGAAAATCAGCGCCGCAATCACCAATGGGCCAAAAACCGCAATGCACAATTTTGACAAAAAATTGAACTTCTGGTAGCATTCGATCTCGGTCACAATGTTGAGGCCCATCCAGTCAAAAGCCTTCCTCAGGAAGTTCTTGTACTCGGGCGGGTACTCAATCGAGTAAGTGCGGCTCATGAGACTGACAACCTGAAAGAAGGAAAATAAGATTTTCGCCTTACTCGCGAAAGATTTCTTATGGCTCAAAAGCGTCTTGATGAAAACCTTTGTGGACTTGGTGCTCGAGCGAACCAAAGCACCTCCAACCATGCTGCGCCGAGCGAAACGAAGCGAATTGTTAGTGCATGGCTCGCACATTAATTTCTCTCGCTCCACTCTCTCTCACCTGCCAATACCGCACAAGTCCATACTCAAAACCAGAGTGATCATGAGGAGGACCCCGAGAATCACGAGGTGGGGGATCCAGCTGTAGTCAGAAGCTGGGCAGGCGGAACATTCGCCGTTGGGCAAGAGGAAGTAGTTGTCAGCGCATGAGGCGCAAAGGTAGTCAGTGTAGCCCTCGTTGCACTCGTTGTAGCCGCTGCAACTCGCCTTCTGGGCTGGGCACTCGACTACCTTGTCGCCAACGCTCGTCAAACCTTCGTTAAGCCACCAACCCTCCGCCGCAAACGCACAGTCGAGCACTTCGTCGTGCATCATCGCATCACCAATGACCTCAGTCCTGTTTTCGCGATCATGCGTCGTTTTGCCAACCTCGCACCCACCGCAGTTTCGCGCGAAGAACTCGGTACTAATCCTCCCTACGTCGCACACGTCGCACTTGTGGATCGTTGTCTGTCCTACCTCAGTCCCAACCGTTCCCATGGGACAGAAATCGCACCTCGACGCCCCAGTTTTGTTCTGGTAGGAACCGAGCTCGCAAACCTTACATTCGTCTCCATCGAACGCAAGCTCGTCAGCAAACTTCCCCTTCTCGCATTCAATGCAGCTGCGCCGAGCGAAGCGAGGCGCAGGCGAGCGAGCCAAAGAATTGAGAATAATGTTAGTTTAGTAGTGGCTCGTATTCTCATCTTCCTCGTGGCTCCTCGCTCGCTTCGCTCACTCACCTCAACTCACTCGTCTGTCCCTCACTCGTGCCTCTCTTGCCCATGTCGCACGCCTCACACGCGTCACTCGAATTCTGCCCAACTTTCTCGTTGTAGTACCCCTTCTCGCAGTTGAAACACGCGCCGCCCGAATACGCTAAAACACTACTCCAGGTCCCCTTGGCGCATTCTATGCATAATTCCTCCGTCGTCTGCCCACTCTTGCTGCCTCTCTTTCCTTGTTCGCACGCAACGCAGCTGCTGTTGCTGCTCATTCCCAACAGCTCATTGTAGTAACCCTTGTCACATTTCATGCATTCGTACCCGTTGTAAGCAATTTTGTCGCTCCACGTCCCTTTGGCACAGTCAATGCACAAATCTGCCCTCGCTTGTCCACTCTCAGTACCAATTTTCCCGGCCTCGCACGCCTTACAATCGCCCATCGTGCTGCTTCCCTCCTCTTCGTTGTAGTAGCCGCGATCACAATCCACGCAGTCGTCCCCAGCAAACCCCAAGACGTCACTCCATTTCCCCGCGTCGCAATCAACGCACAGATCCTCGCTCGTTTGCCCAGCAACGCTACCCTTTTTCCCGGCCCCGCACGGAAAGCATGCATCTTTACTCGTCTGCCCTTTTAGCTCATTGAAGAAACCCTTCGCGCAATTCGCGCAAACTCCAGCAAACCCTGTGTGGTTGCTCCACGTCCCCTCGTCGCAGAGCTCGCACCCACTCTCCCTAGCGAGGCCAACAACGGCAGACCGTTTTCCTGCCTCGCAATCTAAACAGCTATAAATAGAGCCACTTCCGGTGTAAGGGAGGTACTTACCAGCACTACAATCCACGCATGACGTGCTTGCGACACTGCTAGAGAACTTCCCCACCTCGCAGTCCAAACATTTGTCGGCGCTATCATGGTGCTCAGCGTCGGTGCCTTCGTCCTCTAACTTCTTCCCAGCTGGACAACTGAAGCACGCGCTCTCTGAGAACATCGCCTCGTTCTCGTTGAACTTGCCCGCAGCACAGATCAGGCACGACTCCGCCGAAATTCCGAGCTCCTCAGAGTACTTTCCTTTTTCGCAGTTCGTGCACCCATCCCCACTCGTCAATCCCAAAACATCGCTCCATTTCCCCAGCGGACACGAGAAACACACATTTTCGTCAACCCCGCCAAGAGCTGATGAAAACTTTCCCTGCCCGCAGAGCGTGCACTCGCCCGTCGCGAGAGAGTCGGTATAGCTGCCTGCTGCACACGAAATGCACAACGTTTCAGTGTTGTGTTGGGTCGCGTCTGTTCCGGGGTTGGCCAGAAACTGTTAAAGCGAGCATTGGGACAATTGTGGAGTAGTTAGGTTAACATTTGTTGTTCCAGCTCGCTCGCAACGCTCTCTCACCTTCCCCACGGGACAGTCATGACAAGTTGCTGATGTCGTTGCCCTAGCCCCTTCGCTGAACTTTCCCATCCCACAGACAATGCAATCAGCCGCAGATTTGGCAATAAATACTGGCTGATAAGTTCCGGCTGGACAATCACTGCATCCATCTAAGCTGTGAGAGTCGGAAAACGTTCCCTTCTCGCAGGTCACGCACACACCATTCTCGCCATCAAACGCCCACCCAGGTCCGCACCCGCATGTTCCACTCGCCTCATTGAGTACGAACGTCGCCTTGCAGACGCAAGAGTTGGCATCAGTCTCTCCAATGCCGTTGGTCGTCATGTGGTCTCCACAGGATGAGCATTCGTCGTTCCCTGTTGTCGCCTTGTAGTTCCCGTCGTCACACTTCGAGCAGACTGATTCGCCGTAACCCATTCCTGCAGGGCAAACACAGGCGCTGCTCGCTGAATCCAATTCAAACGAATTTCTGCACACGCAGTCTGCCGAGCTAGTCCGTTGAGTGGCCAGCGTGGTCGACCCAGTTAGGAAAGTCTCGCATGACGAACAGCCTCCTCTAGTGTACTCCGACTGGTAGAAACCGATAGCGCACTCAGGGCACTGGGGGTTTGTCGCGGCGTAGTCGCCAAAACCAGGCTTGCACATGCAGTCGGCGAGTTCGTCGCTCTGCTCGGACTGGAATGTGTTGGCGGGACAGGGGTTGACCCAAACAAGGTCCCTGCAGTCTTGAACACGAATAGACCCAGCCTCGCTCGTTTTTCCCTCGTCGCAGGCAACGCAGAGGGTGTTTGGTTCGTTGGAGTAGGTGTCTATGGCACAGATTGTGCAAAGTTCGCTGGCGGCAGCACTTTGCGTTCGGATGTAGCCGCTGCTACAGCTGGCGCAGGCTGAGGTTGCGGAATTGAAGAACTCTCCCTCGCCACACTTCGCACAAGCCGTGAACGCATCATTGCTAACTTCACTTGTAGGGCAATCTTGGCACGAGGACTGGCCAGTTGCGGCGGTCATCGTGTTCGCACCGCACTCCACGCAGATGTGATCGCTCTCGAATTTGCCTGCCTCGCATGGAAGACACTGTGACGCTCCAGAGGTTACAGCATTTCCATCAGCATTTCGCGCCGAAAACCCGGAGAGCTCACAGCTCATGCAGGAAGAACCACCAATTCCGCTGTTGTACTCGTTCGCTGGGCAGTCGTCGCAGCCAAAGTTGTTCGTTGCGGAGTTAATTTTTCCGGCCTGGCAGGCCTCGCAAGCGCCGTTGTCGGCGTTCCAGTACTGCCCATTTGTGCATGATTGACAATCGTCAGCGGAGTCGTGGCTGGACGGGTCGTCACCAGCGGTGAAACTCCCGTCTTCGCACTCCGCGCAACTCGCTGACCCTGCTTCGGTGTTGTACGTGTTGACGCTACACACGCTGCACCCGTCAATCGAGATCGCACCACTGTTGGACCTCTTCCCCATCTCGCAGTCAGTACATGCAGTTCTTTCCCCGTTCTCGTACTTCCCGCCTCCGCACATCACACACGTCGGTGAGCCAACATTGGCAGCGAAGAAACCCGCCGCGCAAGCAGTGCAAGAGGCCGAGCCGTGAGAAACGGCGTACTCGCCAAGTTCACAGTTCGTGCAAGTCGAAGATTGAGATTCTGACGCAAATTTCCCTGGGCTGCACTCGCTGCAAGATGCTGTACCGACCTCGTCGGCCATCTTGCCGGCGGCGCAGTCGGTGCAGGTTGTCGCTCCGACCTCGCCAGAAAACTTCCCGACCGAACAAGATTGACAATCGAGAGCTGACGCTGACCCGCCTGTCGTCAAAAATTTGCCTTCAGGACAGCTTTGACACGTTGTCTGTCCCGAAACTTCGAGCGAGCAAAAAGAAAGGAAAAAGTTAGCTCCCTTGTCGTTTTTGTGTCGGCGTCGTGCCCCCCCCCCCAAGTAAAACTCACCTTCATTATACTTTCCCTCTCCACAAGTCTGACAAGTGACCTCGCTGGACGCACCCACCGCGTTCGAGTATTTACCGGCCCCGCATCCAATGCAGGGAGTGCCAACGGTGGCAAATTTCCCAATTGCGCAGCTAGAACATTGTGATTCGGAATTTGAGGCTGTAGCTGCGGTTGACTTTCCGGCCTCGCAATCAGCACATTGTGCCAATCCCGCACTGCTGGCATATTTTCCCAGTGCGCAATCGTGGCAAGTGGCGGCTGACGAGCCAGGAGAAAATTTTCCCTCGGTGCAGGCAACGCATGCCTCCTCGCTGGTAGCGGGGGTGTCTGGAGATGCTGTTCCCGCAAGACACCCCGTGCAGGAAGTTTCTGAGGAGGAGCCGGTGTTCTCGCTCCATTTACCGCTGCTGCACTCCAAGCAGTCGGAAGCGCTGGTGGCCGCGGGAGAGCCGCTGTACTTCGCCGCTGCGCAGGCCTCGCAGGCTTCAACATTTGCAGACCCCGTGTTGGGGTTGAAGGTCCCCTCGGCACAGCTAGTGCAGCTGGGAGAGCCTTCCTCGCTGTATTTTCCTTGTGCGCAGGCTTGACAGTCACTCGATTGGGAAACGGCGACTTGTCCTGAGAAAGTCCCAGCAGCGCAGCTCAAACACGTTGTGCTTGCGGTGTTCTCCTGGTACTTTCCCGCCTGGCAGTTCTGGCACGTGAGGGCTCCGTCGATGGGATTGTAACGCCCTGCGACGGCAGACAGACAAAGAGACGCGTAAAAATGTTAGAAGACGAAATGCATGCTCACGCTCGCTTCACTCACTCACCTGCTGCGCACTCGACACAGCCAGAGCCCTCTCGAAACAAACCAGCTCCGCAGCCACATTGAGCTTCAGAGGACGACCCGACCCCCGTTGTTGTCAAACCTTCTTCGCAAGCCAGGCACTCGTAAGGATCGTTCGTCGCTGAATACGTTCCGACTGGGCACGTTTGGCACGCTCGAGAAGCTCCGCCGTTGCCACAGCCCTGTCCAACGGCGCAATTTTCTTGACAGGAAAATCGGTCGAAAGTGTACATACTTTGATCGTCGCTAATCGTCTCGTCCACGTATGCTGACGCTAGAGCCTCTGCCGCTGTTGTTGGTAAACTTGCTGCACAGCCCACATAAACGTTCGCCCCAACAGCCCTATTAGTGCAGCAATCGGCCCGATTGTGAATCACCACTGAGTTCAAATTCTCAACGAACTCATTACCAGTGTTGTCGTAATCAATTCTCAGCCTTTCGTTTTGATTTCTGCACAATGAATGACATATGGTAGTCAAGCTTCCGTCAAAGCATTTTTCTGCTCCAGAATTACTATTATACGTGGAAGACATCCAGCCGGTGGATGCTGGAATAATTTGCGAGGCTGAATTTTTCGTCTGAACTTCGCCGAGATTTAAACATTGACCGGCTTGCATTCCAGATCCTGCCGGGTAGTCGATGAACACATAACAATTCCTAAAAATGTCGCACTCACTAACAGCTACTGCCCCTGTCCCGCTCGTGGTTGTCCCACTGGGGCAGGTAACACACTGGCCCGCGTCAGAATCGACAAAATATCCAGCCTCGCAGATGCATTCGTCCGAGGAGGTCGCTCCGGATCCTGCCGTGCTTCCTCTAGCACCACAACTAGCGCAATACGATTCTTCTTCTTCTTCTCCCGCTCCCGCTCCCGAGGAGCCGGAAGCTGTCTGATCCGATTTAAAGTAGCCGCCGGTCAAACTAGTTGTGAAGCTTGTGACTGTTGTCCCACCGTTCCAGTAAAAGTCCAGGGCGGCGCCGCCGACCCCTTGTCCGGTCACAACAACGATATCGTTCTGAGACCCGGCTTCCAAACGGACTGATCCTGTTCTAGTCACCATCCCGTGCGAGCCGCGATTGTTTACGATAATATTGCCGTTGATAAAAACCCAGCTTCCGTCGTCTGAAATTGTTTTGAAGTGGTAGGTGGCAGTCTCAGTGGGGATAAAGTACCCTGTGAATTTGAACGAATATGAAGTTCCGACGTTGCCGAGTGCCATGCTGCGGAGAAAGCGAAGCGAGTGATTGGAGTGATTTTTAAATGTTAAAAAAATTCCAAAAAATTCCAAAAGTTTTTCCCCCCTACTCCCAGGGGGTGTTCGCATCACAAGGGGGAGTTGGGGGGGGGGGGTGTAGCGGGGGGGCAATGCTGCGGAGGATCCTCACCTCATGACTCCGGGGGAAGCAGCGCCGTTTTCGCGACCGGCCGAAAGCCAATTCAAAACATCACTGTCGGGTTGATTTGATACATCTCCGGTATAACGCTGTTTTTTTACTCCGTCCTGAAGAGGAGTTCTCGTCGAGGAGTATGTGCCGCTTTCGCAGGACATGACGCACGCAGTGGCCGAGGTCGACCCAGTTGCCGCTGTTGTGGTATCGTGAGGACAACTTAAACAAGTGTAGGGGTCGGTATAGGCGCTGTAAGACCCGGCTGGACAGACTTCGCATTGTTGTGATGCGATGTTACACCCGGAACCGGCCGCGCAGTTTGCCGAGCAAACTAAATCCGACGCAAAAATGTAGTCGTTCTGGCCAGAGTCGAACGTGGTCGAAAGAAGGGCTCCAGATGAGGCCTCGGCGTGGGTCGTTGGGGGGGTCGTTGAACATCCTGCGTAGAGAGTGGCGCCGACAATCTTGGCCGCCTGGCTGATTCGGTTAAAAACTTTTACGGTGTTCAAATTTTCAACGAAACTGTTGCCGGAGTTTGAATAATCGATTCGCAGCCAATCGTCCGCCGCGCACGTGCTTTGGCAGTAGTTGTTAAAATTTCCGTCAATGCAGCTGACTGCCGGTTGCATCGTACTCGACAGGGTCGCTCCAGTAGCCGCTATAACCTGCGACGCCGAATCTTTCGCCTGGACCTCGGCGAGGTTCAAACAATCGTTCGCGTTCGTCGTCGTCATGTCGATGAACAAGTAGCAATTCTCCACCACGTTGCACTGTTCCGCAGAGGTTGCGCCCGTGCTGCTCGTTGTGTACCCCTCAGGACACGCACCGCAAGGGTGGGAGTCGGATAATCCGCTGAAAAAGCCCTCCTGGCACGCTGCGCACGTCCGTTCAGAGCAGCCACTTCCCGCGGCGCAGTCGTTGGGGCAGGCCCCGCGTGACTCGTACGCGGTGGTCACGTCACTGTCCGAAACATCGACCTGGGG
>Ga0302116_1001457_pt1 | contig 14328 bp, 13 predicted proteins | sample AG5_SCM_MG_FD_203124 | JGI IMG/M metagenome (GOLD analysis project Ga0302116, IMG submission 203124) | Marine microbial communities from Western Arctic Ocean, Canada - AG5_SCM | ecosystem: Environmental > Aquatic > Marine > Oceanic | place: Canada: Western Arctic Ocean | collected 2017-10-01 | reverse complement strand
CCAACCCCCAACTCTCCCCCCTGTCCAACCTGTCGCGTCTCGAGGTCCAGAACCATCTAGACGCTCCTCGATCCCAGTTCGCTTTTTTAGAAGACATCAAGCGTTATCGAACAGAAAAGGGGAAAAATAAGCTCAAGTCAATTTCACTCGACCCCAACTCGTCTCGACCTCTCCCCACGCTGCCCACATCCACAATCGGCGCGGGTTCTGGAGCAGGTACGAACATCTACACGCCTCGAAAAACCATCCCCACTCCGGCCCAGAAGCACTCTCTTCTCCCTGGTCCATCTCTCAGAGGGTACGAGTCAAAAACCAACAATTCAGCTACAAGCTCTCCCGGCCCAGCGGCCTACAATCCTTCCGCGCCGGTGCGCAACGCTTCCAACATCGGTCTCTGCAAGGAGGACAGGTTCCCCACTAAGCCAATTTTGCCGGCCACCAAAGTGGACTCCAAAAAAGACAATCTTAATAACAATGACGACACCTCACAACTACTTTCCCCGTCGTTAGACAAGATCTCAGCACAAGACGGGTCCAACCTCAATTACGTCGACTTTCAGCAACCACCGAAAGCTGGAATATTCATCTTGAAGCATGTCGGCGGGGTTGCCTTCTTCGGCTCAACTTGGGACTCGGAGAACGAAAAAGAGAAACAACTCACTCTTTTAAAGTCGGGAAACCACCCCTCCCGCGCCCTCACGAACCACCTCCTATCTGACTTTGACTTCGATGCCAATAACATCACCTACTCTCTCATTTCCGAGTACACCCTCCCGCCCCAGTTCAACCTCGACTCCGTCCAAACAACCCTCGACACAATGAGGGACGAGTTCGAAAAAACATATAAGCAGAACCGAATAGCAAAACTCTTCAATCTCTTCAACAAGTTCCAAATGCGGAGGGCGATCCCGAAAATCTTCGCGCACGTCTTAACGGAGCGCGAGATGGAGCGCTTTGCCGCTTCCGTCGAGGTTCAAAAATTTGCGCGGATATACATAGCTAAATGCAGGGCACACAGCCTGCGACAGTACCGCAAAGAGCAGCAGGTGAGTGAATGTTCGGTTACTACTAATTTCTAATCTATCGCGCTTAACCCAAAACATAACTTGACATAATGCAGCGCATCGCTGACATGAAGCTCCTCGGGCCGATTCTTGCGACAGCGATGTCGAGGTTGTTCCGGGGTTACCAGGCGAGGCTGCGGGTGCTCCAGCTCGAGCGCAAGCGGAGGGCTATGAGGCTACTGATAAAAGTACAGACCAGGCTCCGGATGATCCTCGCCCGGAACCGAGTCCGCAGACAAAAACTCCACGCTCGTGAGTGGCGAGCTGCCAAGCTGCTCCAGCGTAACTGGAACGGCAAGGCAGGCAAAAAACTGTTGTCCCGCAACGGCCCCACGGTCCTGGAGAAGTTTGGAGAGCTACAGCAAATCACCAAGGAGCTTAACTTAAAAGAGGAGTCTGCAATAAAGATCCAAAACATGCATCGCCGCTACGTTGCGTGGATGAAAGGGCCTGAGGCTCTCGACCGCGCAATGCGAATACAACAGCACAAACGAATGGCGGCAACAACAATTCAAGCCCATTACCGCGGCAAGGTTGGCCGCCGGCGAGCCCGAAAATGGAAGATCCATGTCGGCAAACAAACAATTCTGGCAATTTACTGCCAGACCCTCGTCCGGGGGTTCTTGGGCCGAGTGTTTTATTACTACGAACGCCGGCGAATACGGATGCTCCGCGCCAACGCCGCAACCCGGCTCCAGGCCATCTGGCAAGGCAGAATCGGTAGGGCAAAAGCAAAAGCCGCAAAGAAAAAGCAACTGGCAAATGACTCGGCAACAGTAATAATAACAATGGTGCTGGGGTTCCTCGGGAGGGTCCGCTTCCGTAAACAGCTTATTAAAATCAAGGGGGACTTCATGGCTACAGTCATCCAGTCCATTGCGAGGATGTACATAACGATGGGCAAGCTCCACGTATATGTGGAGGTGAGTGAGCAGCGACAAACTAAGCGCTTCCCAAACTAACACACAACACAACACAACACAACAAAACAAAACACAACGCAACTCATCCCAGGACAAAAAACGCTACTGCGCCCAGAGGCCAATCTCCCGTGGCTTTCGGCGCTACCGAGGCCAAAAACAAGGCAAAATACGCCAGATGATGATCGATTCTGGCTTCTGTGCGATCGACCCGAGCCAAAAAGCCACCTGTTTCTTTGAGTACACTGGGCAATTTCTCTGTGAGAAATCGCTAGACCAGGCCATCGAGCTCATAAACCGTCGGGGGGAGGTGAGCGAGCGAAGCGAGCGAGCCTTGATGAAGACGAGAATACGAGCCACTACTAAACTAACATTATTCTCAATTTTTTGGCTCGCTCACGCTCCTCCCCCCTGCTTCATTAAAAATGCGCACAATCTCGCTTCGCTCGGCGCAGCCCTGGCAATTTTTGGACGAGGCCGCTCAAAACAGCGAGGAAGAGGAGAAGGCAGCCAAGCAGGCTGAGCAGCTGCGAATGAAGTACGCGGCAAAGGGCACCCACATGTCTGTTGCGAAGAAGGAGAAGGAGCGATCGCGGAATCCAACGGGAAACGTTTGGAACCTGAACTTCTTCGTGTCCAACGAGGAGCGGCGCAAGTACGACAAGGAGCGCACAGCGTGCAAGAAAGGTGAGCAAGCGAAGCGAGCGAGCCTTGACGAAGACTCGAGCGATGAATCCCGCGAAAGGGCTGCATCCACTAATAAACTCGTTTTGCTCTTGCTTCTTGAAAAACGCGCCTCGCTTCGCTCGGCGCAGTTTTGCTCGCCGCCGAGGCGGTCATCCTGACTGAGATGGACGCAATTTCTAAGCTTGAGGAGCAGATTGCAAAATGCGCCACCGACACGCAGAAGAAGACCTTGAACGGAATCATCAGGCGGCGAAATCTAAACTACAACGCCAATTTTCAGAAAAAGCTCCAATCCCAAAAGGAGATCCGCCAGCTCGAGGTCTTTCTAAAACCCCAAGTATGGGTGGAAACAATTAATCAGAAAAAGGGCAAGGGAATTCAGTACACAAACAGATTCACCAGCGAAGGTGAGTCGTCGAACGAGAATGAAATGCCGCCTTATAAACTTGGAAAAAACTAACATTATATAATGCTCGGCTCAGTCCGGCTCACGCCTCCACCCTCTTGGTGGCGTGCGACCTCTTGCGCCAAGTGCATCCAGCACTATTTCCGCGCCTACTCGGCCCGACTAATAGCCGATAACGGCTTTTGCGAGGTATATCCCACCCTCGCCGCAAAGTTGGTCGTCTTCTTCGATCCTCCTGGCTCTGGCATAATGAACATGTCCCTCAAGGTGAGCGAGCGAAGCGAAGCGAGCGAACCTTGATGTAGACGAGCATACTTCGCGATGAATCTCGCGAAATGGCTACAGACATAATGGCTACCCACTACTAAACTAACCCACTAAAATCTTTTGACTCGCTTAACTCGTTTTGCTCTTGTTTCATTAAAAATGCGCACAATCTCGCTTCGCTCGGCGCAGGGCTGCTCGGTATACCTGAACGACGGAAAGGGAATGATGAAGCGCCACGTGGTAAAAACCTTCGCCGAGGTCGCAAACGAGGAACTTTCGGCCGCTAAAATCCACAGAGTATGCAAGCGGTACAGAATCAAGATGAAGATGCTCAAAATCTGGAAGGACATCGAACAGGTCCAGCTAAAGTCGGTAGTAGTTCTTCAAACTCTTTGGAGGCGCTACACCGCCCAGCAGTGCTTCGCCGGCGCCCTTAACCTCCAAAATTGGCTCACTGCGAACTGCGGCACCGCGCGGCAGTACTGCGCCGTGTTGAACGTTGCCGTCCCGAGCGCGGACAAGCTCCAGGCGAAGCTCGCCGCGGACAGGCTGCTCGAGATCGAGGCCGCGGAGGGGAAGAAGAGGCTGAAGCAGCTGTACGCGACTGAGTACTTGGACGATGCGGGGGACATGGACGAGATTTTGAAGATGAGCGTTGCGAAGAGTAAGGAGCTCAAGCACATTGCGAAGATCCACGATGCGGCGGGGCACGACGTGAGGTCGGAGGAGGAGAAGCTTGCTGACGAGGAGAAGCGGGTGGAAGAGAGTAAGAGGAAGGAGGCAAAGCTGGCGATGGAAAAGAGACTGTACAACATCGAGCACGGAATCGTCAACGAAGATCTCAAGGCGGACTTGGAGGGAGCGGGTGGCGCGAATAACAACCCGCAGGAAGACGAAGCCGGAGGAGGAGGAGGTGCCGGAGGAGGCGCTGTCCCACCGGTAAAACTCTCGCGTGTCGAGGAGCTTAAACTCCAACGTCGCGCCGAAAAGGCGGCCAAGGCGGAAGCAAAGGCTGCCAAGGTTTTGCGGCGTAAGCAGCGGAACTACGATTCCTCCTCCTCCTCGGGGGGCTCGTCCGATGATTCGGACGAGGACGAGGACAGCGACAACTCGAGCTCCTCGAGCGTGTTTGAGTCCCCCAGGACGATCCACGATAGAGTCTTCAACGCGATGGAGAGCGGGAGGGACTGCAGGGGGCTTCTTAAGTGGGTGCTGCCATTTCTCGTTCACTCCCCCTCTGCCCAGAGGGCCATTGAACCTGAGCTCGGACAGCGGCAGATTCTTCTGGTTTGCGAGGTGAGTGGAGTGACGAAAGAAGAGAAAAGAGAAAAGAGAAAAAGAAGAAGGAAAAATAACCAACACTTCATAACTTTACTCCTCAACTAATCTCATCTAATCTCATCTCATCGCATTCCAGACCCGCTCCGCCGTCGTAATGCAGAAAGCCTGGCGCACCCGCGTTGCCTTCAAGCTTGCTCGTGAAGAGATGCTCAGGCGAGTGCGGCAGATCGCCTCCGACCGGCGGGACCTCATCGCCCTGGAAAACCACTCCTCCTCTTTGATAGCGAACTCGTACAGATGTCTCCTCAGCCGGCGAATCCTCGTCCGAAGACGGTGCTGCAGGCGGTTAGCCGAGGGGCTCGCCGAGGGGGTATGCGACGTTGAGGGGGTCTACGCCCGGCACGAGGACCTGTACAAAGAGCACGGAGGTTTCATGGGCCAAGTAATCCTCGACGCCCCCTCCCTCCTCAGAGCAGTAAGCTGGGACAGGCGCCCGAACCGCCACCCCCTCGTGAACCAGGAGGGGAGGCTGAAGATGTTCCCAAAGAGCCAAAAACTTGTTCAGGGGACGGTTACCCTGGCGGTTAGGGCGGCGAGGACGAAGTTGACAGTGGAGAAGCCGCAGGAGGAGGCGGGGGTGGTTGTTTTGCACCGAGGGCCTGGGGGTGTCGTTCCTATTCCGCTGAGCCAAGTCCAAATCGGGGATGGTAACGGTAACGGCAACGACGCTAACCCTAACTCTAACCCCAGCCCCTGCGTGTACAAAGGGATCGACGACGACGCGGAATTCGCGGGGTGGGAGGGGACTGCGCTGCCGAACTTGACGCTTAAGCTGCAGCTCGTTAGTGCGAATATAAATAGGAGCGCTAAGCCGATACCGACTAAGGCTCGGAAGAAGCTGGGAGGGGTGGGGAATATCGTGGGGAGGATGGGGATGAATGTGAGGATGATGAGGGAGAAGAGGGAGAGGGCGGAGGTGAAGCAAGCTGAAGCCGATGCTAAGGCTAAGTCTAAGGCTAAGGGAAGTGAGGAGACGGAGACGGAGACGGACTCAAACACGAACACAAAATACTCAAACACAAAAGAGGCTGAGGCAGACGAAAACCTCAAAATTGTTATCAGGCTCTACGAAGACGTCTCCGAGCAGCTCCTCACCCGGCTCGAATCAGCCTTCCTCGCCTGCGACGTCGACGGCGACGGAGTTCTCTCCCTCAAAGAGGTTCAGATGGCCGCGCTGACAAACAGGAGCGTTAGGGAACTTCTGCAGCTTCCGCCGGTATTCACGAAGGAGTTTGATGAGGTTTTTGAGAAGTTGGACAAGGATCAGAATGACGCGGTTAGTTTTGAGGAGGTGAGATGCACTAAAATGACAACTAAAAAATACCATACACTAGTTGTGACTAACACGCGCGAATTTCGCTCGCCTGGATAGTTCCAACACTTTTTCCTCCCCTCGGAAACCACCGGTGTGGACGCAAAGTACGCTCGGGTCAAGGCCGGCTTCGACCTGATGGACAAGAACGGCGACGGTTCTCTGTCCCGGACGGAGATCTTAACATCGCTGATGGGCGAGCAGTCCATGCGGGACCTATTGTGCGTTCCGGACCCCGAGTCGGAGTCCTTCGAGGATATTTATCGGGCGATGGACACGGATAACTCGGGGGAGATATCCTGGGTGGAGTTTAGGGATCACTTCTTCCCGGAGTTTAGGAAGGAGGTTAGTAGTGCGACCCGGGCGCTTGGGGAGACGCAGGAGAGGAACAGGGCGAAAGCGAGCCAGGCAGAGGCACAGAAGCCGAAGAAGAAATTCAATGCCAAGATGATGTTCAAAAAGGCGGCAAAGAAAATCCAGGCGATTAGAATGGTTTCGGCGATTGGTGGGAAGGAGGAAGTAATCGAGCTGGAGGCAACTCCCGATGAAGTCGTTGCCAACCTCAAGATATCCTCCCTGGGGGCCAACGGCAGCAAGTTGAAGGAGCTCCCTCTGCACCCGTTCCTGGCCAAGTCGTCCAAGGACGCCGCCCTGCTAAAGAAGCAGGAAAAAGTTCTTGCCAACAAGCTCAAGATGAAGGCCAAGAAAATCAAGGGGGCGAAGTTCGTGCTGTCTAAGGATGGGGGGCTGGAAGTTGCTGGGAGGGGCGCTGCTTCCGACGCGAGCCCCGCCAACCCCCTTCTTTCCCTTCTCAACGGTGCGGCTGAAACCACCGTTCAGAAGGATGGCAACAACTCCAACAACAACAACAACAAACCCGAAACCACCTCCGACCAAGAATCCAACTACTCAGACCTTGAGGACGCCCCCCCCAACTACGGCGTCTTCATCGAGCTCCTCTCCTGCGCCGATCTCGGCCAGGCAGACGGGGGTCTCTTTATGAAAGGTGCGTCCGATCCGTACATCGTGGTTCGGGTGCGCGGGAATGAGGTCCACCGAACGGGCGTTGTTTACGACGACTGCAGCCCAACGTTCACCGTTAAGGAACACCAGTCCAAGTACCTCCTCAACATCCCTACCGAAGACCACGACCAAGTTACGCTGTCGGTGTACGATTACGACACGTTGGGCGACGACGAGTTCCTCGGGATGCTTCGCCTCGACAAGATGACCTTGGCCGAGCCGAAGGACGATTTAGAACTGCACAACCTCGAGAAGGACCCGAAGGGGAGCAAGAAGAAGAACAAACTCGTTCAGGGATCGATTAGCATTCGTTTGTGCGAGGCTAACGAAGAAACCAGTGCGGGGTGGCTTGAATTGCTCGAGAAGGATAAAAATGGTTGTGGAGAGGGAGGGTCGAAGTCCGGCTCAAGGGGTGGCGGGTTCTTTTCCAAGGCGCGATCTTCCATCATGAATTCCCGGGGACAACCTTCCAATCCCTCCATGCTGGAGCCCGACGACTACCTGCCCCCAATTTTGGCCACAAACTCCAAAATTGTTGCCAGCGTGAATTGGTGCAACAGCTACGAGGGCTCCGGGGAAACCAAGGAGGTGAGTGAGTGAGTGAGTGAGCGAGCAAGCGAAGGCCACTGCTGAGGACCTAAACTAAACTAAACTAAACTAAAATCATTCCTCGCAGCCGATGCAAACGCAGCCGCAGCCCAACTGGGGCAACACGGCAATGTTCTACCTTCCAATTCCCGAGCGAAGTGCGTCTCTCAACGCCAAGAAAACTCCCCTCGACATTCAAATTAAGCGCGGGAGGGATTTGTTCGGGGTTGTGAGCATGACACACAGCGACATTTTGTCAAGCTTAGGTTGTGTCACGGAGGTGAGCGAGTGGAGGCGAGGGGGGGGTACGCGAGCTAAAAAAATATTATTTAACTAACCCAAATGCTCAGTGGGATATTTACGACCACTTGGAAGGGGGCTATGCGTACTGTGCGGACGACAAGGACGACGTCATTGACGAGGAAGAGAAGAAAAAGCACGCGACTGGAACAGTTAAATTGCTACTCACCTTTGAGCCCCCCTCGCGCACTGAGGCGCGCATGGTGGTCAAAGAAGTGACCGATTCCATCATTGGAGACGTTCTCGCTCTCATCCCGCAGCTCGTGCCGAGGGTTGAGGTCGAAATAGACGCGATTCAGGGAGTAAAATCCAAGCGGAGCAACGGTAAAAGATGGAAGCCCACAGTTGTGGTGTTCTGGAACGACTGCGAAGTTGGCCGGGCAGTCCAGATGAAGCTCAACCCTGTGGATTTGGTCGCTGGCGTGAAGCGCGCCTTCACACTAATCGATGTGAACGGGGACGGAAAGCTCGATAGGATTGAGGTGACGAACGGGGTTCTGCAGAACGAGGAGGTCCGCACATTACTCAAACTGTCAGCCGTTATTGACGACAAGTTTGACAAGTGGTTCAGCGAGCTGGACAAGGTGAGCGAGCGAAGCGAGCGAGCCTTGTGACAGGAAAGTACCAAACTCCGTGCGTAATTACTATTCATGGCTACATCCACTACAGAACTAATCAAATCATCTATTTTTGCTCGCTCACTGCACTCAACCTTCGTTTAAAATGCGCACAATCTCGCTTCGCTCGGAGCAGACGAACTCGAAGTACATTACTTTCCCTGTCTTTTGCGATTACTTCTTGCCGGAGAGTGCCAAGTTACAGATGGAGGAGGAGAATGCCCAGAGGGAGAAGGCCGCGTTGGAGGCGATGAACGACATGTCCGATGACGACAGCGAAAGTGGTGTTGCTGGTGTGGATATATCCACCGATTCCGACGATCACAACCACAATCACAGCGACAACAACAATTGCGCCGTCCCTTCCATCACAGAAGTAAAGTCCGGAAGCAAGGAAATTACACAGCGCAAACTTGATGCAGATTCTGATTCTGATTCTGATTCCGCCAATTCTGTCGACATCTCTCCCCCCGAATTCGAGATTTCCCCCACAGGACAAATTTTGAAAAAGAAGAAAACAATTTTTGACCCCGTCTCTACCAAGCCTTTTTGGTCCGGCGAGTTCTTCCCGCTTCCCGTGCCAGAGTACTGGCCTCCGATTGACACCGACGGCGGGAAAAAGAAAAACTTCGTTCGGGATGCCGGGTCAAACGACAAGGGCGGAAAGATGGGCATGCCTGAAGGCCTGCTTGAGGACGATACCGAATTCGTCAACCTTCGGATAGAACTGCACGACTTCGGCGAGGTTGAAGACGAGTCAGGGTCAGGGCAGTTTATCCCCTGTCCAAATCTCCCCGACGACGAGGAGCCAGTTGACGAAGCCGGCACCCGCCGACCAAGTTCCGATACTCTTCTCTCCTCCTCCACCGTGCCCGTCCGGCAGCTCTACCGCCCCTACCAAACCAAACTCGACTTCGCCATGGACCCAGGGAAATTCACAGCCAAGGGCAGGCAGCTGTTGGATGGCGGCGACCGGTCAAAGTTCATGGTGTCGCTTTGCGCGAGGAGGATCAAGACACCAATGTGGAAGGTGAGCGAGCGGAGCGGGGGGGGGGTTGAGGAAGACGAGCATACGAGCCACTACTAAACTAACAAATTATTCTCAATTCTTTGTCTCTCTTGCCTCCCCCCTGATCCATTAAATATGCGCCTCGCTTCGCTCGGCGCAGACGAGGCTCGGCGTCGTTGGCAACCGTGTGAACACCGACATAATGGCCGCGATAGCGCGAGTTCCTCAGCCCAGGGCAGAACTGACGATCCTTGACGCGGTCGATTTGCCGGATAAGATTCACGACTTGAAGTGCGTTATATTGTGGGGGGACAGGAGTAGGAAAACAGGCCATGTTGGGAGGGAGATTAAGCAACTGTCGATGAGTAAGAGCCTGACTAAGAAAAACAAAAAGGTCACTTGGGACCCGAAAACGAGAATGAAGAAACTATTTTTGCCAATGACTGATTTGCGAAGGATGGACTTGGAGGTGAGTGAGTGAGTGAGTGAGTGGTTGGTGGCGTAGCAGCGCAACACAGCACAATACTAACACGCTCGACCGCTCAGATTCACGTTCACGGACTGTACAGCGACGACAACATCAAGAACCAGCCTTGCTGCTTGGGATACGTGAGGCTCAATCAGGATGACGTGTTCTTGCAGCCAAAACAGCTGAACGATAAGGAAGGAAACCCCTCGAAGCACATTGTCTACCACCCGTTGGTTCACCACTGCTCGGACCCCACCTCCCCAACCCTCCGCGTAATGCAAGGTTCCCTCGGCATCCAGCTGAAACCCTGTGAAGTCCCAAACGCCGTAAACCGGCAGCTAGCCCCCCCCAACACCAGGCTAAAAGTCATGATCCACGACGCGAGCAATCTCGCCCGGGCGGTCCCCTTCGGCTTCAGCAACCCGTTCTGCAAGATTTTCTACCAGGACAAATTCATTGCTAAAACTGTTGTGGAGACCAAGACTCTGAATCCGGTGTTTCGAGAGGAGCAGTTCCTCTTCAATTTGCCCTACGATGACGCCTACTATCAACGAACGGGGAAAAGGGAGAAAGTTTACGAGATGAAGCTTGAGCTCCGAGTGGAGATATGGTCCCGGGCGAAGAAGAAGTTCGGGGCGGACGGTGCGTTTGACGACGACGGAGCCGACGACAAGTTCTTGGGACAGGTAACGCTGACTGGGAGGGACATGCGGTGAGGCGAGCGAAGCGGGGGGGGGGTTGAGGAAGACGAGAAATATATGCGAGCCACTACAAAACTAACATTATATTATATATATTAATTTACTCAATTCTTTTGACTCGGCGCAGGCGAGTTCCGCTCTTCTACTACCCCTTCGACCTCGCGCCGAGGGTCACATCGTCCGATCCCCGAGAGGCGATATTCGTCCAGGGGAGCGTTGGCCTTGGGATTGAGCTCGATGACATGGAGGTTGAGATGCCCGTTGTTTACAACGAGGACGAGGTGGACAGGAGCGGTTTGGTGACGAGGGAGAAACTGGCAACTTACGACTACGTCAATGATACGTGTCAAAACGTACCGATCAAGGTGCAGGTAGTCGAAGCTTGGGGGTTGGCCAAGGTGAGCAAGCGAAGCGAGCGAGCCTTGTGACAGAAAAGTACCAAACTCCGTGCTGAACTAACCTACTCCAACTATTTCTATTTTTGCTCGCTCACTGCTCTCAACCTTCGTTTAAAATGCGCCTCGCTTCGCTCGGCGCAGGCTGACACGTTTGGTAAAAGCGACCCGATGTGCATCTTGCACTGGGGAACGGCTGATAATCCGAAAATGAAGGCGGCCAGTTCCTCTGTGGAACTCGGAAGGACCAAAGCCGTTGACGACACGATGGAACCCGAGTGGGACCCAGCTACCCACAACTCGGTGTTCGAGATGAAGATGGGGGCGACAGGTACAATTCCCAGCTTGACCGTGGAGGTCTATGACATGGACATCGGCGGACCTGGAGATTTCTTGGGGCAAGTCGTGATCAAGGGGAAAGAATTGCTATCACCCCCGCAAGGAAGCCTGAAAGAACTTGGGTACATGAACAGCAAGTTCAGGAGCAAGACGGAGTGGGGGGGCAAGGTTTACAAACTGGGAAAAAAGGCCGGGAGGAACGCCAAGTACAACCGGATGGTTCAGGGGGAGATAATGATCGCTTTCGATCCGACGATGATGGAATCGGCTCGAAAATTGCACCACGACTCGGTGAAGTTGAGGAGGCTAGCCGAGGCCCAGAAAGGTGCGATGGTTAGTGCGTTGAAGCACTCATTGAGGTTGGCCAAGAAGCACATGAAGGCCAGTCTTGAGGCGGTCGAGGGTAACGGCGGGCGGAACAACCGGCCGTTGTGGGTGCTGTACTGCGCGCACAGGAAGGAGTACACTCGCGCGAAGGTGAACTTGAAGTTCTACCAGAACGTGAAGCAGGACCACTTCTACGATCCAAACGCGATTGACCCGGAGAAGAGGGCAGAGAGGGAGAAAGAATTGGAAAAGAGGAGGGCGGAGGAGCTGAGGAGGATGGGAGGGAAGAAGCAGAAGAGGGGGGGGGGGGGGATGACCATGGAAGATAAGATTCGGTTGGCGGGGGAGAATGCGGGGTTGGTGTCAGGCCCGGGTGGGGAGGTGAGTGAGCGAGCAGAGGCGAGCAGAGGCGAGCAGCGGCGAGCGAAGTCTCGCTAGCAACAAAATACAAAATCAAATACACTTTTTGTGACTAACCAACCACTTTCCCAGGTCCACGGCCGCCACAAGAAGAAGCACAAAGGTGGCTCAGATCTAGGCGAAATAAACTTCGACACCGCCCTCGAACTCAAAGCCCAGTGGGAGCGCGAGGCCGAAGCGACCGAGCGAGACCAAATGTTCGCCTCTGACCCCCTCTGCCACAGTTGGTTGGTCAACGAGCGGCGGGAGCGGTTTTTGATGGAACAGTCCGGCACCGACGAAAACGGGTTTCCGTTGGATGCTAGCGACTTTGTTGACCCAAGTCCGGAGGATTTCGACCCTCCTCGCCTCGAGGAATTTTCTGCCGACTGGGGTGTCCCGCAGCGATCCCTCCCCTTCCTCCCCGTAAACCGCCGCACCCTCCTCTGCAAGATCGTTCAGTGCAGAGGGCTGGAGATGGTCGGGTTTCCGTACGTGTCCGTTAGGTGGATGAAGAACGAGGTGGGGAGGACTGACGTGGATATGTTGTCGGCGCATTCGGACCACCTTAATCATCGGAAGGGGGAGTTTATGACTGATCCGGTGTTTCAGTACGAGAAGCCGTTTTTGCTCCCGATGCCTGAGACCGACACCGACGCGATTATAAGTCTGGAGTGCTGGACCGGACCCACGTGCAGGGGGCAGGTTACGCTGCAGGGGGAGGATCTCATGAGGCAGGTTTACAGGAAGAAAGATGTCAGGGACAAGATGCCCATCAACTTTCAAATGTTCCCTCTCAACAGGACCTTGTTCCAAATTATGGAGGAAAGCATTCGCAAAAGTCGGGTTTTTCCAGGGTTACGGCCCAAGCTAGCTCAGGGGAAGATTGGGGTGCTGATGGTTTTGGTGGAGCCCGGGGAGGTTTATCCTCCATTGTGGCCTGGGACTGGGACGAACGTATCGAAAGCGAAAGCGGCGGTGGGGGAGATTGACAGCGAGCTGGAGAAACGGTTTCCGGTCGTATACGATGTGAGGAGGGGGGTTAATAAGGTTGGTTACGACGGTGACGGGGATGAGCTTAGGAGGAGGAGGAGGGTTGAGGAGGTTGAGGAGGTGGCGAGGAGGGAGAAGGAGGGCGGGGAGGGGGAGGAGAAGGAGAAGGAGAAGAAAGGGGTTGCGGCTGCGGCTGCGGCTGCGGAAGAACTCTTTGGAATGGAGGAGACTCAAACTCAATTCGTCACCGCCGCAGCCAATGCCTCAGCCAATGCCTCAGCAAATGCCTCAGGCGCTGCTACTGCTGCCGAAGCTGCGCCCCCCCCAGAGCTAACAGGCTCCGCCCTCGCCCAGAGCCTAAACAGGGGCCCAATGTACAGCTTGTCCTCCTCGAAAAATAAACTGCTATTATCGGACGGCGCTGGGTGCGACTCCCAAGAACAAATTAACTTCGACTTCGAGTCGCTGGCCTTGGAGAAATACCCCTCGACGCACTTCAAGCTCCAAGTCCTCTCCTGCTCGGGGCTGAAGAAGGCGGACACGTTCGGGGCGAGCGACCCGTTTTTGATGATTAGTCAGGGGGGGGACCCTCTGGGAATTAGTGAGGTCGTACCCGAGAGCATGAACCCGGTGTTTAGAGCTGCGACGTTCGATATCAAGTATAAGCACCTCTGGGGGAAGAGGGAGGTGAGTGATACTAATCCGCCCGCCGCGCTCCTTATCAACTCCTTAATTAACAACTCCTTAACAACTCCATCTCAACTCCATCTCAACTCCTTCTCAACTCCTTCTCAACTCCTTCTCAACTCCTTCTCAACTCCTTCTCAACTCCTTATCAACCCAACCCACCCAATTCCCCGTTCGGAAACTAACATTCACATAATCATAATCCATCATAATCCATCATAATAACTTTCATAATCCCCACTCATATCATACCCCCCACCCCCGTTCCCCCCCAATACACCCCCACCCCTTCGGACTCGCCCCCCCCCACCCCGTTCCTCCCCCCAGTGCCCTGTTGTCATTGACGTCTACGACAAGGACGTTTTCATGCCCGAGGAGGACTCGGCGTATCCCCCGAAGGACGCTGATTTCTTGGGACAGGTGCGAAAATAAGCGTTTTTTTTAATATATTTGGCGTGTCCCAAATATTGGGGCGGTCGAATAA
>Ga0302116_1001456_pt1 | contig 14328 bp, 14 predicted proteins | sample AG5_SCM_MG_FD_203124 | JGI IMG/M metagenome (GOLD analysis project Ga0302116, IMG submission 203124) | Marine microbial communities from Western Arctic Ocean, Canada - AG5_SCM | ecosystem: Environmental > Aquatic > Marine > Oceanic | place: Canada: Western Arctic Ocean | collected 2017-10-01 | reverse complement strand
GGCAGCTGGGTTCAGTCGATTGAAGGGAGCAGCCCAGGGACAATGGCTCCGAACGGCGCCTCTTCAGCACTGACGTTGTCTTGGTCTCCGTTGCAGCAGACCGCAGCTGTGGGTGGACCGCTCGATCAGCCTTCTTATCTCAATGCCGTTCTGCTGGTGAAGGGCCTGGAGGTCAAACCAGCGTCGGCCGCTGCATTGCATTTGCTGGATGCACTTCAACAGTTGGAGCAATCGTTCGGGCGCAACCGCTCTCGAGAAGAACGCTGGGGGCCGCGGCCATTAGACCTCGATCTGTTGTTTTGGGGCGAGTTGCGTTTGGATCACCCGCGGTTAACGCTGCCGCACCCCCGCTTGCATTTGCGCTGTTTTGTGATGGAGCCACTGCTGGCGGCGATGCAGGCCTCAACGCCCTGGCTGAGCTGAACGCACGCCTGTGGACCTGAACCCGCCATGCTGGTTCAACGATTGCTCGACCTGAATGGCCCCGCCGCTGCCCGCGCCTGAGCCCTCCAAGGTGTTGGAGACCCTCGAGACCATGGATGCGCGCAAGATTCGTTTTGAGCGCAATCGCATCCGTTTGCCGATGGGGGTGGAAGGAACGTTTGGGATCATTCGCCACCCCGGGGCTTCATTGTCGGTTCCTATCACCGCTGACGGCCAGGTGGTGATTTTGCGCCAATACCGTTTTGCGGTGCAGGCACGTCTCCTTGAGTTTCCTGCGGGCACCCTTGAAGAGGGTGAAGATCCTTTGGAATCGATGCAGCGCGAGCTTGGCGAAGAAGCTGGATACAGCGCTGCCCGTTGGGATTCGCTCGGCCCGATGTTGCCGTGTCCTGGCTACTCCGACGAGGTGATTCATTGCTTTATGGCGCGGGAACTCACGCGTTTGGAGCATCCACCCGCTGGTGATGACGATGAGGATCTGGAGGTGATCCTGATGAGTCCGTCCGAACTGGATTCCCGTCTGGCGTCCGGTGATGAGTGGCTGGATGGCAAGAGCGTCACGGCCTGGTTCCGTGCCAAGCAACTGCTAGGTCTCTGATGGCAGCGTCTCGCGTTTTGTTTTGGCATCGCCGCGACCTGCGCTTGGCCGACAATCTCGGCTTGCAGGCGGCTGTGGCGATCAGCCCTGCGGTGACAGGCGTCTATGTGCTGGATCCAGCGCTGATCCAGCCCCCGGAGGCGCTGCCACCCATGGCTCCGGCCCGCCTTTGGTTTCTAGTGGAAACCTTGCGCGAGCTCCAGCAGCGCTGGCGTGAAGCCGGGAGTCGTTTGCTGGTGTTGGCTGGCGATCCGGTGCAGGTGCTGCCGCGGCTGGCGTCGCTGCTTGAGGTGCCGGTGGTGGTGTGGAGCCGTGATGTGGAGCCCTATTCACGGGAACGCGACCGTCAGGTGGCCAAAGCCCTGCAAGAGGATGGGCGCCAGGTGTTGGTGGACTGGGATCAGCTGCTGCTGGCACCAGATCTGATCAAAACCGGTGGTGGCGATCCTTATCGGGTCTATGGACCCTTCTTACGCAACTGGCGCGGACAGGTGGAGCGCAGTTCGCCAAGCACGGTGGACGCTCCGAGGGCCTTGATCGATCTGGAGGACGAGATGCATGAGGCTGTCAGTGGCGGTGATTGCGCTCTCGGCTGTTTGTGCGCTGAGGGTCAGCGGCAGCTGGAGCAGCTGCAGGTAGAGCATGGTTTTCAAGGCATGGATCTCTGCCCAAGCCGCCCAGGAGAGGCCGCGGCTGCTGAACAGTTGGCCACCTTTGCTGACGGAGCATTGCTTGCCTATGAACCCGATCGTAATTTCCCCGGGATAACAGGAACCTCTTATCTCAGTGCGGGACTGAGTGTGGGCACGGTCAGCCCTCGCCAAGCCTGGTGTGCTGCCCAAGGCGCCAAGGAGATCTCCCGCAGCGATGAGCAACGGCAGGCGATCACGGTGTGGGAACAGGAACTCTGCTGGCGTGAGTTTTACCAGCAGGCCTTGTTCCATTTTCCTGAGCTAGCGGATGGTCCATACCGCGAGCAGTGGCGGCGTTTCCCTTGGGAGAACAACAACCACTGGTTTGACGCTTGGAAGCAAGGACAAACGGGGATGCCGATCATCGATGCAGCGATGCGACAGCTCAACCAAAGCGGCTGGATGCACAACCGTTGCCGAATGATCGTGGCCTCCTTTCTTGTGAAGGATTTGATTTGTGATTGGCGCTGGGGCGAGCGTGCCTTCATGGAGCTGGAGGTGGATGGAGATCTGGCTGCCAACAACGGCGGCTGGCAATGGAGCGCAAGCAGTGGCATGGATCCCAAGCCGTTGCGGATCTTCAATCCGGCCACTCAGGCGTCGAAATTTGATGCCGAAGGCGAGTACATCCGTGAATGGGTGCCTGAATTGCGGCACGTCAGTACAAAGGATTTGATCAGTGGTGAGATCGCTGCTTTAGAGCGCAGGGGTTATCCCGAGCTGCTGATTAATCACAAAGTGCAGCAGGCCAAGTTCAAGGCGCTTTACGCCACCATCCGCTCTTGACTCTGAGCAACGAGTTGTTCGCGCAACACCGCGATCACCCGTTCCTGTTGTTCAGGTTTTAACTCTGGGAAGATCGGCAGGCTGAGCACCTCGCTGCATAGCTGATCAGTAATCGGCAGGTTGCCCTGGGCTTGCGCTTGGCCTTCGTAAGCCGGCTGGCGATGGATTGGGATGGGGTAATAGATGATCGTGTTCACGCCCTGCTCTTGAAGGCTTTGCTTGAGCCAGTCACGGCAACGACTAGAGGGCAGGCCGAAGGGGTTGGCTGACTCGGAGCAGGTTGTGCCGCAGGTCGGCTGGTTGCTCGGGCAGAGGCCTACGCGCACCACAAACTGGTTCCAACCATGACCAACGCTTGCCTCAGCGGCGGAATCGGGGAGCTGAACGCCGGGGAGGTCTTTAAGAGCTTCGAGGTAGCGCTTGGCAATCGTTGAGCGCTTCTCGACCCATTCGTTGAGGTAAGGCAGTTTGACGTTGAGAACAGCCGCCTGAATCGAATCCAGGCGGCTGTTGTAGCCCAAGGCGGTGTGAAGGTAGCGACGGGGCATGCCATGCACCGCGAGTTCACGCATGCGTTGCGCCAATTCATCGTCTTGGCAGGTCATGGCGCCGCCATCACCTGCAGCTCCGAGATTTTTCGTAGGGAAAAAGCTGAAGCAGCCCACATCTCCCCAACTGCCAACGGGCTTGGAGTCCCAGCTGGCCCCGGTGGCCTGCGCGCAGTCCTCCACCACCTTGAGCCCATGGCGCTGGGCGATCTCCGTGATGCGGGCCATGTCCACCGGACGGCCAAACAGGTGGACGGGTAGAAGCACCTTGGTGGCGGGTGTGATCGCGGCTTCAATCATATTGAGATCGATCAGATAGGTCACAGGGTCCACGTCCACGAAGACGGGCGTCGCTCCCACGGCACTGATCGCTTCAGCCGTAGCGAAGAAGCTGAACGATGCGGTGATCACCTCATCGCCAGAGCCGATACCCAGGCCTCGTAACGCCAGGACCAAGGCATCGGTACCGCTGTTGCAACCCACGGCATGGCGACATTTCACGCGTGCTGCAAACGCGGCCTCAAATGTCCTGATCTCGGCGCCACCGATGTATTGCCCACTACGCAACACACGCAAGACGGCATCATCGAGCTCCGATCCGAGGTCGGCAAGCTGATCTGTGAGGCTGAACGGAGGCACCTGCATGGCGGGCACCTTAAGTGGACTAGCTAAACCACGGGGGTTCTTGGCCCGGGTCCCACTTGATGTTGCAGCCCACCGAAGGCAGCTGTGTTTCGCTTACAGGAATTCCAGTCAAGATATTTGTGAGGGCAGCTCGTAGGTCAGCTCCGTCGAGAGGCTGGTCATTCCCTGGCCGACTCGCATCGAGTTGGCCTCGATAGCGAAGGGTTTGCGTGCCATCGGCATGGGGTGCGAAGGCATAGAACTCAGGGGTGCAGGCGCCCCGCAGGTCTTTGGCCAGCGTTTGCTGCTCATCGAGGAGATATGGGAAGCGCCAAACCTGCTGCTCGGCCTGTTGACGCAGCCCATCTCGACCGTCTTGCGGATGGGTTGTGAGGCTATTGCTGGAGATCGCGAGCAGGGTCATCTGGTCACCGAAATCAGCCTCCAAACGGCTGATCTCTGGCTCAACATGTTTCACGAATGGGCAATGAGCGCAGATCAGCATCACCAACAAAGGGCGCCCTGGCAGATCCCCGCTACTCACCACGTCATCCAGCGAGGACCAGGGCGCATGCCCCGACACCAAGGGCAGTGAAAATTGAGGCAGAGGATGCTGAAGAGGAAGCATCGTGGATGGTGTCAGGACCATGGCCTCAAGCGATGCTGGATCTCGCCATCCTGGGCCGGTGAGAATGTCCTGTCAAAAAGGGATCGAGTTGATGGTGCGGGTGCTGACAATGGTTGTCATGGCAGGTCTGTTGAGCGCCTGCGCGCAGAAGAAAACAACCACCTGGAAAGTCTTTCCGCTGCAGCGCAATACGCCCCACGATGGACTCGCTGTCGTCAGTCAACCCGATGGCTATGGGGTTCATCTGTACTTGGAAACCGATACCAGCGATCCAGCCGTCTGTTTTCCGCGCTGGCTTCCAGACCCGGCACGATTATTCAATGGCAACGGCAGTGCTCCATTTAGTTCGGGCTTGGCACCCCGTTCAGAGTTCTTCGCAGCAGTGAATCGGAGAGAGGTTCGCAACACCTTGAAGCAGGAGCTCGAGGCGCTGTGCAAGCTCCGCGCTCCTAAGGCGCGTTGGCAATGGCTGGAACCGCCTTTGAAGCCATCAGGGCTCACTCCTGTAAGCCTTCCCGCCTTGGAATACCCAGACCTTCTCACCGATCCTGTTGAAGAACAAGAGCGCGAGGACAAGCTTTTGAAGGAGAACTAAAACCCCTCCCAGACCACAGGTTCCGCCTCTCGCCAATAGCGGCTAAAGCGCCCCAGCCGCGGTGATTTGGCTAACTCAACAAAAGGATCAGGATCGAGCATCCAGAGGGGAAGTTCCCGGTCAATGGCCGCAGCGATGCGTTGGAGACGGGGATCCACCGCGGTGCTGGAGATCACAGCATCGGCTTCATGGCGTTGCGCAAAATGCAGCACTTCAGTCGCTACATCGCCTCGCCGGAGGGTGAGCGGAAGGCTCAAGGCGGATTCGTATAAAAACCCGATGCGTTTGCGGCTGATGGACTGGTCTTGAATCCAGGCGTCGTCGAACACGAACAGACCTGGTGCGTTGGGATAGTCCTGAAGAGCAGGGTTGGCTGGTCCCAGGGCTTCTTCATGCACCCAGAGGATTGGTTTGCGTGGGTCCATCAAAATCGCTGGGTGCTGGGCTTTGAGTTGGGGCGTTGGCTTGAGCGGGAGCTGGACCGGGATGAGCGACGGGCGGTCCCCTCACGGATGGCTGGCTGAACCTTGAACAACTGTTGTTCCAACTGCTCGTAACTCAGGTCAAAGGGACAGGATTCGTTGCTTGGACACTCCTGGCAATACCGCCCGTTGCTGAAGCGCTCGAGGTTTTGGCGATTGAAGAAATAGGGCTTGTGACTGAAGCTGCTGGCCACCCACTGCCAGCTGAGGTGGTTGCTGGCGGGGTCGCCATCCAGAAGGTGCTCAAGGAACCAGTCAGCCCCCGCACGCCAGTGCACCCGTCTCCAGTGCACGAGATAGGCCGCCATCCACATCCGCGCGTGGTTATGCAGCCATCCGTGGGTGACTAGTTCGTTCCTGAAGCCATCCATGCAGGCCAGTTGTGTTCGTCCCTCCCGGATGTCATTGGGGAGATCGTGCTGATATTCACTGGTGGCATAGCCGGTTTTGTGATCTTCCTGATCGTCATGAATGCGATCGCCGAGATCGAGCCACATTCGCTGCCAGAAATCGCGCCATCCCAGCTCGTTGATCAGTTTTCCGCCCTCATCCCTTCCTTGGTTATTTTGTTTCAGCTGTGAAAAGACGGCATCTCGCACTTCCCCAAGCGTGAGAATTCCGTGGCGGATGTAGGGCGAGAGGCGTGTGACCGAGCCGTTGAGGTGGTTGCGACTGCCGCCATAGCGCTTGGCATCCATCCCATTGAGCTGCCGTTCAGCCGCTGCTCGACCACCTGCGATCGGACTGAGCTCCCCGGATGCGTTTGGAAACTCTTGCGCTAACAGGGAATTCAGCGCCTTGCGCTCGGGAAGATCTCGGGGCAGATCTGTGGATTCGCTCGGCCAACTGAGCGGCGCAGCGTGCGGCAGCCTGGACACCGGTGCATGTCAAAAAAACGCAACACCATGCTGACGATGTGTCGTTGTGAGCGTGAGTGCCCCGGCATGGGAGAGAATCGCTCGAATCAACCACTCCGGGATGCCGCCTGATGCTTCTTGATCTCACTGGTAAGAAGATCCTTGTTACTGGCATCGCCAACAATCGCTCCATTGCCTGGGGTATTGCGCAACAGCTCAGTGCGGCTGGAGCCGAGCTCGGGATCACCTATTTGCCTGATGAGAAGGGCCGATTTGAAACCAAGGTTCGTGAGCTCACGGCTCCGTTAGAGCCTTCGTTGTTTTTGCCTCTCAATGTTCAGGATGCCGCTCAGATGGAGATGGTATTTGCCGAAATCAAAGACAAGTGGGGGCAGCTCGATGGCCTCGTGCACTGTTTGGCGTTTGCGGGAAAGGAAGAACTAGTGGGCGACTTCAGTGCTACTACCGCTGAGGGTTTTGCACGTGCTTTAGAGATCAGCGCCTATTCCCTTGCTCCTTTGTGCCATCACGCCAAACCGTTGTTCAGTGAGAAAGCGGGTGTGGTGACCTTGACCTACCTCGGCGCTGAGCGGGCGATCCCCAATTACAACGTGATGGGTGTGGCCAAGGCGGCTCTAGAAGCCTCCGTTCGCTATCTCTCCGCTGAGCTTGGACCCGAAAAGCAGGTACGAGTGAATGCGATCAGTGCTGGCCCGATCCGCACGCTGGCGAGCTCTGCGATCGGAGGGATCCTCGACATGATCCACAACGTGGAGGAGAAGGCGCCGCTGCGCCGTACGGTCACTCAAAAAGAAGTGGGGAACACAGCTGCGTTCTTGCTCAGTGATTTGTCGAGTGGCATTTCTGGCCAAACCATTTACGTGGATGCTGGTTACTGCATCAATGGCATGTGATTAGGCCGCGCGGATGTCTTGATTACCTTCAGCTCTCTTGGTGGTTGATGAGACGCCAGGGGAGAAGTTTGCTGCTGGCGACGTTGTTATGCATGCTCAGCCTCCCTTTGAATGCAACGGTTGCGAGGACGTTGCTTCCGGAAACGTTGGTGCAGGTTCTTGGCTTGCTTCTCAGCCTTTTCCTTGGTTTCCGTTACAGCCAGGCCTACAACCGCTGGTGGGAAGCGCGAGTGCTCTGGGGGGGGTTGGTAAATGAGAGTCGCAACTGGCGTGATTTGCTCACGCGTGTTTTACCCAGCCAGTTGCCGCTGTCGTTGAGGCGTCGTCTTCTGCAGCAAGTGGTGCTGCTGATGTGGTGCCTGAATGCTGAGTTGCGCGGCTCTGATCGTGAAGCGGCTCTGCTGGCTCCACAAACCCATGAGCTCGCTCTGAAGCTTGGATTCAAAAATCCATGCGTTCAACTTCTGCTGCAGCAAATGGCAAAGGAGCAGTTCAAGCTGCATCAGCACGGTTGGTTGGACAGCGTTGAAAGCCGTGAGTTTGGACGCGTGCAGCAGGAGATCGCCAATGCGCTTGGTGGTTTGGAACGGATCCGTCACCAGCCCCTACCTGCGTCCTCGACTTTTTTCATCCGGGCGTTGACATGGGTGTATGGCTATTTGGTGTTCCTCAAGTTGGATGCCATTGGCCTCTCCACGTCAGCGCTCGTGGGGTGGCTGGTGTTTCTCGTGTTTCTGATGGCGGAGCGGATTGGCACTTTCCTCGAGCATCCATTCCTTGATGCACGGTTCGCCCTGCCCATGGATCGGTTTTGTGCCCTGATCAGCCTCGATCTTCTGGGGGCCTCCGATCCATTGGCTCAGCCTTCCCCCACCAAGGGCCCCTGGCTGCGCTGAACGTGATTCGCGATGATCAAGTCAGTCACGGGGCGTCGAGCGGCGCCAAACGCATGCGCACTGGGGAGATTCACCGCGTTACAGGCGAGACCGATGTCAGGGTTCGGCTCGGACTTGACGGCAGCGGCCGCTGTCAGGCCAGCACAGGTGTGCCTTTTCTCGATCACATGCTTCATCAGATCAGCAGCCATGGCCTGATCGACTTAGAGATCAAGGCGAGTGGCGACACGCATATTGATGACCATCACACCAATGAGGACGTTGGGATTGCGGTTGGTCAGGCGCTCTCGAAGGCCCTGGGTGATCGTCGCGGGATCTACCGCTTTGGCCACTTTGTTGCACCGCTGGATGAGGCGTTGGTGCAGGTGGTTCTGGATTGCTCCGGACGCCCTCATCTCAGTTGGGGGCTCACGATCCCAACGCAGAAGATCGGGACCTATGACACCGAACTGGTCAAAGAGTTTTTTGCGGCTGTCGTTAATAACTCAGGCCTCACCTTGCACATTCGCCAGTTGGATGGTGTGAACTCCCACCACATCGTTGAGGCCTGTTTCAAGGCCTTCGCAAGGGCGCTGCGGATGGCAACTGAGATTGACCCTCGCCGATCTGGATCGGTGCCCAGCAGCAAGGGGGTGTTGGAGCAAGCGGGTGGCAGCTAGCCAGCGGATCTTCCCCTAGGGCCACGCTTCATGGTCTGTTACGAGAGGATAGTGATTGCGTCTGGGTAGCCCAGTGACCGTTGCACCCACCTCTGCTCGTTTCAATCGCTCGGAATGGTCCAGTGCCTTCCGCAACGTGGACGAAGAACTCACAAACTTGCCCTTGAAGCCGGTGCGTGGCGAGGTGCCGGATGCGTTGCGCGGTTCGCTGTATCGCAATGGACCTGGCCGTATGGAACGGGATGGTCAGCGCGTGCATCATCCGTTCGATGGTGATGGAATGATCACAGCCCTGCACTTTGATGCGGAAGGCGTGCGTTGCAGCAACCGCTTTGTGCGCACCAGTGGCTGGAAAGCTGAGGAGGCTGCAGGCAAGGTGCTGTTTCGCGGTGTTTTTGGGAGCCAAAAACCAGGGGGTCCGCTGGCGAATGCATTTGATTTAAGGCTAAAAAATATTGCCAACACCAGCGTGGTTCGGCTTGGAGATGATCTTTTGGCTCTGTGGGAAGCCGCTGAGCCCCACGCCTTAGATCCACAAACCCTGGAGACAAGGGGGATCTCTCTTCTAGGTGGTGTGCTCAAGAAAGGGGAGGCGTTTAGTGCTCATCCCCGTTTCGACCCTGGCCATCACGGTGACCCGCGGATGGTGACCTTCGGAGTGAAAACAGGTCCGCGCAGCACGGTTCGCTTGATGGAATTTGCGACCGCAGATAATGCTGCTGCTGGAATTCGAGCCGGTGATCTGCTCAGTGATCGCCGGGATTCGTTTGCCGGCTTCGCCTTCCTACATGACTTCGCCATCACTCCGAATTGGGCGGTGTTTCTGCAAAATGCGATTAATTTCAACCCGCTCCCCTTTGTGCTCGGACAAAAAGGAGCGGCTCAATGCCTCACGTCCAACCCCAATGGCAAGGCCAAATTCTGGTTGATCCCCAGAGACAGCGGCGCTTTTGCTGGTCAGGAACCACGGATCATTGATGCACCTGATGGCTTTGTGTTTCATCACCTCAATGCCTGGGAAGACGATGGAGAGGTGGTCGTGGAGAGCATCTATTACAGCGACTTTCCATCGATCGGTCCGGATCAGGATTTCGCTGATGTGAATTTCGACCTCATCCCCGAGGGCTTGCTCGAGCAATGCCGCATCAATCTTGATTCTGAGTCGATCAAAACCACCCGTCTCAGTGAACGCTGTTGTGAGTTCGCCATGGTGAACCCCAAACAGCTGGGCCTTCCATGCCGCTTTGCCTGGATGGCGGCCGCGGCGCGAGAACAAGGAAATGATCCCTTGCAGGTGATTAAAAAACTCGATCTTCAAACCGGCGAACGGCACTTTTGGAGTGCAGCTCCCTCTGGCTTCGTCAGCGAACCGTTGATGGTGTCTCGCCCAGGCGCCAGTGCAGAGGACGACGGCTGGGTGTTGGACCTGGTTTGGAATGGAGCGCGAAATGCGTCTGATTTGGTGATCCTCGCTGCTTCTGATCTCAAAGAAGTTGCTGTGCTGGAGCTCCCCCTAGCGATTCCCCACGGACTGCATGGCAGTTGGGTGTCGGAGCCCTGAATGGGTTTGGGCGGAGGTCATCGTTAGATACATTTCAATGGACTGTTGGCCGCTCTTTTGAGGTCTTCCCCGTCAGGGTGGGGTCCTCATGAAAGCGTTCTCAATGACTGTTGCCTTGAACCGGCTGATCGCTCGGTCTGATCAGCTGGCACGATCGTCATTCTTGATTCCGGTTTTTGTTGGCGTTGCCCTCGGCTCAGCTTCGCCGGCATTGGCTTCAGCTCAGGTCTGCCAAGGAACCCTGTTGCAACTTCAAGTGCAAGAGCGCGGGAGCAGCGCCACGGATCGCTTTCGCTTTTCGCTTGGATTGCAAGCAGAAGCTCCTTCCAAAGCGGCCGCGATGGCGCTTCTCAATCAGCGCCTTGATCGGGCGCGCCAAGACTTGAAGCCCTTTGCTCTTGGTGCCCTCAACATCCCCGCTCCTCGCAGCTACTCCCATGGAGGTGGCAGTTCCTCAAGTCCCAAGTTGGAGCGTGCCAACACCAGTCTTAGTGGTGAGGTGGGCCATAGCAATTACGACGCGTTGATTCAATTGGCTGGTCGCTTGCCTGGCGTGCGCCTGCAAGGGATGACATCTCTGGCCTCCAATAGTGGTGGTGAAGCCTTGGACGATCAGTTGCTGAAACGGGCCTTAAAACAAGGACGTCGCCGCGCGAACGTCACGGCGAGCGCCTTGGGATTGGGCCGCGTGGATCTGCTGCGAATCAACCGACGCGGTGGTGGTGTTCGGCCCGTCGCCTATGCCGAGGCAAGGATGTCCAAGCCGGCCTTTCGCCCTGACGAGGCCCCAAAACCCACGCGGTCGCTCAGTCTTGGCTTGGATTATTGCCTGCGCTGATGGTGTTGGACACACTCCAGTTGTGTTGTCTTTGCCCTAATGCCCAATCGCCGCCTTTGGTTGGTCAGCTTGTTTTTTGTGGCCTGGCTGATCTGGGCAGAGACCAGTTTTCAGTTTTATGACCATGCGCTTGGCCGTGATCTTCAGCTCTCAGCCAGTCGGGTCTCGCTGATTGCAGGCAGTTTCCTGGTGCCTTACGGCTTGCTGCAAATCCCCGTTGGGCGGCTGCTAGATCAAGGCCAAATCGATCGCTGGATCTGGATTGCTGCCTTGATGGCCTCCGGGTTCAGCTTGACGTTTGCCTTCAGTACCGATCTTGTTGGTCTGATGCTCAGCCGTATGGGAACTGGGGTCGCCTGTGCTGTGGCCTTCCCTGCCTCTGCTTTGCTGGCACGTCGCGCCTTACCGGCGAACAGATTTGCCTTGGCGATGGGTCTCACCGATAGCTTGCTCGGTTGGGGCGCCGTCTTTGCTGCTCTGATTCCGCTGGTGTTCCCGTGGACGGCTTGGCGCCAGTTGGTGGTTTTCCAAGCTCTATTTCTGGCCGTGATGGTGGTTTTGCCTGTGATGGCCCTTGGTCGAGGTTTGCCATCCCCTGAGCTGCCACAAAGCCATGGGGGCTTGGCCTCCTCCGTTCACTGGAATCGCGCTGGCATTGGCAAGGTCATCAAGGCTTGCTTGCTGTACGCCTGGGGTGGTGGTTTTGTGTTTGGTTTGGCCCAGTACGGGCTGATTTCAGGATTGCGTGTTTGGGGGGCTGAGCGCACGCAGTGGATGTCCCTCTCGATGTCGTTTGGAATCGGGGTTGGGATGGTTGTGGCAGGTTGGCTCGGTAGCCGCTCAAGCCGCCGCGGGCTGGTGCTACTCACGGGCACCGGCATCAATGTGTTGGCCTTAATCGCCCTTCTCCAGCTTCCCAATCAAGCGGGAGGCCTGTTGGGGCTTGCATCCCTTGGTCTTGGCCTTGGTCTTGGCTGCTCAGTGCTGGCATTCCCCATTGCAGAAGACGCAGCACCTCCCGGTCAAACCGCGTTCACCGTGGCCATCGTCAACACCACTGGCACGGTGACGGGTGGGGTGATGTCGATCGTGTCTGGGTTGATTCTCGAGGCCTCAGGACCGGGTGATCTCAGCCCGGTCCTTGCGGTCTATGGCCTCTTTGGCCTCTTTGGTGTCGCCGTTGCGGCTTGGATTCAGCTCAGTAGCGCGCCGTTTCAATCAGAAGCTTGAGCGGTGCGTTGCCATTCCTTAAAAGCCAGCCTTGGAGCGCTCCACAGCGTGAACAACACCAGCGGTGTGACTGGCACTGCCGTGATCACGATGAACGCTTGCAGGGCGTCAATCGAGGTGCTGTCACCTAAGCCCGTACCGATTCTCAACAACACCAAGGTGAGGCTGCCGATCATCAAGGCCCAGAACAGCCGCAACCGCTGCGATGGCTCATTGCGTCCGCTCACCACCATGGCGGCGGCGTAACTCATCGAATCGGCACTCGTGCACATGAAGAGCACCACCAATAGGAGCCCGATTGGGATCAGCAGACCTGACAGAGGTAGCGCGCTCAGGATGGCCAGCAAGGATGCAGCCGCTCCGCTCTGCGCTAAGGCCTCACTGATGCCTGCTCCTCCGAGTTCCAGGTTCATTCCAGTTCCACCAAGCAAGGTGAACCAGATATTGGTCACGATCGGGCAGAGGATGGCAACCGCTAAGACCAGTTCACGGATACTGCGGCCGCGGCTCACTCCGGCCGTGAACAGACCCATGAGTGGTGCATAGCCTAAAAACCAGCCCCAGTAAAAAACAGTCCAGCTGTTTAACCACGGTTCAGTGACGTCTGTTCGAGGCATCAAAGCCATCTCAGGCAGATGCACCAGGTAGGTCCAAAAACCGCTGAAGAAATGCTGGATGAGCCAGATGCCAGGTCCGAGGATCAGCAACCCGGCTCCCAACAGAAGGGTGAGCCAAACGTTGATTTCCGATAGCCACTTAATGCCTTTTTGGATGCCGCTCACGGTGGAGGTTGCAAAGACTGCCGTGAGCAGGACCACTACAAGGGACTGAAGTCCGGCACTATCGCTCAGCCATGGGAGTTGTCCCGCTGCATTGCTGAGTTGAAGCGACAGGAAACCCAAAGGTCCAACGGTTCCGGCTATGGCCGCGACAACCGAAAGGCCATCCGCAAGATCTCCAATCGGGCCTTTCACCCAGCCCTTGGGAAGGATGTTGACCAGGAGAGTGCGAGGCCGCAGCGGTTCGCCTCGCTGTTCCAAAATTGAAAAAGTGATCGTGGTGGTGGTGGCCACGAGCGCCCAGGCGAGGAAGCCCCAATGCAGAAAGCTCACGGCTAGAGCTGGATCAACAGCTGCCGCTGTGCTTCCCACCACTCCTTCAAAGACAGGGGAGGGCGTTTGAAAGTGATAGAGCGGCTCAGCTGCAGACCAGAACACACCGCCGCCCGCGAGCAGGGTGCAAATCAAGACAGCGCACCAATCGAAAAATTTCAGACTTGGCTTCGCTGTTGCTCCCCCAAGCCGAAGTTTCCCTACAGGACTGATTGCAATCGCAAGGGCGATCAGGAAGAGCAGCATCACCATCCATTGCCACAGCCCTCCGAGCGAATGGCTGACGATGGTTTTGCCGGTTTCCGTGAAGTGCTTCGCTAAAGCCAGATCAATGGCGGAGACCAGCAGGAAAATCAGCAGTGGGATGGCACCAACCCAAAGGGGTGGCTGGCTCAGCGAGGTGCGTGTTGTCGTAGGGGATTCAGACAAAGTTGTTCTGAAGAAAAGGTTTAGGCGCGGACGGCGTCGCGTTGATGGCTCCAGCAGGAGATATCAGCTGCTGGTTGTTCACCGCTGGCAAGACGGGCCAGCGAATCACCAATGAGCGGTGCAAATTTGAATGATTGGCCGGATCCACCGGCAAAAAGGCTCAGTTTGGGGCTGAGCTGATCCAACACGAAATTCACATCGCTCGTCATGGAATACGGGCTCATCACCGTTTCCACCCGCTCTTGCACGCCGTTCAGCTCGTTAAACAGGAAGGTGTCCAGAAGCTCAAGGAGGCGGGCCGGCGCTTCGGTGCACATGGCGTTCGGTTCAGCGACGCGGAGCTCCTTGGGAGACCAGTCGATTCCGGCTTTGATTCGAGGACGTCCGTCAGCGGTGGTGCTGAGGGAGGGGAAGCCGTAATAGAGGCCTCCGTCA
>Ga0302116_1001453_pt1 | contig 14341 bp, 19 predicted proteins | sample AG5_SCM_MG_FD_203124 | JGI IMG/M metagenome (GOLD analysis project Ga0302116, IMG submission 203124) | Marine microbial communities from Western Arctic Ocean, Canada - AG5_SCM | ecosystem: Environmental > Aquatic > Marine > Oceanic | place: Canada: Western Arctic Ocean | collected 2017-10-01 | reverse complement strand
ACCAAAACTATAGAGGTTCGCGGCCATACCTAGGCAAAGTCATACCATATCCTTAAGTTTATATACCATGAATACACTAAACCTAACCAAAACTATAGAGGTTCGCGGCCATACCTAGGCAAAGTCAATATATGTACACGAAACATATGTACATGGAAGTTCATGGATATCACGAAACTTTGTTAAATTATTTAGACATACCTTGATGTAGGAAGTATGTCTAAATTGGGAGAGTTTTTATATTATTCATGATTCATACTGGGGAAACCACAAATTCACTAAAATTTAATTATCATTATTGACAATTATTTGTAACCTTTTTATTTTTTACGGCACATCCGGTAACGTGTGCGTCTTTCTTACCACCTTCACCTGAAGGATCTAAACTTTTAAATGTATGTTGCCCAGTACCTGGAACTTGTCGTAACCAACATGTACCTTCTGTACTACCAATTAATGGGTGATGAATAGTTGAAAATCCAAATGCATTGTATCCCTCTTCACCAGCTCTTTGTCTACAATCTTCATATGTATTTATATCATACTGCCATGTGTGTGTACTATTAGGATTAATAAGACCATACTCCAAACCTATATCTTCCATTTCCGATATATCGTAATACCCGGAATACGATAAATCACCAATATCGTCAAACCTGGAAAGTGTATACGTATAAGTAACTGGGGTTGGGGTCATATTAGTACCATGATTTCTCATATCTTCGAATCGAACAATACCATTTTCTTTTATTGTCCACCCAGGGGCATATCTAGGTCTCATATACTTTATCTTCATCATATGCACAGGTTTATCGGATGTTATAGTAAACAGTCTATCACCAACACTATACGTATTACTTTTCCAATCACCCAGATGGTCATCCTGATTAACTTTATGTGTAGGTTGTACATCGATTTCAATATCGTTATTTGTAACCGTTTTTATTAAAGTATCATTAAAATCGTATAATTTTACATTATATATGTGTGCAGCTATACCGTGTTGAGGTACTGTTGCCAGGTAATCAAGGTGTTTAACGATAAATTCGTATTTAAATGGTTTAGCTTCACGTACAGAAATGGCGGATTTAACTACCGCGTTCATACTCCCGAATATTTCGTTTTGATTTTTAAACTTTTTATCGTATCGTAATAAACTGTTACCATTTGGATCTTTAGATAAAAATTCTTTACCAAGTGCTTTTACTATATAAAATTTATCAACACCATCGATACTCTGTTTAGAACCATTTTTAATTATATTAAACCCATTATTAGCGTCTCCCTGAACTTTCCTATTATATATAGGGGTATCGGTAAAATAAGGAAGTATATAGTAATTTGTATATGTAGATATTATATCACCCGAGGCTGTTTGAGATGATGAAAGTTGGACAGGTACGGTAATATTCTTAACCGAAGTTAAATCAAATGGTGTATCTAAATGTTCCTGTGTAATCGGGAAAGAAATTGTCGCTAGAATATTAGTTGTTGATATTTGATTATAATATATTTTTATAGTATTTGTACCAATAATATCTTCGGTCGTTAAGTCATCTCCCTTAAATAACAGTTCATTCGACGCATTCGATTCAGTATTATCAGTTGTTGTCACATCTTCACGAACTTTAGTACCGCTTTGATTTTGATGAACAAAAAACAATGTTTCTACCGTTGCAAAAGTTGGTCCATTCGTCCATTTAAGTTTAACATCTATATTCTTGGCTGATGCTTCACCTAATGCATATTCTGTTTTAAACATACTATATTCTTCAACATTATCGGGTTTGTCGGCTGGGTTTAAAACTAAATCTACACCTGCTTCGGTAATTGTTGGAGGGCCTTCGGTTTCGCCCGTTTTAATTGATTTACTTGGTCTAGTAAATAAATATATAACCAATGCGATAATTATAAAAAAAACGAATATACCTAAGCGTTTAATTAATGGGTTTTTACTCATTTTATACTATTATATAATATTTTTTTATCATTTCATGTCTATATTCAGTAAATGTGTTGTATTTTTTATTCAGACTTGATCTCTTCTTCGTCAAGCATTTTACGTAACTTTTCCTCTATAGATATATCACCATCGTCCTGAGATTCCTCAAACTCTGAATCGGGCATATCAGGATCAAATATATCACCGTGGGTTTCACATAATTCACACGTTTCCGTTGGTAATTCACCCGGTTTATGATTGTGTAAGGGAACCTCTTTCTTTTTCTTTTTTAGAATTGGGCGTTTCTTTTTTGGTTCAACGGGTGGTTTGTTGTTCATTTTCGTATGTAATGTACAACACGTTTCGCCGGGTACACATGGTTTCGTACACTTGTGTCCCTTAGCCGTCATTGCTGAACACTCGATTTTAGGTTCTTTAGGAACTTTACTCGGTTTCTTCGTGATTGGTTTTGGTTTTTCTAAGTGTTCGATCTTTTCACGTAAAAGTGTATTTGTTTCGATAACCGAGTCCATCTTTTCACGAAGACATTTATTCTCTTCTTCGATTTTTGTAACCTTTTCAACAAGTGTTTGTAATAACTTATTGTTGGAAAGGACGCTGTTGTTTATTTTATCAATGTGGTTGTTCGAATCACGAACGAGACCGATAAGAATGTTTTCAATAGAATCCGACATTTTGAGTTTTATATTTTTAGACTATTTTTATTTAACTTAGGTTTTGTTTATTTACATTCGAAACAAGACGACAAGTTTGACTACTAATAGTGAGCTGTATAATCATTTACATTACACAAATAAAAATTGTTGTATTTTTCTGAATTATCAATAGTACTATTGTGTCCGGCTATATACCTTTTATAGAATTTATGTCCACATGATGGACCATTGCCTATACCGAAAAGTTCAGAATCTTTTTCACATGCATCTTTCCTATCTGCATCAGTCATATTACATGCATTTCTACCATCTCTTCCAAGATTACCATCGCCACCGTAATATAATTTACCTGTCGCTCTAGAAATATCTAATGCGTCTGTGTATTTACCAGTTTTATCTATAATACTTAATACACCATCGTCACGTAGTATAAGTGTATATGGTTTTTTGTAACCACCATATTGAGACCTAAATTCCATTTTAATATCTCCACCCCCAAAATCATCTGTTTGTGTAAATGTTAGTGCAGAATTAGCTTCGGCATTATGTTGTGGTCGTACAACTATTCTCTTAATGTCTTTACTTTTAGATTCCCATATAACTTTGTCACCTTTACGTACAACTAAATTACCGTCGTCTTGAAATTCAAGTCTATACTCACCGTTTGGTGATTTATATGATTGTGACGCCGCATTCCCCATTTTAATATCCTCATAGTCACCTATACCTGGTGTTATAGTTGCAGCCGCCGTAAGTGTAAAGGCTGCACTAAGCCAATCTTGTTGAGTCATTTGATTTTCAGCCTTAAATTCTACTGTATTTCCAGTAAATACTGCAATTGTTTTTGATTCAGTAGGGTGTGCAAAAATTTTGTTACCCTTGTACGTTTTCATTTTAAATTTTTTAATGTCACCTATTTCAAATGGTGAAGATGTACCGTCAATGGCGGTAAATGAATACGTATCATCACTATTAATTTTTAATTTATACCATTGTTCTGGAAAGGATGAAATATTATAGTAAATTTTCTTCACTTCCTTTTCAAGTTTAAACGTGTCTGTAGGTATATAAACTGTAACCGTATATTCACCAAAATCCCCTGAAGCTACGTCACTAAAATCATTATCATCGATTATAATTTTAGCGGTTGCTAATTCATTTGCTCCGTCTAATTTATTATAATATGCCTTAATTATATTTTCACCTTTGACATCGACGCCTTCTTTAATGTCAACCCCTTTAAATGTAATTGAACCACCACCGTAATCAACCAAACCGTCTCCACTGGTGACTTCTATATTTTCCTGGATTTTTGTGGTACCATCAGCGGTGGTCCGTGTAAATATGAGTTTATCGACAACACCTTCAAAACCTGCACCATTTTTCCACGATAATGTGAGATCAATAAATTTACCTGGTTCGTCACCCAATGCATATTCAATAATACGGTACCCTTCCTGGGAACCACTCTCTTCAGCTTGTGGGTTGATTGTTTTAACCGCCTCTGTATCAAATGTAAGTTCGGGTTTTTTATTTGGTATTTCTGTTTTTGTTTCATCGCTTTTTTTACCACTAAAGTAAACGGTCAAAGCTATACCGAGAATGATTACAACTAATAAAGCAAATAATCCGAGTTTGGTATTCTTTTTTACCATCTCGGGATTTCTTTTATTAGTGGTATATATTTTATTTGAATATCTATTATCTATCCCATATAGCTGAACCATTTTTATCATAAATTACCAAGTTACCATCACCTTGCATTACTAACTTATAAGGCGCTGTACCCCTTTCATTTGTACCGGTCGACCATACAGCTTTATTTTTACCATAAATTACCAAGTTACCATCACCTTGCATTACTAACTTATAAGGCGCTGTATCCGTTCCATTTGTACCGGTCGTCCATACAATTGTATTATTTCCATTCACATACAACTTTCCCGAACCCAGGATATTTTTTATTTGTACAATCCGTTTGGTTAGTTATACCTGTACAACCGACAACCTCCGGGGAGATGGTTTGACCATAATAAGCACCATACGCTTCAAATTTACCGTTAGATTGACACGTTTTACAACTTTTTAAATTACAACTTATTGTCTGTGAGCTAGGGCACGCTGTACCACCATTTTTGGGGGTTGGATCCGCGTTCCATGTTCGCGTCTTTGTTCCGGGACCACACGATTTGGAACAAGCACCATAATTATTCCAACCACCGCCACAATTAACCTTAACATCTTCCGTAATCTGTTTACCGTCGTCGTACTCACATGCAGTACCACCCCCACCAGCTTTTGTTATTAATTTATACGTTTTTGTTTGTATACCTTCGCTTTTATTTATATCACCATAATTCCATGTAAAAACACAATCCTGTTTTTGTACTGCGGTTTCTGTAACAGTAATATCGAGTGTGTTGTATAACTCTTTTGTTGTTATGTCACCCATTTTTATCATTACCAATTTACCATCTTTAACCGCAGCAAACGCATCTCCAATTTTCAAACGAAGTGTACCATCAATTTCACCTTTCACTAATGTAAATTCAGTACCCGCATTTTGATCAAAGGAAAACACATTATTCGCATATTTTATGAAACGATTATCCTCTAATTTAATTTTAACAGTCGTATTTTTAGTTCCCGAAGGAACCAAGTATACCTTAGCGTGTATTGTACCTGCTATTATGTATTCTTGAATAGACAGGTTAGAACCACCCGGGTACATAAAGTAGCCTTTTCTGTCTATATCGGGACTAACATTAATTTCACCACTCGCAGAAGGTTTATATTCAACTTCAACTGGAGCAAGTAATTCCTTAGTTTGTGCGAGATCTTCTGGATTTATTTGAACTCCACTCAAATCAGCTGGCGTTAACTCAACTTCTTGGCCACTCGCATTTTTATAAAAAATCTTAATTTTATTCATACCAAGAACACTATAAGTTACAGCTTCACCTTCAAAAGTATACGTAAGTAATCCTGAAAAGGATTCAAAATATTTAGATTCATTAGCAGTAGCTTTTTTTAACGTTTTGGAGGATTTAATACTATTATCTACATAGCGTTTAATGACGAGTTCGTTTATATTCTGAAAACCAGCCTGGTTAAACCATTTAATCGACATATCAACGCTTTTAGACAATGCCGTATAGTTTATATTACCTTCAGCCGCATACCCTTCGATAGTATACCCTTCAACAACAACTTCTTCTTCTGAAGATGGGTTATATTTTGCTGATAAACTATCAACTTTGATTTGTGGTCCGAGATCTTCGGGGAGTTCATTTGTCGTCTGAGTTTTTTGAGTACCAAAGTAAACGGTCAAAGCTATACCGAGAATGATTACAACTAATAAAGCAAATAATCCGAGTTTGGTATTCTTCTTTACCATCTCGGGGTTTCTTTTATTAGTAGTATATATTTTTTTTGAATATCTATTATTTTAGCATATACCCACTAAAATCGTGTGTAGCTGAATTCATATCTGGTGTCTGAAACCACACTTTCAGTTCATCACCTCCATTCTTTTCACTAAAGTATATTGCAATAGGGTATTTTTCACCTGCTGTTAAATTGATTGAACCACTTTTCTTTACCATACCATGTAAACCACCATTATCAACAACCACTACACCATTTATAGTTAAATAACTCATATCATCAGATTCTGTCCAGAATTTATGACTACCCGTCTTTTTAGGTACGAAAAAACCTCTCCACATAACGGCATAGTTATCTTCATTACCATCGTTTCGTAAATGTCCACCCGTCGCCTTATGTTTACTACTAAAATCGGTAGCATTCCAACCTCGGTTCGTAAATGTTTTATTGCTAAATGAATTTATATCCGAAAAATATGAACCTTTATAATATTCCCAGTAAAATCCACCCGTTGTATTATATGTTGATTTTCCGTTCTTTATATCGTACGTATATAAGACGGGTCTAGGGTTCGCAATATAACCCCTGTTATACTTTTCTGTAATTTTCGTAACCCCGTTCTCTTTTATTATCCAAGCGGGTGCATATTGAGGTCGTGTATATACTATATCGATTTTATCAACCTTTTTATCGGATACAATAGTAAATATCTTATCACCTACATTATGACCATCCTCGTTCCATGCCGCATAATTTTCTGTACCACTTCCAACACTAAACATATTATCGGGTTTATTGTTTCTATTAGGATTTTTGTGTATAGTCGTTTGTGCCTTTGTCGCTAAAACACCATCGAGTTTTATGTACTCAATGTGTATTCCTAAATAAGCATTCTTTTTGTTCATGATAAGTTCGTATGTAAAAGTTTCAATGGCAACGAAAGGAAATGTAAATGTTTTAACATGAACGCCACCTTCTTTATAATTTTCAGCGAGTACTGTATCATTTGATATTTTTTCTATTGAACTCACAATTTCATTACCGTTATCATCCAATAACTTAACAAACGAACTCGCCCACCTCGAAAAACAACAACTCGTTCTATTGTATACCATAACCTTTTCTATGGGGTACTGTTTATCTAAAGTTATTTTAAACCAATTCGTTCCACTGTCATTGGTATGTGCAAAATTTGACATATTTCCATCAATTAAGTTTGTAGGTTTATAACTATTAGCAGAGTATTGACTCGAAGATTCGGTTTTAGTAGCTTTGGTAGCAACGTTTACACCACCGGAATAAACTTCTATTTCTGCTATGTTTAAAGGACGATTATTCCAGGATGAATTTTCGTACCCGAACCATATGGATTTTGCGTACGTATAATCACTTGATTTGAGTGTGAATGCACCAACTTCTTCGAGTTTACTCGTATCTATAATATACCCAAAATCGTTTTGTGTAAACGTCACGGTTTTCGTATACAATTTATTACTTTCTTTAGATTCGTTATAGTATAATTCGAGTATATTATCGCCTATAATCCTTTCATCAAACTCCTTATTGTTTACTATGTTCATATTCACATCCGTAAAGTCTTTAAGGTTACCCACATCACTATTTTCGTACGTGTGAATTACATTATTTGACGAATCTTTCAGGGTAATAATCCATTTCGTAACAGTCCCCTCTATATTCGCTTTATTCGTCCACGAAAGTTTAAGACCCTCCAGTGTATACTCCTCACACCTGGGTTTTATACTATAAATCAAAAATATGATAAATAGAATGATAGCTAATAAGAGTATCATTTTATATATCACGAGATAATATTTTTAAATTAATTTATTCTTCTTTCATTTCAATTTCTGGTACGAGACTCGCATTCGAATTCGAGCTTTTAGATCTACTGACCATCACACCTATGAAGATGGCCAAAAAGAGGGCGAGCACTGATAACATTCCAATTCCTTGGTAATCCATTTTTTTTATATACTATAGTACTATATAAAAAATGCGTCAGTTTACCACCGTCCTGATGGAAGCACTCTTCATCGGTCTTATGTTACAAGTTTTAGTTATGGGTCTTACAAAATATATCTATAAAGGTACAGGTGTTCTAATTATTTCAGGGGCGTTAATACATTTATTGTTTGAGTACTCGCCTTTCGGCAATATTAACGAAAAGTGGTGTAAAATGATATTTGATTAAAAGTTTATAAGTTCGTCTATTATAGCTGTTTTATCGTATTCGAGTTCTTTTAACGTTTCTGATAATTCTTCGTGTTGTCTATCGATATCGTCGTTATAGTCTTCCAGATAATTCTTGAAGAACATACGAACATTACCGACGTCGTGTCCTGAATCTAAAAGTGAACCAACTGTATATCGAGGTAATCTAATACCGAGTTCACGTGCACGTCGTTTCACAGCTTCTTGGCGAACAAAGTTCGTCACGTTTCGTCTATGTTTTAGTTTTTCCACTTTTTTTAACGTTTCGTGGATTAGTCTATTTACCTCCATAAGTTCATCTTCGAGTTCGTAATCACGTAACGGTTCTGGAATAGGTGGTGGTGTTCGTATAGCTGGTAAATCCACGTGTATAAAATCCCCTTCGTCTCCATATGGTGGTGTCACCGTATCGTATATCGTAAGATCGTCAAGATTATCACCAAATGGTGGGAGACGAGGCATCGGGGAAAAGGGTATGGGTATATCAACGCGCCGAATTCTAAATTCTTCTTCTTCTTCACTTTCAGAATCTGTTTCGTATTTAATATAATCATGAATCGTTTTTATCGAATCACACATTTTAAGATAATCGCCTTCAGAAATTATCTTAGAATTGAGGTCGAGTGTTTGCATTAAGGATATAAGAGCGTCCATTTTTAATATATTAATTTTTTATTTTGTTTCATTACAACTTAGGTTTGTTATTTTTCTTAAAAGTAAAAGGGCTTCTACGGCTTCACCAATTTCACGGTGTTTTACACAAAACCCGTTTTTTCCTTGGCGACAGAGGCAGTTTTCGTGTACACAATTTGGACGCATTTTTCTTGATTATTTTTTATCATCGCGTACTTAGGTTCTTATTTCACCTTCTTCGAGTTCAGATTCAGATTCCGAATTGTATTCACTCTCATTATCCAAATCGTCGATGTTTTCCGGTAAATGATCGTATAATCGTTCACAATCGATTTGGTAATTAATTTCATAATCATCAAGGAAATCACGTAAAGAAATTCTATCGTTAACACAATGTTGATCATCTAAATACGATTTCCAAAACGAGAGGTTCTTTTTCGTGATTTTACTTGGGAAAATTTCGACGGTAAACTCTTCATCACCTTTACACCCACACTGTTTAAGAATGTCTTTTTCACCTTCGAGGTACATATCAAAAAAGTGTTCCAAAATACCAATATCGTTGGGTTCATAATAAAATTCAATAAATTGAGCTTGACCATACGATGTTTCTAATTTTCTATTAGAAATACCAATATACGCAATATACTTATACGTACTTTTAGGAATAAGGTGTGCAGGGTACCCAAAATCAGCGCGTAAACCGTATACTTTACATTTTTCACCGGCTAATTCGGAAAAGAGTTCGTTGACGTCGAAAAGTTCAACAATCGTGGTACAGTTTTTAAGGAGTTCGTAAGTAAGGCTCATCGTATTATATTACACATTAGTTGCTAAGTTTTAAGTCCATATTTTCAGGAAACGAGTTATAGAGTTCCGTCCAGTCAACACTTCCATGAAGGTTATTTTTTTCAACAAACTGTAATAGAGTTTTTTGACAGTTAAACTCGTTTTTAAAGTAATTCATCCAGAACTCGACCCACTCTTCCGGGACGTGTCGCGGGACAACCATGGTATTCAATGTATCTTTTGCCAGCATTTGGATTACTGGTTCAATAATACCAATTCGAGTACCATCTTCGTATTTCTCTTCATACATAAAGTCCACTAAGTGAAGTTTATCGTTAAATGTAGATACACCAACATAAGCAACGTAATTAAGTTCTTTTTTGAACTTTATTAAATCCTGGGGAAAGTTTGATCTCAGTCTCACCCCATACACTTTAGAAGGTGTACCAGTTGAAAATTGATCGGTTCGGAAACTCGAAAGAACACCGTCAAGTTTTTCATCTCTTTCAAGAGAGACAGCTTGTTTTGTAAGTTGGTAAATGAGAGACATTTTTTTATAGTATACTTATTATAATTGATCTATATCACTTAGGTCTTCACTGTACATCAATATTTCTTCGGCCACAATTTGATAAAATGCCATTTTATACGCCAAAAACCCAAATAAAGTTGCCCCCATATTAAAATCAAATGGTAAATCATTAGAATTCCAAGTTGATTCGGCTAGTGCGAGACACGTCGGTAACAATAATCGTTTATTCAAAACGGGTATTCTTTCAATATTATCGACGTATGATGACAACGAGTCTACATAAATACACGATGCAATTGTCCCTAAAGTAGCAGATACACCGTCAATGGGTGTATGAAAAATGAAGTTATACGTCGAAATAGCTACACCGTATTGTAAAGTCGACTTTTTGATTTTAGCCTTGACTTGTTCGTATTCAGCTATACCTTCTTTACGTTTAGTAGGACATGATATTCTAATGGTTTTTGTGTACGGATTTATTATGTTTAACATATTACAATTTATTTACTCTATATCTATACCTTTAATAATATAATTTTCATCTTGAAAATACTTTTTCTTAAATGCGCGTTCCTTTTTTATAAAATCTTTACAACTCTTCTCAGCTTCATATATACGTCTATGAATATTTAATAAATTACTATTATTTACGGGTGTTTTTCGCCATTTATCACCAAAAATAGCAGAATATTGTAATTCACGTCTTTGGTATTTAAGATCATCGAGAAGTAATTTATAAAGTACGAGTGAATATGAATCATATTCATTACGCTCGTAATCATCTAAACACATTTGTTCGCGTGCAAGTGTATTCATACTTTCACGGAGTAGGTTCGCCCCACTTTTCTCTCCATCGGTTAACCAGAGTTTTGATTCTCTCTTTTGAGAATCGTGGATTTCTGGAGGCTCGTTGAGGGGCTCCCGGACACACGAGATCACGTGATTCGTACGTATTAAGTTTTTCCCATACAAGTCTTTGCATGTCACCCGGGAGTTCGTTTGTCGCTTGACAAAACGAGAGTTTATAGTCGTACGTGTGTAAGGCAATGTAGTCGTCCATTTCATTTTTATATATTTTTATACTTATCTTTTAAACTTAGGTCTATATTGAACAAACGTTTTATCGTATACGTTATATTCTAATACAATAACTTCACCAGCATCATTCATTGAAACAATTTCACTATATTTACTATTCTCTGTATCTATATAAGGTGTCTTTTCTACATTAACATTAGAATCAAAGGATGTATACGAATATGACTTTTTTAATTCTTGTGGATTTGGTGATAATAAACGACATACACTAGCATAGAAGGTATACATTATTGCTGTTATTTATATTTATTTTTTTATATACTAAATACAAGATGGTTTCACTCCAGGAGTTACCTAAAAAGGTTCAATATATAATTGTGGATTCAAAATTTGTAAATGGTTCCAATAATACGTTCAGTATAGATCTTACACTTGAATCAAATTTACACTTGGAAGATATGACGCAAGTATGTGGTCTAAAACCAGTCGATTTTTACGTGACACAGGTTGGACAGGATACCCCAAACTCTGACACTCACATAAGTAGTGTGGCAAAGTACATTGATATAACATGTGAAGATATACCTAAACGTGCTCAAATACTTGATGAACGTAACGGACAAATTTTAGCACGCGTACCACTCGAAAGACATTTTAATCATGGTGCACATACTATAGTTAGAGATAAGCAGTGGAAAGCATTTCCAAGACAAACAAACCTATTTAATCCCATATCTATACAAAAACTTCATTTTAAGTTATATGAATTTCAAGAAGATACGGATTATGTTACATTACAACCGGATGCAGAATGGTACATGGTTCTCGAAGTTACGACTGTAGACGTTAAGGAAAAACCTGTAAACCGCGAAGTTCAAATGCTTGAGGCGTTACATAAACTTATCGGGAAGATAGATGATCTTAACGTAAACGTTAAAAAACTTCCAGATAAGGAGGATATTGTAAAAATGGAAATAGAAAAAAAGAAAAAGTACCCTTTACGTTACTTAATATTGTTCATAACTATGGTAATAGGTGGGTTTGTATTTGTAAAAAATAAATTTACTCCTTCGATTCCACAACCTTCTTTTTAACAACACGTTTAACAACTTTCTTCTTTGGTGTTTCTGGTACTGGAGCTGGAGCTGGTGGAGCTGGTGGAGCTGGTGGAGCTGGTGGAGCTGGTGGAGCTGGTGCAGCGACCTTTACTGGTGCTGGAGCTGGAGCAGCGACCTTTACTGGTGCTGGAGCTGGAGCAGCGACCTTTACTGGAGCTGGAGCTGGTGGTTCGATTGCATCAGCTATTTGTTTAAGAATACCATAGACGGTATCTTTGTGAATTTTTGGTCTTTGAAGTGCAGCTTCAATTTGTTCTCTAACAGAGTCCATCGCGTAATATATATAAAAGAAATATTATCTTTATACTAAATGTTATTCATCGGTCCATCTCTTTTAAGTGGAATAGGTCAACAATGTAAAAAATATATGGGTCTTTTTCCTGAGAGTCAATACATTGAAGTTCAAAATGATATACCAATATGCGAACGTGCATTTATTTATGCTTTACCTGTACCCTATTGGATAGATAAAATACCCGAAATTAAAAGTAAAATCAAACACGTTACGTGTATGACTATATGTGAGACTGAAACCGTACACGAAGATTACGGTAAACTATTTAAACTCTTTGATAGAATCGCCGTACCGAGTGAATTTTGTCAAAAAGTGTTTAAAAAACAGTTTCCAGAAACAAACTTTTATATTATACATGCACACGTTCCTGATAATAGACCGTACACATTTTATCACATTGGAAATATAACAGATCCAAGGAAAAATTTTAATAAAATTATTGAAACATTTGTTCGTATGAATAAACCAGATTCAAGACTTCTGATAAAAGCGACGTGTAAACAACCAATTCAAATAAATGTACCAAACGTTGAAGTTATAAACGGTCTTATACCTGACGAAGATATGGAAAAAATACATGCAATGGGTGATTGTTACGTAAGTTTTTCGAGTTCGGAGGGTATAGGTATGGGTGCAGTGGAAGCAGCTTTACGAAATAAACCAGTCATTATAACGGATTATGGGGGTGCACCCGAATATATAAAAACGCCGTATACGATAGACTGCGAACGCCAAAAACTCGTAAAAGACGATTTTTTGTATCAGATAGGTATGGAATGGGGAAATCCAAATGAAAAACAATTACGTGAGTTTATGGAAGATGCATACACCAATAAAATAAGGTATATGAAACATCCGAGGACTCATATGTTGACGTGTAAAGAAAATGTATTACATGAATTCATCACCAATGTAATTGGTAAGGAAAACGATAACACCGGTGAGGATGGCACCGGACATGAGTGATCCTCTTTGAGCGATGAGCATGGCGACGATATCATCGATAAATTTAATATTGGTTGGTTTCTTAAGAAGTTCTGGTACGATTTTTGAAATTGCAAGATAAAGTGTCATGGCTATTATGACAGGTCTGAGTGTTTCTTGATCTAACATTTTTTATAATAAGGAAATATTTATTTTTGGTCTAGTTCCTAACACTTGATTATCTATTCTATGTTTTTTGCAGTAATCCCCGCAAACAGCTTTGAATGTACATTTTTTCCCTGATAATGTAAATGCTTTACATATATTACGGGATTCAGAAGTGTCCTGTTTAGGTACAGAATCTAAAACCTGTATCGGTCTTGTTTTTTTACATTCAAGTTTCCTTTTTCTCATTTTATCGAGAATTATCGCCATTTCCTCTGGTGTTTTTTTACTTGTTTTTAAATTTTTAGATAAACGTAAACAGTCATCGTAACTTTGAATATTCGATTGATGTCTTTTAGTGAGTACATTTTTAGTATCACTAAAATTCGTTTGAATCACGGTCGGTAGAAAGTATTGCGACATCTTAATTTATAGTAAAAATAAAATAACTTAGGTTAGTAAAAGATGTGGTTCTTTATAAAACTTAAAAGAACGTATAGCTTCACTTTAGGTGAGTAATATAAAAGATAAAACCTTTTACTTTTAAATGAATCTTAAGTGGACAAAAGAGTGTTATTTGTGTGAATGCCCTTTAGAGCCGTGTGTACA
>Ga0302116_1001449_pt1 | contig 14354 bp, 8 predicted proteins | sample AG5_SCM_MG_FD_203124 | JGI IMG/M metagenome (GOLD analysis project Ga0302116, IMG submission 203124) | Marine microbial communities from Western Arctic Ocean, Canada - AG5_SCM | ecosystem: Environmental > Aquatic > Marine > Oceanic | place: Canada: Western Arctic Ocean | collected 2017-10-01 | reverse complement strand
CCCCGCGATAGGTCCAGCGCCGGCCACTTCGACGCCCTCCACCGATGTCCGCCAGATCGGGCACTGGCGGGTGGACAAGCAGATCGGCCGCGGCTCCTTCGCGGTCGTCTGGCGCGCGCGGCACGCAGACACCGGCCAGCGCGTCGCGGTGAAAGAGATCCGGCTGGACAAGCTCAACCGCAAGCTGCGCGAGTCCCTCGAGTCCGAGATCCAGGTCCTCCAGCGCTCGCGCCACGGTAACATCATCAAGCTCCACGACATCATCAAGGAGGAGAAGAAGATCTTCCTCGTTCTCGAGTACTGCGCGGGTGGGGACGTGTCGGAGTTTATCAAAAAACACGGCCGCGTCACCGAGGACGTCGCGCGGCACTTCATGAAACAGATGGCGTCAGGCCTGCGCGCCATGCGCGCGCAGAACCTCATACACAGGGATCTCAAGCCCCAGAACCTGCTGTTGACCAAGTCAAGCGCGGACGCGGAGCTCAAGATTGCCGACTTTGGCTTTGCGAGGTACATGCATCCCACCGGGATGGCTGAGACGCTGTGCGGGTCTCCGCTGTACATGGCGCCGGAGATCTTGGGCTACCAAAAGTACGACGCCAAGGCTGATTTGTGGTCCGTGGGTACCATCCTGTACGAGCTGTTAGTGGGAAGGCCGCCGTTCACGGGGATGAACCCCATGCAGCTGCTGCGAAACATCGAGCGGAGCGACGCCAAGATCCCGGTGAGTGTTTCTTTTCATCATCGTACGGGCAATTAGACTGACGTCGTGTTTTCGTGTTTTGTTTACAGAGTAAGGTTGCTCACGCGCTGAGCCGCGAGTGCGTGTCGATACTCCGCGGGTTGTTACGGCGGAACCCGGTGGAGCGCATGAGCTTCGAGGAGTTCTTCGACCACCCGTTCCTGACCGGCGGCACCGTGTGTGTACCCACGAGTGGACCACGCGTTGACCAACCGAGAAGTGAAAGTATTCCCGGACTCAAGTCGAGCGGGACGAATGTTCAAAAGTTCGGAGGATCGTCCGGGGTGGACTCCGGCATGAGCGGCGATAACTCAAGCGATGTCTCGGGCGATTCCTCGCAGATGCCCTTCCCGATGGAGGACGACGGTGTGGTTCCTGCCGTCGGTGTCCAGCGTGAGGACCGCCGAGGTGGAGGCGGGCAGAGGTATGGTCGGGACCCACAACCCCAAAACCCGCATCAAACGTACGTCCACCGCCGCCGTCATTCGCCGCCGCCGCAACACCACGCCGCGATCCCGTCGAGCGTCGAGAAGGCCGCGCGTGGCGTCGGGAACGTCGCCGCCGCCGCCGCGATCGGCGTGAGGGACGTCGCCGCCGCCGCCGCCGCGGTGGGGAGCAACTGGCTGAGCACGTCGCCGCTGAGCAGACGGCCCGGGTTCCTCGGCGGGACCTCCCCTTCGGGACCCGGTCGCGTGGGGTCTGGAAGCCACCAGAAGCCTCCGCTCTCGTCCTCCCCCGCGCGCGCGGCGTTCAGCGGGTTCAACGTCTCGCCGTCCAACACGACGGGCGGCGACGACCGCGGGTCTTCCGGGGGTGAGATTCAGCCCGTGCCGTTTTCGTTGCAGGGGTCCAAGGGAAGAAGCGGCAGCGATCGGTCGCTCAACTCGATGGACGCCGAGTACGTCCTGGTTGAGGAGGAGGATAAGGGTGGAGGCGAACGCGTGCCGATGGAGTCGTCCTCGAGCTCGGCGCCGAGCGGCGTCTCGGGCGGCGGGCTTCAGCAGATGGCGGCGGGGTTAACGCGGCGGCTCTCGTCCAACATCGGCGCCGCCATTCGCGGATCCCCGCCGAGTAAGCCGTCCGCGTCGCCCGGCCGCGAGCTCTACCGCGTGAACGTCAACCCCGGCGGGCTCGGGCTCGGGCTTCAGTCCGGTGTCTCCCCGTCCGGGTCGTTCCCGCCGAGGCCCGACGGGATGGGGATCAACAACCGGATGACGAGGTACTCGCCTCCGGAAGCCTTCGGCGGACTCGCGGGACACCAACCGGCGCACGCGGGCGGCGCCAACGGAAGCTCCGGTCCGTCTTCCAGAGTCTCCAGCGCGAGGTCCGGGACGTCGATTCGTATCAGCGGCGGGTCCCTCCCGTCGCAACCGCCTTCGCAATCGCCGTCGGAGAAGGAGGCGGCGGCGGCGCTCGCGCTCGCGCGAATGGCGGCGAACGCGGCGGCGGCGGCGCCGGGGGAGAAACAGTTCGCGTCTCTTCCGCAGCGCGTCTCCGTCCTCGAACGCGCCGCCACCGTGCTACGGGACGTCGCCATGGAGCGGTGGGATAGCGGTAAACGGCTGGACGCGCTCGCCGTGTCGCTCGTGTCCCTCACCGCGCTGCGGGAGGGGTACAAGCTCGCGCAGGTGGTCGTGAAAGAGGCGACGGACGCGGAAACTAACTCTGCGTCCGCCTCTCTCACGATGACGAAAAGTTCGGGCTCCGACGAGTCGCAGCTCGCCGCGTCGCAATCGCAGTCCGATTCCGGAACATCTCTGGAACGATCCGAGTCGCGGCCCGCGAGCGCGTCGTCCTCGGTGTCCGGCTCGCCGCCATCCCCGGGGCGGCCGGGCGCGGGTACCCACGGCGTGAAGACCCACGAGCGGCTTCGAAAGGAACGCGAAAGGGCGGTCAAGTCCGCGGAGCGAATCAAGACGGCTTTCAACGCCGCGCTTCAAAGGGCGGATCGCGCCGCCGCCGCGGTCAAGGGCGTCGGCACCGAGGGAAGCGCGCGGCTACCCGACGCCATGGACCTCACCTACGACGCGGCGCTCGCGCTCGGTCGCAGCGGAGCGGTGGAGGAGCTCATGGGTAACGCGAGAGCCGCGCTGGAGATGTACAGCAGAGCGCAGACTCTCCTCGTGTTTATTCTCGCGGAGGGGCCGCACTTCGTGAGCGCGAACGAACGCGCGGATGTCCCGACGGACGCGGAGAATGAGACCGCGGCGGCGCTCATACCACCCGGCGCGCAGTTCCCCGCGCGGGGAAGGATCGCGAGGTTCGTGGGAGCCATCGGGGCGAGGCAGCGGGCGTGCGCGGGGGCTGGCGCCGGCGCGTCGAGCGGCTCGAGATCCATGCCCGCGCGGCCGCAACCGTGATCTCTCCGGAGGTTAAAAAGAGAACGGTTAAAAACCGACCACACATGTACCATGTACCAAACACCTGCGTGAACGCAGCGAAAAGCGCGACGCCCACGGCCACGCGCGCGAAAATGTACCAAAAGGACGACGAGCCTCTCTCGTCATCCGCAAAAAGATTTTTTAGAAAAATTCATTCTTTCACAAACCGTCTCTCTGCGCCTCGGTGACCACCTCCTCTAACTCGTTCGGGTCTTTCACCGACCCCGACCTCGAGAGACTCAGCCCCCTCTGCGCCTTGTACCGCAGCGCTAACCGTTCCTTGATGGTCAGCGTCTGGTTAAAGAACGGCTCGCGCATCTCGTCGCGCTCGGCGACTTCTTTTCGCAAAGTTATCTTTTCCATGTTTTCCAGCAGCGGCGCCGTCTTGTGGTTCGGCAGCGGCGCCCGCGCGGTCACCTCCATCCCGGGAACCGGCGCGGGGGGCGGCGGGGGCGGTAGGATCGCCGTGAGCTCGTACCCCGCGAGCGCGTGCGACGCCGCGGACCGTAGGGACCTGTGCGTCACCGACCCCTCGGGCCCCAGGTCGGCGGCCAGTATCGCGTCTCTCACCTCCGTACACTTTAAGATGTCGTACGCTCGCGAGTGATCACCCTCCTCTCTCTCAGCATCCTTCGCAGCCTTCGCGGCTTTCACGGCCGCGAGAGCGCCGCCCTGCCCGGCCCCGACGTGCCCCTGCGCCTCGCGCAGGTCCTTAAAAGAGTTGGGCCCCGACGCGTTCGGTCCCTCGAACTTTGCCCAGTTCATAATCCCGAGAAGTATTCGCAGCGCGGGCTCCGCGCAGTCGCGCATGTTACACCTGACCACCGCCGCGAGCTTCTTGACCAGCGCGCCGTCGTCCTCGAGGAGCTCGGCGCGGCACCGCGGGTGTCTCGCCGCGTGTTCCAGGCATCGAAGCGACGCGGAACACGCGAGGAAGTCGTCGCACGGAGCGTCGCCCTCGATCAAGGCGGGCCGGTACGCTTCCAACATGTCGTCGGGCTCAGCCTTGGCCCCGGGCTCACCCTCGCCCTCACCCTCACCCTCGGGCTCAGCAACGGGGTCGGGCTCGGTCATCGGTTCCTCGCCTTCGGCATCCTCGGCACCCTCGGCACCCTCGGCACCCTCGGCACCCTCACCACCCTCGGGCTTTTCCTCCACCATCTCGTACACCGGATTGCCCTCCTCGTCAACCGCCGGGTTACCCTCCTCGTCAACCGCCTGCACCGGGTTACCTTCCTCGTCCAACTTTCGAACCATGACCGGCGGGGGCGGAGGCGGCGGAGGCGGCGTGTACGTGAACGCGGGCGCGCACTGATGCACGATCGTCGTCGTCCACGTCGGCCGATGTTTCCCGCTCGGAAGTAAACCCCGCTTGACGCGGTCGCCGCCGACGCGGCCGATGAACTGATCCGCCACGAATGAATGGCACAGGAGCGCCCCGAGCAGCTCCATCACCTGCGCGACACACTCGGGGGTCGTCGCCTTGGGGACGAACGGCGGCGGGGGGGGCGGGGGAGCGCCCATGTTCGGAACAGCCGGCCCTTCGTACGCCGCGGTGTCTTCGTCCTCGGGTGATTTCTTTGGAGATTTTCTGGACGATAATAACGCCTCGAGGTCCACCTTCTTGGCGCGTGCCTCGTCACTGGCGCCCACGCCGAAAGCCTCCGCCAGGATGTTGTCCTTCTCCATCGCCAGCGGCGTCGACGGCGGGGTGCGGTACCTATCGCAGGTGGGCAGCATCGCGCGGATGTCGTCCAAGGCGCCGCGCCATACGATTTCTCTCGCCGCGCGCTCGCTGAATTTGGCAAACTTCTTCAGGCCGATCGCGCCGCACGTTCTGGACTCCGCGTCGTGTCTTCGCAACAACGTATGGAAGGTCTCCACGACACCGTGGTCCTCCACGAGTTCCAGCGCGGTCTGGTTCGAAGCGCACGCCAGTCGGACGAGGAAATCGCCGCAGACCATCGCGTGCGACAAAACCGGATCCTTCTTTTTACCGTCCTCGCCTTCGCCGGCTTCCCCGTCGGCACCCCCGTCGGCACCCCCGTCGGCACCCCCGTCGGCACCCCCCTCCGTGTACTTGGCCACCGGGGCCAACGCCGCGAGCAGCGACGGGACGAGGCCGCCCCTTCGGAGCAGACACTCCCGGCCGATCCGCGTTCGCATGCAAATCTTGACGAGCCTCGCCGCCTTGGCTCGGACCGCCTCGACTTTGCCAATCTCGCTGTCGGGTTTTAAGATGTCGCACAGCGGCGTGAGGTCCCTGGCGAGCTCGACGACGCCCTCGGGTGCGCCGACGACCAAGTGCGTGGATTCCCAGTCGCACGACGCCATCGTCGCGAGGCATCGCAGCGCGTGAAAGACGATCGCGGTGGACGGCGACGCAATCTGCGCCACGGGCTCGGGCTTTGGTGTCCCCGCCTCCTCCGCCGCGGCGATCTCCTCCTCGGTCGGTGTCGACATCTTCTCGCACGGCAGCAGCTGTGCCCACACCGCGTCGACGCACGCGCGGATCCCAACGCGGTGCCGGAGGATGTCGCCGGACCTCGCGGCCAAGGCGTGGATCGCGCGGAGGCCCGTCACCCGCGTCGCGTCCTCGCCGTTCGCATCGAGGAGCTTCATGAGGTTCTCCACGACGTCCGTCTCCGCGAGTATGTCGCCATCGTTCCTGTGGGTGAGTCGTATGGGGGGAAGTATCGTGGCGGGATCAGGATGGGTGCGCGATGGGTGGCATCCTACAGGCATCCCGAATCGGATCTGAAAAAAGCGATTGCTTCGCGGGGCGGGGCGGGACGGGACGCGCACCTCGGGTCGGAGGTCAGTTCCTTTAGCTTCGACGCGGCATCCAGGCGCGTCGCATCGTCGCGGAGCTCCTCGGCGACGGGCGCGACGACGTTCTCGCGCGGCGGCTCCTCCGCGCCCTCCTCCTCGGCCATCGCGCTCGAAGCTCTGGGCCGAGCTCGGGCTCCTCGCTCCTGTCTCGGTTGGCTATTTTATTACAGTGGGAAAATTAAAGCACGCGCGCTAAGTGCTACCTTCCTACTCGCTACAGGAAGTCCCCAAGCGAACTCGCTTCCTCTTCGCTCGCGCCGATGACCTTGAACTTCTCGTCCCCGCCGATCGGCTTGGTCCTGCTGAAGTTGTCCAGGTCGCACGCCATCTTCGGCGCCGACGTCGGCGGCGCCCCCGTCACCGGATGCTTCACCATTAGGTAGTTGTCAACAAACGCGTGATTGAACAGGATGCGAGGGTACGGCCGCAGCGCCTCCTCCATCCTCGCGTCGCTCCACGGGGTTTTGTAATAGCACACGTGCGCGATGACCGGACCGCCGTCGCAATCCGTGGCGGTCGCCGTCAACATGACCTGCATGACCCTCGATTTCCCGTGTTCGTCGATGTTGGACGGGTGAAACGGCGAATCTTTGTTGCTCGTGTCGACGCGCAGGGTGATGACATCGTAGCTGTTTTGCATGGCGTACTTACCCCGCACGAACGGCACGTCGTGCATCGCCCAGTTCGTGTTCCACGCCTGGGCGGTGAACTCCAGGTTGAACAGCATGCCTTGCTCGGGCGCGCCTTTCCCGGTGCCGCGGACAACCATGAACCGAATCTGCGCGCCCTCGCCGTTGACCACCATGTCCGGCGCGAAGATGATGGACTTGGTGGGTCGCAGCGCCCTCGCCACGATCAGCGCCGCCGCCACGGTCAGCACCGTCCAGTGGAGCCAGCCGAACGCGGCGAGGACGAAGATCTCAGCCGGCGAGGACGCCTCGGATTCTTGCCATCCGTACACGGAGTCCGTCGATAGCCTCACGGTGGTGAGCGACAGCAGCACCTTCTTGCCGAAGCTCGTGCCGTTGCCCTTGCCCTCGATCGCCGCGACGACGTGGAGCACCACCCCGCACGCCGCGATGAGCCCAGCCTCCAGCGCGATCTCGAGCGAGACGAGCCAAGGCCAGCTGAACTCGTGCACGAGCGCGTGCCACAGGTCCGCGCCCGTGCCGAACGAGAACAGGCTCTTCTCCCCGACCAGCGCGGCCATGGATCCGGTGATGTAAGCGTCCTTGCCGTACACATCGGGGGACCAGACCTCCCTGCTAGCGGTGGCCGGATCCCTCGGGATGGACACGGGCTCCGCGTAGACATCTTTGCGCGATGGGTGCTCGGCGGTGTCGCGATGCTCGGGGTGCACGAACCTGCCGGGCGGGACTGTGAGACCGAGGAAGGAGCGCAGGAGATGTCGCGAGTTGAACGCGCCTGACGGGCCGAAAACCGTCAGCTTCGTCTTCGCGGTCATGGCCTGGCCGTGGTCGGATCCACGCGCGTTGTTGAATGCCGAGGATTGATAACTGAGTTCGCCCGAGATGAACTCGACCATCATCATCAGTTCGCGGGAGCACGGTCGCGATGGGTCGCGGCGGGCACTCCGACGATGAGGGCACCCCTTACGACCAGCGCCTCGAGGAGGTCGAGTTCATGCGCAGCGCGTGCGCGGCGGCGCAGCGCGGCGACATCGACAAGCTCCGCGACATGCTCGACCGCCGGCCCGACATTGTTCGGGACGACGGTATCAGCGGCGACAGCGGATACACCCCGCTGCACTACGCCGCGAGGGAGGGCCACGACGCGTGCGTGTCGCTGTTGCTGGGGCGTGGAGCGAACGTGAACAGCGCGACGAGGGCGGGGGGCGCGACGCCGCTGCATCGAGCGGCGTTCACCGGGCAGGAGCGATGCGTCGCGATGTTGCTCGACGCCGACGCCGATCCGCTCGTCGTAGATGCCGACGGGGAGAGCGCGCTGCACAAGGCGAGCGCGAGGGGACACCCCGGCGTGGTGAGGACGCTGCTCGCCGCGAAGGGAGGTGACGGCGCGGTGGGACTGCGGGACAGGAAAGGGATGACGCCGGTGGAGCGCGCGGCTGACGACGCCACGAGGGCAGCCTTCGGCACCTAGATTAGATAGCTGACGTGTGTTTGAAGTACCTGACACTTAGGTTTAGTTCCGCTCACTCGTCGACGCGCGATAGGATCTACGGGACTCGCACCGACGAACCGTCGCGATGCCGACGACGCCCGCGAGCTACGATACGAAGGACCTGAAGAAGCTGAAGGTGGCGGACCTTCGCGCCATCCTCGAGGCCAAAGGAGCGGACTCATCCGGGAAGAAGGATGAATTGATCGCCAAAATTCAGGCGTCGCAAGGACCGTCGGATGAACCCGCGCCCGAACCATCGCCCGAGCCATCGCCCGAGCCCAAGAAGTCTCCCCCAACGAAGAAGCCCAAGGCTGCCAAGTCGCCCCCCGTGAAGAAGGCGAAGAAGGCGACACCGACGGAGGAGACGAAGGACGACGACGAGCCTCGGCCGGTGAACAACTTCTTCTTCAACAAAGAGGTCGCCGCCCATGGCTCCTCCGACGACGAGGACGACGAGGACGACGACGAGCGACCCGAACCCGAACCCGAACCCGAACCCGAACCCGAGGAACCCGTCGTCGAGGAGGAGCCCGAGCCCCCCGCACAGGACGCGGAAACGGAGATCTACGTCGGGTTCCTGGGCGACAACTGCGATCGAAAGTTCATCGCCGAACTCTTCAGCCCGTACTTCGAGGTCACGCGCGTGCACATGCCGATGCTGTCCGAGCCCGGCGGCGGACCCAAGCGGCCGAAAGGGTACGCCTTCGTGACGGTTCCAAGGCACGCGGATCCGTCGGTGGCGATCGATGCGCTGGATCAGAGCGAGACGTTCCCAGGGGCGAAGCATCCGCTCAAAGTTTCCCTCGCGAAAAAGAACGACGTATGGGCGAATAGAGACAGAGACGACGATAGATCGGGGACCAAGCGCCGGCGTGACGACCGCGGCGATACGCGCGGCGGTAACAAGGGCGGCGTACCCCCCGGGAAGTCCCCGGAGCGCCTCTACATCCTCGGCCTCCCCACGCGCATCACGGAAGTTCTCCTCAAAGAGGTTTACTCCCAATTCGGATCCGTGGTGGACGCGAGGGTGCTGCGAAGCAGGGACGGCGAGGAGGGCGGGCCCAAGCGCGGGCAGGTCACCTTCGCCGCCGCATCCGACGCCGCGAAGGCTAAGGCGGCGACGGATAACACACGTGCTTTCCACGGCGGCGGGGAGCTACGGGTCGTGCACGCTAACCTGCGCGAAGGGGAGACGAGGAAAGACGGCGGGGGGGCGCGGGCGCGACAAGGGACGGCCATGCAGCCGTGGCAGGTGTACCCGATGCAGCCGGGGATACCGCTGTACACGCCGATGGTACCGGTCATGGTGGATCCCGACACCGGCCAACCCATCGTGCCGCGAACGCGGCCGATTGTGAACGACGAAGGAGGGAAGAAGGCGCCAGAGTCGGGGAAATCGGCCGCCGGGTACACGGGAATCCACCTCGCGGGCCTACCCCCTTCCGCGACGGTGGACGCCAAATACGCGCACCTGTACCAGTGAGTGATGCGATACCTGACACGTAGACCGGCGATATTTATGATAAGTGTAAGACTAGACTCGTGGATTGAACCCTGTACTATACTAACGAGCGTCGCCGGATTGGAGATTTTTCAGTTGCGCCATGAGGTCGTCGACTCCCGCGTCCGTGTCCGCGACTCTGTACCGGTCCACGGTGGCGTCGTCCAAGACATCGCGCCGCGGCATCGCGAACTCTATCCCCTCCGCGGGTGGTGACATCACGTTCGTGGTGTCCTTCGTTTCCTTCGTTCCCCTCTGAGTATTCCCGCCGTCGCCGCCGTCGTCGACGGAAATGGACCACTCGTTCGCGTCGTGAAGCGACTTCGCCGCCTCCGCCTCGTCTCGCACACGCGCCGCCTCCGCCTCCGCCGCCTTCTTCGCGATGTACTCCGGAGATGTCACCCACGCCCTGTGTCTCTCCTGCGCCCGCCTGCACGCGGCGTTGTCGCACTCCGGGTTGGGAAGAACGTCCATCGCCGGGAAAAAATCTTTAAGCGCCGAGTACCCGAGGTATCGCGTCGATTCACCGAATGAAAGCATGTGCTTCAACGACGCCTGGACCAACATCCCCGACACGATCCCCATCGTCGTGGGCAGCGACGCCGCGCACACCCCGTCCCGCCGCAGCGTCTTCTCGTCGATCCCGGACGCGACGATTAAAGGCGGGTTACACGCGAAACACGCGGTTGCACCCGGTTTCATCGTCTGTACGTGCCCCGACACGGCATCCTCTGAGACCCCGCTCTCCATCCAGACCTGGTTCATCTCCAAACAACACTGGTTGACGGACATGCGCGCCTCGTAGTTATCCACGCACGCGAGCACCAGGTCCACGCGGGAGCGGCCAGTGTTTGGATCGATGAGTGACTCTCGGAACGTCTCGAACCCGGTCATGGTCGTGACGTCGAGGTGGTACGATTGGCATTGGACGTCTGGGTTGATGTCGTACAAGGTGCGCTTCGCTGCGTCCGTCTTGGTCATCCCGGCGTGCTCCGGGCGGAAGAACAGTCGGTTCATGTTCGCGAGCTCCACGGTGTCGAAGTCGTACAGCTGCAGGCGCCCGACGCCGCAGCGCGCGAGCATCTCCGCCGCGACGGATCCCACCCCGCCGACGCCGACGACGGCGACAGCCTTGTCGCGGATCTTCTTGTACTCGTGTACGATGCCCATGCGCTGCAGGGCCATGAGGCGCGAGTACGGGTTGCTGCCGACCACCTCGGAGGACATCTCCTCGGCGCTGATCCTGGCTCGCGAGGATGCGGGGGCGTTAACGGAAGCCTCGCGGAGGTCGTTTTCCCGGATGGCCTCGATGGCTGTCTTGAGCGTGGCCGCGTCGGCGCCGGCATCCACCATGGCGGCGAGCGCGTCGAGGGCCTCGCTCACGCCCATCTCTCACCACTCACTCGCCGACGTGCGTGTCGCCCGTGACCGCGGCGCGGTGCCCCGTGCGCTGCCCCGTGGACTGATGCACAACGCCCCGGATTTAATCAGAAGTTAAGATCTCTCGAAGTTGGACGTGCCCACCACACCAATGGAGCGCGAGGGTGGGGCGCCGGATCCGCCGGGGACGCCCCCGGCGATGGCCCCGCTCTGCCGCCACTGGGCGAGGAAGGGCCGGTGCGACTACGGCGATCGGTGCAGGTTCCGGCACGAGCGCGTACCATCCGACGACCCCCCGTCGACGAGCGGCGGAGTCGAAGATGGCGACGCCACCGCCGACGACGGAACAGGATACCGCCCGCAGCAGCCGCAGAACCAGCGCGAGGGCGCCACGCGGTTCGGCCGCAGGCACCACGCGCGGAACAGGAACAAGGCGGGCGACTTCCGCCGATGGCTCGTGGACACCTTCGGGTTCGACACCCTGTCCTCGGGCGAGGGCATCCTGGACGTCGCCGGAGGCAAAGGCGAGCTGGCGTTCGAGTTGAGGAACATCAGCGGGATCCCGGTCACGGTCGTGGACCCGCGGCCGATGCGCCTCGACCGATACGTGCGACGGTTCAGGTCCGGCATCTACCACAGGAACCAATCCCAAGTCGCGTCCAAGCTTCGGCGGCCGCAGACATCGTCGCTGCAGGCGCCGACGCATCTGCGGATGTTTCTGCACAAAGGCGTGTTCGATCCGTCGGCGACGAGGGAGACGAGGCGGGCGGCGACGATGGAATCGTACGCGCTCGCGCACGCCACGCGGTGGTCGCGGCGTGGCCTCGTGGAGACGGAGTCGGCACCCACCGCGGATATCCCCGGGGATATCCCCGCGCGCGTGAACCTGGACGAGGCGTACCGGGTACCGGGCGCGCCCGTGCGACACAAGACGATGTTCACGCGAGCGCCGACCTCGAGTAACTCATCCGCGTCGGTTGATCTTCCCATCGTCAAAGCGGCTGACGTCATGAACGAGGACGAAACATACGAGTGCGATGGTGTCAACACACCTGGCCATGAGGATCGCGACGCCGCGGCGATGGAGCCGATGGCGATGGATTCCGCCGAGACGGCGGCGACTTGCGAACGAGTTTTATCCCGGTGTTCCGTGGTCGTCGGCTTACACCCCGATCAGGCCACGGACGCCGCCGTGGACTTCGCGCTGGCGCACGGTAAACCGTTCGCGGTGGTTCCGTGCTGCACGTACGCGCGGGATTTTCCTCACAGGCGCCTGCCCCCCGGCCCCGGGAGGCCCAAAGGCGGCGGCCCGGTGACCACTCACGCGCATTTGGTTGAGTATTTACTTGCCAAGGCTCCGGGGGTGATCAAGTGCGAGACACTGCCGTTCGAGGGGAAGAACGTGGTTGTGTATTCGCTGGGTGGGGTGGAGCCGGAGCTGTGCCGCGCGGTGGACGGGCTGGACGTTGGGGATACGTAGACGAGGTGGACGAATAGGCTTAGCGCGATAGAGTCGGGTTTGATATGAAAACATCAGACGAATTCAAACCTCACTTTGTCCTTTGTGCCTGCAGCAAGTGGAACGCAATATCAAGGTCACAATACCCAATTTGATCAGTCACCAACCCCTTGATCAAATTTGGGATAGTTCCACTTGCTGCAGGCATGAAAGGCGCCGACAATGTCAAGAAGTCCCAAAGTGAGGTGACTGGGTCTGACGTGAAAACCCGAGTGATGCGCCGGGGAACCAAACGGCGACTCGCGCCGCTCCACTTGAGACTCAACGCCCGCAGCCAGTGGAACCATGTCTAAGACGTTATCAGCAATTTGATGCAAGAATGCGATAGCTGTGCTTATCAAATTGCGGATAGTTCCACTGGCTGCGGGCGCCTAGAGCGAGATTAGCGTACTAAAAGTGGAGCGGCTCGAGTCTGTGTCCACCGCCGTCGCGTCATTTTATTTCCGGCGGCAGCGTCCCGCGGATCCTCAGCCTGTTCTTGTGTTCCTCCTGGATCCCCCTGAACACCCCGGCGATCTCGGCGCCCACCTCGTCGTACTCCTCCGGGAGCAGCCTCATCCCGATGGCGGCCATGAGCTTATCCGGGTGCCATCGCATGGCGCAGCGTTTGAAGGTGTGCTTTTCCGCCTGATCTTCCGGGACGTTCGGGTACTGGGCTCGCATCTGCAAAAGGAGGTGACGGTACAGTCCGACGCCGCTCTCGGGCCACGGGACGTCCCACGGTCGTATGATGCTCTGGCCGCGCGCGTACTCGCTGAAGTGTTCCCACTTCTCCTCGTGTTTGCGCCAGAGCGCGGTGTCGGCGTAGACTCCGCCGTGGTTTAGGACCTCCCCGCGTCGCTTGAACGCATCGTCGAAGGATCCCGGCGGGAATCTGTTTGGCGGAATGATCTTCGCGCGTATCATCTTGTCCTCCTCCGCCTGCTTCGCCTTGCGCAGCATCTCCGCCCTGTTGCGCTCGCGCTTGGCGTCCACCTCCGCGGGAGTCGGCGGGGTTGGCTTGGAAGGATACGTGCCGTGGCGGTCGAGGATACGATTCGCGATGGCCGCCGTCTCTTTCGCGCATTGCTCCCTCCATAGAACAGTCTCGCGAGCCTCCCTGCCAGCCTCGGCGACGCGCTTGGAGACCTCGTCCTTGTCCGCCTGCCTGGCGTAGTAGGTGTTGGCGACGGCCTCGTTCCACGCGCCCGCGGCGCCGAAGCGTGGACCGATCGACGGCTTCACCGCCAACCCCTCCCACTTCGGCTCCTCCTCGTCGTCGTCGTTCATGTGCGTTATTCGATTGTGTCGTCCGAGGCGACTGCGGATGCCGAGAACGCTCGCTCGAGGCTGGCCATTGGTCTCCCGATCTCCATTCCCGCGTCAACACCGAGCCGCCACTGGTCGCGATGCGGATTTACCGTTAAGATTATTTGGACCGATTGGCCAAACTGTATGCGTCCCAGTCTGAGGAAAATGGCTGTTTGATGATTTTTCGCGCGAGCAAAAGGAATTTTTTGGTTTTTGAAATGGGTTTTTGGATATCCGAGGTTGACGGCCGCGAAGGAGCGCACAGTCGAAGGAGCGCACAGTCGAAGGAGCGCACTCCCGAGACCACCGAGCGCCGACACCGACGCCTCGAACACCGTCGTGTCATCCGAGAGACGCGCGGTCGGATCTCCCGGATTCCAACTCCGGGCCGGCCTCCGCGTGAGATCACCCGGACGCATCTCTCTCCTGGAACTTTCCAAGGCGACCTTCCATGTCGTTCTCTCTCGCCGCCGTCGCGTCGACGGGAGCCGCGCGCGCGCCCGTGCCCCGGGCCGCCGCGCGCGCGCGCCGCGACGGTGCCGCCAAGCTCAGCGCGTGGACGCGCAA
>Ga0302116_1001443_pt1 | contig 14373 bp, 10 predicted proteins | sample AG5_SCM_MG_FD_203124 | JGI IMG/M metagenome (GOLD analysis project Ga0302116, IMG submission 203124) | Marine microbial communities from Western Arctic Ocean, Canada - AG5_SCM | ecosystem: Environmental > Aquatic > Marine > Oceanic | place: Canada: Western Arctic Ocean | collected 2017-10-01 | reverse complement strand
ATACCACTATTTCAGCTCTCACACAACCTACGACGGTTCGAGCCTACGGAGATAACGTTCATAACCGATGGTGATGGGATCCAACATGGCCTTGCCCACTTTGCTAATTCGAACTTAGCGAACCGTATGCTTGAGTTGTGCACGTATGATGTCCGCGACCCCCCATTCCTTCGAGTATCGAATCAATTGATCGACAGGGACTTACGAATCGAGCTTTACGAGGATATGGATTTGGAGGTGTTGATGGGACGTGCATATGGTGGAAATGGAGGAGCCAGGATGAAGAACAATAGTGGCAGTGAAAATAGGGGCGGGGGTGGGCACGATCCTTCCGACGTGTGGGACTGTAACAACTGCAAAACCGTCAACTTTTCGAGTCGCGGCAGCTGCCAGTTCTGCGATTTGCGCCGGCCTGACAACCATTACAATTACAATGACAACAATTACAACAACAACAATAGCAACAACCGCAACTGCAGCACGGCACCCCCCTCCAGTGTTCTACTGATGAGAGGAATTCACCTCTCGTCCACCCCGACCACACTGGCTGCCGCCATCCAAACGAAATTCAACACATCTCTCCCGCGCGTAACAATAATTTTCAACAAACACACGAACGCTCCAACTGGCATCTGCTACGTGGATTTCAAGAGTGTTGCGGAGGCGTGCAAGGTCAAGGGGTCTTTTGGGGAGGGAGAGGACGAGGTTGACGGTTCTTTTGTCAGAGTTGAGTTTAGTTTAGAGGGGGAAGAGAACGAAAATTTTGGATTTGAAAATCAAAACCGCCAAGTGTTAGAGTTCCCCCCCCCGTTCGAGTCGGACTCCGGCAGCTACGACTTTGATCCGGTGAGCGGCTTTTTCTACGAGCCGATGTCGCAGTTCTACTACGACGCAAAAACCAAACTTTACTACGCCAACAGCAAGTACTTCACTTTCGATCCAATGGCTGAGCCGCAGTTTAGAGAGGTGGTTAGCGAACTGCCGAAAGTAGTAGCGGAGACGACAACAAATGGCGGAGGAGGAGGAGGAGGAGAGAAGAAGAGAAAAATAAAAATTTCGCTGGGTGGCGGTGGCCAGAACCCCAAAAAGAAGAAGAAAGCGTCCAAGGAGAAGGAGAAAGAGAAGGAGAAGACGCTCACCCCAGCTGCGACAACGACGGCGATTGAAAAGTGGACCGTCAAGCAGCAGGAGCTAACCGAAGATGAGCCCCAGAAACCGAAACAGAAACAGAATGAGAATGAGAAGGACTGCACCTCCTTTATCTGCTACTTGTGCAAGCGGAAGTTTGTTTCAGGGGAAAAACTCCTCAAACACGAGAAAAAGAGCAAAATGCACGCGGACAACTTGTTGCAAACTGGCAGCCACATCAACGAATACCGGGATAGAAATTCGGAAAGGAAGAAAATTCACCGAGAGGAACCAACAGCAAAAGCAAAGGCAAAAACAAAAGCACAACCCAAAAATCAAACACCGGTTGGAACGCTAGAGGACGAAAACAACGTGGGGCGGAAAATGTTCAACAAGCTGGCTGGGCCGACCTATATCAAACCGAAGGAGAACGAGCATCACGAGCATTTAAAAAAGGCTTGGGCGGAGTCCGAGACCTAACAGATTTACAAATGTTTATTCTAATTTTTCAGTCTGTACGCCATATCGTCGGAAGAATCGTCATCTGCATTCTCTTGGTGGCCCGCAGTTTGTTGTGTTGCTGTCATCTTTATTAACACCAGAAATCCAACCAGGAAAAGAAAAATACACAATCGCTGACATCTCGGGACTGATGTGCCTTCGTTTTTTAATGCCCTTGCCAACACTAAGATCATCGGCGAGAACCACAGAGTTTGCAGCTCGCTCAATTCTTTCATGGCGGGAAAGTGCTCTAACCACTTCGAGAAGGCAGCCTCCGGGGAGGAGGATGTTCTAACCAGAACTGTAAACGAGTATCCAATAGCTCTCGCGCCTTGCTCTTGAAGATTTGCAAGACTATCAAGGCAATCAGCAACTTGCAATGTTTTATCATCTCCGCCAGAGTTGCATAGAATGCTATCTATAACGTGTCGAAATTCGTAGTAGTCACCCTCGAAGGGTGAATCATTCCCAAGCTTCTTCTTCGAGGATTTAATGAAATCTGTCAAGGCCTCGCCAAAGTCTTCTGTGCGGATTGAGAAGACATAAATTGCTCGACGAGCAGTCAAGTAACGAGAGGTGTATTCTTTCCAGTTGATTGCCTCTGGGGAAACTGACATGTTGTCAACGATTTTGAGGTGCTGCTCTTTGGTAGGTTACATTAAAGAGAAGTGAAATATATGAACGATTTTGAGGTGCTGTTCTTTGGTAGGTTACATTAAAGAGAAGTGAAATATATTAACAGCCAATTTAGAATAAAGTGATAAAAAAGGAAAACAATTTTTTATTTTTTTTCACTTTTTCAAACCAACTCCCACAAAGTGACAACCAAACTTCATTACCTAAAAATTTCCCCCACCCCAACACTCACTGAACTTCCCATCTCTAATTTTCAACAACCCCCCCTCCCACTCCAGCTCTTCCCCATCTCTAATTTTCACCCCCCCCTCCTCCTCCAGCTCCCCCAACCCCCCCAATGGGAGTCGAGGCAGGGTCAACCAAGGATGACTTCTCTGACTTCTTCCACCAGTCAATCTACCAAGCAATAGTTGACAAGCGGTCGACCATCATAGGCGACCCGGGTCAAACAATCCTGCCCCAAATTGCCACCTCTTCCTCCATCTCCCCTCACATCCACTCCTACCTCTACTGGGTGAAACTAAAGCTCACCCCCGTTGACTGTATTTCCTCCCTGTACGAGTGCGGCGAGCGCTTGAACGCCTTGAACGAGCGCAAGGCTGCGATCACCTTCTACGAGGCGTGCATTGCCACCGTGAACGAAAAGCAGGTCTCCTCCCCCAATGATTCTCTTAGCCTACTAAAGTTCAAGGTCCAGTCCCTCTTTGGCATTGCCAATGCCGACGTGAGGACTTTCCTGGAGCTTGACCCGATGGTGAAGTACCCCAACACGCTGAGGAACATGCTGAGGTGTTTAAAGAAGATTCAGTATGGCATGGAGCTCGTCATTCAAATTGACGTTGCTCCCAACCGAGAGAAATACAGTTACCTGATCTTGAACGGCTCCACCCACTTGTTCGCCTTGTGCGACCCGTTGACCACGCTAGGTTACTCCCGTCAGGTTGTTGAGTTCTTCACTTGGTCAATTTTGAGCTTGGAGGTGAGTTCATTCTACCTACTCCACACATTTCCCCACACGAACGCACACTAACTCTCTCCGTCCAGTCGCTCATCATCACCTCCGCAACCCGCCACCTCCCTTGGCGAATGCGGAACTACGTGATGATCTGCCACTGCTACGAGGACATGGGGATGCTCCCCGAGGCGAAGCACGCCCTCCAGCGCGCCTCATCCAAGATCGTCAAGCTCAGGGCCGAGGAGGAGCTGGACACCCCGCTCCCTCTGGCGGTTGAGAACATCCTGCACGCCAGCGAGAAGGACGTGCAGATGCTCAGTTTCAAGTACGCGCTCATGGAGGCGAAGTTCGAGGAGGATACGAGTGATGCTGAGAAGAGCAATGAGCAGGTCAAAGAGCTGCTGGCTGAGTTCGTTGGGGTGTCTCCGAAGTATCACGCCTTGGCGGTGGTAGAAGCGTTTGCCGACTTCAACCAGCGGCACATGCACAAGGGCAAGAGTCAGAGCAAGTCGGAGGCAGGCTACCAAAAGGTGAGCGAGCGATGCGAGCGAGCCTTGAGGAAGACGAAATATATACGAGCCACTAATAAAATAACATTAATTCTCAATTTTTTGGTTCGCTCGCCTCCCCCCTGCTCCATTAAAAATGCACCTCGCTTCGCTCGGCGCAGGTTCTCTTAAGCTACTGTTCGTCAATCGTAATGAGCACGAAAAAGAGCTCCAAGGATTCGGAGGCTGCCGCGAGTGTCTCGAAGCCCTCCTCCCCTCGGTCCAACAAGTCTTCCCCCCGGACGTCTCCTAGGTCCTCCCCTCGTTCTGACGAGAAGGAAGCCGCAGATGCAGGACAACTTGGAAGTGACGGGGATCAGCCGTCGCTGTCTGAGGAGGTGAGCGAGCGAAGCGAGCGAGCTTTAGGAAGACGAGAATATTCGCGATGTCGCGATGAATCCCGCAAAATGGCAACAGACATAATGGCTACATCCACTACCGAACTAACATTACTCCACTCAATTCGTATTCGCACCTTCTTCGCTCGGCGCAGTTCCTGTCGACCCTCCCCCTCAGCCTGCAGGTCCAGCTCGCGAAGGAGCTCTTCAGGCTGAACAGCTACGACGCCTTTGACGTCGTCCACGCGTCTGCCGTCTTCAAGAGTGAGCACGAGACCGAGGCTGAGGCCGAGGAGGCCGAGGCCGAGACCGCCCCGCTCCTCCAGCTTCAGTCTGAATCCCCTTCCAAGAAGGACGACAACCAAGAAACCAATCTGAAGGGCGTCATTACAAACAGGACCACGTACGAGGAGATTGACGAAGAGACTAAGATGATGTTGGCGACTGAGTTGAACCTGCTTAGGGTGCTGAGGGACTTGGAGATGTGGAAGCCCAAGGTGGAGGAGGTGAGTAAAAAACATTTTCCACAATTTCCACAATTACCAAACCTAAACTCAACTCAACTTAACTTAACTCAACTAAAAAAACAAACAACATATTCGCAGGTCGTCGTCGTCGACGCCGAGAACGGTGACGGCTCAGATGAGAAAACCGCCACAGACGTTGAAATAGACGCGGCCATCAACAACAACAGCAACATGCTCTCAACGATGCAGCTCCAAGACTCCGACTCGAACCAAACCCTCCTCCACCTCCCCAACATAACCTTCCCTCTAGACCACTTCACCGCCGTCGTTGAGGTCTTCGAGGACGTTGACCGGGGCCAAACAACCGGTAAAATCCTAACCCAGCGCCCCGACTTCCTAACCGACAGCCTCCTCCGCCTGTACGACGTGTACATCGCCGGTCTAATCTCCTGCATCGACGCGACCCGGACCAAGTCAGAGCTCAACGCAAACGTGCTCTCCTGCGCGGTCCGGTCTCTGAGCGTCTTCAACTCCCTGTGCACAAAGCTCGACGTCGACGACGTCCTCCTCCGCATCTCCTCCGGGCTACGGCTCTCGCTCCTCCTCGCGGACTTCGTTGAGGACAAGCATCAGGCGCTTAGCACGCTTCGGGCGACGATCAGCTACGTTGACGTGGTTAGGGAGGAGCTCGTTAGTCCGAGCATACACCAACCGCTGTACGCGGACGACATTGCGGCGCTGGCGAGGGCGAGCGTCACTGTTGAAGTTGACGATAGGTCGCACATGGAGGCGAAGAAGCGTTTGGGAGGTGAGTGGAGTGGAGTGCAATATCTTTTTTGGTTTTATATGTAAATGAAAATCGAAGTGAAGTCAACAAACGTCAACGTCAATTCCAACCCCACAACCCCAACCCCACAACCCCAATCCCACAACCCCAACCCCAGCCCACGCCTACGCAGGCCAAGGAGTCTTCGGCTCTGCCTCCTCCCTCGACCCCTTAGTACAGGCAATCGCCGCCCTCCAAGTCGACCTCTCCTACACCCTATTCCGAATCGAGCTCTCCCTCGGTAAAGCCGTCGCGGAGGCCCATGCAAGGCATGTGCACAAGTATCAGATGAGAAGGAAGAGGGAGAAGGCTATGGCGAGTAAGGTTGTGAAGAAGGATGATAAATCAAAGGCTGCGGGGAGTAGGGGGGGAGGGACGGCTGATACCACTGCGAATGCAGTGCAGGACAACAACGCCAACGCCAACGCCAACTCCATTCCCCTCATCCACTACTGTCAACAAACCGAGTCCAGGCTCCTCCTAGAATGCAGGAAGAACCCTTACTTGCGGTCCCTCCTCCAAATCGAAATGTCCCGGTACAGGTCCCACAACCCCGAGGAAGTTGCGGCTTTGCTGGGTGACGCGAATGAGATACTTATGGGGGCGCGGAGGAAGGAGGAGGTTCTTGTGGGGAATATTGAGCAGCTCAGGGAGACTGTCGGCTCCTCAAGTGGCTCCTCAAGTGGCTCCTCAGGCGTTGGCGTTGGCGTTGGCTCTGCCCCCCCTATTTCTGCTCCTGCTCCTGTTCCTGTTCTCTTCAGAGGGAGGGTCCTTCCACCACCGCTCCTCCTCGCTCGGTCCCACATTTCCGTAACGCTCCTCCCCGCGCCCTTCAACTTACTCCAGTCCCACAACCAGTCCCGGATCCGCACCCTGAAGGTATTCTGCAAGCCCGCCGGAGCCGGCACGGACGTCTCGTTGAACAACACCGAGTATCCCGGGACGGGGGTCGCGGTGGAGTTCGACCAGGAGACTCACGGGGTTAGAGGGGGGATATCACGTGCGGTGACGGTGAGCGGCCTGAGCGAGAACGAAGAATACGTCTTCGCCGTGGCTGCCTTCGACGAGAACGACGAGGTCGTTGGGTCGATCGGAACAAAGACCTCCCCGATCGAGTCGCTTAACCCCCTGAGCGTGCCGCTGATATTCAGCTACTTGTCCACGGTGAGCCTCGCGATGAGCCTGCCGTCGATGGCGCACGCGTCCTCCTCGTCAGTTCTGAGTCTCTACGGGGGACTATCCCTCGCGAGGAAGTTGAGTTCAGGGAGTCTAAGGACGGGGGGGTGGGCGGCACGGCCTGGAGATGGGATTGGATTACGACCGAGCGTTGGGGATAGGTTGCCCGAGGCGAGTAGAGGGGCGCTGGTCAGGAGCATTCTGACGAATGTCGAGGCGAGCGGAATGATGGCGAGCGGAATGATGGCCTTTGAGGTTGAGGAGGGGAAGGGGAAGGGGAAGGGTAAAGGGAAGGGGAAGGGGAAGGTGGAGTCTTCAGAGGGTGATGAAAGAGAAAGAGAGGGTGCGACGACCACCGTCACCTCTGGCACCGTCGCCGTCACCTCTGGCAAGGTCCCGTCCCAAATAAAACTCCTCCAAACTGCCAAGCTCCTCTCCTTGGCGCTGTCAACGTCCGTTACTTCCGGGGACTCCTCCTCGTTAATCGAAACGTGCTTCACCCTCTACACCCTCCTCCTCCCCCTCCTCACCCTCCCTTCCTCCGGCTCCTCCAGCCACCTCCCTCCCGGGCAATCGGGCTCGATCGGCGCCTTACTCCTCCCGACACTTTTGGAGGCGAGTCAGGCGCTCCGACTGCTTCCGGCGGGGGAACGGGACGAAGGCAGTGATCGTGTCCGAGCGGTGATCGACTATCAGGTACTGAAGCTTGGAGGTTCCCTCGGGCTTGGGGAGGGAAATGCCGTGAGGATGAGTGCGTTCGATATTGGCGAGGGAGGCGAGGGTGGCGAGGGTGGCGAGGGTGGCGAGGGTAGGGAATCAATCGATGAAGGTATCGACTCGATTCATAACGCTCATCGTAGCGCTTCTCATAGCGCTCATAGCGCTCCTCGCGCGGAGCAAGTCGCGTTGTTTGACGTGTGGGTCAAGGCTGGGCTTCAGAATAAAGATGGCGGCGACTCCTCCTCCTCTTCCGGCTCCTCTTCCGGCTCCGGCTCCGGCTACGACGCCAAGGCTCTCCTCGCTGCCGCTCGCCTTCCGGGACATCTCCTCGACCCCCCCCCCCCGGTAAACGAGGGGGGAGAGGCGGAGGAGGGGGCGACTACTTCGGCGGAACTTACGATGCGAGTCAATAGCGTTGTTGGGGGGGAGCTTGCTGCTTGTGCTGGAGGGGGAGGGGGAGGGGGAGGGGGAGGATCCGTTGCGATGAGTCGCCTCCGAGTCCTCTACGGCCTCTCGGAAGATGACGCCCCTGCAGGCGATTCGGTTGGCCCGGTTGTCGACGACACGTATAGGCGATTCTTTTTGCGCGCGTGCCGCGCGAGTCTTCAAGGTGGGCGGGTCGATGAGGTGGAAGGGTGGATTCTCGAGGGGTTGCGGTGGGATGTTGGGGAGATGGAGGGAGGGGTAAGGAAGGTTATTGAGAGGGAGAGGAGCGAGAGGGAGAGGAGCGAGAGGGAGAGGAGCAAGGGAGGCAGAAAGAGAAAGATTAAGAAGAGGAAAAAGAAAAAGGGGTGGGGGTGCGGATACATCACGGGCCCAATGACGAGCAGCGACAAAGGCGTCACTACTGACAATGACAACGACAATGATAATGTCTTGGCCTCCTTCTATCCGACAAGTGTCGAGAAGGAGCAGCTTATGCTACTGAGCGAGGTAGAGCTCCTACTGGGACTAGCGAGCCTGAGTAACTCGTTGGGAATGGCGAGGAACAACAACAATTCTTCAAGCATCGAGGAGGGGAAGGAGGAGGACATCACTGAGAAGGACAAGAACAACGTCCACGACGTCGCGGTGAAGAAGTTCGGGCGGGCAGCTGCGTTGACGAGGTTGGTGGCGAGTCTGAGCCCGGCGAGGTCCGACGGTGTTCAGAGCGATTTGAGCTTGGAGCTTGAGGAGGTGGATATTGAGGAGGACGAGGATGAGGTTGAGAGGGTGCTTAGGGATGCGAGGAGCTGGAGCAGGTCGAGCAGGACGAGGAGGGAGAGGGAGGAGGTTGAGGAGGAGGGGGGGGATGATGATGATGATGACGATGACGATGACGATGACCGTGCTGGCGAAAATATTAATTCAAACGAAGACAGCAAACAAAACGAAAACAATAACAACAACGGCTCAGAAAGTGACTCCGACGACGATGATTCCTCTTCCCGCACAAAATCCTCCCTCCAAACCCTAAACTTCGCCCTCCTCTCCCTCTCCCTAAGCGCTTCCCGGGCCTCCTCCGCCAGAGCCTACACCCTCCTACTGGTAGCTGCCCAGCACGCTTGGAACGCCGTGAACGCTCTGAGTTTGCCGCCGCACCTGTTTGGACGGGACACGATTGGGGACAGAGGAGTGAGGATGAGGACGAAGCCGTTTGAGAGGATTGCGGGGGGGTTGTTGGATATGGTTGAGGCGTTGGGGGTTGGGGTTGCTAGCGGCAACAACGGTAACAACAACAACCCGCAGAGCAAACCTCCACTTAGCTCCGCGCTTGTCACCGCCGGAAATGACAAAAACCTCAACGTGACAATAGCCACCCCCGGCCTCGAAACCTCGGAATCGATGGAGGAAATGGGCTTCGACTTGCTCCCGCCCACCGACCCGAACGCGATCGACCCTGCGTCGATCGACCTCGACTTCGTCTGCAGCTTCGTCTGCTACACTTTAAAGTGCCTCGTCCTTTCTCGCAACTGGTCAACGACCGTGGACCTCGGCCGGCGGTTGAACCGCCTTACGTCGAACCGTTGCTCGGACGTGTCATTCCCCCTGGTGATCCACGGGCAGGAGCGTCTCAACCTCCGCCTCCGACGGAAGTACGCAGTGAGGCAGGCCGCACACGACGACTTCGTTAAAGATTTTGAGGCCGACCAGGCGAAGAAGCGGAAGAGGAGGGTGAGGGTTGCAAAGGCGGTTGAGAAATCAGACGAGGAGAGGGCGTTTGACAAGCAGAGGATCAAGCTTGGGAACCGGGCGAGCGACGCTCGGGGGGACCTGCAGGTGATTGAGCGAAGAGAGCGAGCCTTGACGAAGACTCGAGCGATGGATCGAGACGAAATGGCTGCTGAAATAATGGCTTACATCGACTACTTAACTAACCCTCTCAATCGTTTGGCTCGCTTGGTTCGCTCGTGCTTCATTAAAAATGCCCCTCGCTTCATTTCGCTCGGCGCAGATCAACGAGCACAGGCTGAGTGAGATCAGGGGGGATTTGGCAAATTTCGCGAAGGCGAAGAACGCCGCGGTTGACAGCTTGCACGCGAGTAGGCATCAGATGATCAAGTTCGTTCACGTCATGGCTGACAGTGGCACTAGTGGCATTGACGAGAGCAGCGCGATCAAGGCAATCCTTAGCTCCTACAGGAAGACAATTGCGATCACGAGAGACCGGAGGGAGACCGCGAGCCTCGTTGAGGCGCTGCAGGACCTCGGGGACTTTCATATTACCTTGGGACACGTTGAGGAGGCGAAGAAGAGGTGAGTGAAATGAACTTAACCCAAACCAATCCCAATAATCCCAAACTAATCCCTAACTAAATTATTCCCTGGCGCAGCTGGCTAGACGCGCTAGACGCACAGTTCAACACGCTCGATGCTGTGGAGCATTGGAGAAAAATACTGGCTGAGAAGAGGGAAGAGGGCTCTGATAACCCTTTTCCCAAAGAAGGATCGCCGCTGTGCGACAAAATCGGCCCCATGGGGTGCCTCGTGTCTGGAACGATTCTGGGCAAGCTGTGCAAGGTGAACGAGCGAACGAGCGGAAATGGATACAGCCACCCACCCACACCCACTACTTGAACTAACATTATAATTTCCACTCAATTCGTTTGGCTCGCTTCATTCGGTGCAGTACTGCACCACCACCAACTTGACCCTCAAAGCCGAATGCGCCGCAATGGCCGCTTCGCTGTTCCGCGAGCCCTTCACCCAGACTACCCCCCACCCGCAGCGCCTCGGGGACTTCGCCTCGTACTCCGCCCGGTCGTTCTGCGGCCCTGGCAGCCTGTTCACCGACGAGCGCAAGCTGAGCAGGTGAGCGAGCGAAGCGAGCGAGCCTTGAGGAAGACGAGCATACTAGCGATGGATTTCGCGAAATGGCTGCAGACATAATTGCTACATCATCCACTACTAAACTAAACTAAGCTAAACTAAAATAAACTAAAACTAAACTAACCCACTCAATTCATTTGGCTCGCTTGGCTCACTCGTGCTTCATTAAAAATGCGCCTTGCTTTGCTTCGCTCGGCGCAGCTCGGGGCTCCTCGACGCGCTTTCCACCGTCGGGAAGGCGCTCGTCGAGGACGGAAAGTTCACGGAGGCGCTGCCGGTTGTTTGCCTCCAGGAGTACGTTCAGAGGTACGAGTGCATGAGCGTTACGGGGACGGTGAAGGCGAGGCTGCAAAAGATCGAGGCGCTGATTGGGGGCGGGTACGCGGCTGAGGCGGTTAGCCTGCTGGCTTGCGTGCTCCGGGGGAAGGATCTGCCCAAGGTTAGCGGCGCGTATTCCGGTTTCGGTACTGTTGAGGGGGAGGAGGAGGAGGCCAACAGCAACGGCAACGGCAACAGCAACAACGAAGAGGAGAACGTCGGTGAAGAGGATTCCACTCGCCCTGGAATTAACTTCTACGGCCTGCCGCCCTTCCACAACTACGCGGCGGTGGACAGCGAGATCAACGTGCCTGCGGTGAACTGGGTGTGCGGAAGCAAGACAAATAGTTTGGATGACGTCGAGGAGCTGCGCACGAGCTATTTGAGCAAGGAGGCAATGTTTGCCTACGGCGAGGAGCTCATCGACTGCCTGGTCGTCGTTCGCGTTAAGGTCATTATGAAAATGGCCGAGTCCGAGTTTCTCCCGCAACTGCAGAACGGCAGCATCGTGAGCACCAATCTCTTTTCGAAGCTGTCCTCCGTGGGGGGCAAAATGGCTCAGAGTCTTCAGAAGCTTCTGCTGGTCAAGATCAAGAACTCCTGCGAGTACGACGCTGCTGCCGCTGAGGCTGAGCACCAGCGGCGGCTGGCCGAAGAGGAAGAAAAGACAAAGACCAGCACAGAAGAGGAGGAGGGCAAAAATGAAACCACTGCCACCACCCTCGCCTTCCCGCCTCCGCCGCCGCTCGCAACGGCTATCGACATCCGCAACTGCTGCCAGTGCTTGCTCTTTCAGGCTGAGTCCGCGCAGATCAACGGGCTGTTCGGCGAGGTTAGGAAGTTGGTCAGCACGTGCTTGGGGCTGATGGTGAGGTGCGGAGGCGACGACATGAGCTTGTCGCACAGCGAGGACGAGCTTGGAAACGGCGACGGCAGGAACTCGTACGACAGTAAAATGTGGTTGACCTGCAGGGTGATGCTGGCAAACGCGGCGCTGTCTCAAGGGAGGCTCGGCGACGTGAGGAGGTGAGTGAACGAGCGAGTGAGCGGGCGAGCCTTGTGACAGTGACACTCCTAACCTAACCCACTCACCCACTCTTCCACCCCAGCATCTGCAACACCGGAATTCAAGAAGCTTTAGAGGTGAAGGAAGGAATTTGGAGCAGGAGGCTGAAGATGCTCAAGATCGAGAGCGCTATCCAGGAGGGCTTGGTCACTCCCGGAGGAACTCCTGCCGGCCCCGCAGAGAGCGAGTCCCGCCTCCTGATCAAGGAGATGGTGGAGAACAATTCTTTTGGAATCGACTACGCCAAGGCGACAATCTCCCTCTCTTACATCCTATCCGAGCGCGCCACGTCAGAGGTTGATGTGTACGCGGCGAGCCAGTACTTTGCCGAGGCTCGCGCAGCGCTGGAAGACGCCGAGACCAAAATGCTCGAATTGGCCGATCAGTGCGGCTGGATAGGAAACTGCCCGCTGACCTACCACGACATTAGGAGCAACGAGATGGCAGCAGACATGAAGCCGCCACAAAGCTCCGCGCTACTAGACGTTGTTCCGGGGAAGAATTTTAGGGCCTGCGTGGATGTGAGTGATGCTGTGAGCCCGAGCGCACTGAGCAACCTGTACTTCGATTCTGTTCGGTTGATCGCCTACATTCGGCTTAACATCGCGACCAGCATCGCTGCCACGGTGCCAAAGGCGGTCAAGGTCGTGGAGGAGGAGGATTTGCTCGGGGGAGGAGAGGATGATATGGAGGTGTTCGAGACGAAGGAGGAGGTGAGCGAGCGAGCCTTTTGGAAGACGAGCGTTCTCGCGATGAAGTGCGCGAAGCTAACCCACCCAATTCGTTTGGCTCGCTTGGTTCGTTTCGCTCGTCCTTCATTAAAAATGCGCCTCGATTCGCTTCGATCGGCACAGCTGGTGAAAATAGCCTTATACAAGGGTGAACTTGCGCTGGCCACACTGCGGCACGTAGCGCACCCCCACCCAAGTGTGCGAGCGAACATTTTGCTGATTGTCGGGGAGATGAGAATGCTGGAGTGCCAGAGAGGCCAAGAAGAGGAGGAGGAACAGACAGCAGCAGAAGAAGAGGAGCAAGAAGAGGAGGATGACTTTGTGGTTGTTGAGAATTCGAGCGACAAGGACGACGCTGAATACGTTGCGAAATACAAGGAATTCGTTGCGAGCAGCAAGGCGCTGGTTGGCGCACTGCAGGTCAGCTTCCAAAGCGGTGGGTTCAACAGGTTGCTGATGAGGAAATCCTGCTTGCACTTGGCGAACTTGTACGGAAAGACCACCTTCACAAACAGTAACAAGATCAAGGGGAAGAAGAAAAATTTCATTCCGGAAAAGCACTTACAGGAGGCTATTCACTTCTTGGTGCTGGCAGCGGACGTTGTGAAGATGCACAGGAAGCTGTTCTTCAACGTGAGGGGTTTGGTGGGCGAGCAGAATGAGGGGAAGCTGAGCGAAAACGGGAAGAGTTTGCTGCCGGAGAATGTGCTCATCGAGCTGAAAAGGGCCAACGAAAGCAACGCCTTGGTTGGTGGGGAAGAGGAGAAGGAGGACACGACCAAGGGTCTTCTGCACCACTTCTTGGGGCTGATCAGAGAAAGGAACTTGCGGAGCTACGACTTCAGCCTGGATAGCAGGATCTGCAGACTCCATGCCATCATGTACACGGAGGTGAGCGATGAATCCAATCCCGCGAATTGGCTACAGACAAAATGGCTACATCCACTACTCAGCTAACCCACACTCACATTGATTCGTTTGTCGCGCTCGGCGCAGTTCGGAAACTACAAGAGGGAGGTTTGCGTTGATAAAAATAGGCTAGAGATACCAATCACTCTTGAGGAGAACCTGAAGTACGATGGAGAGAAGGAACTCTACGGAGTTGGACTGAAGCCGGAGGAAAGTGAAGGAGGAGGGGGGGTAAGCCCACGGGACGGAGGAGGAGGAAAGAAAAGCCCTAGGGACGGAGGAGGAAAGAAAAGCCCAAGGGACAAAGATAAAGATCTCGAGGAATCAGCACAAGGCGGCGTCGAAGTCCAGGCTGGAATGGTGTGCGTGCAATGGTACAGCTGCGACGACGAGAATGACAGCGTCGAAAAGGGCAACCCAAACAACAACACGGGCGACCTGCACCCAATGTCGAAATTATTGATGCTGGTCGGGTGCGGGGAGGACGGCGGAGACAACAAGCTGAGCGGCTCGTTCGGGCCGGACAAGGGGCCGCTGCTGGTTGTCAAGGGGGAGGTGTACTGCGAGAAGAGGGTGGTCAGGGGAATGAAGAACAGGGCGAGCGAAATGAGAAATGCGCTGGAGCACTTTCACATCCTGAAGGACAGCGACAACGAGGAGGCCCCGCTGGGGCTGCAAACCAGGTTTGTGGACTTTGTGAAGGACATGGTAAAGTTGCTTACCGGGGGGAAGGAAATCACTGGTG
>Ga0302116_1001439_pt1 | contig 14391 bp, 21 predicted proteins | sample AG5_SCM_MG_FD_203124 | JGI IMG/M metagenome (GOLD analysis project Ga0302116, IMG submission 203124) | Marine microbial communities from Western Arctic Ocean, Canada - AG5_SCM | ecosystem: Environmental > Aquatic > Marine > Oceanic | place: Canada: Western Arctic Ocean | collected 2017-10-01 | reverse complement strand
CCCCTTCCCAACTCTGTAACCTCCATGGATACCACATCATACCCTCCACCCCCCCCCATCATCTTCCATCCTCCCAACTCTGACCCAACATCTGCAATGCAGATGATGGAGAAGCAGATGGCCGAGATGAAGCGTTTTCAGGAGGAGCAGATGGCTGCATTGGAAGCTAAGCATCAGCAGCAGCTCGCTGCGCAGCAAAAGGAGCAGCAAAAGCTGGAGAAGAAGCTGAAGAAGATCCAATCAAATTCAAGTTCATTTGCATCAATCAATAATGTCACCATCACCAACCAAACCAATTCTTTCTCCAACATGTCTTCGTTGACTCCGGCCGAAATTCGAACTAGGTTCTTCAACAAAAACATCAATATGGACTCGTGGTTCCCAAAGAAGCCGCCCCACTTCACCTCCGGCTCCAACTCCAACTCCAACTCCAACTCCAATTCCAAATCAAAATCAAAATCCACATCGTATAGAACCGCCACCAAACCCACGTATAACGGGGTGGAGATTAGCCGTCGCCAATCCACCCGGCAAGGCAAGGGCACCATCAAGCCGAACTGCCAGGCCTACACCGACCAGTGCCTTCCTTGCAGCAACAAGGTGAAGGACTGGGGGTGCAAGTTCTGCCACAAGCACGAGGATTTCGTTCTGGAGGAGTGGGAGAAGGGAAAGAATCGAATGGTTCTGCCGCCGAAGAAGGTTCACGAGGGGATCTCCTTCGTCAAGGTGAGCGCGCGAAGCGCGCGAGCGAGCCATACACTTTGTAGGGTTTCTCACTGTTTCACTTGTTCAATGACGTTATGCGTTGGAGTTACGGATGATTGAGTGATTCGCCTTTTTTGAGTTTTTTTGAGTTCTCATGATCGTCTTTATACAGCCCCCCTCGCAAAAAATATTTGAGCGTCTAAAACCTCCATACGATGGAGATGCGACCAAAATTGTGAATCACCTTTAAATTTGTGTTTTTTTCACTAACCCCAATCTACTCAACTATTTTTGCGCGGCTCGCTGTGCGCTTTCTCGTGCTTCGTTAAAAATGCGCACCTCGCTTCATTTTTCTCGGCGCAGTTGGGGCCCTGTTTGTTTCACCGGGACGGCCGGACGATAAACTTGGCCATGCAGTCAAGCTGTGCAGGTGAGCGAGCGGAGGCGGGGGGGGGTTGAGGAAGACGAACAAACGAGCCATTAACTTAACCATTATATCCCTGCTCCATTAAAAATGCGCCTCGCTTCTCTTCGCTCGGCACAGCCAACGCCACTTCCCTTGGCCCGTCCCTCCCTCCAATGATTCAGTGCACATCTTGCTTCACGTGGCGCCACCAAGACTGCGGAAAGTACATTATCGTGAATGACGATGATTGTCTTTTTGACACAGCGGGTGTTGCCCCCCCCCCAATTTGTGGAGACTGCTACTCAGATCTCAAGGTCGCGAGCAGCCGGGAGGAGGAGGAGGAAAAGCTGCTGAAAGAATTGAAAGCGAAGAGGCTGGATTTTCACGCCGACACCACACTCCAGGCCGACGTGTACTCCAACCAGGTGAGCCCACAACAACGAGAATGCGAGGAACTACGAAAACTAATATTATCATTATTATTCTCGGGCAGCTCGTGCAGAGAACACTCTGCGCGAAGGAAGGGAAAAAAGGCAAGGGGGTGAATTGGCCTTTGGGGGCGAATTTTGAGCGCAGCACGAACAGGAACAAGAAGAATACCCCGGCTGCGGTGGCCAAGGCGAATTTTGGCAAGCTCCGCTCGCACGAGAGATCGATGGTGCTGGTGCAGAACAAAATCAAGGAGATAAGCGATTCAACGGCCGTGGGCGTTGGCTACGTGCCCCACGGAGAGTACGGGGAAAAAACGGCGCACAGGCTGAAGCAGGAACAAATTATAATTGCCTTGGCGGCCGACAGCTTTGGGGAAACACAACGGCACAACAGCGAAGGTGAGCGAGCGAAGCGAGCGAACTTTGAGGAAGACGAGAAACATATACGAGAACCACAACTAAACTAAAAATTAATACGCGCTCCTCGTTCGGCTCAGTATTTCTGAGAGGGGAGGTTGGGGGGGGTAAAGTGGTGGGATTTGAGCACGAGGAGATTTTGGAAGATCCAAATTTAGGCCTGGATTTTTTGATAACCGACGAATCGATCAACGTCAAGAGGGAGATGGAGGAGGCGCACGGGCCAGTTGTCAACCCGGATTTGAAAGTCCACGGAAGACTGAAAAAAAACAATAAAAGTAGCAAAATTGAAAACGAGAATGAGAAAAATGAAGTGAAAACGATGATGGACGACGATGTTGGTGATGATGGGGGGGATGATGGTGATGGTAACAAGGATTGCGTGTGCGGAAAGCGGAAGAAGCGATTCAACAGCAACTTTTGCTCCGACAGGTGTGGCGTGCTTGCTGCGGAGAAGAACTTGCTGAGCAGCGTGATTGCGTTTGGCAACATACCAAATCCCAAGCTTGCGTAAATTGTAAATTTGGAGAATGTAGATTGATAAAAAAATGTTGGATGATCGCCTATGGGCTACTGTTCAATTTCCAATCTCCTGCCGGAGATTGGAAATTTCCATTGCTAAGCCGCTCTCCACCGTCGTCAACTCTGCTTTCTTGGTCGAAATCTCGTCCCGAATCCTTTTTAGATCCCTCTCACTGTCAATGATCGCCTGGTAAATCTGCAGCTGGCTCTTCTGGAGCGTCCCGATGGTAGCAAGAAGATTTGAGGTTCGTGCCCGCTTGGGGGAGGGCTGGGAGCTGGAGCTGGTGCTGGAGCTGGTGCTGGAACTGGAGCCGGAGCCGGAGCTGAAACGAGACGAGGCCGAGGCCGCATTCACAACAACAATTTCTTCATCGTCATCGTCATCGTCGGATTCAGTGAGAGGGGTACTGCGCTTGGGCTTGGCAGGCGTCTTGTAGTAGCCTTTCGGATCGCCGGCAGGGTTCTTTCGCATCTCTCCGGAGTCAGAGTCAGAATCCGAATCCGAATCGGAAGAATCAAAAACGGTGTCGTGCAGAACGTTGGCGTCCTCAATTGAGACGCACGTCGGACACTGCCAGGTCAAGAGCTCATTGAGGCCCTGGGTGAAGGGGGCAGAAGCCTTGAAGACATCGTAAAGTTTGCTGCAGCTCACACACCTCCAGCCGGGGCCGGAGGGGTTTTTCATGTTCTTACGGTTGGTCTTTTCGTTTTCAATGAAGTCCAAGTAGGCTTCTTGGGGGGTGTCACGGCAGGGACCTTCACCAACATAGTTGGATCCAGACCCAAGCTTCTTGGAACGGAATTGGTTCTCAGTCGTCTTTATAACTCCCCTGAAATCGGAGCTCTCCAAGGAGCTGGCTCGTTTGACAGAGAGGGGTGGACGGAGGGTTGGGGGTGAAATATAAAGCATTAGGAGGGATTTTTGCGATTTTCAATCGTGTGATGAGGTGATTTGAGATCATAAAATTTTACTAATTTCATCAGTGCACACACCACCACACGCCACATCTAGATAGAAATTTAGGAAATACCTTACCTTTCTCCCACTAGCCAAGAAACCCCTCAGCTCTCCTCAGCCCTCGTCCCACCACACCACTTCCCCATCAATCTCAATTAAGTCTGTGAAGATGGACGAACAGCTCCTCCACGGGCATAATAGTACTGTGTTTTGCGTGGCGTTGCGGAGTAACGGTCATGTGGCATCGGGTAGTGAGGGCGGGTCAATCATCATCCACTCGACCAGCTCCAACAAGGTAGAATATCGAGCTGACAATGTTTTTTCATGGGTCAATGGTCTTTGCTATCTTCCGAATGGCTCGGAACTTGTGGCTATGGTGGTGATGGTCACTTCTTGAAGGTACTCAGCCCTTCCCTCGAGTTGGTTCAGACCTTGGAGGGACACAATGGTCCTGTTTGGTGCGTCACCGTCTCTCCATCAGGCTCCCACTTTGCTTCCGGTGGAAGTGATGAGAAGGTGATGATTTGGTCGGAGCCGGGGGAGGGTGGCGAGTGGGCGAGAGTGCAAATGCTTGAGGATCACACGGGTGTGATTTGTGCAGTGTGCTTCTCCCCCGACGGCAAGCAGCTGGCTACTGGAAGTGATGACAGGCTCATCAAGCTCTACAGCTTCAACGAGGGAAGTGCCATCTTAGCGCACACGTTGGGCCACACCGACGACGTCGTTTCCCTCTCGTTCTCTCCCGACTGCAAACTCCTTTGCTCGGGAAGTCACGATAGATCCATCAAATTTTGGAACCCTGCCGATGGAAGCTTGGTGAAGAGCATCGACCAGGCTCACACCAATCCCGTCCGTAGCGTCTCATACTCCCCCAACGGGCGTATTCTTGTGAGTGCCGCTTGGAAAGACAAAACGATGAAGATCTGGGATGCTGAGACTTTCGAGCTCAAGCACACGTTCGAGCAGGAATTCAACACCAGGCAGCTCACCATCACGGCCGATTCGAACTTCATTGTTTCGGCCATCAACAAGACGGTTAGATTCACCCCCTGCCGAGAGTACCACCTCACGGGCCTCACCCCCATCCTCAACCTCATTCTCCACATCGTCTACAAGTGGGAGTTTGTGTTGTTCTTGGAGCCAAACGAAAACACCTCACCCCTCGAGAAAATCATGAGGCTACTCGGCGAGTGCGTGCACGATGGCGGCTACAACGTCACCTCCGAGATCCTCTCCTTCCTCTCCCCAGCCCACCTCCCAATCCAAATCACCCCCACTAAATGGAAACGTGACCCAGAAAGTTTAATCTTGTTTATGCGAGCTAGATATGTGCGCTCACAGGAGGTTATCGAACAGCAGCGAGCTGAAAATAATTTATGAGAATTTTTTTTGGTTTGTATGAGTAAGAAGTTTTTGACTCAAGAGGAGGAATCAGAGGAGGAGGAGTATGGTATAGGGGTAAAAAATAAACTTTCGTCTCACGATCTTTTCCGTACCTTTTCCATTTTTCATTATAATATTTAGTTCCCGCTAACCTAGACTCTCTCGCAGCGTGGACAATGCGCTGCTCAACCCGCTCTCAACCCTTTTCAGCTCTTCCTTCTTCGTGGCAATCGCTGCTCGAATTTCTTCAATTTCCTTTTCTTTTTCGATGATCTCGCCATAGAGCTTCATTTGGTTCTGCTGCAAGCTTCCGATGGACGAAAGCGTTTGTTCCGGTTTGTTTCGTTTAGGGGACGGTTGGCCAGAGGAGTTTGAGTTGGATTTGGAGTTGTTGGATTTGGAGTTGGCTGATGCGGTCTTTTTCCCTCCAGCTCCAGCTCCGTCCGATCCACCACTGTCATCGTCGAAGGTATTTGGAGCACGCCTCTTTACCGGCCTGTAGTATCCGCTCGAATCTCCCTTCGGATTCTTCCTCATTTCATCTTCATCTTCATCTTCATCTTCGTCACCATCATCGCCACCCTCTTCATCATTATCATCACTCATCACCTTGTCAGGATCAGGAACAGGAGCTGCTGTGTCGTCCTCATTAGCAACGCAGCCTGGGCACTTCCAAGTCACGAGCTCGTTCAAACCTTGGGTGAAGGGGGAGCGCACCATGAACACATCAAAGAGTTTCCCGCAGAAGCAGCACCTCCAGCCTGGCCCCTTCCCGGCCTGCTCGCGAAGGTTCTTCTCATTCTCGACGAAGTCCAAATACGCCTCCTGTGGGGTTTTTCTTTCAGGGCCGATCGGGCATCCCAAGGTGCTTCCCGTACTGGTCTTTACCTGTAGGCCCTGTGCGCGAAACCGTTGTTGAGGGCCATTAGGGCCATTAGTTTCGCCAACGTCAACGACAACACCACGATACTCTGTTGTTTGCTGGGCCTGTCGCCCAGCTCGCCGGACGGGGGCTGAGCTGTACTCAAACATTGCGGGGTTCAGTCACTTATAGAAGCGAGGGTGGTGAGTAAATACTAAATACCCAAATAGTGTGGGGAAATAGAGGAACGATGTCACTTACCTCAAAAGCTAGTAGGTGTTTTTGAGAGCGACTAGGAGGAGGGAGGGGGGGAAGGAATAAGGTTTAATCTGCGTCACACGTTCTGTTCTTTAATTTGTTCAAGGTCTTCTGCAGTCAACCCTGACAACACGCCTCGTTGATTTGAATTTATAAAATTTTTGCTGATGAATGTATAATGTACCTTGATATTACCTCGATTCCATTAATAATTTAACCTATTCCAGCCTATCCTAACCCACCAACCAAACAAACAAACAAAAACCTTCCAATCCAATCCCGTCCCTAACGACTGAAAAACTTTTCTAACTTTTTCCATCCCATCCCAACCCAACCCAACCCAACCCCCTCAGAAACCATGCGATTCCTCACCTTAATCTTGTCACCGTTGTTGGTGGCTTCCACCACATCTTTCAGCAACTGCTTCATAACCGACAATTTTGCGGCTGGTACGAATTCCTTCATGTTTTACAGCAGCACCCTGCTGGCACAGAAGCATTTTAATTCCCGAGACAGCATAGTGGTCCCCTCCCTTGCCAACCTCAACTGCCCAGCCAATATAAGCATCTCAATGGATTTCCAGAACTCTCAGGGGTCCAAGAACGTTGCAATGGAAAATTTCCTCGCCACAATGAGCGATTGCCCCGGCTGCCCCGGTGATGAGGAGAACGAGTCGGGCATCTGCGCTCTCGTTGGCGCCCGTTTCTCGAGCGTGAGCCAGCCGCTTGCGATTGTTACGAGCGTGATTGGCGTTCCGCAGACGAGCGCGACTGCTACGTCGACTGAGCTGAATGACATTGAGCAGGTGAGCAACCAAAAGCTGGAGCTTAGCTTCATCTAAAGTTTTTAAATTCTATTAAAAATTCTTTCAAAATTCTATTCAAAATCTAAACTAATCAAATCCACAATCTAACCCTTTAATAATTCCAACCATTACCATTCTCAGTACTCAACCTTTACGCGCACGGTCCCCTCCGACCGTGGCACCGCCTTTGCGGCCGCCAGCTACTTCAAGGAGCTTGGCTTCTGCTACGTGAACGTGCTGTACCCCGACGACTCGTACGGGACGTCTTACGCCCAAGCGTTCCAGAACGCCTTCGAGCTCCTCGGCTGCAACGTTGAGCTCTTCTCCATCCGGATCTCGCAGATCACCGCGGAGGGAGGGGGGCCGGCGCAGATCAGCCTCTCAGGCCTGGATACGGCGGCGAGGGGGATGGCCGCGACGGGATTTACTGCGAACTTTGCGGTGATTTACGAGTCAAGGTACCCGGTTATTGTCAACTACCTGGCCGAGAAGGGGTTGTTTGGGGACGATATCATGTGGCTGTTCACCGACACTGTGTCGAGCACTTTCTTCTTCGAACTTGGACAGAGGGAGGATGAGGTTGGGAAAGCTGCGGCGAAGGTTTCTGAAGGTGAGTAGAGAGTAGAGAGTAGAGAGTAGAGAGTAGAGAGTAGAGAGTAGAAGGCCAAATCAAACAACTCACACCAACCCAAAATCCAAATATCAATACCTCTCAATTCCGCAGGCACCGGGTTCATCCTTGCCGGGGCGGCCATCCCTGGTCTTGACAGCTACGAGAATTTCCAGAAAGCGTGGGTTAGCCCCCCCGGAGGAGCGGTAAACTTCACCGGTGAGATAGCGTTTTTGAGGAAGACGAGAATACTCTGAATGGCTACAGAAGGCAAAATCAAATATGAAACTAACCCACTCAATTCGTATTCGTTTGGCTCGCTTCATTCGTTTTGCTCTTACTTCATTAAAATGCACCTCGCCTTCTTCGCTCGGTGCAGCCGAGGTGAACTCAATGCTCCCCCTCGACAACTCAACTCTCCCCAAGAAACCGACTTTCTTCGCCACCACCCCACCGAACAGCGCCGCCTTGCTGTACTACGACGCCGTGATAAGCGTTGGGCTGGCCGCCTGCGCGAAGGAGTCGTGGGAGGTGAGTGAGCGAAGCGAGCGAGCCTTGAAGAAGACTCGAGACTCGAGCGATGAAATCCCGCGAAATTGCTACAGACATAATGGCTACATCCACTACTGAAACTAACCAACTCAATTCTTGTGACTCGCTTAACTCGTTTTTCTCTTGCCTTCGTTAAAAATGCGCCTCGCTTCGCTCGGCGCAGACGTACAATCTGAACGATCGGGACGAGGACGGGAGGCCGATCCTTCTACAGAAAATGATCGAGACGGACTTTGTTGGGGCGAGCGGACGCGTTGCGTTCTCGAGCGATACGCACGAGAGGATGATTACGACGATTCCGTACCAGGTTAACAACGTCAGGAAGAGCGCCAGTGCCAACAGGAGGTGAGCGAGCGAAGCGAGCGAGCTTTGAAGAGCTTCTGAACTAACATAATTCCACTCACTTCGTTTGGCACCTTCTTCGCTCGGCGCCGGCACAGGAGAGATGCCATCATCATTGACATTGAGACGAGCTCGTTGGACACGGTTCTGAGCTCGTACACGAAGGAAGCCAACTTCACAGCAAAAGAGTCCGAAGCCAGGCGCGAGCAAGAATTCGAGCTCAAATTCGTTGATGTCGAGCCGTTCGTCTACCGCGACGGCACCACCACTCCACCAGTCGAGAGCTACCCCCCCGCGGAAAACTTCAACGAGCTGGGAGCAGGCATCCGCTACGCTGGCTGGGCGCTGGGACTGTTCATCGTGCTGCTGTGCGCATTATGCTTGGCCTGGGTCTGGACGAACAGGACGGAGCGGATCGTAAGGGCGAGCCAGCCCGAGGTGAGTGGAGTGGAGTGGAGTGTGCTTTTTTTCTGACTACTAACACGCACACGCAGTTCTTGTGCCTCCTCGCCCTAGGCGTGTGCGTGTTCTGCTCGGCACTGTACCCGCTTAGCGTGGACGACCAGTGGAAGGACATTGAGAACGGCGAGACGAAGTACTGCATGATGACGATCTGGCTGGCGAGCTACGGGTTCTGTCTCATCTTCTCGGCGCTGTTCAGCAAGATCTGGAGGATTAACAAGATCTTCAAGCAGGCGGCGTTCAGCAAGGTGAGCGAGCCACAGCACAACAGGAACTCAACCTCAACCTCAACCTTTACACAAACTGACCCCACACTTCAATTCGTGTTCGCCTTGCCAGGTCCGAGTCACTCGCAACGACGTGCTCATCCCGTTCATTGTGATGCTCTCCGTCATAACGCTTCTGTGCGGATTCATGCAAGGATACGGCGCCATGGCGTGGCAGCGCTCGGACGAGACCGTGGACAAGTTCGGCAACGTGCTCTACAGCAGCGGAAAGTGCAAGGGCAACGACGCCAGCATGAAGTTCGTCTGGTGCATCGTCGTCTTCAATGTGGGCGTGCTGCTCATGGCGCTGTGGCAGGCGTACGAGGCAAGAGGTGAGTGAGCGAGCGATGAATCCCGCGAAATGGCTACAGACAGCTACATCCTCAACTGAACTAACCATATCATGCGCCTCGCTTCGCTCGGCGCCGGCGCAGCAATCACCGTCGAGTACTCCGAGAGTACGTACATTGGGTACGCAATGATCAGCATGTTCCAGGTCTTCTTGGTGGGAATTCCGCTCCTTTTCATCCTAAACGAGAACGCCGAGACTTTTTACTTCGGCTGTTTGGCAGTAATCGTTGGAACGTGCTTCACGATTTTGGGCTTTTTGTTCATTCCCAAGATCAGGCTGCTAGCGGCGGAGAAGAAGAAGAAGGTGAAGGAGAAGGAGGGGGGGAAGGACGTGGGGAAGGACGTGGGGAAAGACACCGATGCACGAGCTACGAGTGGTGGGAGTGGTGGTGGTGGTGGAGCTGGGCCAGCCGGGACAGGCATCGGCGCGCGAACAACGTCTATCCTGACCGGCAGGGCCAGGGGGCGAGCCAACCCGTCGGCCCGCTCGTCGTTTTCCAACGTGAGTGTCTCAATGGACGACAGCGATGATGGGGAAAGCGACGATGGTTTGACTGCAGCTATTGCAAGTGCAATGGAGCCCGTGGAGGAGAGTAACAATGAGGAGGGAGATAAGAAGGTGTAAATAAGTATATGTTCGGTCAAATTGCTCTATGAAAATTCATTCGAACGCCATCTCAACCACACTCCGCACCGACGAGCTTCTTCTATTATTACCAGACAAAAATATTTCCCTCTCCTTCTCCCCCCCACCCACACTTTCGATTTCCCCCAGCACGCTTTCATCCTCTCCGCCCGGCAACAACCGCCCAGGAATTCGCTCGATTAGCTCTTCCGTCAGCCACCCAGGCCGAGACGCGTGCCAATCGTTCCACCTCTCGCCCAACCACTCCTTGATCTCGCCTTCATAATGCGCAAAGTAGCAAACATGATCTGCAAAGATTTTGACCATTATCTCGTCCTTGCCACTTCGAAACAGCGCCTCGTTGTACTGCTTGCCCGTCCTCATGCTGTAGAATGTTTTCCTTAACTCCTTCTCGCTACAGATGATCAAGCACAGAAGCGCAAAAACCCACAACAAAAGCAACACCGTTGCAATCATCATGTGGTCCTCCTCCTTCACCATCCTCTCCATTTCTCCAACCTCCTCCTCTATCTGCCACCCAAACTCCTTCTTCATTCTTATCGCCCCAAACACGCTCGCCTGTGTAAACACCATGTTCATCAGCCAGTAGAACCCGCCCATCTCTTTCGGGTGCCGAGCATGCAGAAACCCTGTGCCCAGCGAGCCAAACGAATTTGAGTTGGTTTGCTTAGTAGTGGATGTAGCCACGTCTTCATCAAGGCTCGCTAGCTTCGCTCGCTCACTCACCTGTGAAATCGCATATCACCTTCACCGTCACGCGCAGAATAAAACTGGACACCAAGCTGGTCCCTTGCGGCAGTGGCATCCAATACCTGAAGTCTTTCCTAACCAGCTTGTAAACCAAGTACACAACCATTTCACCTCCCAGCACGCTCACAGCAAGTGTTTTGCCACCAATCTGAACCAGTATCGCCATCTCCAAGCTCTTTCCCAGCAGCTGACAGAAGCTCAGCAAGTACATGCTCCACTTCACGACCACCAACCTCAGACCATGCAGCGGCACGAACCCGTAGAAGATCTTGCCAGTGCGTCTGCAGTGCAGCGGATTTGGGTTAGTTTGTGTTTGTGATTAATTCGCCTACTCCAACGCTCCCCCCCCCTCCCTCCTCCTCTTACCTGCTCTCCTCGCTGATGTCCTTCACGTACGTCATGTAGCTCACGGCCTCGGCCACAAACATGACGCTCGTGAAAAGTGCCCCAAACACCATTAAATCCAACTCCTCACTCTCCAGTACATTCAAAACCTGAATCACACTCATTGGAATGCTCTCACTGAAAACTTCGCACATCTTGAACGCCATCATCTCGCTCACGGGCGGCAATATTGCGTGGCCTTTCATCTTCGCATTGGTTAAAACTCGGAATTTGTTGATTGCCGGCTTTGTAAATGTCACCGTGCCGAACATTTCAATCAGCATATTCCTTTTGTTTCTGTGGTGAACCGCAACTACCATCACCAGCTGCAGTACCAAACTCAGTATCACAAACACCGTCATCAAGTCAGCCGTCTCGTTTTTTCCAAGGCCGCGGTAGATGTTAATCGTGAAAATGTCAGTTGCGACATCAAGCATGCTCATCAGCGCTGCCCCGATCGATAATCCAAGCTTATGCCAAGTAGCCGCGTGTCTAATCTCCTTCCCAATCGTCAGCATCAGCGGCTTGAAGAATTTGTGGTTGGTGGAAAGCGAGAACTCGTTCATTGCTGGGTGCTTCTTCACCCACGAGGCGAACGCGCCTTCTTCGGTCGCCGCAACGTTCAAGAACTTCAAAAATGAAGAGCCCAAATGAATTCCATCGTGAACCGACAGCACTGCGAGCTTCCCCTGCGCCGAGCGGAAATGAGTGGGTTAGTTTAGCTCGTCCCCCTCTACCCCCGCTCCGCTCCTCTCCGCTCGCTCACCTCGTTGGGTCGCCCCTTGTCTTCCTTCCCATTTTCACCCACTATTACAGCCTGAATCATTTTCTCGAAGAACGGGTGCGCGAATTTCATTGTCTTCATCGCGTGGAATTCCTCAAAGAAATTCTTGACTCGACGCTCCTTCATTTTCTTCGTCCTGTTCTTGCAGAACAAATTGCTGCTGTTCGCCATCAGCATGTCCCCCATCGCCTCCCCGTCTCTCTCGTCCAGCCCACTCTCCAACTTGCGCCAGTTCTGGAATTTCATTTGCATTCTGTTCAACGTGTTGTAGTCGCGGTTGGTCGGCAGGGCGTCTTCAAGCTCCTTTTTGGCCTTGGGTTGAATAGACCCGGCAGAGCTATGATGCGCAACGATGTCTTGGTACATCCCAATTGAATCAATTGAATCAATTGAAGAATCAATTGCATTCATGCTCTTTCTTTTCTTTGGGATCGGATCGAAAATCATCTCAACCTGCGCCGAGTGAGCCAAACGGAAAAGAGTTTTGTTAGTTTAGGAGATGATGTAGCCGCCTGAATTAATTTCATTTCGCGCGCTTCATCGCTTCGCTAGCTCACCTTGCATTTGGTCTCGCTCACTTGCGTTATTTTCGTGGCTAACACGCTCTTGTCCTGGACAGTGGGGATTTCCTTCTTTCGCAGTTCGAACGACGTCATGCCTATGGGTGAAGAATACAAGCTAAAATTGCCGTCAATCTCCTTCCACGCCATTCGCCTGTTCATACTGTTCTGAACCTTCATTCCGTCACCCAGCACCTTGCTCTCCAGCATGCTAACTACCTGCGTGTGACCATTGTCATTATTCTCCTTATCATTCTTGTCGAGTCTGCGCTCATCACCAATAACCTCGCTCAGTTTCAAATCGTGCTCGCTCATCAACGACCGACTGTCAACGCTCAGCAAAAACGCCAGCGCCTCTTCCCCCCCGCACCGTACCGTCGTGCTCAACCTGCACCAAGCTTTCCCTCCAAACTCAACTGCGACTGCGCTCACCAGCTTGTTGTCTGTTTTCACCGTCACCTTGCTTTGCTCGCTGTTCCGGAACTGACTGAATAGCAGCTTCCCCCGCTCAATCTCATCGCTCTCGACCTTGCTGTGCTCGTCGACATTTTTTAGTTTCCCCGTCAACAAACCCCTCCTCCTTTCCAAGTCGATCTCGTAGTCCTTACTGAACAATTGCCTCATTGTGATGTAATCTCTCAAAAATCCAACAGCAGAATGATCCACAACTTGGTGGAGAATATTCCCACCTAGATTCACCTGCGTCACGTATTTTAACTTTGTTGAGTGCTCGGTGATTGACTCAAAATAAAAGAAGCCGGTCACACCAGCTCGTACAAAATTATTGTTCTTGCTGGCAGCGCTGGGAAACAAATTGGAGTGTTCAATGCTTTCGTTGACATAAACAATTCTCTCTCCTCCCAAACGCTTCCAAACATGCCTCGTCAAGAATTGTCGAGGTTGTGTTCCGAAGCCAAAATCTCTAACTTGCACGTTGTCTTGGCTGTGACGGTTGTGAGATTTTGTCTCTCGCAAGAGCACATTTTTCCGGTTGTTACTTCGCGAACTTCTCTTCCTGCTCATTAGCGCGAAGCAGTAAGCTGCGCATTCTACCACACTTGCGTCAACTTTCACCTCGCACTTCATGTATGTGTCGGACTCTCCCTCAATGTGCGCAACGCTCATCTGAGCGAGGCGAGCAAAATATTTGGTTAGTTCATTGAAAAATCGGGGAAAAAAATGAACAAATAGAACGCTCACCTTGGTTCGAAAATCGGGGGAGTTCAACGGTTTGAACAAGTCTTCCTTGATGTTCTCAATCTTCTCGATGATTCTCTTCACCATTTCATTCTCCTCCTCACTGTAGACCTCGTCTTCGGAATTCTTCATCACCCCCATCAACTCGTTTCGTTCCTCTTGGTCGATCTCGTTGTCTCGGTTGAACCTCTCGCGGAGCTGGGTGACCAAGCCCAGCGAGCGAGGAATTATGTTTTCCATTACTTTCGCCGGAAGGTTTCCTTTAGCGTCAAAGTGCGAAACCCATGTCAGCTCGCATTTCTGATTGCCAACGTTTGTCAATGTACAGAAACCTTTTGACTCGGCCCGGACCAGTTTGTTTGCTTTGTGTTTGCCAACGTCAACTAGACGGTTGTCATCAAATCTGCTGGTGGTTGGTGATCTCCAAGCAAAGAAGTACGTGTCGTCGTCCTGCTTCGTCCACGTGTTTTCGCTTACGAACTGCCGATCGCTCAAGGGCCAGGGCAGCGCTTTGATTGAGCTGATCATGTTGTGGTTGGGTGAAAAGTTTATGATGATCTCGCGGGGGTTCTTGTGCAGCTTCTTGACGGCGTCGAGGCGCTCGTTGGAGCAGTAGTCCCAAAACCAGGCCAACACATTTTCGGCGGACGTGTCGATTGTGGCAGTAGCCTACGCCGGCGCCGAGCGGAGCGGAGCGAGGCGCAATTTGAACCAAACGGAATAATTGTTGCAGTGGAATA
>Ga0302116_1001438_pt1 | contig 14392 bp, 10 predicted proteins | sample AG5_SCM_MG_FD_203124 | JGI IMG/M metagenome (GOLD analysis project Ga0302116, IMG submission 203124) | Marine microbial communities from Western Arctic Ocean, Canada - AG5_SCM | ecosystem: Environmental > Aquatic > Marine > Oceanic | place: Canada: Western Arctic Ocean | collected 2017-10-01 | reverse complement strand
ACTGCAGCACCATGAATCCGAGGATGGGCGTGAAGTCGATCTGTCCCATGATTGGCGGGATGAGGTTGCGGAAGAGGTTGAGGTACGGGTCGGTGACTTGCCTCAAGATCGCCCACGGCTGCCTCATCCAGTCCACGTTGGGGAACCACGTGAGCAGCACGCGGACGAAGAGCATGAGCAGGTAGAGCTTGATGAACGAGCCAACCGCCTGGGTGACGAGCGCGACCATCTTGCGCTCCTTGTACGACATCACGGCTCCGATGACCGCGATGACGGTGGCGTCCTGGAAGTCAATCTTGGCGACGAGGTCCGCGCCGTGCTCCTGCTGGGTCCTGAACCAGTCCCCGAGCTTAGTACCGACGGAGGGCTTGGCACCCAGGCCGCGGGAGGCGGCGTTGGCGCCCGCGACGGCGGCAGCGACCGCGAGGGAATCGCTGGGGCATCCTACGAGGCGGGGCGCGACGGCGGTGGACGCGGAGACGCGGAGGGGCGCGCGGGCGCGGACGCGGGAGGCACCGGCCGGGCGAGAGCCTATGTGTGTTGGGAGTGGAGGTACATCGCGGTCAGCGAAGAGCGGTTATTTCCGGGAGGCACGGCGGGTCGGCGCGTCGTTGGAATCTTCATCCCACTCAGACCTAACCCTTCTCTGATGACGAGCGGCGGCACGGAACGCGGGCGGGGGAACGAGGGGCATCGAACGAGGGTACGCACCGGTCAGCGCCTTCACCCCCGCGGGCCTCGCGATGTTCGCGACGATGGCGACCATTGTCTCAGACGATGGCGTGGCGTAAGTGTGTCCTGATGGCGCTGCCGAAGGGGACGGAAGCTTCAGCTGACTCTTTCATGAGAAGCGCGATCTCCGATTGGCCGCGATCGATTTTCGTATGGGCATTTCGGTCTCAGGAAATGGGAAGCACTTTCGAGATCTCGGCAAGTTATCCACCGGAATTTGCGCCTCACACGAGGCGTCGGATCGGCCGCGCGGGCACTCCGAGGAGCACACGGGTCCGTCGTATCGTATCCGCACAGCTATACGGCTACATGTCCGCCCTCTCCTCCGCCACCGCCCTCCGCGCGTCCGTCACCCTCGGCGGCCGCACGCGCGCCACGAAGACTCGCGCCATGAGGTCCCGCGCCGTCAACGTGACCCCAATGGCGTCCGTCTCGGACGAACCCAAGCCGGAGGTGACCATCCGCCGCCGCCCGCCGTTCGGCCAGGCCAAGCACGACGTCGGCAGCGACCAGTTCGCGTTCAAGATGGAGACCATCAACGAGAAAGGCGAACGCATCGACAACGAGGCGAACAAGCCCCAGAACATCCTCGAGGAGATCGTCTGGTACAAAGACGAATGGCTCGCAAAACAGAAGGAACGCTTTCCCCTCGTCCACGTACGCACCGCCATCCAGAACCAGGAACCCGCGCGAGACTTCGTCGGCGCCATCAAGGACCAGTGGAAGTCCACCGGCCAGCCCGGCCTCATCGCCGAGGTCAAGAAGGCGTCCCCGTCCAAGGGCGTCATCCAACCCAACTTCGACCCCGTGAAGATCGCCAAGGCGTACGAAGCGGGCGGCGCCGCGTGCCTCTCCGTCCTCACCGACGAGAAGTACTTCCAGGGCTCCTTCGAGAACCTCACGTTGATCCGCGAAGCCGGCGTGACGTGCCCGCTCCTGTGCAAAGAGTTCATCGTGGACGCGTATCAGATCTACTTAGCGCGGAAGTTCGGCGCCGACGCCATCTTGCTCATCGCCGCGGTGCTTCCTAACCAGGACCTCAAGTACTTTTCCAAGATTGCCAAGTCCCTCGGCATGGCGTCGTTGATCGAGGTGCACACGTACGAGGAGATGGAGCGGGTGCTGCAGCTGGAGGACATCGAGCTCTTAGGCATCAACAACCGAGATCTGGGCACGTTTGAGGTTAGTTTAAACGTGACGGTGGATCTGCTCGCGGGGCCGCTCGGGGATCAGGTTCGCGAGCGGGGGATCACGATGGTGGGCGAGTCCGGTATCTTCACGATCGACGACGTGAACGTGCTGCAGGAGGCGGGCGTCGGGTGCCTGCTGGTGGGGGAGAGCCTGGTGAAGCAGGACACGCCGGACGTCGGCATCAAAAAGCTGTTCGGCCGGCCCTTGGACTGAGTTATTAAGTGCTACCGGGCATCATGCGGGGGAATCAGGCACGGGCACTGGTTTTTAATGCCAAACCGCGCGGTTGTTCCGTATGGGCTTTTAGTTGTTTTTGAGGAGAGAATATTACGTCACGCTCGGAAGTCTTAACGGCAAATTCACTCCGCATCAGTGACCTTTCACCCTAAACCCTCTTCGGAGCATCGGTTCGAAGATTTGGAGTATCGGCGAGACTGAATACCGGCCACCAACCAGCTCACGTGGCGTTTTATGTGGCGAGTACACTACACTAAAGTCGTGGAATAGGGCCTTTTGGGAAGAACGGGGAGTATCTGTTGCTCTATCGGGGGTTCAAATGTGTGCGCCGCAAAATGTGTCCCTAATCCACGTGTCTTTCGTGACTTTTTGCGCCTACAGCCAATCAGAACGCGGTATCAGAAACGTTCGGAGGCGTTCGCATCGCGAGAATCGAGCCAACTCACAGCCTGTCATCGTATGGGCAAACAGAGTGGAAGTCAACGAGACGCGTGTTTCCTTCTCCAGAATCCTCTTTTTTGGCACCGCCAACTTTTTTATTTATTGCATTTCGCGCCAAACGCGGCTCTGCCTGTTTGGCCATACGGAAATATCACCTATTTAGCTTTCAATACCGCCGGACCGCTCCGAGAATGTCCATTAGTTGAGGTGCCGAGACGCAAGCGCCCGGAGGCGGGAAGACCCGGACGCGGCGACGTCTCGGATCGACCCGCGATCGCGGTGAGCGGTTCGTGGTAGTGTCTCGTCCGCGTGGTTTGAGTATCGGTGGGTGAGGCGTCGGAAAAGGAGCCCTAGGGCGCGTTGCCGTGGCGCGGCGGAACGCGGTCGAAAACGCTTTTTTGCGGTGATTGGCTCGGCAGCGCGCCTTCCGAAACCGCCGCCGCGTGCCCGGTCCGACCTTCGTCAGCCCACATAAAAGGCGCGCGGGGGTATCTTGTGAGTGTCTCCGGTGGGTGACATGGGCGGTGGGGGCATGGGGTCCAGGGGCGGGCCGGCAGGGCCGCCGACGGACGAGACGGCAGATCTGCTCGCGCTCCGGAAAAAACTCTTGGAGAAGAAGCGGAGGCTCGACCAGATGTTGCGCCAGTCAGGGGGCGGAACCCCGACGGCGTCGACCGGGGGCAAGAACGGCGGCGGAAGGGGTAGTCAGAGGTACGTTTTCTCGAGCGCAACCCGCGAGGCCTCGATCGCACGCTCGCGCCGCGCCCGGTTTCCGGAGCGCGGTCGAATCGCTTTTCCTCCACTCCGACGCACCCCCTCGCGACCAGTCACCGACCAGTCACCCTTCTCACCCTTTTCTTCGATCCACAGGCAGCAAGGCGCCCGCGCGCGGGGTCCGAATGCGATGGTCCGCATGGAGTCCACGCCGAGCTTCGTCCCGTCCATCCCGGACAACGGTGGGATCGGCGCCGTCGCGACGTGCGCGTGCTGCGTCGGCGCGAACGTATGCCAGTTCCTGCCCGAAGTAGGAGGCGGGCTCGTGTCGATGGCGCGGATGTCCACGGGGCTCAACCGCAGCGCGTCGGCACCCCCGATCAACCGACCCGCGTTCTCGTTCGACCCCGAGCACGATCCGGTGGTGAGCGCGATGGTGCAGAAGGCGCAGGCGCAGGCGGCGGCGCGGTTGAAGCAAACGTCGATGCGCGCCGAGCAGGAACGGTCGGCTAACGAAACCCTACGAGAGCTCACCCCGGCGCAGCTCGCCGCGCGAAAGCACCAGGAACGCGAGCAGCGGCTCAGTGCCAAGCGCAAGTTCGCCGAGCTCTCGTGCTCCATCGAGCGCGTCTCCGCGGAGGCTGTGCGTTCCGCCGCGTTGAGGGACGAGCTCAACGATTTATGCGAAACCGCCGCGGACGACGCCGACGACGCGGAGACTCGGAGGCGTACGCACCTCGCGGGACGGTCCGTGCGTGAGAGCGCGCCGGGCCGCGTCGCGCGGAACGGCGGCGCGCCCCCGCCCTTCGACTCCGCGGCGTTCGCGGCGGTCGCGGCGAAGCGCAAGGTTGAGATTGTCAACCGCCAGTGCCTCGCGGCGTTGAAGCAGGTGACGTCGCACAAGTGGGCGGGACCTTTCCTCAAGCCGGTGGACCACGTCGCGCTGAACCTCCCGACGTACCCGCAAATCGTGACGCGGCCGATGGACTTGGGGACCGTGGAGGCTAACATCCGAGCCGGGGGCGTGTACGGCTGCGCGGAGGAGGTTCACGCGGACGTGTCGCAGGTTTTCATCAACGCAAAGACGTTTACGCCCAAGCCCGAGATGGACGTGCACGTCATGGCGGTGGCGCTGGAACAGTTCTGGGCGCAACGGTGGGATACCATTCAGGAGAGGGCGAAAGAGGTTGAGGAGGGCATGTCGGTGGAGAAGGAGTGCGCGGAGAAGAAGAGCGCCGAGATGAACGCGCGCAAGAGGCTGGCGGGTGAGGAGATGCGGTGCGCGGGTTTGATGGCGGATCTGGATTCGTTGCGGCGCCAGCTGGACGACTTGAAGCGCCAGACGCGCTCGATATGCGCGCCGATGACCACCGTGGAGAAGGATGCGCTTCGAAGGCACCTCACGAACCTACCGGATTGCTACAGGCAGGACGTCCGTGACATGATCGCCGAGACGGAGGGCGCGCACAAGGTTCCCGTGGACGGCGTCGAGAATTGGGCGGAGATCGTCGAGGAGTTCAACGAGTTTGGGCCCGTCGCGCACCGCAGGCTGGCGCGGTTCGTCAAGGTGCGAAGGAGGAACAACGACCTCATCACCGCCGGGAAGGCGCCGAGGCCCGCCGGGGGCTTCGACGCGGACACGTGGGACGCATGGGACGTGCCCCCTCCGAAGGATCCAAAGAATGAGGAGGACGACGACGACGCTAAGAAGGAAGCCGCCGCGCCGAAGGACATGGACGACGCCATGGCCGCCGCCGCCGCAGCCGCAGCCGCCGCGGTGGACACGAACGGGAGCAGCGGGACGCCCCAATCCGTCGTCGCCGCCGCGGGTGGCGAGGACGGATTGGCGGGGGGAGCCGACCCGCTCATGGCGATGCTCTCCGGAGACTTTCAGCCGGGCAGCGGGTTCAAGTCGAGCAACTCGGCGCCCGAGCTGGTCGAGATCGTCAAGCAGCACTCCGCGCCCGTCGTGGAACCGAGCGTTGAACCGATGGAGCTTCTCATGGAGCCGTGAGGGTGGGGAGAGGGGGTGAGTAGAGTGAGTACCGTAGCGAGACTGAGAGTAGTCTCCGCCACGCCGACGCGTGAACACAGGCATTGAAACAACACGAGTTCACAAGAGAGAGTGTCGAAGAATAAAAAATTGCACCGTTCGACGTTAGAGACGTCCAATTTAGCTATTAGGGATGTCACACTGCACCGGCACTCGGCGCGTCCAGCCGTCAGTTTCGACGCCATGGCGCTGCAGCTTCGCAAGCGTCAGCAGGATGCGATACACCGCATGCTCAACCTCAACGTCTCCCGCGTCGTACCTCTCGGCGAGCGCGAGGCGGAGGAGACGGAGGTGTACAAGATCTTAGTCATGGACCGCCACTGCTTCGACGTGATCACCCCGCTGGTCCGTGTCAACGAGCTCCGCAGGCACGGCGTGACCTTGCACTTACTCCTGGACAACGAACGGCAGCCCATCCACGACGTGCCGGCCGTGTACTTCGTCGCACCGTCGGCGCACAACGTCGCGCGCATCACCGCCGACTTCGCCGCGGGTCTCTACGAGGCGTACCACCTCAACTTTTCATCCTCGCTCCCGCGGCCGATGCTGGAGGAACTCGCGGCCGGGTCGGTCAAGGCTAACGCCGCGGGCAAGGTGGCCAAGGTGTTCGACCAGTACGCTGACTTCGTGTCCTTGTCCGAGGACATCTTCTCACTCGCGCAACGCGATGCGTACGTCGCGCTCAACGATCCGACCGCAAAGGATGCGGACGTCGAAAAAGCGGTGAGCGACGTCGTGAAAGGACTGCTCTCGGTGTGCGCCACCCTGGGGCGGGTGCCCATCATCCGCTGCCCGCGCGGTGGCGCCGCGGAGATGGTCGCGCAGCAGCTGGAGAAGGCGCTGCGGGACCACGTGGCGGCGCGCGGGTCCATGTTCTCGGACGCCCACGGGTTCGGCGGCCCATCCTCGCGCCCCATCCTCGTCATCTTCGAACGTAACTTCGACCTCGCCGCCGCGCTTCAGCACGCGTGGACCTACGCCCCGCTCGTCCACGACGTCCTCGGCATGAGGCTCAACCGCGTGGACATCACGCAGGGCAGCAGCGCTTTGGACGCCGCAGCGGGTAAGAAGTCGTACGACTTGGAGGTGAGTCTCTTCCTTTTATTTGAGTTTTCGTACGGGCGATTGGACTGACGTCATCGATGTTTTGTACCCTACAGGACAACGACCCCTTCTGGACCGCGAACGACGACGCGCAGTTCCCCAAGGTGGCCGAGGAGGTGGAGAACGAGCTGGCGGCGTACAAGAAGGCCATCGCGGAGGTGAACGCCCAGACGTCGTTGGGCGAGGACGACGGCGACATGGCTTCAAACACGCAAAAGTTGGTCAGCGCGGTGGCGTCCTTGCCCGAGCTGCAGGAACGCAAGAAGTTCATCGACAAGCACACCAACATCGCGACCGCGCTGCTGGGGCACATCAAGAACCGCGGCCTGGACGAGTACTACGCCCTGGAGGAGGACTTACTGGCGGGTAAAGGGGACAAAGTCGCGGTCACGGCGCTGCTCCAGGCGACTGGTCGGGGTACTCCCGAGGATAAACTTCGTTTAGCCATCATCTACGCGATGACGCACCAGGGCGACGACGCGATGTCACCGGCGGACGCGGAGGCACTGGAAGGTGCGCTGCGGGCGTCCGGCGCGGACGCCGCGGCGCTCGGCTTCGTCCAGAGGATGGCCAAGCTCAACCAATCGCTGGCCAACTCTGCGCCGCAGATGGGCCGAAAGGCGGGCGGCGCCCAGGGGGGCGACTCGGAGAGTAACCTGCTCGACTACGCCGAGCGGCTGTACGGGCAGTCGCTCAGCGCGGTGGCGAAAGGGGTCAAGAGTCTGTTGTCCAGCGACAGGCAGCTGGCCATCGCGAGGGCCACGGAGGCGCTCATGCGAAACGAATTAGATTCGTACGAGTGCGAAGAGTTTGCCTGGTACGACGCCAAATCCCCGCAAAGTACGAACGGCGCGGTGCCCCACGGTGTGGTGGGCAACGGGAGCACCAACGAGCACGCGATGGTGTTCGTCATGGGCGGGGGGAACTACCTGGAGGCGGAGAGCGTCCGCGCCATCGCGACGAAGGGTGCGGAGGGCGACGACGTTATGGGCGCGGGCGGTGCTTCGTCGCTGAGGGACAGGCCGGGCGCGGGCGGGTCACTGGTCGGGGCGGTTGGGAAGAAGAGGAGCGTGGTGTACGGCGCGACGGAGATGCTGACGGGAGCGGAGTTCGTCGGGCAACTGGGCGCGCTCGGGAGGAAGACCGGGCACTGATGAACCGGGTAGCTATGTACCAGGTAGGAGGGTGATGTGTGCATCAATCAGTCTCAGTCAAGTCACTCACTTCAATAATGTTATGATCGAACGTCCGGAAAAAGCACGCATTCCATGTTTTTTGGGCCGAGGACCAAACAAAAGAAAAGCGCTGAAAACTTTGGTTGAGAGGACCGAAATATCGATAAATTCGAGTCACATTGGGACAAGTTGCACAATCTCACCACAGATTTGGTGGCTGGTTGGACCGGGAGGTATTTCTCGCCAGGGACGTCGGCATCGTCGCCCTTTTGTAGCCGCACAGGCAGTACCTACACGGTTCTGTTCTGCTAAGATGGTGAGTTCCCGTGCCCGTGATCTTCGTGGCGCCCGTGACGCGATGTGCGATGACGGCGTGTCGTCGCGCGCGCGCTTTTCCGGCGACGACCGGCGATGCGAGGAAAAACCCTTCGCGCGAGCGCGATCCCGGTGTACGCCCGGGTCGAGCCGCGGGTAGCGTGATCCTCGACACGTAGACGCCGTCGCGATGCGCCGAGCCATCGCTGTGGTATCAACACAGACGACGCGCGCGTTCGCGGCGGGATCGACGCGTCCGCGGAGCGCACTCCGGCGCGCTCTCCGGCCTCGCCAGTCGGGATGGCCAGATGATGCTCCGCGAGGGCACCCTGCGTGGGGTCTGGCGCGAGGATGGACGCGACGCGACGATTCACTCGCGCGTCCGGCGAGTTTGGGAGCATCCACCCCTGTCGTGCGATGTTCCCCACGCGTCGTATCGCCCATCCATCGCGCCACGCCCCCGCAGCGCCCGCGGACCGTCCCGGCATCCCACTTTTCCCGCTCCTAGGGTTTTCTTCCCAAGAGTCATCAAACATCATTCTTACCCACCCCCCCTTCCTCCTTCCCTCGACAGCCCGCCGGAAAGAAGGTCGCCCCCACCCCCTCGGGCATGAAGGCCCCCAAGGCTGAGAAGAAGGACACCAACCCCCTCTTCGAGAAGAAGCCCAAGGTGTTTGGCATCGGCCAGGCGCTCCAGCCCAAGACGCCGTTGAACCGCTACGTCAAGTGGCCCAAGTACGTTCGCATCCAGCGAGCCAGGCGCGTTCTCCAGAAGCGCCTCAAGGTTCCCCCCGCCATCGAGCAGTTCAACAACACCCTCGACAAGAACCTCGCCACCAAGCTCTTCAAGCTCCTCATGAAGTACCGCCCCGAGGATGACGCGCAGAAGAAGGAGCGCCTGGTCGCCACCGCGGCGGCGAACGAGGCTGGCAAAGAGGTCGAGTCCAAGAAGCCCGTCGTGGTCAAGTTTGGCATCAACCACATCACCTACCTCGTGGAGCAGGGCAAGGCGCAGCTCGTGTGCATCGCGCACGACGTCGACCCCATCGAGCTCGTCATCTGGCTCCCCGCGCTCTGCCGCCAGATGAACGTGCCCTACTGCATCGTCAAAGGGAAGGCTCGCCTCGGCGCCGTCGTGCACAAGAAGACGGCCACCGCGCTCGCGCTCACCGGCATCAAGAACGAGGACAAGATGGAGTTTTCCCAGCTCGTCGAAGCCATCAAGGGCTCCTACAACGACAAGTTCGACAAGACGATGAGGACCTGGGGTGGCGGCATCATGGGCGTCAAGTCCCAGGCGAAGACCGCCGCGCGCCAGAGGGTGATTGACAAGGAGCTTAAGCAGCGCGAGGCCATCTAAGGTAGCGTTGTGGGTTTTTGTGGGATCTCCGGCGTCGACGGCGTTTGGCGACGGGGGTAATGGTGTACATGTTCGAGTTGCGGTGACTTTGGTAGCGATTAGATGACCGTGTAAAGGGAGCCGAACTCGATACTTCTGATACGTTCTCACGACTGCCTGCGTCCCCGCCAAATAAAAAATAAAAAATGAATCCCCGCGATTTTTCACCGTGTCGTTTGAACCGCCTTCGCATCAATCACACTGCCGTGCTCGCGCGTGACTCACGTTCGACCATGGCCTCTCCCGCCACGACCCCGCGGGACAAGCAGCCCTCGAGCCGCGTGAAGATCGGCCCGGTGGTACTCAGCGCGGACTCCAAGACGGCCATCTGCGGCGTCAAGCTCACCAGGGTGCGCGCCCCGAACGCCCAGACAACCGTTGCCAGCGCGTAATCTTTTTTCCCATGCCCGTTCGACTGCGCCGCGAGATCGGCCCATACTACCGCCTCCACCGCGACCGCCGGACTCACTCACACCCATCGTCGTTCACCGTGCCGTACAGGGACTGGAGTACAAGCCGTGGAACGCGCAGCTCAACCTCGGCGCGTTCGTCGACCTCGGCGCCAACACCGTCTCCGGATTCAGCCGGCTCGAGGTGGACGCCGGCAACATCGGCAAAGTGGTCGCCGACGTCGAGGGCGTGGAGATCCAGAAGGACTGGCACCTCCCGTGGGAGTGGGCGGAAGGCCGGCTCGAGCTCTCCGCCGGCCTCGGCTTACAACGCGAGGTCCGCGGCGGCTCGGACTTCAAGCCCAGGCCGTACGTCAACGTGGACTTTCGACCCGCCGAGACGCCCTTCCGCGCCGCGATGGTCTCGTGGTCCCTCGTCAAAGACCAACCCATCGAGATGCGCCCAAAGTACGACGTCTCACCGAACGTCTCCGTCGAGTTCCCCCTGACGCTCACCGGCCACGTGTTCCCGGCTGGCAAGGATGCGACCGGCCGAGCCGAGCGGACCCCTCGGGGCGGTTCCGTGAAGGAGGACGGGTGCCTGAAGCTCCACGCGCACGGCGCCGTCGTGTCGTACAAGTTCGGCGTGACCCAGATCGACGAGCTCGGGCTTGACGTCTGGCGACGGAAGATGAGCGACAAGGAGCGCGAGGCGGAGAAGTTAAAGTCCAAGGAGACGAGGGATGCCGAACGTAAGGCTCGCAAGGCTAAGGAGCAGGCGGAGAAGGCTAAGAAGGAGGCGGAGCGGGCTAAGAAGGAGGCTGACGCGAAGGTTAAGAAGGCCAAGGAGGAGGTGGACGCGCGCGTGAAGAAGACGAAGGAGGCCAAGGCCAAGCGGGCGAAGGAGGCGCAGAAGTCCCAGCGGGGATAGAGATGTTTGAAGTCATGAGACCAAGGAGTCCTTACTCGTAGCAAACTTCTAAAGTTATTTTGGTAAATATTGTACTTGCCCTCATCTCGTGTCCCTACGCTCTCGCCGTGCCTGACTGAAAGCTTTATTTTCTTGGACCGCGCGCTGACGTCAGGTCCAAGACGACGTCGTGGCATATATCGTCTGATCCGATGCGGTGGGCAACCCTGACGTGGGAAAGCCGCGGTGACGCGTCACACACCGCGGCGCACTTCACACACTCGCGCCATGACCACCGGACGCGACCCCAACCTCACGCGCGTGTTCGCGTTGTGTTTGCTCGGCGCGATACTCCTCGCGCGCCCCGCGCTCGGCGCCGACGAAGGCGCGCCCCCGCTCAAGAAACCAGACCGACGGGCTTCTTTTCCCCTCCGCGCCTCGCCGGGTGAGAGCCCTGGGACGGTATCGCTCGTCTGGACGCCTCCCACCGCGCGTCGCGTCCTCCCGGGCGACGATGCATCCGACGACGACGACGCGTTCGTTCCTCCCGGCCTCGCCGCGTTCAGGGCGGCGCTGGGTGACTCAGCCGCCGGCGGGAGGTTCGATATCTTCGCGGGCGTGTGCGTGGAGGCGGACCCGCGGGTGGACGGCTTCGACGCGCGTCTCCACGCCTACGCGCCGCCGACCGCGCCGTGCGCACCCGCGACGACGCGCGTGGCGACGATCGATGACGACACCGCGGCGGTGGTGGACGGCCTAACCCCGGGCGCCACCTACGCCTTCAGGGTCGTGTACCTACCGCAGGGTACCGCGCCCGACGACGAAGAAAAAGACGAAAAAAAAGATACAGAGGAAGGTGTCGCGAAGGCCGTCAAGGAGGCGTGGTCCTCCGCCGCGACCGCGACCGCGACCCGAACCGACGACCAGTCACCGACGCCCACGCCGCCGTCCATCGACCTTGCGCTCGAAGACCCCGAGCTCATGTTCTGCGGCGCCACGGCGGGTGAGTTTATTTTTAGTTTCGTACGGGCAATTAGACTGATGATGTCGTGTTTTGTGTTCAGGTACCTTCCCGAGCGGCGCGATACTCCTGGACGGCTCCGAGGTTTCAACCGAGTCGGCGTCCGGGTGCTGTCTGGAATGTTCCAGAACGTTGGGATGCAACGCGTGGGCGCACTGCGCGAACGACGACGAACGGTGCACCGACGCGGGCGTCAGCGGGCAGTGCTGGCTGATGAACGTACCGGCATCCGAAGTATCCGCCCAGGGTAAATACCCAGCCTGGACGCCTTCAAACGAAACCAAAGAAGAACTCAGCGAAGAAGAAAAGCTCAAAACGATTCCGTGGACGGGCGGCGTGATCGAGACGCGCGAACCGATCAAACCCAGAGCGCCGTCCTCTTTATCCCTCGAGCTGGACGAGTCGTCGCAGTGCGTCTCGTGGTCGGCGCCGCCGCCGTTGGTGAGTTTATTTATTTTTTATTCTCGCATAGGCGATTAGAAGACTGACGTCGTGTTTTGTTGCCCACAGTTGCCCTCCGTCGCGTCCATGACGTCGGCGGCGTCGACGTTCACCGTGGTGGCGTCGATCGGCGATTCAAAGATCGTTTACGACCGAGCCGCGTCGTTACCCCCGCGGCTGTGCGCGTGCGAGGGATGGAAACCCCCCGACGTGCCCGAAACAAACGGTGAGGCGGACGACGACGTCGAGGTTGTAATATCGGTGCTCGCCGAGAACCCGGGCGGCGCCTCCGCCGAGGCGACGGCGACGTTGAACGCGACACGAGCGACGTTAAAGGCTTGGCGCGCTGCCTCTGAGACGAAGTGCGAGGGCGCGGAGGACATCGAGGAACCGCCCCCGACCCCGCCCCGGGCCGTCACCGCGGAGCGCATCCCCGGCGTCGACGGCGGCGTCCTCGTCGATTGGTACGTTTCTTTTAATTTCCGTCATCGTGGCGATTAGACTGACGTCGTGTTGTACTATTTACAGGCTCCCGCCCCTGGACAACGCCGGCGAGGACGTCTTCGAGCCAAGTCGTCTCGGCTACCAGGTGACGTGGGTTCAGTGGGACCCGCGTTCGTTCCCCGCCGTGGACCCGCCCGCGTCCGTGGTGTTGACCGATACCGACTCGATCCGTGACCTGGCGCACTCGCCGTGCGGTGTGAAGAAGTCGGGTGATGGTTCCGAGGATGGGTCCAAGTGCTTCGAGGCTGGCGTGGCGACCAGTCTTCGGCTCGACGGGCTGGACGAATCCCTGGGCTTGGCCTTTGCCGTTCGCGCCGTCACAACCGGCGGCATGGGTCCGTTGTCCAGGCCGGTCACCGTGCTACCTACGGAGACTGGGGAGACTGACGATCCCGAGGGTGATCCCGAGGGTGATCCCGAGGGTGCTTCCGATATGACCGATGCGACCGATACGATCCCCGATCCCGCGACGGATGCGGCGTCGGTCGGTGAGTCACCGTCCGAGGCGACCCGGCCAGTCGCCCCCGCGCTCGAACCCGAGGTCCCGACCGTCGTCACGCTACCCCTGTACGAAGCGAACAGGGTCGGCGGTGTCTACGATCAGATGAACAACAACCAAGGTAACCAAGGATCGGGCACCGCCGCGTTCAACACCGATACCGGTATGGACGAAGTCGTCGAGGAGACAACCACCGAGACTGTCGGCGGCGGCGGAATCGGAGGCTACGGCGGTGGCATCGGAGGCTACGGAGGGTTCGGAGGATTCGGTGGACTCGGACTCGGCGGCTACGGTGGACTTGGAGTCGGAGGCTACGGCGCCGGCAACTACGGCGGCGGCGGGACCGGGACCGGTAACGGTACCAGCGTCACCATCGGCGCAACCACCATCACCGTCACCCTGAACGTCGCCGACAACACGACGGGGACAACGACGGAGCCCACCCCTTCACCGTCGCCCACCCCTTCACCGTCGCCCACCCCTTCGCCGCCCACCCCTTCGACGGATCCCACCCCTTCGCCGTCGCCCGTCCCTTCACCGTCGCCGGTTCCCACCTCTTTCGCCCCAGAACTGAGGGAGAGCGGCACGAGGGAGAACCCGCTCCCGGAAGATTCAAAGACGGTCGCACGCGTCAGGGTCGGAGATGCCAGCCCGGACGACCCGGTGTCAGCCACCGGGTCATCGAACGAACCCGCGGTCATCAAGATCAGCGACGAACGGAAGAAGAACGTACAAACCGTGAACGTCGGCGCCGGCGGGAGTAACTCACCCGCGCAGGCGAAGCCCCGCGAACCCGACGTGACAGTGATTCCCCTGGACAAGAAGACGCGCGAGTCGGATGCGGTGCCGAACGTGATTCCCCTGACCGATGCAAAGCCGCGCGGGAACGCTCCCGCCGTGGTTCCCCTGTCCGAGCAGGAGAAGGCCGGGGCCGAGTCTGGGAAAAGGAAAAAGGCCACCGGCGGCGGTCGCGAGAACCCCATAACCGCCACCGCTGACAAGAAAGGTCGCGAGGCCAACTCCCGTGAGACCAAATCCCGCGAGACCAAATCCCGCGAGACCAAACCCCGCGCTCCCTCCTCTCCCGGGAACAAACCCGCGCGAGCCGCCAAGACCATCGATGCCCGCGCTCGTAAACAACCAAAGCGAAGCGGGGAGGCGAGGCAGGTCGAGGCGCAGGCGCGTAAACCGTGATTGCGTTTGCAGTCACCGACTGAGACACGCGGGGGGGCAGACGCCGCCGTCCACGAGTTCGATATGTTCACGC
>Ga0302116_1001435_pt1 | contig 14406 bp, 22 predicted proteins | sample AG5_SCM_MG_FD_203124 | JGI IMG/M metagenome (GOLD analysis project Ga0302116, IMG submission 203124) | Marine microbial communities from Western Arctic Ocean, Canada - AG5_SCM | ecosystem: Environmental > Aquatic > Marine > Oceanic | place: Canada: Western Arctic Ocean | collected 2017-10-01 | reverse complement strand
AACCAATCGACGCCCTACCCATTGGCCTCGGACAAGACCTCTTCATCATCACGGTAAAGGTGAGCGCCTTGATTAAGACGAGCATTCTCGCGATGAAGTGCGCGAAATGGCTACATACGGTCACATCCACTACTAAGCTAACATTATTCCACCCAATTCGTTTGGCTCGCTTCACTCGCCTCCCCCCTGCTCCATTAAAAATGCGCCTCGCTTCGCTCGGCGACAGCTAAATTCCGCCGGCTCATTGAACAAGATTCACTCCTCCACCAACTCAGCCCTTCCTTCAAGCATCATCATAGACGAGAACGGCGCCTGGTTTTCCTACAGCTTCCTCGGCGTGGTGGTGCAGACGGACAAGTTCTACGACCTCTCCACCAACTGCAACTTCAGTTCGGTCACGGACAGCTTCCGCGTGCGAGGAAGTTTGGACGAGGTGAAAACCTACCTAAAGAAGCTTCCTCCCCTGGCCGTGTACCTGGCTGCGAACTCATCAATCCTTGCTTCCGCCTCCGTCCCGCTCTCCCCCCTCATTTCCTCTGTGAATTTCTCCGGAAAGAGTGAGCTCTCTGGCAAGTGGAGCATCAACAAGGACCAAACTCAAATTTCAAAGGTGAGCGAGCGAGCCCACACAGACGGCTACCTCAACTACTAAACTAACATTATTCCACTCAATGCGCCTCGCACCTTGTTCGCTCGGCGCCGGCGCAGCTCGTCGGATCCGTCAGCGAGACCGCCTACGTTTCTCTCTCCGTCACCCTGGAGCAGGTTGGAACGGCCGCCGAGGCCACCCAAATAATAAAAGAAGAGTCCCAGCACCAGCAACAGATACAACATTTGCAGAAGAAGATTGCTGAAATGAGCAGCAGCAGCAGCAGCAACATCGTGACATTCCAAAAATCTCCCGAGATGAACCCCGTCCCCGCCATTGCGGTCATGTCGGGCTCGGAGCCCCCGCCGGTGAAGCTGCCCCTTCCCACCAGCTCCAGCTCCAGCACCAACGCCAACAGCCAGAACGAGCGTCTCATCCAGCAGATGGAGCAGCAAAAATTGTTGCTCCAGCAGCAAGAGGAAGAATTCCAGAAGAAAACCCTATTGCTGCAGCAGCAATTCAAGCAGCAACAGCAGCAACAGCAACAGCAACAACCCCCCCAACCCTTCTCTCTATCCGTCTCCCCCACTTCCATCGACCTGGACGACGTTGACGAGGACGACGAAGAGCTCTCTGCTCGACTCGACGGAGTCAAACTCGTCGTTCTGTGCAACTCGACCGAGCTCGGCAGGACGAAGAACATAACAGAGATTGGCGACTACGGAGAGGTGAACGTGGAGTCCCTGCCCGCCGAAACGTTCAGTTTCTCGGGCGTCAAGCCTACTGAAATAATATTGCACTGCGTTGCCACGCACACGAGCGACGTCATTGGCATTGTTACGATTCCGATTGGAGCCATGAAGATTGGTCGCAACGACGGGACGTTCGACGTTGTCGACAGTAACGGCGTTGTATTTGGCAAAGTGGGCGTGACTCTTTCCGTTGGCGATGGCAATGGCGATAGCAATATTCCTCCCTCCCGCCACATCTACAGGTTCTCCATAGAATCCCGCTCCCTCCAAAACCAATCCTTCCTCCAAAACCAGACCGTCACAATTTCCCATTCTGCCCCACAATTCTCGTCTTCTTCTTCCAACCCAAGCAAAACCTACACGACGCACCCGTTCAAACTGAACGATGCCTCCACCTCCTCAACAACAGTCCCAACAGGCAAGGGAAGCACAGTTCTCTACGAGTTCATTGCCCCCGCTAGCTTCCCGCAGAACAACACCGATCCAATCGAAATTAAACTGATCGGCAGCGACTCCGATGGCTCCGATGGCTCTGACACACCCTCCCTCCTTGGCTTGGGCGTTTTGAACATTCAGGAAGCCCTCCCCGAAACCAGAGCCAAGACGAAGCCAACTTTTATTCGCGATTCCAACTCTGGGAAGACTTTTTACTCCATCAGCGACTTCAAGTCGAATTCGGGGAGAAGCGGCGGAAGCCCGATCTTCGTTTACGCGAGCGAGGTTGTTGTGAGCATGTTCAACAACAACGGCGACGCGGTTTGCTCCTTGAACTGCGCGGTGATTTTAGAGGACATTGGCGTGAGTGAGATTGTCGGTGGAGGCGGTGATTTGTTTGAGAGTTTGAGCTCTCCGATGGAGGTTGACGGTTCCATGGACCAAAACAACACCACCAACACAAGCAGTGTAAACGTAAACGACAGTCGTTTCATGATGCCGCCGCAGCAGCAGCAGGTGAGCGAGCGATCCAGCAACAATATGCAATATTTGTGACGTGCGAAAAAAAAAAAAAATAAGATATTCATGGCTACATCCACTACTGAACTAACACATTCTACTCAACTATTCTTGCTCGCTCGCTTTATCTGTTCTTATTATAAACGTGCCTCGCTTCGCTTCGCTTCGCTCGGCGCAGCAACAGCAACAGCAGCAGCAGCAGCACCAACATCAACATCAGCATATCACACCCGGCACCGGCAACCTGGCCATCAACCAGCTCAACAACTCAACAGCGGCCATTGCGGCAGCTGCGGCCGCCGCGGACATTGAGCGACGGAGGAGGGAGTGGGAGGAGTGGCGGCACAAGGAGGAAGTTGCGTGGCACCAGCGTCTTCGCGCCAAGGAGGAGGCCAGTTTGAGAGGTGAGCGAGCGGAGCGCGGGGGGGGGGTTGTGACACAGAAAATGTGACAGAAAGTGTGATCGAAGAGAGCGAAGCGACTAACCCACTCCTAATTCACTCTTGCTCTCGTGCTTCGTTCGAAAATGCACCTCGCACCTTCTTCGCTCGGCGCAGCGGTGGAGAATTCCGCCAGGTCCAGGGAGCGTGAGAAAACCGATGCCATCAATGCAGCGCAAACCGAATACGCCAAGTTGGAGGCGAGGCTGCGCAAGGCGCTAATCGATGTGGAAACGCGCGAGAGGAAGTTGAAGAGCGACGAGGCCCAAAGAGCTGCCGAGCACGCTCAAAAAATCCAGGATGTCCAAATGCTCAGCAGGCGAGGCCGGGAGGAGGTGAGCGAGCGAGCCTTGATTACAACGAGAATACGAGCCACTACCAAACTAACATTATTCCACTCATTTCTTTGGCTCGCTCGCCTCCCCCCCTTCTTCATAAAAAAATGCGCACAATCTCGCTTCGCTCGGCGCAGGCCAAGTTCCACACCGAGATTGAGAAGCAAAAAACAACTGCTGCCCTGGAGAGGGCCGACCTGGCCGACAAGGCGAGGAGCGTTGCCGAGAAGAGGTGCACCGAGGCCGAGAACGAGTTCGCACACATGAGAGCTCAGCAGGTGAGCGAGCGAAGCGAGCGAGCTTTTTTGAGAAAGACGAGAATAGAATACGAACCATTAACTAAACTAACATTTTCCACTCAATTCGTTTTCGCACCTTCTTCGCTCGGCGCAGAGGAAGTCGCCGGAAAATGTTCTGCTCCAAGAGATGGCAGGCTTGAAGGGAAAATTGGCCGACAGCGACGCGCGAGTGAACAAGGAGAGGGCAGAGCGGAACGCAGCGCTCCTGGAGAAGGAGCAGTTCCGAGCGCACATCCACAGGCTTGCTAGGGCACTTCGGAGGGAGAGGGAAAAAACGGCCAGCACCGCGAGGCGGGAGTTGGAGCAGCTCAGGTTGGAGTATGTTGCGAAGGAGCAGGTGAGTGAGAACCATGGCGAAGCGAGCCGCGAGCGAAGCGAGCCGCGAGCGAAGCGAGCTAGTCACAACTAGTGCATGGCGTTTGCTGGCTCGCTTCGCTCGCAACTCGCAACTCGCAAATCGCAACTCGCTTCGCTCGCAAGAACAGAATCTAACCCAGCCCCGGCCACACAGAGGTTTGTTTTGGACGGCGACAGGAATGAATTGAAGAAAATCAAGGAGGAGTTGAAAATGCTCAACGAGATGGACCAGGGGAACATCCAGAATAACAACGTTAGGACGGTGTTTGCGCCCGCCCCAGCACTAGCACCAGCGTCGCCACCAAAAGTCGTGAAGCAAACTCCAAGCTGGCAGGTGCAGCAGGTCCAGTCACCCCCCGAAAAATCTTCCGCCCCCCCACCCTTAAGAGCCAAGGTGAACTCCCCAATTGCGAACAGCAACAAGGACGTCAGCGGCAGCTTCAGCGCCAAGCTAGTGGAGGAACTGGAGGGCGAGGTGGCAAGGTTAGATAGGGAAAAGCAAAATTTGCTTGCCACGGGCGTCTTTGACACTGACAATGACATCATTGTGGAGTTGGAAAGGTTGTATAATGTAACTTCGTTCAAGCTGAGTGAGGCTAGATCCGTTGGTTTTGGCCAATAAAAAATGCTACAAAATACGCTAGAATTTGATTTATACTAATTTCTTCTTCTTCTTCTCCTTCATTTTTTTGATGCGCCTGTTTTATTTGTGTTAGATTGATGTCTGCGACATGGGTTGCACCGATCTCATGGGGTTATCTGGATCGAAACGAAATTGAAGCGGAGGCTACTGATCCCCACATTTGTTCTGGCATGACCTTATTTGGGAGGAAATATCACGGAGCCATGTCATTTTGACGGGCTCTAATGACCACCACAATGATCTGCGTTGCACACCCCCCCCTCCCCCCTCCACTCACCTCCACTCTTTCAGCAAATTCATCACCAAGGGCAAGAACAGGGGCCCCCAGAGAGGAAGATACACCGCTAACTCGTGCTCTATTGGGAAGTAAAGAGGCGCAACCATGGTGGGATCAAACAAAAGCTGCTCGGAAAGCCTCAAAACATCGTTCAAAATTGCCATTGCGGAGTTATAGTCATCCTCAGCAACCAGCTCATTGACGGTGAGTAGCAGAGAGTAGGCCTGCGATAATTGGGCGGGGACGTGATCCAAGATTTTCATTCGAGGCTAGCAAATCGAGCGAGCCACACGAATTGAGTGGAATGTGTTAGTTTAGTAGTTGATGTAGCCATAAAGTCTGTAGCCATTTCGCGGGATTCATCGTGAGTAGTATTCTCGTCTTCATCAAGGCTCGCTCACTTCGCTCGCTCACCGACAAAGTCGCAATTTTCACCACGGCCTCCAAATTCTCTACCGCCCTCGCCCACTTATTCGAAAACATCTCCCTGATCATGTGGTCGACTTCGTGCACCGCAACTCCAGTTGACGAAGGGCGAATTTCCAGCATGACCGAGTCGGAGAAGTCTATTCCGTCGAATATTATTGTCCCGCCATAGTTGGCGGAGGAGTGGGACTGCTGGTGAGGAGAGGGGAGTTTCAGGAGGGTAGACCGCATTATTGAGATCAGGTGGGAGATCGGGGTGTAAAGATCGGCGGCCGTCAGGTGAAGTTGGCGTGGGAGAGTTGCAGGGGGGGGAATGCTGTGTAGGTTTCGTATTGAGGAGGAGCAAAAGACGGAAGGGAGGATGGTGTTATTATTATTATTGTTATTTGTGGTATTATTGTTGCAAGAGGCGGGGTCAAACTGCCTGCGACTGTAGCTGTCGGCTTTGGTGTGCAAGGTTCCGTACAAGGAGATGATCGAATCAACCTTGACATTGCCACAAGCCGGTTGGATCATGTGAATGAATGGGTCGATCAGCAAATTTCTTATCTCGTGGAAGTCCCAAGAGATTTTTCGGTTGTAGTTGTTGTAGGAGGCTGATGAGGCTGCTTCCCCTTGGTAATACTCCAGATTCAAAATCACCCCACCCCCTCTATTCTCGAGCGAAAAACTCTTCTTCAAATTCTCATCGTCATTCTCGTTAAACTCTCTATTCGTGTCCTTCCGCTTCTTCTTTATAGACTTTTGCCGCCTGGAGTCCACCACGTACAGGGGGGTGTTTTGAACCGAAGGGACGAAGAGAATGAAGTTGAGGTTTGAGGAGCGGGAGGTATTGAGGGAGGTGGGGATGCGAGTTGTTGGAAAATCGTTGTTCTTGGGAGAGAAAAAATTGGAGATTGAGGTGATGTCTACGGTAGTGTAGGTCGAGTTGGAGGAGATGGAGGGGGAATTGGAAGGAGAAGGGGCGGAAAACCCAGGATCCTCATCAACAAGAGCAAACGTGACCTGAAAGTCGGAATTGTCATCGCAGCCATACACCGCCGACGGATCGTCGGCAGAAGCATAGGGGGGAGGAGAGAGCACCCCGTTCGCAAAGTTGTACGCAACAGCCTTGAGGAGGTTGAGCTCGTGCTGAGAATTGGATTCCGCATTGGATTCCAAAGTGGAAGAAGAAGAGGGGAGAAAATCCACCGTGCACAACCGATCATCAGCCGGAGACATTGACATGTAAACACGGGTGTTCTGGACGAGCTTCTTTCGTTTCTTGGTGCTCAGTTTGAGAGAATCGGAAAGAGAAGTTATTTTTTCGGTTGTTGCTGTCTTGGGAGAATTGAGGTTTATGTTGAGTTTGTAGACATTGCTGGGGGGCGAGGAGGAAGAGGAGGCAAGCTGGAACTCTTCAAATTCTAACACACTCCAAACCTTGAGTTGATACAGTTGGCCATGTCTATAAGTGTTTGGAGATTCGACAGAGGAAATGCAGTCCAGTGATTCTGCTATTGCACCTGAGAGAGTGAGAAGCACATGAGGGGATGTGGAGGTCGTATTCACTACTACGTTTAAAGTGAGAAGAGGACTTTGTCTCCACTCCCCGCCATGAGGAGGGGCAGGAGGAGGGGGGAGGATCGCTCGTTGGGGCAATGATATTGCAATTAAATAAATAAGCAAGGCAAGTGTGGGCAAGATAAACGAAACCACAATTAGCAGTCGAGTGCCAGCCACCATCACAAGGGGGGGGAAGGGATGTTGAGGGGTGCGTAACTTTCACCTGAAACAAATTGGAGATTTTAATGATTTGAGCGGCGCCACAAAAATTGTTTGTTTGAGTGGATTCGTGTTAATGGGACTTCTCAACAACTTCACGCTCGCACAAGATAGAAAAAAGCGTAGGCGAAAGAATTTCCAGACTGAATCGTCTTCTTCGCAAAATCTAATCTCTCGCCCTCAACAGCGAACCCCCTCAACCCCACGGCTTTCCATCGAATCAATCCAAATGGATTCTCCATCCTACCGCAGCCCCAACCCCAACCCCAACCCCAACCCCAACCCCAACCCTGAAGCAAAACTAGCCCTCTCTAACGAGGCACTGCAGGCAATGGCGATTGAATTTTTAGATGAGCAAAATGAGCTTCTCCTGACTTCCCCCTCTTCCTCCGCCCTCCTCCCAACCACCACCCTCACGGTCAATGCGTACAGCTACTTCGATCGGCTCTCCAACTCGGAGCAAGTCTCGTTCATGCACGCAAACTCGAGCTATGGCGATCTGCCCAAATCCAAGTCCAACCCCTTCAATGCGATGTTCGGCTCTCTCGGCCTACTGTCGCGAACGAACGACCAGAACCGGAAAACTGAGATGCTTCGAGCTGAGCTGCGACGGCTGTCGAAACTGGTTGCCCCGACTAAGTTCTTCAAGGAGTTTGGGGAGGTCAAGCTCTTCATGGGGAAGAGTTTTGAGTTTGAGCACGACGAGAGCAAAATTAGTACCAGCCGCTCCAGCTCCAGCTCCAGCTCCAGCTCCAGCTCCAGCTCCAGCTCCAGCTCCAGCTCCAGCTCCAGGTACAGCTCCAGGTACAGCTCCAGCTCCACCTCCACATTCACCTCCAGCTCCACCTCCACCTCCACCTCCTCATTCCAAAACTACCAAAAAGCTCTTTCATCATCCCCGAACGCGTTCATGAGGCCACCGTCGCACTTACAGTCGAAAAGTGCATCGCAAGCAGCCTTTTCGAGAGCGGAGCAGCTGACCAACTCAATCAAACCGTACGAGAAGAACAAAGCTCGGCAGATTCAGATCGACAGGGAGCTAAAGGTGATCCAGGCTAGAGACTTGAGGGAGAAAGCGGAGCGGGAGGAGGCTGAGCGAAAGTTGAGGGAGGAGGAGGAGAAGGAGGAGGAGAGGAAAAGATTGGCGGCCGAGGAGGAAGAGGAGAAGGAGAAAGAGGCCGAGAAAAGCAACATCAGCTCCGCTCTCCCAATTGCAAGGGAGCCCCTCTACGACGACGAATTTTCCATGGTCGCCGAGAAACTGTCCGAGAACGGAAACTCGGACGACGTGGTTGGTGTGTCAAAGAACGACGAGGTTATGAGAAAGAACTTTGTCACCCTCCGGCAAGGATCATGGCTGAACGACGAGGTGATCCACTACTGGTACAGAATGCTCCAGAACCGCGACGACAAGCTGTGTGCCGAGGACTCAAGTAGATCGCACTCCCACTTTTTCAAGGTGAGCGACGAGCCACATGAACTCAAATGAATATTATTCCAATCTAATTTGAAATGCATCTCGCTTCGCTTCGCTTCGCTCGGCGCTTCGCTTGGCGCAGAGTTTCTTCTTCACGAAGCTGCTCGGTGACGGGGGGGAGGGGACCTACAACTACGCAGGGGTGAAGAGGTGGAGTAAGCAGGTGCACGGGAAGGACATCTTCGCTCTCGACAAGATTATCATTCCGTGCAACTGCAACAACATGCACTGGACGTGCTTGGTTGTTTACGTCAAGGAGAAGGTGAGTGAACGAGCCTTGACGAAGAATAGCTACAGACGGCTGCATCCACCACTAAACTAAATCGCTCGGCGCAGAAAATCGTTTACTACGACAGCATGAACGGAGGGGGGCGGAGGTTTCTGCAGGCCATGAAGAGGTATCTGGTGGACGAGTGGAAGGCAAAGAAGGGGGGGGATTTGCCAGGGGAGTGGGAGCTGTTTGAGGAGGAAAAGACGCCTCAGCAGCACAACGGGTGCGATTGCGGCGTTTTCAGCTGCATGAATGCCGAAGCGTTGTCTTTGGGTTTGAAGTTGGACTTCAACCAGAAGCACGTCACGGAAAATGCCAGGAGGAGGATTGCGTTGAGCGTGTTAACGGGGGAGTGTTGAAAAAGAGTAGACCGTAGACCTCTAGGAATTTTTTCTGCTTTAACAATTATTCGGAGATTGCTGTCTCGTGTTTGAGGGGGTGTATGAGCCGGAAGAATTCCTATTTCGTCCCCATTTCGACTTCCGCTCGTCCGAAAGTGCTTCGAGTTTCTCGATGGCGGCAGCCGCTCGAGCTTTTCGATCGTTTTTGAATTTCTGCCGAAACGATTTTGTGCTCTTGTGAAATTTCAGCGCATTCGCCCGGGAGGCGAGGTGCGACAGCTGCACCGAGCGAAGCGAGGCATATTTTGAATGAAGCAAGAGCAAAACGAGAGAACCATACAAATTGAGTGGAATAATGTTAGTTCAGTAGTGGCTAGGATGTAGCCATGTAAAGCAATTTCGCACTAAAAAAGGGCGAATCACACACAATGCCTTTTGACGCTCATAATTGGACACGGTGGCCATCCACACACCAAGAGAATTCTCAAAAAAACTAAAAAAAGGCGAAAGCACTGAATCACCCCCCAATTCCACCACACAACCCCTTCCACCAAACAAAAATTGGACATGGTGGCTAGTTATCCCAAGCGCATCATGCTGTACTTCCTCAAAGCTCGCTCGCTTCGCTCGCTCACCTCTAGATTTATCGATTTAGCCACCGATTGCGATATCTGCTCTGAGATAAATTGAGAAGGCGAGCTCACAGTAACCTGCGAGTTTGCGACTGTGATAATAAGGCGCCCTTTTTTATTGTTGAACATTGACGTTCCTCCGCCATTGGTCGTACCGAAGGAAACCTTGTAGCTATTCGACTCCGCATCAACCTCGTCATCTTCCGCTCGCAGGAGAGTGGAAATTTTGGAAACTTGCAGTAGAGACTTCTGCGCAAACGCCAGGTTTTCATTTTTAAGCTTGTTATTAACCGAGTTTCTCTGCTTGTGGAGAGAGAGGGTGGAACAGGGGAAATACTCGCCAAATCGACGCTTTGCCATGACAGAATTTGTAGCTTCGAACAAATTGTTGTTGTTGGTGGCGGATAGAATTTTTGTGGAGATTGTCGCGGAGTTGGAGTTGGACTTGGAGTTTGATGCGCTGTCATCGAGCGCCAGGCAAGATGCGCCGTTTTTGTTTCCGGGACTCAGAAATGAGTTGAAATACCCATTGGTTGGCTGGAAAAGAGTAAAATGTGTGTTGAGGGAGGGAATTTTTATTGGAACGCAATTGTTGGTTACTCGGGCAAACACCACCAACCCAATCATTAATGTGGCCGAAGACAGCAGTGCTTTTTTATGCAGGGATTTGGAGGAGGAGGAGGAAGAAGAAGGCAGTATTGCTTTCAACGTGCGAAGTAAGAGGGAGAAGAAGGAGGTGAAGAAGGAGGAGAGAAACGCCACTAAAGCTTTCCCGGCATTGCCACTTTCAGCCACAACTCGTCCATCTCGCTCGTTCTTGGACAGAACGCCCACAAGCTGATCTACTGTTATATCCAACTCCCCCGCGAACTTCGACAAGAGAGAACTCTTCGTTGATTCGTCGGTGATGCCGGACAAGACAGAAGAAAGCTTTGTCAATTTGGCTCGATAAGAGGCAGAGAGAGGGAGATTGAGGGGCTCATCATTGTCTTGAATGTTTGGTGTGAAAGTGGCCTCGATGGAGTGAACACGAATGACTTGCACACAAAGAAGAAGAAGTATGGGAAGGTTGGTTCTCATTTTAAACCTTGTGCTTTGTGTTGGGCTTGAGTTGGTATTTTGGAAGCTCGAGGTGTCGAGATATTCCAGCATTCCAGACCTTTTCAGCATACTCACCTTTTTACCGAACAACGTTGTAGTTATGTTAACCACATTGCTACTTCTCCTCCTTCCCACAGTCAGTTCCTTCCTCACTCCACCCCTTCTCCCCACCCATCCAAAATCGTCCCTCTTTGGAATCCCAAGGAAATTTGCTAAATACCAGGGCCTTGGAAACGACTTTATATGCATTGATGCACGTGACAAAACTCTCCCAACCCTCACCGACACCTTCAGTGCCTCGATCTGCGACCGCAACTTTGGCATCGGCGGCGATGGAGTAATCTTCGCCCTCGCTTCCCCTGACCCTGCGAAGTACGATTTTGCGATGCGAATCTACAACTCCGACGGCTCCGAGCCTGAAATGTGCGGGAACGGCATTCGGTGCTTGGCGAAGTTCCTCGGACAGTTAGATGGAAAGCTCGCGGAGGGGGCGACTTACCGAATCCACACTGGGGCTGGGTTGATCGTTCCGGTTATCAACAAGGATGGAAGCGTAACGGTGCAGATGGGGAAGCCGATTTTGGAGGCGGGAGGTGAGCGGGCGAGCTTTGAGGAAGTCATTCATACTCGCGATGAATCCCGCGAAATGGTTACAGACATAATGGCTATGTCCACTACTGAACTAACAAGTTATTCCACTCAATTCTTTGGCTCGCTCATGAAAAATGCGCCTCGCCTCGCTTCGCTTCGCTCGGCGCAGACGTTCCTTGCACCATTCAGGCGAACGGCGACTCAAACTCAGTTGTCGAGGGCGAGCTAATTGCCGAGGACGATTCGGTATGGAAGGTTAATGCGGTTTCGATGGGCAACCCCCACGCTATTTTCTTCGTTGACAAGTTGGATGATTTAGATTTTGAAAAGTACGGCCCCATGATGGAGAGGCACAAGGCATTTCCGGCCAAGGTGAACGCCGAGTTCGTTGAGGTGGTTGACGACAATCACTTGAGAATGAAGGTGTGGGAAAGAGGAGGTGAGCGAGCGAAGCAAGTCCAGACACTACATCCACTACTGAACTAACCAACTCAATTCTTTGACTCGCTCGCATGTTTGTTTTGTTATTGCTTCATTAATGCGCAGCGGGACCGACATTAGCTTGCGGCACTGGGGCTTGTGCCTTAACGGTTGCCGCCGTGCGTGCCGGAAAGATACCAAGAGCGGGAGAGGGAGGAACGAGGGTCACTCTGCCGGGTGGTGATCTGTTCATTGAGTGGCGCGAGAGTGATGGCAATGTTTACATGAAGGGGCCGGCTGAGCTTGTGTTTGAGGGGGTTGTGGAGAGTCCATAAACATAAAATTTTGCCCAAAATATGGACCAATCTAGTAGCAGCTTTGGGGTTTAATGTCACGTCAAGTGAAGTCAAGTCATGGTTATAAGCCTCGTGGTGTTGTGGGATTGGTCCCCTCAGTTATCATGTGATCAGAAGGGGAATCAATCATCGTTTTACCAGCAAACTCAGGCCTCTGGTTCATCTCGTCACCCGTCCAGTAGGCCACAAAGCAAGGAGCAGCAACAACTGTGAGAAGCAAAATAGGGACGTTGGAAGGACCAAGCTCGAATGACTTCTCAGTCATCTCACGCTTCCCGTTCCATTCCTCCACAAACTTGTTCTTTTGCAAACCCATATTTCGCCTGCATGGTGCAGGTGCGAGCGTGCGTGAGGGTGTTTGTGTTAGTGCCAGGGGTTGGATGTGAATATCGAGTCGATAAGCAATGGGGGACGATTGGGGCAAGGGAAGGAACACAGCTTTGGGTTGGAGGACGGGGATCACAGCAATGAGAGGTTGGGGGTGATATTGGAGGGCCGGAAAGCAGCAAAGGGGTTGGGGAAGGAAGGGACTAAATGGGGCTCAGAAAGAGTTTAGCCAATCGATGAGGGGAGATGTCGTACCGAGGCTGGGAGTTTCTCGTGGACACCCTGAGAAGCCGAACGGGGGCAAACAATCTGTGCATTGAGTTTGTGATGGTGATCGAGAACAATTTACTGTTTCCTCACTTCCTGCGATTTGTCCACACTTTGCCTTTCAGGTGTTCAAGCCAGAGCGAACCCGAACCCTCTTAACTGAGCAGCACGGGCTAGACAACCCCCTTGACATCGTCTAGAAGCCAGAGCTGTGCGAAAGCAGCCAGAGCGAACCGAAGAAGTGAATCATTGATTCTTTTGCTGTAAGCGATGCTATGTTCAACATGCACAGTGATGTTGACCTCCACGAGGATTTTTGACATCCTGACTCCCTATCCATTGCAACACGACAGCTCACGAATTTGCACGATTTGCGCTGGCACATTGACCCCCACCAACCTCACTGCAATACATAAAAACCTTTCAGACCAACTATCACCTTATCTATCATCACAATCTCCCACCACTCGAATCTCGGCAAAGGACATGGTCACCAGCGAGAACTTCTCGCTTGCCATTGATGGCAAAATCGCCCTAAATTTATATTCCTTCATGCTGTACCTCCACTCACGGCAGTCCCAGTCCCAGTCCCAGTCTCAGTCCCAGTCCCAGCCCCTACCCCAAATAAAATTTGCCGAGACAATCCCTTCCCGTGTTAAAAAATTCCTCACGGTGGCGAAAGATAAGATTGAAACAATTTGTCGAAATTCCAACTGCAGCTCCACTTCCAGCTCCACTTCCAGCTCCACTTCCAGCTCCAACTCCAGCTCCAACTCCAGCTCCAACTCCAGATCCAACTCCAGATCCAGCTCCAGCAACTCCTCCTCCTCCTGGGGTAGTAGAGTGCCCGACCCAAAGCAGGACCCCAGCATCGCTGAGGGATCGCTCGCGGTTCATATTATTGCGCGGTCGTTAAACCCCTTCCCCCCTCCCGAAAACTTGACGCCTTGGTTCTCCTCCAATTCCAATTCCACCTCCACATCCACCTTCACCTCCTCCTTCACCGCCTCCTCCACCCCAACATCCCAAACGGCCAAAAAACGAAAGCGCACGAAGCAGATAACGAACCTTGGCTACAATCTACAGGGTGGCGATCCTCGTGAAAACCTCTACGAGCGTTCCAACATGTCCACTGTGCTTTGTGAAACTCACGATTTCTTCCTCACGTGCAACGCAGTGCACGTTTGGTTCGATACAATTTTGCGCAACAGCGACACTAGCGTTTTAGAGAAGCTTGCCTCTTGGTTCGAATCGTCGCTCTCTCCTCCTTCTCCTTCCACCCCCCCCTCAATCCGCCCCCGCCTCTTTCAGCTTGTTGGCGCACCCCCTTCTACCTTCACGGCAAGTACACCAAGCTTCGCCGCGATTGCCCACAAACTCCGTTCCTAGTGCGCGAAAAGGGCGTAAATATTAGAAAGGGAATCGGGAGCGTTGAGGATGCCATCACGGCTGGGGTGACGAAAGCAATCGGCAGCATCATGAGCTGCAACGACTTCCATTTCGACAATAAAATAACAACAACAACAACTACAACTGATCTGCCAAAGCCGGGCATCTTCTACGGCAAGTGCAAATTCCACGGCTCTGGCAGAGAAGACATGGACGTTCGCATGCTCAATTTGGAGGGCAAGGGAGGCCGCCCGTTCTGTTGCGAAATCATTGACGGCCAGTGCGTGCCGGACGCCCCCGGGCTTTTGCTGGCCAAGAATTCTATTAATAATAGGTGAGTGAGCGGAGCGGGGGGGGGGGGGGGGGTTTTTAAAAAAAAATAAAATTTCCCCACCCCC
>Ga0302116_1001434_pt1 | contig 14411 bp, 11 predicted proteins | sample AG5_SCM_MG_FD_203124 | JGI IMG/M metagenome (GOLD analysis project Ga0302116, IMG submission 203124) | Marine microbial communities from Western Arctic Ocean, Canada - AG5_SCM | ecosystem: Environmental > Aquatic > Marine > Oceanic | place: Canada: Western Arctic Ocean | collected 2017-10-01 | reverse complement strand
CGTTACCCCCCCCCCACCCTCCCGATCGTCTTCGTCCATCAATAACTCCAATGCCTTCCTTCAACGAAGCTAGCAACGACTCCATTAGCAGCTACGCGAGTAGTAATCAAAGCAGTTTGCTTGGGTTTGGTGATGGAGTGGGCTATAAATTGAAGAGGAAGGTTCTAAAGTCGACTTCCAATCTCTTTTAGCAGCAGCAGCAGCAGCAGCAGCAGGAAGTAGTTAACGTTTAAAGTGAACAAGTAGAATCAAGTAACATTTTTTGTTAGAAACACAGGATCAACTTTTACGTGCAATCTTTTAAACACTCCCAACCAATCATTCCACCTAGTCACCCCCAAACCCCAACTCCTACCCCAATCAACAAGCCATGGCACTCATCAAGCCATTCTGGTTCTTTACGACGACCTCCTCCATGGCCCTGTACTGAGCAACCATATCCTGAATTTCCTTCTCTGCCTTTTCCCCATCCTCCTCAATCGCCACCTCGACCTTCCTCTTCTGCGCCTCGCTGTGCTCGATCCTGGCCTTGCCCTCTCGCCGGTCCTTCTCCACCACCAGCAGCTCGGTCTGGGTGTCGTCCAGCTGCTTCTGGGCGCTCGCCGTCTTTGTCTTGCTCTGGGTCCTGAGATAGTTGATTTTGGTCTCGAACTTTTCCACCACTCTCGTGCTCTCGGTCCCGGCGTCCTCGTAGGCGCCAATTTTCGCCTTAAACTGCTGGATATTTTTGTCCGCCTCCTTCATCTCCTTGTTGGTTTGCAGCTGCTTGGCAAGTTCGCCCTCGGTCGCCTCGAGCGCCACCAGCACCTGCGCCGAGCGAAGCAGCGCATTTTAAAATGAAGCACGAGCGAGCGAACAAGCGAACAAGCGAAGGCCGAAAAATTGAGTTTGTTATCTAAAAAAAGGCTCCAACTCCGACGCAATTATGTCTTCAGAGTCTTCCAAAGCTCGCTCGCTAGCTTCGCTCGCTCACCTTGCTTATCGCCACCTCGGCCTTCTCGACGTTCTTCACCTTGCCGGCGCACTCGATGGCGTCCTTCTCGGCCTGGGTTGCGTCCTTCCTCTCCGTTTCCAGCCTGTCGTTGGCATCGCTCATCTGCCTCTTGACGCGCTCAGGACTCTGAACAATTTGGCCCGCTAGCTTCTTGTCGTCGCTCTGGAGTTCAAGGACAGACAGCGCGATGTTCGCGTTCTTGTCCTTCAGGTCGTTGGCGATCTTCTTCAGCTCGCCACTCTCGTGGCGGATGGCCGCCTGCTCCTTGTTCAGCACGCCGATCTGCTCCTCAATGTCCCTGCACTCCTGCTCGAAGGACTCGACGATCTTCGCCTCGTTGGCGGTTTGCTGCTTCAGCGACTCGTGGTCGTTGTTGAGGTTGTCGTTCTCGGACTGGACGTTCTTCAAGTTGTCGAGGATCTCGTCGCGCTGGGCGTTGAGCTCGCCGTACATTTGGAGGCGCTCCTCGCGGAACTTGGCAAAGTTAATGATGCCGGAAAGCTGGCGCCTGAGCCGCTTGCTGTTCGGGTTCACAATGTCCTTGATGCCAAAGTCGGGAATTCCGCAAGTTGTCATCATTTTGCTGCAAGCTCGGAGGAAGGCAAGCTCGGGGATGGATTCTGGGATTTTTTTGGGTAGGGGGTGGGGTGGGGCGGAGAGGGGGTTGAGTTAGTGAAATGAGACAAAAAGGCAAACGAGGACCAAATGCTCCCCAGGTAAGTGAGCGAGCGAGCGAAGCGGAGCGCCCAAAGCCGCTGCCTAGAAGATGTGTGTTGCGTTGTGGCTCGCTTCGCTCACCTTCGTGAAGCTCGGGGTAGTTAAGAGCGGAAAGCCCTGAAAAAGCAGGCTGGCTGAGCTCCTCACGAGTTATTCCTGTGCACAACTCAACAAGATGCTGGAAAGCACGCCGGATCTCCTGTTTGTTCTTCTCAGGGGCCATACTACATGATAGATATGGGGTTAGTTTTACGTGTGTGTATGTGTGAAGGTGCCTTCATTTCGAAAGTTTGTTAAGTTTTCACTCACATCTCCGCCTCGGTGAGGGGAATTTGAAGCTCGGTCATGCACTGCAGGATCTCAGAGCTCTTGAGCATCGGGAAAGAGTAAGTCAGCTCCTTTTCCTTCGGCTGGGAAAGGGAATGACGCTCCTTTGCTTTGAAACCCTGGCCGAACATGGTGAGTTTTATGAAAAGGTTTTTGAATTTGGATTGGTGTTGAAATGGAGTCGTTCGGGTTTCGTTTCAAAGACTTCTCGAAGGGTGTTGGGGTCAGGTTGGTGGTTGTTGTTTGGTAGATTATTATGTGGCTAACGCTAATGATTGTGTCTCGTGTACTGAGCCAATTGTATTCAAATAAAAACCAAATTTTTTTTCCAAACTGAAATAAGCAATTCACTCTTATTTGACACTAGCCCAATTTAACGTAATATCCATAACTATCACCTATATAGCAGCATTCTTCATTTTTATGACCTTGATTTGGATTGTTCTCGTCGATTTTTTTCACTAACTCTTCCATCATACCCTTCCCCCTCAGGACAATGGCCCTCCTTGCTAGACACCAGTTCGAAATTTTCCTGTTGGTCTTCTTTTCCATCATCACCTATGCTAGCTACAATGACAACACAACGACTTGGCTTCAGTGGTTGACGCTGACTATTTTGATTTTTTTCTCATTCATTTTTGATGTGAGCTTCTCTGATTCTTCGTCGTTCCTTTTTGACCCTGATGCCGACAATTGGCGTCGAAAGACAGAGAAGCGATAGATGATTGTAGAATGAGTACTTTAGGTAAACCACAGATAATGATGATGTTTTTACATTTCACCTCAACACCTCCTATGCTATGCTATAGCATAAAAGAATGCATACCTTCCTTGTATTAAAAAACCATTACACTTGTAATTGTCCATTTTATATTTTAAATTTCTATTCCTGGCTCAACAGCAAACACGCCCCCCTCAAGATCCAGTGGCTTGGCTTCACCGCCCTTGTCGCTAAAGTGACTATGAAGATGAAGAACCTGTCGGTCCTAGCTGGATACTTGTACACCGCAATCTCGCTTCCTCCGTGAGAGCCGTAGTCCCCTTCCATGGCTTTCTTCTGCGCCTTCGTTACCGCCGTAACGAACAGCACCGGCAGTGGGCTGAACAGCTTCTTCGGCTGGCTCTCGACCAAGCTAATTTCGCTCTTGCTCCAAGCCGCTCCTTCCAAAAACAGCCCGTGAACGTAGACGCCCTCCTTGGGCGCCCTCGACACTTGCCCCTCGTGGTCGTACTCGGTGACCTCGGTGTGAATCTCCACACCGTCCAAGCTCCACTTGTCGTTCTTGTGAGCCCTTGTGACTTCCTGCTGCACGGCAGTCAAAAATCCCTGGGCGTTGAAGAACCCCGTCATCCAGTAGCTGTTCAGCCTCTTTCCGCCCCCCTTGCCCCCCCCTCCTCCGTCCAGCCAGCTCACCAGCTGCGTGTTCCTGTTCAACAAACCGCTGTACCACAACCCCAAGGTCGGGCTTATCCAGCTGATCTCGTCGCCGCTCGGCGCGAACACCCACTCCTTCGGCACCCTCGCGTTGTTGATGCTCGCAATGCCGTTCATCACCTCCTCGGTGGTGACCACCTCCCCCCTGATCGCGCTCTGCAGCGTGTTCATTCCGTTCCTCACCCTCCCAATCACCCCCTCTAGCCTCTGCACCTCCTGCATCAAAAACACGTTCAGCGGAACGTTCAACCCGCCCAGCTTCTTTATCTGCTCCATGTACACGTCTTCGACGTAGTTCGCGGGCATCGTGCCCAGCAGCTCCGCGCATTTCTCGTAAACGATCTCCTCGTTGCTCTTCCCCCCGCCGCTCCCCCCGCCGGTTTTCGGCTGGGTCTCCAGGATCGTGTTCAGCAGCTGCGCCACCTCCTTGTTCCTGAACGTCAAGTCTGCGTTGGGGTGCAGGCCGAAGATTTCGGGGGAGTCGTTGCTCGGGAAGCTGTTGTGGAGTTGTGGAGTTGTGGAGTTGTGGAGTTGTGGTGTTGTGGTGTGTTGTGGGTTAGTTAGGGGTTGTTGCGCTCCGCTCCGCTCGCTTCGTGCCATCCATACAATACAATTCATTTTGCACTCACCTCCTGATCGCATTCTGGTACTCCGTGTCGTCCGCGCAAGATGGGATCCCATACTCAAAGTCGTTGGGAATCTTGTTGATGGTGCTCTGGGGCTTGAAAGAGAACCCAGGGTTGAGGGTCTGGGGGGTTAGCCACTGCTCGACGTACGTACCGAACAGCCTCCTGTCCATGTTGTCGGTGATCTTCCCGCCGTACTGGGCCTCCCAGACCATGTACTGGAGGGTGGGCCAGGACAGCGATCCATTGTAGAGGTGCTTCTCGAGGAAGGTCAGGCAAGCCGAGAGATCGCCGTCGTTGTACTCGTAGGGGACGCACCACCCCAGCGGGCCGAACTTCCTCCTCTCCTGAACTATCGAGTGCAGGAAGCAAATCCCGAACAACAGCGTCCTCCACTGGACCGTTTCTACCCTCTCCAGCTTGTCCTGGTCTACAATCACCGTGTAGCTCCTCAGCAGCCCTGCCTTCAGCCCGTTGGGCGGTTCCGTCGTGATTTTGGTGCACATCTGTTTTTGAATTTGTTTTTTGTTTTTGTTTTTGATTTTGAGTTTGGTTGAGAGAATGAGTTTGATTTTGAGTTAGTTGGTTAGTTAATTTGAATAGTGTTCCGGTTTGGGCAGGGTTTGGCTCACCTGCAACAACCCAATCGGAAAATCAATGTGAGGCTCGGTGGTGATGAACAGCCGGAAGTCCTCGTGGCAAGTGTCCGCAATTTTGTGCAAAAGATCCTCAAGCCCGTCCATGAAGTCAAGCCCCAAGTGACAATTCTGAAGCATCACCCACGACCCTTGGACCATCGCGCCGTTGATGGCCTTCATGGCCACAACGTCCTGGCCCTCTCCCATGCTCACGCAGCTAATATCGCGTTTTTTCTTCTTCGCCAACGCCTCAGTAGCGTCCGTTGGGTCCGCACCGGCAGAAAGCAAATAAATTATTGGCTTCAGGCTCGTCATTGCTGCGTAAATTGACTCTTGAGTGTCGCTCACGGCCTTGGTGAACTTCTCCCCCATGGCAGGAATGTTGTCGACGGTTTCCATCCTGCGAATGAACTGTGTAGAGGCGAGTTGGGTCCTATCCTCCCGGAGCATGCGCACCAGCAGCATCCTCAAGAACGGCCCGGTCTCCTTGTCGGCCACCAGGACCGTCTCAAAGCTGGGGATCTTGGTCGATTCTGGCTCGTTGGCTGAGTACCACGCCTTCCAGTCTTCCTCCTCGCGCGAAATTGAGTCTGCCAGGGTCTTGAACATGGGTTTCGAGGCGGACAGTTGAACGATGTTCAGCCACGACGAGTCTGAGAGCCACGTGAAAGGTTTTGGCTTGACGCTGCTTATATTCAACGCTGCCCCACCCTTCAAAAACAACTCAACGTCCCCCCCCGCCAACCTCCCGCTAGTGATCAATATCTTTAGCAGCAGCATCAGCTTGAACGAACTCTTGTCCCTCGTGTATAAACCCCTGTCGACGTATCTGTTGATCTCGTAGGTCATCTCCTCGATGATGAAGTTCACCCTCTTGCTCGCCAAGCTCGCCTTCTCGGCAGTGTCCATGCTGCTGTCGAACAAAAACTGGAACTGGTCCAAGCTCGTTTGGTACATGCAGTTGACCATGCTCATGTCGACAATGCAGAAGTACAAAACACTCCCGCGGGTAGCCACGGGCCTGTACTGCTCCCTCTTTTCGTTAATGCTGCTCTTGGTCTCGCCGGCCGCAATTAGCTTCGTGTTGACCTCGGTCGCCTTGGCCTTGGTGTTCGCAAGGACGCTTATCAGCTCGTCGTCGTCGAGCAAGTTCCCAGTGTTGGCGCTCAACCTCTCCAGCAGCTCTTGGTCCAGCAGCAGCAAGCTCTTAGTGTTGTTGGTCACCTCTTCCATGACCACCTTCAACTGCTCCTCCAGGCTCTTCTGCTCCTTCCCGATGACCCTGCCCAACAGCTGCTCCTCGAGCCCTCTCTGCGTTACCGTGAAATCTACCATTGTCGTCTTCGCCTGGTCCTCAGGGCTGAAGTGCGGGTTCGGCAACCTGGTCGTCATGTACAGCATGAAGTCGTCGTTGTACTCGCACAGCTTGTCACCCACGTTGATATATTTACTCTTTGCCTTGACGATGATCTGCTTCTCCAAAACGGGGTTGAGCAGCGGGTCAATTTCGTTCTCGAGCGACACAATGATCAACGCCTTGCCCTCGCACATGCAGAACTCGAGTTGGTCCCGAAGCCTGTTATTACTGAGGGTTGTCGTTCCGAAGTTAGGGAGATTATCGCTCTCGTGCTCCTTGATCCAGGCAAGCGCTTGGCCTTGGGGATCGATGAGCAGAGGGAAGCGACTGGAACGGGTGACCAAAATTCCGTTCTGGACGGAAAGACTGTCCCCCGGCAACCCCTCCATGGACCAGTCTCCGACGGTTCCCGCGTCGACCAAGAAGTCCGTGAGCTGGAGGCGGTTCGTTTGGGGAATTCCCTTGCTCTTCTGGTCGGCCACAAACAAATCATTCACAATGTAGTCCCTGAACTGCTGGTTGAACGGCCCGCAATAGCTGATGAACGCGCACGCAGTCGCAACGTCGCCAATCAGCCTCTTCCTCTTGTCGTTGAACTTGTGGCTGTCGTCCGTCCACCTCTGCCTCTCCCCGCTCAGCCCGTCAATCAAGCTCGTGGCCTGGTCCATCTTCTTCCTCGTCCGTGCCGCGCCCTCCTCGATCTCCCTCTTGGTGTCCATCTGCTTCTCGAAGCTCGCCTGCAACCCGCTCAGCACTTCCTGGCAAGCCTGCAGCTTCCTCTCGGCTTTGTCAAGCTCCAGCTGGGCGGTCTGCAGCCTCGCCTCGGCCAGGCTCAGAGCCTCCAATTTGGGCTTGACAATTTTGCTCGCCTCGTGGTAGTACTTCATGGCCCTAGCCCAGGTGCACAGCCCCTCGGCGGCCTTGCTGGCGTTCCTAGCCACCAACGGATCGAACCCGTTCAGCGCCAGGTAGGGCAGTAGGAACTCGATGGTCTCATCGTTGATGAAGTCCTTTTGGTACTTGGAAAAGTAGAAGATGCTGTTCAGAAACTTGCTGTCGCTCAGCATGCCCGTCTGCTGAATCTTGAACGAGTCCTTGATGAAAGCCAGCGTCTGCTTCTCCTTGCCGATTCCCAGTACCACCTCGCTGCCCTCAGTTTTGCACATTTTCTCCATCTTCAGTAGCGCCACGCAGTCGAAGATTAGCTGCGCCGAGCGAAGCGAAATTGTGCGCATTTTTATTGAAATAAGAGCAACATGAATGAAGTGAGTCAAAAGAATTGAGTGGGTATGTTTAGTATAGTAGAGTAGTGGATGAAGCTATAATATCTGTGGCCAATTTCGCGGAGAATTCATTGCGAGCATTCTCGTCTACATCAAGGCTCGCTCGCATCGCTCGCTCACCTTGATGATGTCTCCAGGCTTGCTCATCTTCTTCAGCTCGTTCAAGTCGTTGGGCTTGATCGAGTTCACGGCGCGCTCGGCCTCGTCGACGAACGGCTGGGCCTTGGCTAAATCTTCCTCGGCCAGCGCCTTTTCGTTCTCGATCTTGGCCTTGTCGGCCAAGCAGGCGGTCTTGATGACCTCCACCGCGTCGGCTTCCTTCTTGGCGTCCATGCTGCTCAGCTCCAGCTTCTTGAGCATCTCGTTGGTGGCTTCTTCGGCCTTCCTGAGCTTCACCTCTTCGTCGGCGAGCACGACCTTCATCGTTTCGACGTCTTCGGCTCCTTGCTGCAGCTTCTCCAAGCCCACAGTCACCCGCTGGCTCGCCAGCTCAATCTCGGTGTACTTGGCGGCATACATCTCCCTGTACACGTTCAAAAACGACAAGAAGCTCTTTGGAGTTTGGTAAACGTGCCTCCTCATCTTGGTGAAGTACTCCTCGCAGGCGCCAACAACCATTGTGTGGACGTTTCCAACGTGCTCGATTAGGCTCTCCCTCTCCTCGTCGTCGCAGTCGATCTTCACCTCCTTGATGAACCCCCTGCCTACCGCAACCAGCGCCTCCGTCGGCCACTCCATGAAGAAGTTAATGCTGCAACCGTTGATCAAGCCCGGGAATTTTCTTGCCCGCTCGGGGAGTTTCGGATTGACCGGAGAGAAGGCCAGAACAAAGTGCAAGTTGGCGCGCACCCGGTCAATGAAGAATCTCACCAAATTATCCGGCGTGTCAACAAAGTCAGGGCGCTCCTTGGCAGCGATGGGGCGGAGCTCCGCCGCAATCACCGCCAGCTCGTCCTTGGGGAACAAATTCCCAATTTCGCCCGTCATGAGAACGCTGTTGATGACCTCGAGGAAGTCGTCGTTCTTCACTTCGGCGTCGCTCATCAAGAAGACGACCCCCTTGCCCTGCTGACCAGCGATCTTGTACAAATCCCTAAAGTCGTCCAGCAAGCTCTGCACGTTGTAGCTCTTGGTGAGGACGATCTGGAAGGTCGTGTGGCCGGCCATGTAGGCCGCCAGCCTGCTCAGCGACTGCTTGCCGCTCCCTCCGACCCCGACGAAGAGCAAGTTCCCCCTGGGAGTGCCAATCACTCGGCACACCCTCATCAGGTGTCGCATGGCATCCTCGAACAGGATCAAGTTCATGCGCTTGCCCGGGAACTCCTCGTTGAACTTGTTCATGAACATTTCTGTTCGGTGCGTTAGAGACGACATGTCCGGACCCTTTTCGTAGATTTTAGGAGCCTCCTGCACGAGCACGCCGTCCTCGTCGTACTCGTCGTCGCGCAGGAAATCGACGAAGAAGCTGTCGGAGAGCACCGCGGACAGCACCGAGTCGTCGCCGTCTTCCCCGACCTCCGCGTTCTCGTCAATTTTCTTCTTGTCCTTTCCACTTCCCGCGTTGACGGTTTTCCTACTCCCACCACCGGCGGCGGAAGCAGATCCCCTCCCAGCAGTGCTGCCCCGGGGCTTCATACCACGAGACTCGGGCTTGCTTCCCGTGGAGGCGGTCTTCTTGCCGTCCCCTCCACCGACGTCGAGCGATTCGTTGCTGACGAGCAATTGGGTGAGGCGGTTGAGCTCAGTTTGGAAGACAGTCTTGTCGGGCTGGATGCTCAGCTTGTCCATAAAAACCCTCATGCACTCGTGCCTCCACAGCTGCCCCAGCACAACCTCGTCCTGCTTGATGCAAATCTGCACAAGGGCGAAGCGAGGTGCATTTTTAATGAATCAAGAGCAAAACGAAAGAAGCGAGCCAAACGAATTGAGTGGGTTAGTTTAGCAGGGGCTCGTATTCTCGTCTTCTTCAAAGCTCGCTCGCTTCGCTCGCTTCACCTTTTGGACTCGCAAAATTCCCTGAAAGATGCGAGAAAGCTCGCGCATGTTCCAAACGTACATGAACTTGGCCGGAGACGGGAGCATCTTGCTGCGCACAAACTTCCACAGCTCAATGGTGAGCTGCGGAATTTTGGAGACGAGCTTGGCGAAGGAGGAGCCGCTGGAGCTGGAGTTGGAGTCCTCGATGGGGAACCGGCCGTCCATCATTTTGCCGTAAATTCCCAAAATGGTGTTGACTGGAGGAACGGTCATGTTGAAGGCGAAAAAGTGCCGCTTGAGCCGGTTTGGGATGTCGTTCTTGCCGCCGCTGGGGTGGTTCATCGCGCCGATGTAGACCAAATCTTCAATGATCTTGAAGTCGCCGCGCTTGTCCTTGTCGAGGAAGCAGTAGCCGTTGGTTTCAACGAGCTGGCGGACAATTTCGTTGGTGGGCTGGTCGCCCCACGCGTTGACCTCGGGCATTGACATGTCGTCGACGAAGACGGTCATGGACTTACCTCCGGGAGGGCCGAAAGACTTGCCGCCCCGCTTATCGAGCTCGCAGTCGATCGAGTTCTGGAACATGTTGGGCGTGGTTGCGAAGGAAAAGTTCACGCGCTTGACCAGCATCCTCTCCTTGTCCATTTGGTCGAAGTACATCTCCGCAGTTGAAGTTTTGGACGTGCCGCTACCTCCGCAGAGGAGCACCGGGGTCTTCCTAGCCTGGAAGGACTTCATCAAATAAAGAGCTCTGGTGGAGTCAATGGTTGGGAGAAGGAGAGTCGCAAAGTCCAGCTCTGGGGTGTTTTTGGGGTACTCCCACTCCTGGGCCACCCACTTCTCCCACTCCATCGTTTCTCCGTTGATGCTGTACATGTACACAGAATCGCTATCTTCGGACTTCGCTGGCATCACGTTGCTCATGGTGCGAAGGTACTCGTCGAAAACGAGCCTGTCCTTCTCCTCGAACATGCCGCCGCAGCCCCACACCAAAGCAAAGAGGAACAAGCGCTCCAGCTCGAGCTCCATGTCCTCAACGGACTTGCTCAGGTCGGCGGTTTCCAGCATGATACTGATGAGCTCGAAGGTGCGCGTGACCATGCCGACGCGAGACATCTTCATAACCTGCTTCGTGTTCCTCGACATGAACTGGAACAAGTGTCCAATTTCTCGGTCGTCCTGAGACTGGCCAATGTACTTTGAGAACAGCTTCGTCAAGGCGGACTTCACGCTCCCTTCGCGGGTGTGGAGCCAGGCCTCGAGAACGGGGCTCCAGTCCAAATCAGAGGCGGACACGTAAATGATTCCGGCGCGGCTCACAGTCGCGGGACTGGCGTTCCTCAAATCTTCGACTTCGAACATTATCTTCACGTTGTCGGTCATGGGAATTCGGTCACCGTTGGCCAGCGTCAAAATCCTGTTGTCGTCCAAGACGGTGTTGAGATTCTCAATCCAAATGGCGTCAACGGGGCCGTCAGCGACAATCCACGTGTTGTAGGTGTTGGATCGCTGGTTGAACTTCTGCCAAATAGCGGCAAAAATTCCAGTCGTCCACTCTCCGGTGAGCTTGTCGGTTTCGCCGAACATTTCCTCAGCTCGGATTGCCTTGGGGTTCATCTTAACGCGCTTGTGGGGGATCTTGGTCGTCAGCGACAGTGAATCGGATAGTGTGTTCAAAATCGACGTCTTTCCACTTCCGCTTGGGCCGACGAGCATGATGCCATGGCGGACCTGTGTTATGGGTTGGGTTGGGTTAGATACATACAAACACATTCCCAATCACAAATACACTCACTCACCTTCGTTGTGTCGTAGAGCTGCTTAACCTTGAGCACCCAGGAGGGGTGGTGTACGAGCTTGGCGTTTTTCACAGTGGTGGTCACGGCCGCTTCCATGTCGGCGTCGCCTCCACTCTCGGGCATGCCAACATTGGGGAAAAGATCGCTAAGCAGCGACAGGAACAGGGGAATATCTTGGCTCACTAGCTTACTGAGGTTCATGTCGCGGAGGGTGCGGAGCATGAGCACCTCCTCGGACGACTTGAGCTCCTGACGCTTGGTCGCACCAGCCGTTCGCAGAACGCTCAAAATGTTCCTCAAGCCGAAATCGTAGTGCTTCTGCTTGCTCAATTGCTGCTCACAGAGCCTGTACAGTACAGAGAACTTGCGGGCGAGCTCCACGAAGGAACTGTACCCAACGGAGCACAGCTTCACCTTCATGATGATCTCTCGATCTGGGACCATCATGGTTACGCCGCGGAACAGAACCTTCAAGTTTTCGGGCAGTTCTTGGCGGCCGGCGTAGCCGGGGTTCATCGTGATGAAGTAACCTACGTCGGGGTTCAGCGACACGACCTGGGTGTCCCCGGGGAAGGTAAACGACGTCGCGGAAGATTTCTTGGCGTTGGTGATGGATAGGACCTGCTGGGCAACGACGGAAAGCACGGGAAGCTCAATTCGGTTGAATTCGTCGAAGCACCCCCACAGGCCAGCCTGGCAGAGGCCCTTGAAGATCTTTGCCATATCGGTGTAGCGCTGCTGGTCGGTACAGTTGGTAACAACGACGAAAATACCCAAAGTTCGCCCGAGATCCTTGGTGGTTTCGGTCTTTCCAGTTCCGGCAGGTCCAGCGGGCGCACCGCCCAAGCACATCCCGAGAGCCTGCGTCAGGGTGATGTAGCACCTGTCCGTCAAAGGCGTGATGACCAGCCTTTCCTTGCAGCCCAAGTACTCCCAGGCGTACTTGAACTCAGTGTCGCAGACGGACACGATGCTGGCTCCTGGCCCGTGGCGGTCCTCGGAGTTGGGGCGCCAGTAGAACCTCGCCTGCTTGAGCCACTCAAAGTCGGAAGCGTCCTGGATCTTCCTCTCCTTGTACAGCTTCACCATGTCGGAGAAGACGTCCTTCTGGTGGACGTGGATCGTCACCAGAGTTTCAATCTTGGTTCGGTTCATATTGCTTCCGAGGTCTGTCAGGCACCACGAGGACAGCTCCGACAGGATTGCCTGCTGCTGCTTGTTGGTCTCGGTCATGACGCCCTTGGAGGACTTACACTTTTCCAGGGCGGTCTGGCACTGGAGCGTCCAGTTCATTTGAACGCCGAGGAGCGCGAACTGGCCGCACGCCGAATCAACGAAATCCTTGAGCGGGCCGGAGCAAGTTGCGGCTGCAGTCTCGCACAGGCCCTTCATGGACTTCTGCATCTTGTCCTCGAGCACGAGGAGCCAGTCCTCAATGTTTCCGACCGCCTTGACGTCTGTGGAGAGGGCAATCACCTCCTCCTCCTTGCCAGAGATTGCCTTGAACTTCTTGATGATTGTTTTGTCGGCCTTGTCGTGGACGACCTGGGAGATTGAGTCGAAAACCTTCTCGTAGTAGGGCTGCATCTGCAACGGGTCGCTTCCCTGGGACAGAATGAGCAACAAAACGGGGTTCGAGACGAAATAGAACCTCGGGAACTTGTTTCGCTTCTGCTCCAAGTAGCCCTCGAGGGACTTTTGGCACTTTTCCAATTCTGTGTACAAGACGGGGAGGCTGTTGCGCAACAACTCGTTGCTGCAGCAAGCAACGACGTTCATGGTCTCGGCGGACTTCTGCATGATCTTAATCCAGTCCTTGTCGACCTTGTTGAACTTTTTGGCCTCCTGGGGCATCTGCTTGGCAATGTCGCCGCCCATGAACACAGACTCGAGGGACGTCCACATCATTTGGACCTTGACCCAGAGCTCGAGCTCGTCGGTGGTGTTTGAGAGCTCCGTGAGCTTCAGCTGGACCTCGTCGCGGAACGGGCCAACGTGACGCATGGAGAGGAGGGTTTGGAGCTGGAGCTGAGCGTCTTCTAAATCTTCAACCACCGAGGAGAACGCTTGGAGAACCACGACGTCGCGAGATTTCCACTTCATGAACTCGAAGGAGCGGCGTGACCACATCTCCTTGATGTCGTTGAGCTTGGTCTCGATGCCGAGCTGCTTGTCGGCGCCCTCGGTAATCTCCTCGACGTCCTCCTTAAAGTCTAGAATGTTAGAGGCGAGAATGTGCTCCAATGCAAAGTTCTGCGCCGAGCGAAGCGAGGCGCATTTTTAATGAGGCAAGAGCAAAACGAGTAAAGCGAGTCAAAATAATTAAGGGGGTTAGTTTATTAGTGGATGTAGCCGTCTGTAGCAATTTCGCGGGATTCATCGCGAGTATGCTCGTCTTCATCAAGGCTAGCTCGCTTCGCTCGCTCACCTCCGAATCGTAGGCAAAGGTTGTGGACGTTAGCGCGATAACTTCGTTCCAGTGCCGAGGCTTCACGGAGTCCTTGTTGAGCTCGGAGACCATGGGGAGGATATCCTGGAAGTCGGTGATCTTTTGCCGCAGCTCCAAGAAGGCTTGCCACTCCTTGAGCTTCTTGGGGAGCTTCTTGCACCTCAAGTCGAACGCGTTGGTTACCTCCGTCATCGATTCGAGCTGCTCGGGCAGGTCGGTCCAAATGATGGCGCGGTAGCCCTCCAGCGTTTGGAGAACGTCCGTGAAGAGACTATAAAGGAGATCCAGCAGCTGGATCTCCTTGCGGGTCTTGGCCATGGCGGGGAAATTGGACTTTCGCAGTGCGAACAGTTCCTCCCCGGCGTTGAACATCTCGAGCTTGCGCTCGCGCATGGCAAAGCCGTCCTGGAAGGACTTGAGCTTCTCAACGGCGTCCATGGGCGTGATTCCTTCCTGCATCGGGCCGTTCTCCTCAAAATCTGCGCCGAGCGAAGCGAGATTGTGCGCATTTTTAATGAAGCAAAATGGGGGAGGGAGAGAGCAAGACGAATTGAGTGGGTTTTGTTTAGTAGTGGATGTAGCCATTATGTCTGTAGCCATTTCGCGGGGTTCATCGCTCGCTCACCTTTGCGGAAGGCGGCAACATCGGTGCGGAACTCCTTCATGTCGAGGAGAAGCTTCTTCTTGAAGGTGGTTTGGATCTCAGCCAGCTGGTCTGTGACGTCTTCCGCGTCGTCGACGAGGGTTCCCCACGTTCTGTGGATGATTGATTTTTGGTCAATCTGTGTGTGTGTGTGTGTGTGTGTGTG
>Ga0302116_1001427_pt1 | contig 14426 bp, 17 predicted proteins | sample AG5_SCM_MG_FD_203124 | JGI IMG/M metagenome (GOLD analysis project Ga0302116, IMG submission 203124) | Marine microbial communities from Western Arctic Ocean, Canada - AG5_SCM | ecosystem: Environmental > Aquatic > Marine > Oceanic | place: Canada: Western Arctic Ocean | collected 2017-10-01 | reverse complement strand
ACTGGGGACGACACTTTGGATGACTACTTTTTCATCCTTCAGATTCGGCGATTTAGTGAGCAGACGGACACGAGCTGGCAGATGCGAAAAAGAATCAACCCCGCATACCCCGCATAGCAGCAGGGAGAACAACTTCATATGATGAAATTCAATAATTCCCATTAACTCAAAAAGTTAAAAACTCAATTTAGAAAATTAAAAATCCTTTTGGAGACGTATGGACAAACCCAAGCGTGCCTCGTCACCACCCACGACCCGCCCTCCGCCTCTTCCTCCTCCAGCCACCCCTCCTCGGCCAAAATCAGGTTACTCTCCAAATTCATCCCCCTCTCCTATTCGGCGTCCTTCACCCTCCCGCAACCTAAATCCCAACTATGCCTCCCGGCTTCCCCCCTCTCCCCTCCACTCTCCGTCCTCCTCCTTAAATTTCCCGCCCTCCCCCTTCCGGAATGCGTCTGTCAACGATTCAATAGATTCGACAAGCTCAGCCTTGTCTTACTCCTCCCACCACTCCCAGCATTCCACGACGTCCCAAAATTCCCACAACTCCGGTGGCAACGACCGGTTCATCCCTTCTCGGGTGACTTCAAACATTTCGCAGGGCTCAATGATAAATTCCGACCGGAACCAAAACGTTCTGCAGAGCAGTGTTTTGAGCGACGACAATGCGAGCCACAACAGCAACGGCCACAGTGGCCACCGGCCGGAAACTCCCAACCAGCCCAACAACCCTGGCTCGGAGGCTACCGATCCGAGGATGCACAACGGCGCTTTGTTGCTGTCGGCCCTGCTTCGGACCGAACTTCTCGGCAATGCTCCCCCAAGTCCAAATCCAATTCCAACTGATGATAATAGTAATAGCTCGTACAGCTCTTATAGCAGCGCCAGCGGGGCAATTGCTGGTCAATGGATGCCCGGGGGAGAAGCAATAAGCGATTTCAACTCCACACGCATGAACATGAACATGAACATGAACAACCATCATCAACATCAACATCAACAACAACATCATGGTCAAGGTCAAGGTGAATCCCAAAACGAGCGGAACGTTTTCTCCTTCCGCTCCCCGCACAGCACAACGCACCCCGTTTACGTTCCGCCGGGCCCGACCCCTCCCCCAAACAACGGAAAGGAAAACAGAACCTTCTCGAGCATCGCAACTCTCAGCGGGGGCTCCGCCTCGGTGACAAGCCAACTGAGCAAGTCGAAGTCGTCCCTGGTGGCTGGCTTCAACCTCCCCCCCTCCCGGAAGATCCCCAAGGTTCCCTTCAAGGTTCTCGACGCGCCGGCGCTCCAGGACGACTTTTACCTCAATTTGGTCGACTGGAGCGCGTCCAACGTGCTGGCCGTGGGGCTGGGCAGCTGCGTGTACCTGTGGAGCGCGTGCACGAGCAAGGTGACGAAGCTGTGCGGTGAGTGAGCGCAACCCTTAACAAAAGTGTGACAGAAAGTGCGAAGCGACCAACCCACTCACCACTCCTAATCCACATTCTGTTTGACCTGTGCGCGGCCGGTACCACCCTCTCCCCTCCAGAGGGGGAGAATGGCAATGCCAGTGACAGCGTGACGAGCGTCAGCTGGGCCGATGGGGGGGAGAACTTGGCCGTGGGAACGAACTCGGGGACGGTGCAGATTTACGACGTCAAGAGCGGGGACAGGCTCAGGGTCATGAGGGGGCACACGGCGAGGGTTGGAACCTTGGCGTGGTGCGGGAGCATACTCGCGAGCGGGAGTAGGGACAGGGTAATATATTTTAGGGACGTTCGGCTCAAGAGAAACTACACCCACAAGCTCGCTGGCCACAAGCAGGAGGTCTGCGGCCTCAAGTGGAGCCCGGACGAGAACCAGCTTGCATCCGGGGGGAATGACAATAAACTCTTCATTTGGTCGCTGCAAAACACCTCCAGCGGACCTGTGGAAAAATTCGGCCTCCACACGGCGGCGGTGAAGGCCATCGCGTGGAGCCCGCATCAGCACGGGCTGATCTGCAGCGGTGGCGGAACCGCCGATAGGTGCATCAGATTCTGGAACACGCTCACTGGAGCGAGCTTAAACTGCGTCGACACCGGGAGCCAAGTTTGCAACCTCCAGTGGTCGAAAAACTGCAACGAGATTGTCAGCACGCACGGGTACTCGCTGAATCAGATCATCATCTGGCGCTACCCAAGAATGACGAAACTCGCAACCTTGACAGGACACACGTACAGAGTCTTGTACTTGGCAACGAGCCCAGACGGGAGCACAATCGTCACGGGAGCGGGAGACGAAACGCTCAGGTTTTGGCAAGTTTTTCCTGACAGGAGAAGCAGCAAAACGCCGGCGAGCATGCTCTTCCCCACCAACACCGCAAGCGTGTTGAGATAGCAATGTGATGAGAAATTGAAAAATTGAATAGGGTAGACAAGAAAAGTGTTTTTGGTAGAGCTCATTTAATTTTTGGCACTCCGCAGTCTCTCAAGAAATCTAATACCACACTTGTGGGCCCGTCTCCAGCTCCAGGCTCCTGGATGCACCGGTTCAGGAGGAGCATACCCTCGTGCAAAACCCGCAATTCTGCCTCAGTCGCTGGAGGGGTGGTCGGCGCCTTGCACGTCTTCTTGTGCTTTTTCCACGCCGACTTCTGGCACTCGGCGCTGCAGAAGTAGCTGGTTTTGCACCTGGCACACGCTTTCGTCGTGGTGGTCTTGCAGACGTCGCACTTGGTCGGCTTCTTCAGCACGTCCTCTACTTTAACCAGCTCGGCCTTGTCGTACTTCATGTGCTTGATGAAAGTGCAAGCGGTGTTGTAGGTGCCGAAGATTGCCGAGTCGACAAATTGATTGGGGAGGTGTTGTCGGAGGAGGGTGGGGAAGGGGGTGGAGGAGATGTACTTGGGGGTGAGGCTGAGGACCTTGACGATCTGCTGGCATGCATTGATGTGGGGTTGCTCAGCAAACTCGAGCATTGTGTGGCCTTGATCTAAAGCCTTCAGGGAAAGTGGGTGTCGATGGATAATTCGAAGAGCAAGAAACACGAGGGAGTCGCTGTATATCTGGCTAATGCAAGCAATCTCTCGAAGAAGATCATAATTCCTGAATTTTAGCACTTCACGCACCAACTCGTCATCGTGCTCGTCGATGAACTTGTGACAGTCTGCATACGATCGTGATTGAATCCACAAACCCATCTCATTCATCCAATAAGACACTGGTGAGTACAAGCGGCGCATCCCCTTACTACCCAACGAACAAGCTTCCTCGGGAGTGAGGGAGAGCAAGCCGATGATCTCAGCACAGGCTCCACTCCTACGGGCAATGTCGAGGGGAGTTTCGCCTTCCTTGTCTCGTGTGATGAGGGCCTCGTAATTGTACCAAATCGACCACACGCCCACACTGGCAAGAATATGTGTGTGTGTCTGAGCTTTCGCTGCGAGCCAATGATGTGGCAGTCGTCCATGCTCATCTCTCTCCTTGTACTTTCTCCCGATCAAATTATCATCACGATCTTGGTGAAACATTGCTCATACACCGCGGGCCAATCACGCTTCTTGAACCATTTGTAATACTGGTTAACAGTCATGTCTAATTTGAAAGATTTTGGTGGCCCACAACAAAGTGTCGTCATGAAGAAAAGAAATTTGGTTCGCGCGAAAAGATCAAAAAAAATCAAAATACGTTTTGCCCCCTGATTGTCTATTCAAGCGACGTACCCACCGAAAAATTTGACCGCCTCTGCAACCAGCATTTGAAAACAACATCGTCTCGGCCACACCGAAGGCAATTATAAATATGGGAAAGGTTTCAACTCCTGCAAGTTCGGAGATTCTTAGCGAACAATACCTCACAAACTCCAATACTAAGGTAATATATTTCTAATAGCTAACAAAAATAACTAGCCACACTTTGCACTCGATCCCCCTCCTGGACTAACCCCAATTCCCTCGTTTTCTTTTCTCCCTCCACATTACAATGTCCACAACCAGAACGACCTCATTCACAGGTTGAAGCTTGTACACACCACCCTCACCCCCACGTCCACCTTTGAGATAGATGTAACGTCCCCTGAATACCCTTCTATCGATTCCCTCACAGCCTACCTCATATCTCCCAAGCTCCTCCAATCGAAGGACAAGTCAGTGCGACTTTACACGACTTTGTCCTGCATCGACCTCTTCTACCTCTACGCCCCTGAGGCGCCGTGGTCCCCTAACGAGATAATCCAGATATTCGAGCAGATCACGTCCCAGCTAAGCAACCTCAAGCACACCCACGACTCCACTCACAACAACTACGACCTGTACCTGCACATTCTCCAGCAGCTGGCCGAGGTGAAGATTGGCGTTGTACTTGTTGAGCTGTGCCGCATGGGTGAGGCCGAGGCTGGGGAGATGCTCAAGGAGGTGAGTGCGAAGGCGTTTTCTGCCCCTAATATTAAATTACTCTTTTCTCACCCCACCACACCCCACATCATCACACCCCACCCCACCACACAGCTCCTCTCGACCCTCATCTCCGTTGTGAACAAGGAGCACAGCCAGGAGATAATGAACTATTCGGTGATGGCAATTTCCGCCTGTGTGGACGAGTTCGACGCCACAATCCCGACGTTTGTTCTCGACGTGCTCCTCCTTCCCATCTCCAAGGGTCCCACTGGACCATCCACCTCCAAGGCCGCCTCGGCAACGCCGTCCCCCCTTCCCTCCTACCTCACCTGCTACAACGTGCTTCGGAGGTGCGAGGACCGACTGAGTAGTCCGATTGCGTCGTTGTTGAATGGGTTGCTTAGTTCCGACACGAGGATCATCAATGACACTGAGGTGAGACCCAATGAAAGCAACAATTAACAATTACAAAATAAAAATAATTACAATCCCTCCACACAGCCACACTCTCGTCTAAACCTATTCTATTTCTACTTTTGCAGATCCCAGCGGAATCCGTGTACGCAATCGTGTTCGAACTGCACCGGATCGCCCCCAACGTCCTGACCACCGTCGTTGGCAACGTGACCGCCCTCCTGTCGATCAGCGACCCCGAGCGGCGCCACGCCGTGGTGAAGCTCCTCGGGCGGCTGTTCTACAGCCCTTCGAGCGACATTGGGAGCAAGTTCGGAAGCTGCTACTGCAAGTGGACCGAGCGGGTCAACGACGTTGACGCGAACGTTCGCAAGACGGTGGGGCGGTGCTTGGTGAAAATTCTCGAGAACAAGGGGAGCGGCGCCAACGGCGAGCTCTCCCGCCTCGCCACCGCCGGCCTCACCCAGCTCCTCAACGACACGTCGGCTGAGATCCGCATCGAGGTCGTTCACAACATCTGCGACCTCGCCTCCGAGTCCCCGAGCAAGGTGAGCGAGCGAAGCGAGCGAGCCTTGAAGAAGACTCGAGTGTGAAGAATGCGAAATGGCTACAGACGGCTACATTCACTACTAAACTAAGCTAACCCACCCAATTCGTTTGGCTCGCTTCATTCGTTAATGCTCTTGCTTCATTAAAAATGCGCACAATCTCGCTTCGCTCGGCGCAGGTGCCCACCTCCCTCCTCCAGGCCGTGGGCTCCCGGATCGCCTCCAAGTCCAAGATCGAGCGGAAGGACGCGGCCACTGGCCTCGCGCAGATCTACCAGACCCACGGCGCGAAGGCCATGCTCAAGCACATCGACGAGGACGAGAACTGCGAGGTGAGCGAGCGAAGCGAGTCAGCTTTGAGGAAGATGAGCATACCAACTCGCGATGAATCCCGCGAAATGGCTACAGACATAATAATGCCTATGGCTGCATCCACTACTGAACTAACCCACCCAACTCGTTTGGCTCGCTTCATTCGTTTTGCTCTTGCATCATTAAAAATGCACCTCGATTCGCTCGGTGCAGATCGACACCATCACCGAGGTGATTGTCACCGCTCAAACCGGTGGCAAGGCAGGTGCAAACCAAGTCGACTACAGCTGGATCCCGGGAAAGATTCTCGAGGCCTTTTGCTACGCCGACAACGTCGACGCCGAGATGAGGTCGCGCATCGTCCAGATCGTCGACGACGTTCTCCTCCCAAAGTCGCTCAGCACCACGGCGAGGGCCACCGGGCTGGTGGTCATCGTGGCCGCCATCGGCCAGGACAGCAATGCGTACAAGGTGAGCGTGAAAGACGAGCATACTCTCGATGAAACTCGCGAAATGGCTACAGCCACCCACATCCACTACTAAACTAACCCACCCAAATTGTTTGGCTCGCTCGTTAAATCTTGTAAATTATTATAAACGCGCCTCGCTTCGCTCGGCGCAGTTCCTGGGGCAGTTCTTGGGGCAGAGGGCGAGCAGCCAGAAGCTGCTGGGCGAGTACTTGGCCGCGAGGGAGAAGAGCAGGGAGTTCGACGCCGGCTCCGAATCCTACCTCACCACCAACGCCGCGGCGCTCGAAATGCTCGAGAATTTGGTGGCGAAATACGCACCCATGCAGGCCAACGGCGAGAACATTGCCAAGATCCACAACCATAAGGACAAGCACATTTTCAAGGTGAGCAAGATTTAAGATTCCGCGCGGTTGTAGCCTCATCCAAGCTAAACCATTTAATTTAATGTAATTCAATTCACAGCTAATGGCCACCATCACCGACCCCAACCACTCTGTGGCTGCCCGCACGAGGGCCCTGGACGAGCTCCCCAAGAGGGTGGCCAGCCTCGGCAACCCGACAATTGCCTGGATGAAGAGGTGAGTGAGCGAAGCGAGCGAGCCTTGAGGAAGACGATAATACACGCATTGGATCTCGCGAAATTGCTGTAGACATAATGGCTACATCCACTACTAAGCTAACCCACCCAATTCGTTTGGTTCGCTCGTTTCGCTCGTGCTTCATTAAAAATGCGCCTCGCTTCGCTCTGCGCAGCTTCGTCAGGAGGGTGAGCAACGGAGTGTCCATCTGCTTCGACACGATCAACCACTGCGCGATGCTCGCCCAGGAGTGCGGAAGGAACGACGACTGGGAGACGGCAAAATTGTTGCTGGACGTTGTTAAGTTGGGAGTTTGCAGGTGAGTGGGCGAGCACGAGCAGGGACGAGAGACTGCATGCAAACACACACACACACACACACACACACACACACACACACACACACACACACACACACACACACACACACACACAACACTAATCCTCCACTCACTCTCAATTTTGCCAGCTTCCCAGAACTTGGCTCCGGAAATAAGTCGGAGTGCTTCAACACTCTCATCGAGTTCTTCTCGGAGTGCAACAAGTCCTCTGCCAAGGACAGGAAAGCCGCCCAGAAGTTCAACATCGTTACGATGCTCTCCCAGATCATGGCAGTTATCGCGCCCGCGGCCGCCTCGACCAACTCGTTCGATTTCAGCAAGGTGAGCGAGCGAGCAGCATATGCACACGCGAGCATTCTAACTAAAAGTAAAAATAATTATTCGGCGCAGTCTGGGAGCAGCGACGAGGAGTTGCAGAAGCAGCTGTTGAGGCTGTGCGTGAAGGACGGCACTCCCGAGCAGGCCTGCCACGCCATCTACGTTATCTCCGCCCTTCACGTGAACAAGGAGAACATCGACCGTCGGCAGACGATCGCCATGCAGAAGAACGCGTTTGGGCCTCTTCTCAAGGCTCTCACCGCACCCCAGCGCCTCGCAGTTGACAACGAGCGCTGCGTGAGCATACTGTCCGCGTTGGCCGCGCTTGCGGAGACCGCCCCTCACGCCTTTGAGGGGGGTGGAGATGGGAGTGAGGAAGGGAGGGGGGTAAAGGTGAGTTAGTGGCCAGGGAGTGAGTGAGTGAGCCACCCAACAAATCAACTTATCCTTCATTCTTCATTCTTCATCTTCGTTCAGGCTGTGCGCTTCGCCCTCGAGTCCGTCCTGCTCGGGCGCCGCGGAGCTTCCTTGCTATCCGCTGCCCCGTCCACCATCGACGAGGAGGAATCCGGCTCCGGTTCGGACTCCAATTCCGATTCTGACTCCGATTCTGACCAGCCCAAATCTAGCCGCAAATCAGCCTCTGCCCAGAAGAACAAGAAGGCAAGCGCCAGAACAAAGAACAACCTCGCCCCCCTCCGCATTGTTGCTGCCATCGAGCTGCTCACGGCTCACATCACCTCTCTCCCCAAGCACGAGGACTCCTCTTTGGACTTCGAAGACGAGGACACCACCTCTTCCGACGTGACCTCCTCCACGCACTGCAAGAGTGTGTTCAGCGTCCTTCTCAGGGTGCTAAAGGACGACGGGCTTCCCCCGGCGAGCAAGGACAGGGCGAGTTGCAAGGATGCGACTAGCAGGTGAGTGAGTGAGTGATGAGTGAGCCGACGAGAATACGAGATTACGAGATTACGAGCCACTACTGAACTAACATTAATATTATCTTCCACTCGGCGCAGGAGCTTGATCAGGAAGGCCGCCGCTGTGGGCTTGCTGAGGTTGTGCGACAGCAGCAAACGGAGGGACAAGTTCCTCTCGCTCGAGGGGTTCAACCAGCTCGCCAACGTGCTCTGCGATTCCAACCACGACGTGAGGAAGGCCGTGGTCGAGGAGCTGAGCAAAATGATTACCGGCTCTGGCACATTCGGGGGCGTTTTGCCCAACCTAAAATTCTTGGGAATGAGCGTTTTGTGCTGCGACGGAGACAGCGGCAGCAACGGAGGTGAGCTCGTTGACATCCAATTGTTAATTTATTACCAAAACTAAAACCATTTCAAACGCGCAGGTGCTGCCAACTTGGGGAAGACAATCAACGCGGCCAAGGCGGGGGCGCTGCAGTCGATCGACCTGCTGCGCAACACTTGTGACAACACGTTGCTCCAGTGCAAATCCATGGGGGCCAGCGGGGCCAAGAAGTTCGAGACCAATTTCAAACACCTCATGATGCCCGAGTTCGCCCTCCCCTTCACCCTGCACCTCCTTGCGAACAGGGAGGAAACCCCGTCCACAAAGATTGAAGACAAGGACAAGAAGAGCGACGATGGAAATGCTCACGTAAAGCAGTTGAAGAAGAGGCTCAAGTGGCTGTTGGAGGTGAGCCTTGATGAAGACGAGCATACGAGCCACTACAAACTAACATTATTCTCGTTTTTTTGGCTCGCTCGCCTCCCCCCCGATCCATTAAAAATGCGCCTCGCTTCGCGCTCGGCGCAGCCGCTCATCACCAGTCTCACCCAGGCGGATAACATCAGCTTTTTGCTGAGGATGACCGAGATTCTCAGCAACTACGACCCCGTTGCGGTTGCGGGGGGGGTGGAGGGAGAGGTGATGGTTGACGGTGAAGAGCTGAGGAACAAGCTGAGGACTGTGACCAAGGCGGCAAGGGAGGTCATTCTAAAGCACGTCAAAACGGACGCTCACTTGGCGCCCTACCCGGGCCTGATTCAGATTCCTCTGACGCTCTTCGTTCCCAAGGGGGGCGTGGGCGGAGGCGTGGTGGAAGGGGACTTGCTCGGGTTGAATGATGCTGATGCGATGAACGACGACGACAACTTTGTCAACGATGACAATGATGAGAATGACCATGACAACGACAACGGCAACGGCAACGGCAATGCCAACTGGGGCAGCCCCATCAAGAGTGCTCTGAAGAGCCCGAGCACGTCGCCAAAGAAGAGGCGCGTTAGGGTGGAGCTCAAGAGCCCGAGTGGGAGCGTCGGCGGCTTGGGAACGCCTCTCGCGAACAGGAGCAACATCAGCGACCTGAGCGTGAGCATGGACAAGAGCAGGGGAGGGAGCAGCAGACCGAAGGTGAAAATCTCCACCGGGAGAATGAGCACGGGAAGCGTTGCGAGTGAGGGGAGCAGCAAGAGCAAGGGGAGTGCGAATGCGAGCGGAAACAAGAGGAAGAAATCCGGGGCCGGGGGGGCGAGCGGAGTTGGAGCCGCGGACAGGAGTGTGACTGACAGTGAGTTCTCGTTCGAGGAGGAGGGGGAGGAGGCAGGGGCGGGAGCGAGGGCGAGGGCGGGGGGGGTCAACAAGAAGGGGAACAAGAAGGCGAAGACCACAACCACGGCAAAGGGGGCGGGAAAGGGGAAGGGGAAGGCTGCAACAGCGAAGCCGAAGGTCAAGGCAAAGGCCAAGGCCAAGTCAACGAAGCAGTAGGAGACAATAGGTGGAATTGGGGAGAAATATATGCTAAAGATAGCCTTTGCTTCAAGCTTGATTATTGTTTTTTTAAATTAGGGTCAGGTCTATTTCGTTCCTTGTAATCTAGGAATGTATTATAGGTCCAAGGTGACATAAATGTCATGCCATATCCCTTTTCTCCTTTGCGGCCGTCTTGTTAGGCGCCGTTACGGAAACAGATTGGTAAGGGACAGGCGGCGTGTACGATCCAGTTCCGTACGGAGAGGGCGCGTTCCTGTACACAGTCGTTGTTGATTGGCCGGAGGAGCCCCCGCTCATGGACGTGACGAAGCCGTACCCCGCGAAACAGCAACAGCAACAGCATAAGAGGATTAAGATCACAGGTATCACCACAAGCACACACATGTTCCCAATCTTCCCGCCGATGCAGTCGCAGTTGTCGCCGCCGATGCAAAATGAACTTGAACTTGTCGTTGTGTAGTCATCATGGGAATAATAGTCCTCCACAGACTCAGACAGGGTGATTGATATCACCGATAGAGGAAGACGAGCGACATAGCTGGTACTTTGCGGAAAAGAAAAAAATCTCGTAACTGAACTGAACTGAACACCTGAAACTAAGCGACAGGTATCTTTAAGAAAAAATCTTCACTTTGCTTTGTCTGCTTTTTCCCAATGATTGGTGTGCTTTTTTTCGCGACAACAAAAAATTAATTATTGATTGGTGTGTTGTGGGACCCAGATTAATTATGACACATAACACGTGAATAAGCACGTGATAAGTTAGTTCTTCCTTTTTTGATTTTTAACCCAATCACAAAGTTAACCATGCTCGTTGAAACGCCAAGGTTCCGCTACACAGTTCTAATACTCAATTGTCTTTTGACATTTGGATCTTATTACTGCTTCGATATGCCTTCCAACCTGAAAGATCAGCTGAAAGACCAGATCATTTCTAAATTTACTGATTCTCCTGACACGTACTACCAGTATTTCTACCTCGTTTACTCCTGGACGAACATGATCATGAGTCTGTGTGCTGGTCTCATGGTAGATAAGCTCGGGAAGGAGAAGTCCATGTACCTCTTCGTTTTTTTCTGCCTTGTGGGTTCGGCAGTCTTCTCCTTGGGAGCCGGGCTCACCTCTCTAGACCCAAAACTGAGGTACGGGATCCTGTTCTTCGGGAGATTCGTTTTTGGCCTTGGGGGCGGGCCTATCACAATTGTGCAGAATGTGTTCACCGCCACACACTTCACCGGTCACGAGCTTGCGATGGCCTTTGGGTGTACGCTCACTGTCAGCAGGGTGGGCAGCGTGATTAACTTTAGTCTCACTCCAGCCTTGTACAAGGCGATCAACAAGGCAATGGGGGGAACTGAACTGTACCCGAACGAGTATGCGCTGTCCTTGACGCTTGCAGTTGGGTCAACCCTCGTTCTTGTGAGCGTGTGTTCTGCGATCTTCCTGTCGCGGCTCGACAACCGGGCCATGGCAAATAAGGAAGGGCCTTACAAAGAAAAAGCTGGCGCTCAAGTTGATCTTTTTGCTAAGCCAATTTCCAAAAAGATCAACTTGAGCGACGCGAAGGAGTTCCCAGGTGAGCGTTCGAAGCGAGCGAGCCTTTGAGGACTAAACTAACATAATTTTCCACTCAACTCTGCACCTTCTGTTTTGCTCGGCGCAGCGTTATTTTGGCTGTTGGCAATTACGATTGCGCTGTTTTACAGCGTGATCTTTCCGTTCATGGCGAACGCTCCTACCTTCTTGGAGCAGGAGAAATTTGGGTTGTGCGACTCTTACGACAAAGACGGAAAAGGCACTGACTGCAACACTGGATGGAGAGTGAGTTGCGTCTACGGTGTGAGCATGTGCGTGAGCGTTGCTCTTGGCGCCTTCGTCGACTGGTACGGGAGAAGAGTTCAGATTGCGCTCATTGGGACCGGAGCAACGATTCCAACGTTCTATTTGTTGGCCAAGACCAGTGTCGACCCCGTCTACAGCATGATTTTGTTGGGTATCAGCTACAGTGTTTGCGCTTCGGCTCTATGGCCAAGTGTTCAGCTTCTAGTGGATTTGAAGATCAGCGGAACGGCGAACGGGGTGGCCACGAGCGTTCAGATGCTTGGAATTGGAATTGTGAACATCATTGTCGGGTATTTAGGCGACAAGTCGACCTACGAATCCGAGCAGTTCTTCTTCCTCGGCCTCGGGGGAGCAAGCTTCATCGTTGTGCTGATGATGCTTTGGTTTGATACAGATGGGAAGATGTACAAGGGGAAGCGCGACGCGAGGAAGAAAGATGATGGAGATGGGGATGGGGATATGCTTGAGGGGTTGTTGGATGGTTCCATCCAAGGGAAAGATTTGCCATAAATGAAAAAAAGGTTGATTTACGACTACTTACTTACTACTTCGTGTCCTTTGGCAAAGTTATGCCCTTCCCCTTGGCTCTAACGAAGCCCTGCTCAACTAAAAATTCCACCATTGGCGTTACGAATGACCCTTGCAGCTCTACAACGCCAGAATCATCAACTGTTCCCCCAGATCCAAGTTTAGTTTTCATTGTATTGAGTAGAGCGTCACGTTCTTTAAAGGGAATCCGAAACCCCTGGACCATTGTGACAGTTTTGGAATTACGCTTCACTGACGAGACAATCACATCCTGTTTGCTTCGGTCAAGCGATGATACTGACTTTGATAAAACATTGTTCGTCGAGGAACGCTGCTTTTCAATATTTGCTCGTTTGGCAGAGCGAGGAAGTGGCTTCGTTTTGCGCTTTTTGATTGGGGTGGTGGTGGAAAATGCTTGTGGAGTCATTGGGATGTCCAGCTCAATGGACTCCTTCGAGTATCTGGCTTTGGCCCTCAGAAAAGTGTTGGTGTGGGTGTGTCTGTGAATGTGATTGTGAATAATGGACTCCTTCGAGTATCTGGCTTTGGCCCTCAGAAAAGTGTTGGTGTGGGCGTGTCTGTGAATGAGATTGTGAATAATCATCTCCTTCGAGTATCTGGTTTTGTGTAGGTGAGGGCTAATGTATGTAATAAACGCGAACGCGCTGCATGTGCTGATTAGCAGGAGCTGGTGGACTAGCATTTACACGCGATCACACACTTTCGATCGCCCTTAAATACACTTAAAATGTTAAATGGGGATAAAAATCTTCTTTTGTAGCGTTCGCCATTCGCCATACCGGTTTTGATATTTCACAGATGCCCTCCACACCAACAACAACACAATCAAATATCTCGGCCGCCTTAACAACATTACCGACATTGCAATTCAATCATTCTGGTAGCCTCCCAAGGCCTTCTTCTGTCTCAGACTACCTGCACCGTCTCCACTCCTATGCCTCCAATCCGCACCTCTATTTATGCCGCCCCCCCTCCCTCTCCCCTCCAGCCTGCGCTCGACACGGCTGGTCGTTGGCCGGCTCGGAAGATGGCATGATTTCATGTGATAACCCCCGTTGCCTCGGAATGATTAAAATCGATTACTCGTCAACTTCCGCCTCTTCCGCTGTTGAGTCCACCCTCACGAGCGTCTATGAATCGTGGCTGACGTCAAAGCATTCAGCCGATTGCGAGTGGTCCTCGAATAGCAGCCCATTAGAAATAACTTACGACCCAAACCTTACGAAATCTAAAACCTTGGTCTTAGAGATGGTAAAACAGCGGATGGCCGACCTGCAGTCCTCCGGGGTTGATTCCAAAAGTGTCGTTTCCGTGAGTGAGATTGAAGTGGATGAGATAGTCGAGGACTTTGAGAGTGAGGCCTTTGACCAGCTTGGGATGAGAGTTTTCGGTGAGAGTGAGAATGAGAATGAGAATGAGCAGAGCAAATCAGCCCTGCTATTGGCGATGATGGGGTGGGGGGTGAGTTCTCACAAAGATGAGGCTTCGATCAAGATTACGTGCGAGTGCTGCGGGGTGAGCGCCAAATTGGGGAAGAACAGCAGCAAAAAGAGAAAAATAGATAAGTTCGATCCGATCAAGGCGCACAAGATTTATTGCCCGGTGGTTGGCAACATGCCGGACATGCCAGGGTGGTTCAGGGTTGTCGTGACGATCTGCGACGATGATGACAACACCAAGAGTGGGGATGTGGATGTGGATGTGGATGCGAGTGTGGAGGATGGGAAACGTGATAAAATGAGAAGTAGTTTGAAAACGGCCGCAAAAATACTAGAGCTGTTAGGGAGGTAAAGAGGAGAAGTTTTTTCAGAGATTCAAAACACATTTTCACAATTAAATTCACATCATGTACCCGCCTCCAACATTTATGCTGTAGCTGCTATCGCTGTTGCTCGCCGAAAAGCTGTCGTCCCCCTCCCCGTCCCCATCCCCCTCCCCATCTCCATCCCCCTCCCCATCTCCCTC